>Ga0315280_10009427_pt1 | contig 12538 bp, 5 predicted proteins | sample YL17G06_40_MG_FD_203697 | JGI IMG/M metagenome (GOLD analysis project Ga0315280, IMG submission 203697) | Sediment microbial communities from Yellowstone Lake, YNP, Wyoming, USA - YL17G06_40 | ecosystem: Environmental > Aquatic > Freshwater > Lake > Sediment | place: USA: Wyoming | collected... | reverse complement strand
GCCCTTTGCCAACCTCCGCTGGCCGAACCTCGGGCCGAGCTTGCTCAAGGCGGCGCTGGTGCGGCGGGGGATCGGCTGCGAGGTGGCCTACCTGAGCTTCGACTTTGCCGAGCGGATCGGGCTGGACGATTACCAGTGGATCGCCGACTCGTTTGCCTTCGTGCTCGGCGGCGAGCGGCTGTTTGCCAAGGAGTACTTTGCCGGCCGCCTGCCCGAGGATGACCGCTACTTCCGCGACGTGCTATTGGCGACCGACCCCGGCTTGAGCGGCAAGGACCGCGCCGACTACGAGCGGGCCGGCGAGCACGTCGCGCCATTCCTCGGCCGCGCGATCGAGTCGATCGACTGGGCGAGGTGCGCCGTGGTCGGGTTTGCCGCCTCCTTCCAGCAGACGATCGCGTCGATGTGCCTGGCGCGGCGGATCAAGCAGGTCCGGCCGGAGATGCAGATCGTATTCGGCGGGGCGGCCTGCGAAGGGGAAATGGGGATCGAGCTTTTGCGGCGGTTCTCCGAGATCGACTACGTTTTCCTCGGCGAGGCCGACCTGACCTTCCCGCCCGTGGTCGAGCAGATCCTCGAAGGCAAGCCGGTGCAACTGCCACCGGGGGTCGTCGGCCGGGAAAGCCACGCTGCCACGGCTCCCGCGGCGTGCTGCGAGCTTCGCGACGCCCCCGCGCCGATGGTCTGCCGGATGGACGACCTCCCCTACCCCGACTTCGACGACTACTTCGCCCGGCTCCGCGCAAGCCCGCTGGCCGGGCGGATCGAGCCCCTGGTGTTTTTCGAGACCTCGCGCGGCTGCTGGTGGGGGCAAAAACACCACTGCGCGTTCTGCGGCCTCAACGGGAGCACGTTGGCCTATCGCAGCAAGAGCCCCCAGCGGGCGGTCGACGAGCTCCGCTGGCTGGCCGGTCGGTACCGCGTCCGCCGCGCCAGCGCCGCCGACAACATCCTCGACTACCGCTATTTCGACACGCTCTTGCCGATGCTCAAGGAGGCCGGCCTGGACCTGAAGATCGTTTACGAGATGAAGACCAATCTCTCGCGGCGGCAGGTGGAGGTCCTTCTGGATGCCGGCCTGGGAGCCGCCCAGTTGGGCATCGAGAGCTTCATCACCCCGGTGCTCCGGATGATCGGCAAGGGGACCAACGCCCTCGAAAACCTCCAGGCCCTGAAGTGGTTTTCCGAGGCGGGGATCGACGTCCAGTGGAACGTGCTCTATGGCTTTCCCGGCGAGAAGCCGGCCGACTACGCGGCCTTCGCCGAGCTGGTGCCGTCGCTGGTACACCTGGCCCCGCCGCTGGCGGTGGGCCGCGTGCGGCTGGACCGGTTCTCCCCGTACGTCCGCGATCCGGCAGCCTACGGCATTCTCGGCGTGCGGCCGAGTCGGGCCCTGGCCTACGTCTATCCGTTTCCCGCGGATTCGCTCGCCCGCATGGCCTACCACTTCGAGTTCGACTACGCCGACGGGCGGGAGCCGCTCGACTACGCCGACGCGCTCCTGGCGGCCCTCGACTCGTGGCAGCAGTTGGCCGGCAGCGTGACCCTCCGCGTCTACGACCGCCCCGACGGCGTGCTGATCCTCAACGACACCCGCCCTTGTGCCGGCGAATTCCAGCGGCGGCTCACCGGGCCCGCACGCCGCATCTACCTCTATTGCGACAGCGGCCGGCCGCTGGAAACGATCGTGCGGATGGCGGCCTCGGGCAGCGTCGATCCGCCGCTGGCAGAGCCGGCGGTCCGCGGCCTGCTCGAGGAGTGGATCTCCGCGCGGATCATGGCGCATCTCGACGGCCGCTACTTGAGCCTGGCCCTCCGCGCGCCGGAACACGCGCCGCAGTGACTCCACTGAACCGCGGCTGGACATCGGCGGGCGTTTGGCTTAACCTGGAGGGCTGCACTTGAGCCCAGGCACCAGGAGCATCATTGATGGTCGGGATGAGCACGCGAGGGTTTTCGGCGCTGGTGGCAGGGATCATCCTGGCTGCATCGTATGGCAATGGCTTGGCCGAACCGGTCTACCGTTCCCCGTCGGCGGTGGCCGTCTCCCCGGATGGAAAAACGCTGTATGTCTCCGATCAGACGGCCGGCTGCATGGTCGTGCTCGACGCGGCGGCCGGAAAGCCGCGCCGCGAGATCGCGCTTGCCGGCGAGCCGCGGGGCTTGGCTGTTTCCTCCGAGGGCAAGACCCTGTACGTCGCTCTGCGCACGGCGCACGCTGTGGCGGCGATCGACACGGCGAGCGGAACGGTCGCCAAACGGATCGCGGTCGGGCCGTGGCCCGCGGCGGTAGTGCTGGCAGAGAAGCAGGGGCGGCTGTACACCTGCAACCGTGGGGACCACAGCGTCTCGACCATCGAGCTGGCCTCAGGCAAGGAAATCAAGCGGATCGGCGTGGTCCGCGAGCCGGATGCCGCCGCGTTGGTGCCGGACGGCTCGCGGCTGGTGGTGGCCAACATGCTCCCCGAACAGGCGGGCACCGACCCGACGCTGGCCGCCGAACTGAGCCTGATTGACACCGCGACGCTGGAGCAATCTGCCCGGATCAAGCTTCCCACGGGCTCGACGGCGGCGACCGGCGTGGCCGCCAGCCCCGACGGAAAATGGGCCTACGTGGTCCACGCCCTGGGAAGGTTCAACCTGCCGATCACCCAGTTGGAGCGGGGCTGGGTCCACACGTATGCCCTGAGCATCCTCGACGTCCGCACCGCCCGCCTCGCGGCGACGCTGCTCCTGGACGACCTTACCGGCGGCTCGGCCGATCCCTGGGCGGTGGTCGTGTCGGCGGATGGGAAGCGGCTCTGGGTCGCCCACGCCGGGACGCACGAGGTCTCCTCTATCGAGATCGGCAAGGTCCACGAGCTGTTGGAGGGGAAGCTGCCCGGGGAGCTCGCCCGGCTGAAGGACGGGGTCCGCGACAACATCTGGACGCGGATCGCCCAGGACCGGGGCGTGATCCCGCAACTGGCCAACGACCTGACCGCGCTCTACCTGGCGGGGGCGATCCGGCGGACCCCCAGCGGCGGGCACGGCCCGCGGGGACTGGCCCTTTCACCCGATGGGCAGAAGCTCTACGCGGCGAACTACTTCGCCGGCACGGTCGGGGTGCTGGACGCTGGGGAGGGAAAGCTCCTGGGGACGATTCTCCTCGGGCCGCAGCCGCCGGCCGACGCCGCGCGGCGGGGCGAGAGCTACTTCTTCGACGCCACCCGCTGCTTCCAGCGGTGGCACAGTTGCGGCTCCTGCCACCCCGACGGCCGCGTCGACGGACTCCCTTGGGACTTCTTGCGCGACGGGGTGGGCAACGGCAAGGACGTGATCAGCCTGGTGGGGATCATGCACACCTCGCCGCACAACCGCCGCGCCACCCGGGCCGACCCCCGGGAGTGCATGGAGACCGGCGTCACCGGCAGCCACCTGATCGTGCCCGAGCCCTCCGACGTCGAGGACCTGCTGGCCTACGTGGCCACGCTCCAGCCGGAGCCGAACCCGCGATCGCCGCAGTGGGCTGAGGCGGCGCGGCGGGGCGAGGAGCTGTTTGGCGTCAAGGCCAACTGTGCGGGCTGCCACCCGGCCCCCTGGTTCACCGACCGGAAGCAGCACAACGTGGGGATCCTCACGCCGCAGGAGCCGGACGGCAAGTACGACACGCCGTCGCTGGTGGAATGCTACCGGACCGCGCCCTATTTCCACGACGGCCGCGCGGCCACGCTCAGGGAAGCCCTGGTCAAGCACGATCCCGAAGGGAAACACGGCGACACCAAGCACCTCACGCCGCAGGAGGTCGACGACCTGGTGGCGTACCTGATGTCGCTCTAAGCCGCGCAAGGCGGGTCTGCACTGTCCACGCGGGAGCCGGCCTGCGGGCTTTCTGCCCAAGAGCGATAGGGCGGGTCGAGAGTTCCGGCCGATGGCGCGCCCTCGCACCGCTCGCGATACGCGCGAAAGGCGGCCACGCAGGCAATGACGATGCCGAGCACGCCCCCAACGACCGTACAGAACACGACTTCCATAACGGCCATGAACAGGTCGGGCAACGGCCCCACCTTGGCACTAATGCCGAACCTCAGCCAGTTCAGCCCGGTGTCAAGTCCGGCGAAGACGAGACCCAGAATGGCTCCGGTGACGCAGCTCCAGAAAACCGTCCAGACCGCCCGTTCGAAGGTCCGCGTGTCCACGGCTCAACTCCTCCCTCGGACATTGCGCTCCGCACTTATTCGCTCTTGCTGCCTATTATACCGCAAAGCGAGGGCGCAAAGGAAAGCGACGAGATGCCCCTACCATTACTCCGCGTGGTTGCAGGGACGCCCCCCTCTAGTGGGTTGAGCAATCGTGCCTAGGATGTGGTTAAAGCCGGCTGTCCCGTCGTGCTACGATTTCATGGGCGCGGCGGCCAAACGCCGCTCGCCTCCGGCGTCGCGGCTAAACGGAGGGCTGGTAATAACGGGAGATAACGTCGATGCGAAGCATCCACATTCTGCCGGCCGGGAAGCTCGGCTGGAACTTCATCCCCCGCGAGTTCCTCCCGGAAGGCGAGGACGAGCACTACCTCCGCAACCGGCAGCAGCCGCGGCCCCCCGGCTCCTGGCGCCACCTCCGCGCCGAGGAGATCGAGGCTTTGGTGAAAAACGAGGTCACCTGCCACGACTGGGACAGCTTCCTGGTGAGCGATCCGTTCGACCCGCAGTTGATCCGCAACTGCGAGTTCTGGGGGTTGATCCGCCTCGGCCGGCTGGAAAGCGTGATCCTGGAGCACCACGAGCTGCGGATTCCCGCCGGGATCGCGGGTAGCCTGATCATCGCCTGCGACCTGGGGGACAACGTGGCGATCCGCAACGTCCGCTACCTGGCCCATTACGTCATCGGCGACCACGTGATGCTCCTGAACGTCGACGAGATGAACACCACGAACCACGCCAAGTTCGGCAACGGGATCGTCAAGGAAGGCGAGCCGGAGAGCACGCGGGTCTGGATCGACCTGATGAACGAGAGCGGGGGCCGGGGCGTGATGCCCTTCGACGGGATGATCCCCGCCGACGCCTACCTCTGGGCGAAGTACCGCGACGACGCCCGGCTGATGGAGCGGCTGGGGGAGATCACCCAGGAGCAGTTCGACTCCCGGCGGGGCTACTACGGCACGATCGGCGACTGCTCGGTGATCAAGAACAGCCGGATCCTCAAGGACGTGAAGATCGGCCCCTACTGCTACGTCAAGGGGGCCAACAAGCTCAAGAACCTCACGATCAACTCCAGCGAAGAGGAGCCCACCCAGATCGGCGAAGGCGTGGAGCTGGTCAACGGCATCGTCGGCCCGGGCTGCCACGTCTTCTACGGCTCGAAGGCGGTCCGCTTCGTGATGGGCCCGAACGCCGCGCTCAAGTACGGCGCGAGGCTGATCCACTCCTGCCTGGGCGACAACTCGACCGTCTCCTGCTGCGAGATCCTCAACAATCTCGTCTTTCCCGCCCACGAGCAGCACCACAACAACTCCTTCCTCGTGGCCGCGCTGGTGATGGGCCAGAGCAACATGGCCGCCGGGGCCACGATCGGCTCGAACCACAACAGCCGGGCCAACGACGGGGAAATCCAGGCCGGGCGGGGGTTCTGGCCGGGCTTGTGCGTGACCCTGAAGCACTCCTGCCGCTTCGCCTCCTTCGTGCTCTTGGTCAAGGGCGATTACCCCTACGAGCTGGACATCGCGCTGCCGTTCGCTTTGGTCAACGACGAGCCGCGCCATGGCCGGCTGGCGGTGATGCCGGCCTACTGGTGGATGTACAACATGTACGCTTTGGCGCGGAACGCCTGGAAGTTCCAGAGCCGCGACAAGCGGAAAACGCGGACCCAGAAGATCGAGTTCGACTGCCTCGCGCCGGACACGATCGAGGAGATCCTCCGCGCCCTGGAGCTCTTGGAGCTTTGGACGGGGAAGGCGTGGCGCCGCGCCCGCGGCGAGCCCTCGCCGGAGCGCGACGACAAATCGCTCGCAGCCCTCGGGCAGGAATTGCTCCTGGGACCCGAGGAGAAAACCGCCGGCCTGGAGGTCCTCGGCGAGCACCTGGAGAACTCGTCGCGCCCGGTCGTGATCCTCAAGGCCCGGCGGGCCTATCGGGCCTATCGCCAGATGCTCCACTACTATGCCGTGAAGAATCTGCTTGCCTACCTGGAAGCCCGTCCCCAGGCGACGCTCGCCTCGATGCACGACCAACTCTCCGGCACCCGCCAGCGCGACTGGGTCAACCTCGGCGGACAGCTCATCCCCGCCGGGGACGTCGAAAGACTCCAGGCCGACGTCAAGTCGGGAAAGCTCAATTCGTGGAGCGAGATCCACCAGGTCTACGCCGATCTGTGGGAGGCTTACCCCTTGGCCAAGCAGCGCCATGCCCTAGCCACGCTCCTGGCGGTGCTCGGCGTGGACCGCCTCGATTCCCAACGCTGGAACGACGCGTTGGACGAGGCGGTGGGGATCCAGCAGTACGTTCGCGACCAGGTTCACCTCACGCGAAAGAAGGACTACGACGACCCCTTCCGCCGGATCACGTATCGCAACGCGGAGGAAATGCGGGCGGTGGCCGGCACGCCGGAGGATAATGCCTTCATCAAGCAGGTCGCGCACGAGACCGAGACCTTTGAGGAGCTGGTCCGTGCGGTCCGGCAGCGGGGATGAGCGTGCGGCACGATTGCGGGCCCGTGGAACCCTGATTCGCTTTCCGCGTCTCCGCTTGCCGGCCCCGACGCCACGCACTTGAGGCCGCCCGGGAATTCACCGGGCGCGCATCCTCCGGAGGATGTCCCAGTAGGCGCCGCGGGCCCCGGCGGCAATGGCGTCGGCCAGGGCCTGGTTGGCGTTGTAGTTGTAGTTCGCGCCCAGTTCCACCGGCGGCGCCTCCGGCTCCTCGTCCGCCGGCTCGAAGAACCGCGGATCGCCGGCGATCAGCTCGCGCACGAGCCGCGCCGGACGGTCCCCCAGGGCCGGCGAAACGTAGAACGTCGGCCGCACCAGGTCGATCGGGCCCTCGTACCGCCGCCGGATCGCCGGGTTCTGCTCCAGCGGTCCTTCCGCGGCGAGCATCTCGGCGATGGCCGTCCCGGGGTAAAGACGTATTCCTAAAGCCGCCCCGGCACAATCGGGATCGATCCGGCGGAGGAAGCGGATCGACTGGTCCACGGTCTGGGGCGTCTCGCCGGGCCCGCCCAACAGCATGTCGATCATCACCGCGATCCCCTCGCCGCGGCAGAGCCGGACCGCCGAAGCCAAGTCTTCGCGGCGGTGCGGCTGCCGGTACGCACGGAGCATCGCCGGGCAGGCCGAGTCCCCGGTGAAATTGATCCCCGCACAGCCGGCGCGCCGCATCGTCCTGGCCAGCTCGGCGTCGAACGGCACCACGGCCAGGTACGCGTACCAGCGGATGCGGTCCCCCAGCCGCCGGCGGACCAGCTCGTCGCCGACCTCGCGGGCATGGCCCGGCGGGACGTTGAACTCGCTGTCGCAGAGGTGGAACACGTCCACCCCTTGGGCCAGGAGCGACTGGACCTCGTCGGCCGCCTCGGCGGGATCGCGGAGCCGGGTGGCGGGGCCCTTGGCCAGCGGGTCGGCGCAGTACAGGCAACGCCGGTCGCACCCCCGCTTCGTCTCCAGGCCGATCTGGCCGCCGAGGCGGAGATAGGTCGGGTTGTCGACCGCGTCGCGGGCGGTGGGCAGGGAGACTTGCCGGGGCCAGGCGGGCGGGTTGACGCGAAGGGCTCCCTCCTCCCACCACAACAGCCCCGGCACCCGATCGAACCGCCGCCCGCCGCGCAGCTCCGCTGCCAGGGTCACCAGGGCCTCTTCGCCATCGCCGCGGACCCCGAAATCGGCGCCGCTTTGCAGGAGGATCTGGGGGGCGACGATCGAGTAGCCCACCCCGCCGAGCACGATCGGCGCCTCGCACAAGCGGCGGACGTTGCCCACTAGCTCGGCCAGCTCGGGGACGAACCACGCCCCGCCCGGCCAGAAACAGTCGTCCACGTTGCGGAAGGAGATGCCCACCAGCTCGGGGCGCCGCTCGGCAAGCGCGGCGGCGAGCGCGGCGGCCGTGTCCCCAGCAAGGCACAGGTCGACAAGCTCCACCTCCAGCCCCGCGCGGCGGGCCGCACCCGCTACGTAGTCCAGACCAATCGGGGCAATCGGCGGGATCATCCGGTTGGCATTGATCAAGGTGAGCATACACATCTCACGGGTAACCGACCGACGCGCGGCTGTCAAGACGCGGGGGATTTCCGGCCGCCAGGGTTGAATCCGGCCGAGGTTCCTCTACACTTTGAGCAGCGCGGGCGGAGCTTGTTCGCTTCTGTCCCGGGGGTCCTGATCCATGCGGCTGGTGATGATGGGCACCGGCACCTTCGGCGTGCCGACGTTCCGCAGCTTGTTCGAGTCGCCTCATGCCGTGGTGACGCTCGTGACCGGTCCCTTGAAGGGCAAGCCGGAGCCGGGAACGCCGCTTAACCCCATGCGCGACCTCGCCCACGAGCACGGCACGCCAATCTTCAACCCCGAAGACGTCAACAGCGAGGAGTCGCGGGCGACGCTGCGGGCGCTGGGCGCCGACCTGCTGGTGGTCTGCGACTACGGACAGATCCTTTCCGCAGAGACGCTGGCCACGTCCCGGTTGGGCGGGATCAACCTCCACGCCTCGCTTTTGCCGAAGTACCGCGGCGCGGCCCCGATCAACTGGGCGATCTACCACGGCGAGACCGAGACCGGCGTGAGCGTGATCCACATGACGCCGCGGATCGACGCCGGGCCGATCGTGGCCCAAGGAGCGATCCCCATCCAGCCGGACGAGACGGCCGTGGAGCTGGAGGCCCGGCTGTCGGAGTTTGGGGCCTGGTTCGTTCGCCGGGTGATCGACGCGCTGGAGCGCGGCCCGCTGGAGGCCCTGCCGCAGGACGCGGCGCTGGCCTCGAACGCCCCGCGGATCAAGAAGAGCGACGGCCTCGTGGACTGGAGCCGGCCGGCTCGGGCAATCAAGAACCAGTACCGCGCGATGCAACCCTGGCCGAAGACGTACACCTTCTGGCATCGCGGCGGCGCCCCGCCCGTGCGGCTGATCGTCGGCCCGCTTGCCGCGGCCGAGCCCGCCGGGCCCGTCGCCCCCCCGGGCACGGTCGTCGAGGCGGCCAAGGACCGGCTGGTGGTGGCCGCCGGCGAAGGGGCCGTCCGCATCGAAGCGGTCCAGCCGGCGGGAAAACGTCTCCTCGCCGTCCGCGAATTTCTTAACGGCCACCGGGTGCAGCCAGGGGAGCGTTTCGGGCCGGAAGAGCCTCGGTAAGAAGTCGCGGCCGATTTGATGGAAAGGGAATAGACCGGTAGGGTGGCTGCTTGCAGCCACGCGGTCTTTCTGCCAGCCTGCGAGGTACAGGCAGGATGCCTGTGCTACAGCGCCTCGGCTCGCTGCCAGGCGCTTCCCGCCCCCCCTGATTTAGGTCCCTTGACAACCTCCGGATTGATGAGTAGGCTTGCCTTTAGTCTCCCAAGGGTCGAGGTCTCTTTGCTCCGCCGGAGGGCACCGTGACGCGCCCCGCTCTTCGTCGCCTCCGTTACGAGCACCTGGAAGATCGGCGGATGTTGTCGAGCTTGGCCATTGGCGATTACGTCCGCGTTAACGGCCCGCTAAACGTCAGGATCTCGTACGGAACGTCGCAGCCGGAGATATCCGATTCGGACTATCCCGGGGAGGCGCCGGCGGGGACCGTGGGCAGGGTCCTGGAGGGCCCGCAGACCGCCGACGGCTACACCTGGTACAAGCTCGAGTATGGCGGCGGGGCCTACACCGGCTGGTCGAGCGATCACCGCCTGGAGAGTTCGACCGCACGCGTCGCGGGGACGGACGTCTCGAAGTGGCAAGGCGTCGTGAACTGGTCGCAAGTCTACCAGTCGGGCCACCAATTCGCCTTCGCCAAGGCCACCGGCGGCGACGATCCCGCCAATGACGATCCCCGTTTCACCGCCAATGCGAGCGAAGGGCACGCGGCGGGCGTATTCGTGGGAGCCTATCATTTTGCCTACCCCGACTTGAACTTTGCTCTAACCGGCCCGGACTCCGCCGAGTCCGAGGCACTTCACTTCGTGAGCGTGGTGAGGCCGTACCTTGCGCAAGGATACATGCGCCCGGCCCTGGACCTGGAGCGGGGGGCGAACCTGGGAAAAGCCGCTCTCTCGGCGTGGGTCCGCCAATGGCTGGAGACGGTCGAGAGCCAGACCGGCGTGGAACCGGTCATCTATGCCAACAGCAACTACGCCAACAACTACCTGGACAGCTCGCTGAATACCTACGACCTGTGGCCCGCGCACTGGACGTACGACCTCCAGATTGCCCCGAACGACGGAGTCTGGAACGGCTGGAGCTTCTGGCAGTACTCCGGCGATCATTATCCGCCCCCCTCGGGCACCGGCGCGGCCAGGATACCGGGCATCGACGCCCGGGCCCTGCCTGACCTCTTCAACGGCGATCGAGCACGGCTCGTGTCCGAGTTCGTCATCGGCGGCCAGGCGGCTCCGGAGATTACCGTGTTGGGCAACGGGGTGGTGATCGCCGACGGGGACGCGACGCCGAGCACCGCCGATCACACGGACTTCGGGACGGTGATCGTGGGCCAGGCGGGCCCCCAGCGGACGTTCACGGTGCGGAACGAAGGCGACGCGAGCCTCTCGCTGGGGACGGTGAGCGTGCCCCCGGGCTTTACGCTGGTCGAAGGGCTGCCGGGCTCCCTGGCGGCCGGGGCGAGCGACTCCTTCACCGTGCGACTGAACACCGCTGCCGCGGGAACCTTCGCGGGGGACGTCAGTTTCGCCAACGGCGACGGCGACGAAAGCCCCTTCAACTTTCGCGTCACCGGCACGGTGTATACTCCCACGCGCACCGTGATGATCGACAACGGCCCCCCGTCCAATCGCGTCGACCTGGTTTTCCTCGGCGACGGATACACTGCAAGCCAGATCGGCACCACCTACGTGACCCACATCGACGCGATGCTGAGTCACCTGTTCAACGAGGGCGAAGCCCCCTTTCCCCGCTACCAGAAGTTCTTCAACGTCTATCGCGTCGACGTCATTTCCAACGAGGCGGGAGCGGACGTTCCGCCGCAGGGGATCTACCGCGACACGGCCCTGGACGCTACCTACTATGCGGACGGCTATACGGAGCGGCTCCTCTACGTGAGCGACGGCAAGGCCCAGGCGGCGCTCGACGCCGCCCTGGCCGGCGCCGGCTTCACGGCGGAGATGAAGCTGGTGACGGTCAACGATACCAGGTACGGCGGCGGCGGGGGAGCCTTCGCCGTCTACGCCGGCGGCAACGGCGCCGCGCCCGAGCTCGCCCTGCACGAGATGGGCCACTCCTTCAGCAGCCTCGCCGACGAGTATGACTACAGCGGCGGCGCCACGTATTCGGGAGCGGAGCCCAGCCAGCCGAACGTGACCACCTCGCCTTCGGGGAGCAAGTGGTCGGCCTGGCTGGGTTACACCGATCCCGATCACCCGTCGATCGGGCCGGTGGGCGCCTACGAAGGGGCCATGTACTGCACCTACAACATCTACCGCCCCACGGCAGACTCGAAGATGCGCTCCCTGGGGCAGCCCTTCAACGCCGTCTCGCGGGAGAAGATCATCCGCGACATCTATAGCTACGTGCGACCGCTGGATGGATGGCTCGACAACGGCAGCGAGGTCCGCGGCGGCGATCCCTCGGTGTGGGTCGACGCGGTCGACCCCAGCGTGATCAGCGTCGCCTGGTCCGTCGACGGCAACGCGGTCCCGGCAGCCAGCGGCGAGTCGTTCCGGCTTTCCGACTTCGGCTTCGGCGCCGGAACCTACACGGTTACGGCGCGGGCTTACGACCCGACCCCCTGGGTCCGCATCGATCCCAGCTCCCTCGAGCAATCGGTCTATTGGACGGTGGTCCGCGTCGATACGACTGCGCCGAGCGCGCACGTCGTCGACGTGACGCCCGATCCGCGAAGTGCCGCTGTGGACAAGATCGCCGTCGTCTTCAGCGAGGCGGTCGCCGGCTTCGAGCTGGCCGACCTCACCCTCACCCGCAACGGCGGGAGCAATTTGCTGACCGCGTCGCAGACGCTCACCACAAGCGACAACGTCACGTGGGAACTCGGCAATCTCTCCAGCCTGACCGGCATCGCCGGGAGCTACGTGCTGACGCTCTCCGCCGCGGGCTCGGGGATTGCCGACCTGGCGGGCAACGCCCTGGCCGCCGACGCCAGCGACGCCTGGACGACCAACAGCACCATCGCTGGGCGGCGCCTCTTCTACAACAACTCGAAGTTCGACGGTCACGCCGGCTTCCTCAATGGCGACCCGGCGGCCAACGAGTTCGACGACGCCGCGATCGCGCCCGACAAGGAAGCCCTCCTGCCCGGCGGGGGAACCGCCGCTTTCAAGAACTACACGACCTTCTACCGCGGCATCAACGGGCTCATGATCGACGTGGCAGGGCTGCCGGTCGCCACGCTGGCGGCCACGGATTTCATTTTCAAGTACGGTAAC
>Ga0315280_10009426_pt1 | contig 12540 bp, 2 predicted proteins | sample YL17G06_40_MG_FD_203697 | JGI IMG/M metagenome (GOLD analysis project Ga0315280, IMG submission 203697) | Sediment microbial communities from Yellowstone Lake, YNP, Wyoming, USA - YL17G06_40 | ecosystem: Environmental > Aquatic > Freshwater > Lake > Sediment | place: USA: Wyoming | collected... | reverse complement strand
CGTAGCCGACCCATATCCAGTATCCGACTCCGAGTTCCACAGGTTGGTCGGATGGCGGATTAACGTACTTCTTGTTCTCGGCGCTCCATCTCCATATGTAGTAGGTCTGACTGGTGAACAAATTGGCGGGAGTGGTGTTGGAGCTGGTGACCGGGAAGCCGACTAGGTTCCAGCCATTTTTGAGGTTTTCCGAATAGGTATCAACTAGTACGCCGCTCGTCGTCACCGTCTGATCGTAGCCGACCCATATCCAGTATCCGACTCCGAGTTCCACAGGTTGGTCGGATGGCGGATTAACGTACTTCTTGTTCTCGGCGCTCCATCTCCATATGTAGTAGGTCTGACTGGTGAACAAATTGGCCGGAGTGTCATTATCCGAGGCCACGGTGAAGCTCACGAGGTTCCACCCCGCGACTAGGTGGAGGCCGAAACTTTCCAATCCAGAAGATATTTTGGCCTTAAACACATCCCCGTTGAAGCTAGTTCCAGCGTACAGGTAATGAGCGGGACCTTCGATAATTGCATTGATCCTATCAGCAGGCAGGTTAGCCTCCAAAACCCAATTATCGCCATCTGTGCTGCGATAAATTTTACCGACGTCAGTGCCCACGTAGATCATACCGTTACTAGCTTGGCGGAGGGCGTCGGTTCGTGTGGCTCCTCCAAGCTCGGTGACACCATTCGCCACCTCCGTCCAAGTGTTACCGTTGTCGGTGGAGCGATAAACGTTGCCAGGGTTGCGTGAAGCCGCGTAGATGTAGCCGTTCGAAGCATCCAAAAGGGAGTACATCTTGTAGGAGCCCCCAAAGTTGTTGTCCTTATCACCCACCTTATACCAATTGTCGCCGTTGTCCGAGCGCCAGACGTGGCCAGGTTGGGTCCCACAGTAGAAGTACCCTGTGGATGCCTGAATCAGACACTCCACAGTCGTGCATCCACTCAGCTCGCCGTCGATGGATGAGGCTGCGACCACCTCCCAGTTATCGCCATAATTGGTGGAGCGGTAGATTCTTGCCTCCTCAATCGCGCCGGAGCTATAGTGAGTGCCTGCATAGAGATCACCGTTAGCAGCTTGAATTAAAGAATCCACTTCAACGACACCGGGCAGATCAACCACTTGGATCCAATTATCGCCGCCATTGGTTGACCTGAAAATTTTGCCCTCCCATGCCGTGCCTATAATGATATTATTATCGATGGTTCCGCCGCTAGCCTGAATCATGGCCTCGATGTTCCCAACGACCCCAAGGCCGCCGAGGCTCGCGGTCGGCACCCATGTCGTCCCTCCATCTGTGGTCTTGAAAACTACTCCGACCGAGTCCCAAGGATCATCCCCGCTGGCGGTGCCCGCGTATACGGCCCCATCGTTCGTACAAAGCAGGGAATAGACGTGCCTCGCGTTCTCGAGATCGCCTGTGTTGACCCAGGCCGGTGGCCAGGGATTCATGAGGGGGTATCGGTCGCGGTTGTTGTCTCCAAGGATGACGTACGGTGTGTCGCCTATTCCATCGCTCCCAATAACATTCTGATTTTCGCCTCTGTAATTGTCAGCGCCCGTGTAATCGCTCCAGTAGTTTCCTCCGTAAGGATAGCCGTTGTCCCAGTAGTTGGAGCCGGTATCGTATGCTTGGGTCGCGTTGTTCAGGAAGTTGTTATGGTAGATGCGGTTGTTGTCGTTTGAATTGGGGATGTAAATGCCATATCTATTGTTGGAGGTTATGTTGTTGTTCCTTATGATGTTGTTAACTGAATTTGAATTATTCTCGAACCAGATTCCATCCCAATTGTCGTTCGATATGGTGTTATTCTCTATGATGTTATTGTCTGAAGAATAAAGGCGAACGCCATGCTCATTCTCTGATGAGAATGTGCTGTTCTTTATTATGTTATTGTTCGAGTACGCTAGTCGGATGCCGAAGTAGTTGTCGTTCTCGCAGATGCTGTTGGTCAGGGTGTTATTGTTCGAGGTGAGTAATTGGATGCCGCGGCCGCCTTTCTCGCAGGAGTTGTTAGTCAGGACGTTATTGTCCGACCCCCATAGGTAGATGCCCCAGTCGTTGTTCTCGAATGTGCAGTTCTCCAATCGGCTGTCTTGGGTGCTTGCGATGAGGATCCCCTGAATATTATGCTCGAGCAACAGGTTCTCCACCCGAATGTTATCGCAGTTCACTAGGCCTAGGTAACCCATTTCTAGGGAGGGACCGATTACCTCATTGCTGTGGTCCATCAGGTAGCGAATGGGTTTCCCGTTCACGAGGTTCGAGTTGTCGATATCGTGGACAAAATGCGAGAGCGTTGTACCTTCCATGCCGAAATTGTGCAGATTGTTCGAGAGGGTGTTGTTTCGCATCTTGATGTTTTCCGAGTCGTATAGATAGATGCCGCCGCCGTTCTCGCAGGTGTTGTTATCCAAGGTGTTGTTGTCCGAGTCATGTAGCCCGATGCCCCAGTACTTGTTGTTCTCGCAGGTGTTGTTGTCTAAGGTGTTGTTGGACGAGTATTCTAGTCGGATGCCATACCACATGTTGCTCTCGCAGGTGTTGTTAATCAAGACGTTATTGTCCGAACTGGTTATTAGTAGGATACCGTAGTCGTCGTTCTTGCATGTGCAGTTCTCGACCCTCCCGTTCACCACGTTATCCAATTTAATCCCGTAGTAATTTACTCCATTTTCAGCTATCCATCCGTTCTCGACCACGCAGTTGCGAACCACGAAGTAGGCGGTCGTGTTACGTATATCTATCCCATTAGCGCTCGACGCACTGATGACCCAGTTCTTTATGATGTAGGGATCGTTCTCCGTTCCCAAGCCGCCGCCGTTTACGCCATTTTCAGGCGTGAAGCCGGCATTCCCAACGATGTGGATCGGGCCACGGGGGACTTTCTCGTTTTCAAGCAAGGTGTATATGATCCTGAGATATGGATGAGGTTCGCCGGAATAAGAAGCATCCTTGCTGTAGAACCACAAGGATGCGTCCGTGTTCTCATTCTCTGAGATCAAACCAACACTTGCAGTTTTATCACCAGTTAACTCGCTCTGAACGTACGAGGTGACATCCCATGAATACAATATATTTTCCGTGTTATCAACCGTCTCGCTGTCCAAGACGGTGGGGCCCATCGGCGGCCTATTATCCCAACATAACGTGCTCTCGTTCCAAGTGTCATTGCTGACGTTCTTGGCATCGATAACTATGGTTCTTGGATCATAACTGGGGGGTCCATTCGAGGCGCCATACTTGGTATATGCATATAGACTAGCACTAAGGATTGTCGAATTCTCTGGAATCCCGCTCAGATTGAATTTGAGGTACGCTCTTTGCGCCAAATATGCCGCATTATCATCCCACCCGACGTAAAAGTTGTAGTTATCGCCAAGACCCTGAATTGTCGGGCTGCCTTCAACAACGTATGAATCATCAATCGGGCTCAGTCTAACTTCAACTTCGCTCGGTGGTGCCACCTGGGTAGGCAGATACGCCCAGAGGACGGGATCCCCATTACATCCCCGCCAGCAGTATATCTTACCCCTACTCCCGCTCGCTAAGCCGAGGCGATGGCCATTTTGATTGCCCACGCCACCAGGCATGTCAGCTAAACGCTGCCATGAGTTTGTGGAGATGGTGTAGAGGTAGAAACGGTTGTCCCAGATAGGTGGATTTTCTGGATAGCATTGATTGCCACTCAACGCATAAATGTAATCGCTATATTCACCCCCTATCCAGATCAGGGAGCCACCGTCTCCGACACCGCCAGCCCCGCCGCCCCATGGATATGCCGGTATAGGCGCCATGTACTCCCAAGTATTGTTCACGATATCATAGCGCCAAAAGTCATAGAGGGGGCTAGTCTCGATGTCTTCGCCGCGCAATGCGTAAAGGTAGGTCCCCCCTGTCCATACAAGTGAACAACCGTCATCGGTCTCATTAAGAAGTGGAGCCATATTCTCCCAGGTGTTGTTGCTGATTTTATAGCGCCAAAAGCTCGACCCATGGTCTTTCATGCCCATTATCGCAAAAATGTAGTTTTCGTTGTCGCCTAGCGCGCTTCCTGGTACCCATGTTATAGCGTCACCCGCGCCTTGACCTTGTGGATTTTTAGTATTTTCCAGTTTCTCCCAGTTGTCATTAGAGATGCTGTAGCGGTAGAAGTAGTGTCGGTAATAGCCACCATCAGCATCAGCATAAGAGGCGCCGAATAGGGTGTAGAGGTAATCTCCATTGTCCCAGGCCATGCAGGTCCCGTTCTTGAACGCTCCTATAAAAGTATTCTCTTTCCCCGGCTGCCACAGCAATCCTGATGGGACTGAAAGGTTCTGCCATGTGCCGTTGGCAGAATTATAGCACATGAAATGATCAGGAGGACCACTATTTGCGATGTAAATGTTTTCCCCTGCACCCACCACAGCTACGGCATAATCTTCAATGTAGGGAGAATTAGATACAACAATCCAGACTCCAGAAACGGTGGCTATTGCTTCCGCGGATTCGCTTATCCTGTTGTCCGCCTGCGAGGTGGCGGTAACAGTTATTTTGTCAAGCGTCGCGAGTTCTTCATTCTCTGGTAGGGTTACTCGGAGCGTGGTCGTCCTATTTTCACCAGGACCCACATTCAAGAACAGGTTATTATCGAGCGTCGGACCCCAGCTAGGGGAGGCGTTATCGCTCACCACTAGATCATAGTTGTCATTGATGGTGCCACGATTCTTGACCGTGACGGTATACTCAAGATTATCCCCAGGCCAGCCAGCCTGAGAGCTCGGAGAAATGGACGCGGAGAACAAAACTGTAGGCGCATTCTCATAGTACCACACCTCAAGATAAGGCCACTGCGTTGGATGATTATCATCTTCCGTGGCGGTGAAGTCTATGTCAGTGTTTTCCGAAGGGTCAACATCCTCTTGAGGTGAGTATAAGACGAAGCTTGCCGCCCCATCCGCGATCTCGTTCTCAATGTATGATTTGACAGGGACGGCCGGCCAGCCATGAATCGTGCCGAGCCAGGGGTTGGGAGAAGACGATGCGTAGTCGATGTACTCCTGATATAGGTTTTCTACTTTGGGTGGCTGGTTGCTCCAATCTATTCCATTTTCTGTCCAATTGTCATTCTCGACAGTCCATACTTCGACCCAGCACCACCTTCCATCGGTATAAACACCAAAATAGTGATAAAGCCCCAAATAAGCGTTCTCGATGAATGCCCCTGGCGGAATTGAAGATAGGTCAAACTTGAGGAACGACCTCTCCTTAGGGCAATTTTCTAGATGATATCTGCCGCATGGGAGCTTGAATTGGTAATTTTCGCTCAGGTTGCCCAGGTTTTCCATCACAGCTTGGTCATCGGTTGGATATTCCTTGTAGTGTTTGGGTGGAGGTACGAGATAACATGTAGCCTTGCAGGTGTCATTGTCCCTGATGTTTTCGTTCTCTTGAGAGGTGGCGGTTACCGTTATGAGGTCCTCGGCACCTTCCTCAGCATTCTCGGGAATGGTGACGCGGAGCGTCGTCGTCCGATTCTCACCGGCTGGGATAGTCAGTAGGTCATTATCGAGCATCAAGACCCAGCCTGCGTTGTCGGAGTTCTCGAGCGAGAAATTGTCTGGAACATTTTCGATATTCCTAACCGTCACGGTGTAAATCAGCGTCGTTTCAGGCAAGCCGCTATTCTCGCTCGGTGAAATTGAAACATCAACTATCCCACCGCCGCTGAGAGACCCGGTAATCACCACGTTATCGAACGAAACTTTGTCACGACTACCGCTTCCAGTACTTCCCACGGTATACCAACGGATCCAAAGAGCAGGTTTGTTTCCTACGTTGGCATCAGAACTAACTGATAGATTAGAGATGATTTTTGGACTTCCATCGGTGTCCGGAGTGTATGTCGTCCCTGCAATGTCTGTCCACATAGAGTTATCAGTCGACCACTGTGCCACAAATGTACTCGTCCTATCATTATTGAGTTCAAGCGCCCATACAAATGAAATCTGGATGCTGTAGTAACCAGTGGTTGCAAAACTTGGGGTCTTTATCCAGGGATTAAGAGCCGAGCCGCTCTCTAGTAGGCCAAGCCTTCCATCTCCTTGCTTAGGACCGCCCGTTGTAGAACTAAGCATTTTCCAACCGGTTTCGGGCCACCAACTGTCGTATCTCGCATCGCTATTGGTCGCAGTAGAGAAGTCGTCGCTGAAGATCGTATCCGGCGATGCCTTTACCGTGCCGACCGAAGTTGCTACGGCTGAAACAAATAGGGGTGTAATTAATGATACTAAAAATAATATCGATAGCAACAAGCTACCACAATGGTTTATCTTCATTCATTACCTCCTTTTTTGGAACCCCAAACTTATTTGTGTGTAATTACTATATATTAAGTTGTCGTAAGTTGTCAATTAAGCAAAATTTACCAGAATTTTACGACAATTCGCCAATTTTATGTCCGCAAGATTTACCTAATCAACTGAGTGGGATTATCGTACTCTCTGGTAGAAATAAAAACAATAGGGGCGCTTGCAGCCCCCGGGATTTTAAGCTTGCTGCCGCTACAGTGGGACGGTCACTGTCTGATCGTAGCCTACCCAGATCCAGTAGCCGACTTTGAGTTCGACTGGTGCACTTGAGGAAGGAGAGACGTATTTCTTGTTCTCGGCGCTCCATCTCCATATGTAGTAGGTCTGACCGAGGAAGAGGTTGTCTGGAGTTGTGTTGGAGCTGGTGACTGGAAAGCCGACTAGGTTCCAACCATTTTTGAGGTTTTCCGAATAGGTATTAACTGGCACGCCACTCGTCGTAACAGTCTGATCGTATCCGACCCATATCCAGTATCCGACTCCGAGCTCGACTGGTGCACTTGAGGAAGGAGAGACGTATTTCTTGTTCTCGGCGCTCCATCTCCATATGTAGTAGGTCTGACCGTCTAAGATGTTGTCCGGGGTGTTGTTCTCCGAGGTCACAGGGAAGTGCACGAGATTCCAGCCCGAGACTAGGTTCTCTGGAACGTTCTCTGCAACAACTATGGGCGAGATGAAGATCAATTTGACGACTTGAACAGGGAACGGGATGGGCCCTCCTGGGGTATAACCGGTGTATGTAACTGTTAGCGGATCTACATTCTCCACCTTCAAGTTTTCATATCTATACAGATTTTCTAAACTGTTGTGATCTGGTCCGGGGAACGGCGTCCACGGATCGGACACTAGGATCCACTGGTTACCCGGCCCTCCATCGTAGTATGATACGCCGGTCACTATGTGGTCCAAGCCCTCGAGGGTACCATTCTCGTAACTGTAGTTTCTAAAGTTGAGCTGGAGTAGGACATCGTGGCAGAGCTTTAACTCGCTCTTGTAATTATCGAACGTCGGCTGATCATATATCACCACGTTATCATTTTCGGGCGGTATGTTTTCAGGCAGGCCTGCGAAGTGGCTGTTGTCGATTATCTCGCGAACTTTGAACTGGTTTCCCTGTTCTCTTATGAACTCCTGCAACCCGTAGAAGTACTTGTTATCGTCGATGGGTTTGCAATACGTCATGGCCAGGGTTATCGTTATCTCGTTCTCTGGGGGCACATTGGGATAGAGACAGTCGCCAGCTATCTCATGGAGCAACCTCGGCAAAAGGTCGCCCAATCCGGAGGGACATGGCCATAACTGTAAGTAGTTTTCGTCGAGCACGTTATCCGTTGGATCATCCATCAGCTTCGGATAGCCGTTGTGGAAATACCACTTGAAGGAGTTCGCGGCTGCAGCTGCCCAACACCAGTTCATGCTGTGCTGGCCGAGGTCGGGCATGTTCTCCTTCTTGAAGTTCTCGACAGGAGCTGTGGGCGAGACATAGATCAACTTGCCGACTGAACGCGGTGCGCCAAAGTAGAAAACCAAAAGCGGCGAATTTTCTGCGCTTAACACGGGTAAGTTGTCATATACCCTGTTATCAAGAGCATTGTTGTGGTCCGGCCCCCCGGTGGTCCATGGGTCTGACACGAGCATCCAATTGTCGCCGAAGCCAACTCCGGTTAACACGTGATCTGTTGTCTCAAACCTGTAAGGATAATTCTCGGTATTCTCGTGTCTATAGTTGTTGAGCCAGAGGAGGACATCGTTGCAATTATCGAGCCTCTCCTTATAATCTCTAAATGTCGGTGGGCGATATATCACTATATTATCGTTTTGAGGCGGTATATTGGCAAGCGAGGTGTTATCGACTATCTCATGAACTGTCAGCGCAGCCCCCTGCTCGTTTATGAACTCCTGTAACCCGAAAAAGTATTGGTTGTCGGAGATGCCATTATCCCATGTATTAGCTATAGTGTAATTCTCCATATTCTCTGGCACACCGGGAAAGAGACAGTCGATAGCAATCTCTTGGAGCAACCTGTAGACGCTATCAGGCAACGGCGAAATCGGCGTGGGCGGGTGTGGTATCATTTGGGTTATGTATGTGTTATCGTTGGGGATCAAATTTTCCGGATCGTCTATCAGCTGGAGATACCCGTGCTGTGAATACCAATACATGGAGTTAGCAGCAGCAGCGACCCAGCACCAGTTTTTGGAGTGTTGGCCTAGATCAGGCATGTTCTCCTTTTTGATATAGTTTTCCCCCGCTGCGGATACGGGTGGGGAAGTTGTAGTTAAAATTGCAATAGACAGAGATGCGGTTAGCGAGGTAACTAACAAGATCGACAGCAATACGCTACCGAAATACTTATTCCTCACTTTTTGCCTCCTTTTTTTCAATCTCCTCTTCATTGTCGCTTCAAGGATTCACCCTTAAAGCAACCTGTAAATAAGTAGTTCCCGATATTATATAAAATTGTCGATAAAGCAAAATTTACCAGAATTTTACGACAATTCGCCATTTTATGTCCGCAAGATTTACCTAATTAACTGAGTGGGGTCAATTAACCAATATGTCGATGACGGCCGACCAAGTGTGAAAATAGAAGCAACACATAAGGAAGCCCATCGCGTTGTGGAATGGTTTGATGTAATTGGATCATCGGCTTCAGTTAAGTTGGAGTCGGTAGCGAGACTATTATGCTCATGCTAAAAATAAAACAATAGGGGCGCTTGCAGCCCCCGGGATTTTAAGCTTGCTGCCGCTACAGCGGGACAGTTATCGTCTGATCGTATCCGACCCAGATCCAGTAGCCGACTCCAATTCCGCTCTGATCGTCAGGATTCATTGCTGTCTTTACGGGCTGGTCGGGGGGCGGTGAAACGTACTTCTGATGGATGGCATCCCAGCTCCAGAAGTAATAAGTCACACCCACGAAGAGATTGTCAGGAGTCGTGTTCTCGCTGGTGACGGGGAAGCCGATGAGGTTCCAGCTGGCGGTCAATTCGATCGTCCAGTTCTCCACTGGTGCGCCACTCGTCTTCGCAGAAGTCGACTCACCAACATATACCCAATAACCTCTTCCGGACTCTACGGGCTGGTCGGGGGGCGGTGAAACGTACTTCTGATGGACGTTATCCCAATACCAGATGTAGTATGTCAGGCCGGCGAAGATGCTGTCAGGGGTGTCGTTCTCCGACACTTTCCAGAAACTTATCAGGTTCCAGCTGCCGCCAGCGAGATTTGGACCAAAAGCTATGCAGTTATCATTATCGTTGACTGTGTTATCGGCCTGGGAGATCGCGGTGACTGTTATGACATCCCTCATGCTCAAACCCACGTTCTCAGGGATGGTGACCTCTAAGTTCACCGATACAAAACTACCTGGCGCGATTTCGTATAACCATAAGAAACTCCCACCAAGGAGCCAGCCCAGCTCGTCCATCTTCGTGACGTAATAGTTATCAATAGTGTTCCCGACATTCTTAATCGTCGCGACGTAGATAAGCTTCTGCCCCTGGCGGCCCCAGTTCTCCTTCGGCGAGATTATCACCTGAACCCCACCGTCGAACTGTGCGGAAACAGGGCTGGTGGACATGAGTGACGTCACAGTGATCACTGGCAACATCAGTGAGATAATCAATAAGGTCGAAATAAAAATGCCTAAACTACTTTTTCTTTTCAAAAAATATCCTCCTAGACCTCCCCATTTAGCATCTTACATCCATTGTATTTAAGAGTTTTGATATTTTAGCTTTTATTACGAAAAATACTGCTAATTTAACACATTCACGGTAATTAACACATTCACGGTAATTTTAGGAATCGGAAACTGGGGTCAAAAAGCCTTTGCGCGCCGCCCGTGGAGGTCGAAGCGCGCGATCTCTGGGCTTCAGGCTCGCTCCTCACAGAGGAACCGTTATCGTCATTTCCTTCTCGACCCAGACCCAGTACCCGACTCCAATTCCGCTCTGGTCGGTAGGCTCTCTACTAGTCATCACAGGCTGGTCGGGGGGCGGTGAAACGTACTTCTGATGGATGGCATCCCAGCTCCAGAAGTAATAAGTCACACCCGCGAACAGATTGTCTGGGGTCGTGTTCTCGCTGGTGACGGGGAAGCCGATGAGGTTCCACCCCGCGGTCAATTCGATCGTCCAGTTCTCCACTGGTGCGCCAGTCGTCTTCGCAGACATCGACTCGCCAACGTAGATCCAGTAACCCCTTCCAAGCTCTACGGGCTGGTCGGAGGGGGGTGAAACGTACTTCTGCCGGATGTTATCCCAATACCAGATGTAGTATGTCAGGCCGGCGAAGATGTTGTTCGGGGTATCATTCTCCGACACTTTCCAGAAACTTATCAGGTTCCAGCTGCCGCCAGCGAGGTTTGGACCAAAGGCGATGCAGTTATCATTATCGCTGACCGTGTTCTCGATCTGCGAGGTCGCGGTGACTGTTATGACATCCCTCATGCTCAAACCCACGTTCTCGGGAACTGTGACCTCTAAGTTCACCGATACAAAACTACCTGGCGCGACTTCGTATAACCATAAGAAACTCCCACCAAGGAGCCAGCCCAGTGAGTCGGTCTTCGTGACGTAATAGTTATCCGCAGTGTTCCCGACATTCTTAATCGTCGCGACGTAGATAATCGTCTGCCCCTGGCGGCCCCAGTTCTCCTTCGGCGAGATCGAAACATCAACAGCTCTGACTGCAGTAACCTGTGCGCTACCACTGCCGCTAACTATGGGGTCTATTTGAGAGGTCGCGGTAACCGTTAAGCCATCCACAGTACCCGACCTGGCGTTTGAGGGGATGGCGATGCGGAGCGTAGTCATACGGTTCTCACCGGGCATGACATTCCCAAAAAAGTTCTCGGCAAGCATCGATCTCCAGCCGACATTGTCACCAGCGGTCAAACCGTAGTTGTCGGCGACGTTACCAATATTGGTGATGGTAACATCCCTAACTAGGCTGTTATCAGAAATCGGTGAGATTGAGACACTCATATTCCTTACGACGGCGGCGTGAGCGATGCAACTATCGTTGTCCTTAACTGTGTTGTCGGTCCGAGAAATAGCGGCGACCGTGATATTGTCCTTGGTGCACGGTTTGGCATTATCTGGGACATATACGTGGAGCGTGGTCATGTTCTCATTGTCAAATCCATCAACCCAGAGCGCGTTATCCTCCAGCCAGATATTATTCCAGCCCCAGTTGTCACTTACCTTTAGATCATAGGTATCAGTTACGTTCCCCAGATTCACAACTGTGACGGTGTATGTAAGGACCACGCCATTCAAGCCGCCTTGATAGTAGGGCGATATCGAGACGCTGACACCCCTGTTGATCGTGACCTGTGCTGTGCAGCTGCCTGAGCCGCTGACTACGTTATCCGTCACCGTGACTGTCACATTATCTTTGGTACCCCCTATAGCGTTCGAGGGCGCTGTCACGCTGAGCGTCGCGTTCCCGCTGCTCCACGGCGACAAGACGAGCCATGTCGGCGAGACACTTCGCGACCATCCAGCATTGTCTGTAGGTGTTAAGGAGTAGTTGTCCGAAACGTTGCCGGTGTTGTTGACTGTGACGGTGTATGTTAGCGTGGCACCGTTCGCCCCACTCTGCGAGCTGGGTGAGATCGAAACATTGACACCCCTGTTGATCGTGACCTGTGCTGTGCAGCTGCCTGAGCCGCTGACTCCGGTTCCAGTTGCCGTGACTGTCACATTATCTATGGTGTTCCCTATCGCATTATCAGGAATGGTCACGTTGAGTGTTGCGGTCCTGTTCTCCCAAGGCGGTATGGTGAGTGATGTCGGCGAGACATTTTCCGACCATCCAGCGGTGTTTGTGGCTGTTAGGTTGTAGGTGTCTGAGACGTTGCCCGTGTTTCTGACCGTCACGGTGTAGGTAAGTGTGGCCCCGTTCGCTCCGTTCTGTGAGCTGGGCGAGATCGTGACATTAACGCCTTTGGTGATTGTGACTTGTGCTGTGCAGTTTCCTGATCCGCTGACTCCTGTTCCGTTAGCGGTGACAGTTATGTTGTCAATTGTGCCGCCTATGGCATTCGATGGCACTGTCACGTTGAGTGTTGCGGTCCTGTTCTCCCAAGGCGGTATGGTGAGTGATGTCGGCGAGACATTTTCCGACCATCCAGCGGTGTTTGTGGCTGTTAGGTTGTAGGTGTCTGAGACGTTGCCCGTGT
>Ga0315280_10009425_pt1 | contig 12541 bp, 12 predicted proteins | sample YL17G06_40_MG_FD_203697 | JGI IMG/M metagenome (GOLD analysis project Ga0315280, IMG submission 203697) | Sediment microbial communities from Yellowstone Lake, YNP, Wyoming, USA - YL17G06_40 | ecosystem: Environmental > Aquatic > Freshwater > Lake > Sediment | place: USA: Wyoming | collected... | reverse complement strand
CGGCGGCGCGTTCGCGTTGGGTGCGTCTATGCGCAGAGGAGCAAGGCCATCACAAAGCTGCGCAGGTTCGTCTCTGAGGGCAACGGGAACGGGCGCCGTCAGTTGGTGGCCGCACGAGCGTAGCGCACACTCTGACCGCAGACCCCGGATGGCGAGCCGAGATACCGGCGCGCCGTCTGCCCCCCGATCCAGCTAGTCGCCGTCAGATGCCAACCGCGGCTCCGACCTGCCCCGAGTCCCCCCTCCCTCGAAAAACCTGGTCAGAAACCGAGTCCGATCAGAGGCCACCAATGACGACCGCTCCGGCGCGTGGCCGGTCCCGGGGTAGAAGCATTTCTGGCACTGGAAGCCGCCGCTCGAGCCGACGGTCGAGGCCAGGTAGAACGGCAGTCTGCTCAGAGGCTGCTGGCAGACACTGCAGCGCGGCCCTTCGGAAGCCGCCGGACTCGGTTGCTTCAGCTTCGCGCTCGCCCTTGGTCGGGCCTTCTTCAGGGCCCATTTCGGGCTCCACTTGCATGTTATCATCATTGCCATCCTGGCCCGGGATGCGTCTTCCGCTGTGGGAATCCGGGCCTCCCCCGCATACCCTCTCCACAATCCCTAGGCCCTGTGGGCCGGGGCGGCGGCAAGGCCTGGCCACTCTTCGCTCTCCGCACCCCTCTGCCACCCTTTGCACTATGTACCCTCCGCCAGGGAACTCATAACCCGCTTCAGCAGTCCAAATGGTATGTTGGCAATACCAGAGGGGCGGCTGCCCGGCGGCGAAGGCCGCTCCAGCGAACACCAATCTGGGCGTGATTGCGCAGGCGCACGCTATCTCCGGGTAACCGGGGCGCACGTCCTTCTCCTATTCCACGGCGGCCCCGGGGAAGCGCGGAGGTTTGACACACGATTTGCGTTTATGTTAGACTCCACGAGAGAGTTTTGGGTGCGGCGGCCACTTCTCTTCGCGGCGCCTCACGCCCCCACACACCAGAACTCCTTGTGAACGCGGCTCTCGGCCGCGCTCGCCACGCGTACGCGAGGCGTTGGATGGGAACTATGCGACTCTCGAGAACCTCGGCTGCGCACGCCCCGAGCGGGGGCGCTGCCAAGGAGGGGCATTGCATGCGAAGAGCGTGTCTGATCGGTCTCGCCCTTGTCATCCTCTGCATTGCCATCAGCTCCGGCGCCTGGGCCGTGGAGCGTCAGCTTGCCGGCGTCCGCCTGGGCGAAAAGGCCTTGGCCCTGCTGAGCAAGCCCGGCTTCGGGCAGCCCAACTACATCGGACCCATCGGTACCGTCGGTCTCCCGAGCGCGGCCGAACAGGCTGGCGGGGGCGCAGCGGCCGGGGGCGGGGGTCGCTCGGGCCCCGCTGGGCCGGGCAGGGCGACGGGCCCTGAACTGCTGGGCGCGATGGGTGGTGGCATGCGCGGCGGTGGCGGCGCTATGCGCGGCGGCGGCATGCGCGGTGGCGGCGGCGCTATGCGCGGCGGTGGCGCGCGCGCTGGTGGTATGCGTGCGGGAGGTGGCGGAGCCAGGGCAAGTGGGGGCGCGGGGGCGCGGGGCGTGGTTGCCGGCAGCGGCATGTACTGGTACGCGCGGGGCGTGGTTGCCGGCAGCGGCATGTACTGGTACTACACCCGGCCCGCCCGCGCCGTGATGGTGCTCAGCCTCACGCCCGATGGCGAAGTCAAGACGATCACGCTCAGCGGCAGCCTTCCCTACGCCGCCGGACGAACCACCCGCAGCATCGGGCTCGCCAGCAGCTACATGGATGTGATCGCTCGGTACGGCTACCCGGATCAGACGATGACCGCGGGCAACGCGATCGAGCTGACGTATGTTGATCATGGTGTTCGATTCACACTCGAGGGGATGCGCGTAACGCGGATAGCGATCGGGGCCGAGATCGTTGGGGCAGTCGAGGTCGCCCCGGCGCAGCCGGCGCCCGAGACCACGGGGCCGCCGGTAGGTCTCACCCCTGAGGAGCTGCGAGGTTACCTGTAGGTCGAGTCATGCGTCCGGGGAACTGGAGGAACAGCAGAATGCACGTCTCTTGCCGCTCACATCTGATTGCTTTGTTGGCGTTGGTGGCAGGCGCTCTACTTGCTGGTCCGGCGCTCGCAGTTGAGGATGGGCTCATGGGCGTTCGCGTCGGCGCCTCCTACCGAGAACTCACCAGGCGCCTCGGCTCGCCCGATGGGATCCTGCTCTCAGCAGGCGGGGGCATGATGTACCAGACGTTGGCTCGTCGCGCAGCCGGGCTGCCTCAGTTCGGTGGACAGGCGTCGCCGACGGAAATGCCCGTCTGGGTCCATCCCGTCCTCGCGGGATCGCTCGCCCAGGGTCAGGCCGAGTGGTTCTACGACCTCCGCTCGCGCAAGGGCGTAGCGCTCGGCATCGTCCTCAACGGCGAAGGCGCAGACGCCGCGGTCACAGATGTGGTCGTCGCCGGGTTCACCCGGTACCTGAAGGGAAAGCCAGCGCCAGTCCGCACGGAGCGCGGCATCAAGCTCATGAGCAGCTTCGGCGACGTGCTCAAGAAATACGGCTATCCTCCCCTCGCTGACATCTACGCGGCCGGCAGCGGCGGCGCAGGCGCCGGCGGCGTAAGCGGCGCGATGCGCGCTGCGGGAGGGGCGATGGGCGGAGGCGGCGGGGCGCGAGGCGGCGGCATGCGCGGTGGCGGCGGAGGCGGCGGGGCGCGAGGCGGCGGCATGCGCGGTGGCGGCGGAGGCGGCGGGATGCGCGCTGGCGGCGGCATGCGCGGTGGCGGCGGAGGCGGCGGGATGCGAGGGGGTGGCGGCATGCGCGGCGGCCGAGCCGCTGCCGGCTCGCCGAGCCTGGCCGTTCTGCCTGTCCCAACCGCGTCTCAGTACCAGGTGGTCTTGACCGGCGGCATGCGCGGTGGTGGTGGCGGCGGCATGCGCGGTGGTGGCGGCGGGATGCGAGGGGGTGGCGGTGGCGGGATGCGCGGTGGCGCTGGCGGCGGCATGCGCGGTGGCGGCGGAGGCGGCGGCATGCGCGGTGGTGGTGGCGGGATGCGAGGGGGTGGCGGCGGGATGCGAGGGGGTGGCGGCGGCCGTGGCACACTTCCGCCGCTGGGGACCGCAAGGACCGGGGCCGCGGCGAGCGCCGGCGTCCAGGCGTTCTCCGACAACACACCGGTCACGTTCTCCCGCGACTGCATCCTGACCTACGAGGGGATCGCGTTCACCATCCAGAACATGCGTGTGATGCGCATACACGTCTCGGAGTAAGCCGGAAGGTTTCGTTGGGACCGACAGGGGAGCGTTGCCTCGCGAGGGGCGTGCTCCCCTTTTCTTTGGCGTGACGAAGTCCCCGGGGCGTCGAGCGCCCAGACTCCGTTCCCCACATGCGCGGGAGATACGCGCTGCGCGCTGTTGGTGAAGAGGAAGAGAGAGGTGCTGTCTAGATGAGGCTGCGCTATCAACTGGTAGTGGCCGCCATGGTGATCACCCTGATGGTCACTTCGTTCATGGTCGGCCGTCAGTTCCAGTCATTGGCTGCTCTCGTGCCGGGCAAGAGCCTGGGTTCGCTCCGCCTGTTCTCGCTGAGCGGCACCGCGAACGCCGAGCAGAGCGCCGGAGATGAGGTCAGTCTTCGCCCCATAGAGACGTTTCAGGAAGTGCTGTCACATATCCGCAAGGAGTACGTATCGCCGGTCAAGAACGACCGCGAGATCACCTACGGCGCCATCCGCGGCCTCCTCTCGGTTCTCCGTGACGAGCCCTACAACGACCGCTACAGCCGTTTCCTGGATCCCGAGGAGTACCGCTCGTTCCTGGAGGAGAACGAGGGGCACTTCGGCGGAATCGGCGCTGAGCTGGGCGTGCGCGAGGTCAAGGCGAATCCGGCGCCGCCGGCGAAAGGCACGGAGGGTCCCCAGTGTCCTGTCTGCGGCGCGGACCTGAGCAACCCGAAACAGTACAAGGTCGTGATCGTCGCTCCGCTCCCGGACAGCCCGGCCGAGCGGGCGGGCCTGAAGTCCGGAGACCAGATCCTGCGGGTGAACGACACGCCCGCAGCGTCCTTGACGCTCTCGGAGACGGTTCGGAAGATCAAGGGGCCGCCAGGGACGACCGTCAATCTGCTGGTCGGCCGCGAGGGGCTGTCCGAGCCGCTCCAGGTGAAGGTCACGCGCGCGGTCATTTCGATTCGCAGCGTCGAGTACAAGATGCTGCCCGATCGCATCGGCTACCTGCGCATCAGCACCTTCAACGATGTCACAGCCGAGACGGTGAAAAAGGCCCTCAAGGAGTTGCGCGCGGGTGGCATGAAGGGCATGCTCCTGGACCTGCGCAGTGACCCCGGCGGCGGCCTCGATGTCTGCATCGAGGTGGCGAGCCAATTCGTGGGCAAAGGGCCGGTGGTATACATCCAGGAACGGGGCCAGCCGCGACAGCCGCGCGAGGCCACCGCGGACGCGCGTCGACTGGGCGTGCCGCTGGTGGTGCTGGTGGACAAGGGGTCGGCGAGCGCCGCCGAGATCCTCGCCGGCGCCATCCAGGACGACCGGGAGGGCAAGCTGGTCGGCGTCACCACGTTCGGGAAGGGCCTGGTCCAGACGGTGTTTCCGCTGCGCGATGGGTCCGCACTGGCGCTCACCACCGCCCGCTACCTGACCCCCAAGCTGCGCGACATTGACCGCAAGGGCATCGCCCCGGACGTGAAGGTCGAGCAGACGAAGAGCCTGGAGTTCATCCCACCGCTGAGCGAGAAGGATGCGCAGGCGGCATCAGCCCTCGATTTGCTGAAGCAGGAGATGCGGCGCCTCGCCAGCGCCTCGTGAGTATTCGGTCAGGAGGGATGGCGCCGCCGTCCCCCTCGTTTCTGTCCGGGGTGCGCCCGGGTCCCGTCCCCGCGCACGATGTCTCATGCCCGCCACAGCCGGCCTCAAGAAAGTTATCAGCGCTTCGCGCCGGACGGATCTGGTTGCTCATTACCCCGATGAGCTCGCCCGCCGGCTGTTCGAGTTCGGCCCCGAGAGGGTCCACACCGTCGTCATCTGGACCAAGGACGCTGCGAACCTTCTTCGACACGAGCCACTGCGCCGCGCCCTGGGCGGCGTCGGGCAGGTGTTCCTCCACTGGACCATCACCGGTCTCGGCGGGTCGTTCCTGGAGCCGACGGTTCCTCCCTCGGGAGACCAGGTGCGCCTGGTGGACGAGGTGATCGCCTACCTGGGCGATGCCCGGCGCGTGCACTGGCGCTTCGATCCGCTGGTATCGGTCCGCCGCGGGGGCGAGTCCGTGGGCAACGTCTCCGTCCGGCTGTTTCGTTTCCTCGCCGCGCCCCTGGCGCGCGCCGGAGTCCCGGTCGTCCACACCTCCTTCGTGACGCTCTACCCGAAGGTGATCAGGCGCTTCGCCGCCGCCGGGGTCGAGCCGGCGGAGTTCGGGCGCGAGGCGAGGATGGAGTTCCTGGCACAGCTTTCGGCTGCGGCATCTGACGTCGGAATGCGGCTGGTGACCTGCTGCGAACCTGGCTCTGCGAGGCAGCGCTGCATTGATGGCGAACTGCTGGCCGCCCTGCACCCCACGCACGAGCCGTGCAGGACTGACCGCGCTCGGGGGCAGCGCGACCTCTGCGGCTGCACGGTCAGCCTCGACGTTGGCCGCTATCTCCCTTGCCCCAGCCGCTGCCTCTACTGCTACGCCCATCCTGCCGCGTGACGGCCGGATGCACAGGAGAACCCGGCCCTCCCCCGAATCCTCGCGATGGGAGAAGCTATGCCCTACTGCCCCAAGTGCAAGTTCGAGTATGAGGAAGGAGTCGCGCGCTGCCCGGACTGCAAGGTGGACCTCAAGCCCGGCTCGCCACCGCAGCCCGCTCAGCCCGCTCAGCCCGGCCCCGAGACCCGGCCGGTGCGCCTCTGCACCGTCCCGGACGTCAGCGCCGGCGACATCATCCGCGCCCTGCTGTCCGAGAACGGCATTCCGTCGGTGCTTCAGCGGTACGGCCCGATCACCGGAGAGCTGGGCCGCGTTACCGACGGCCTCACCGATGACTATGCCATCATCCTGGTCCCGGCCAACCGACTGAGGGAGGCGATGGAGCTTCTGGAGGCGATCCAGTCTGGCGACACCGTCTGGCCGGACGGCATGGAACCCGAAGAGTGAGGCGCCGGCCGAGCCGATGAGATCGCGCGTCGTCGCAGTGCTCTGGAGTCCCCTGGGCCTGACGCTGTCGGCGCTGGCCGTGGTGATCGTCGGATCCACACTTGTCTACTCGGCGAGCGAGGGCTGGAACTCCCTCACCGCGCTGAATTTCACCCTCGCCACGCTCACCACCGTCGGGTACGGGAACGTCTACCCCGCGCATCGGACAGGGGAGATCTATACCGCGGCGCTCATGCTGTTGGCGTTGACGTCCGCCGTCGTCGTCTTGAGCACGTTCGCCAATCGTCTGATCGCTCTAGTCTCTCGAGGGATGAGCCCTATGGAACGCAACGAGCGCGCTGTTCGGGCGCTGCAGGACCACATCGTCGTGGCCGCTTCAGGCGAGCTCGCCGCGATGATCGTGCAGAATCTCCGCGCGAGGGAGCTGCCGTTCGTCGTCATCACCGATGACGACGGGGTGCATGCGCGCTGGCTGGAGGAGGGCGTGCCTACGGTGCTGGGCAGCCCGGATGACGAGGAGATACTGCTGCGCGCCGGCATCCAGCGCGCGCGGGGGCTCATCGTCGCCCTCGGCGCGGATGCGGACAACGTCTTCGTCACCCTGAGCGCGCACGACATGAACCCGAGCGTGCGAATCATCGGGCGCGTTCACAGCGCATCGTCAATCGTGAAGCTGCGCCGCTCGGGGGCCAACGATGTCGTTCTGCCCGAGCAGGTGACGGCGATGAACCTGGTGGACCTGTTCAAGGACCCGGCTCACATCAGCGCCGGTGTGCGGCAGGCGGTTCACGAGCTGAGAGAGGTGTTGCGCGAGTCGCCCGCAGCCCCGGCCAGCCTGCACAACCGGCCTCGCCAGGTATTGTTCCGGGCGCTTCGGCTCGCCCTCCAGGAGCTGGGCCCCGATATGGAGACGACGCTTTATGCCCTCGGCCAGCAGTTGGGCGGGGAGGCCGTCGCCCCCAATCTCAACGGCGACCAGCTGTGCGACCTGCTGGACTCTCTCACTCCCATGTGGTCCGCCGCTGGGCTGGGGTACCTGCAGGTGACCGCGTGCGACGACCGGGAGGCCCACCTCGAGGAGAACGAGTGCGCAACGTGTGAGGGCCTGCCCGCTGTCGGCAAGCCGGTGTGCCACCTGGAGCGCGGGGTGTTGGCCGGCGCGCTCGAAGCGCGGCTCGGCCGGACGGTGCACGCAAAGGAGGTCAAGTGCTGGGGCCTGGGTGACCGCGTCTGCGAGTTCGAGATCACCGTAGACGTGGACGTCCACCGGCCCTCCGAGTGAGGGCCGGCAGACGGAATGCGATGCATCGGTTACCAGGTGCTGTAACTGCTTCGGCTACCAGGTGTTGTAGCTGCTGCCATCCAGTGCCGCGAGAGTGCTGCTGCTGTGCAGTGCGCCGGTTTCGTCATCGTACGCCCAGTCCGCAAAGCCAGTGAAAGGATCCTTGGGCAGCTGTCCGTCCCCCGTCAGGATGTACGGGCCATCATACGCGGCGCGGTCCAGCAGCCCGCCCTTGTCGTCGCTGATAGCGGCGCCATTCGCGGCGATAACATCATTGAGGGAAGGCGGCCAAGCTGCCGTCGTTCCCTCGAACCGCTCGATTGCGTCCCGCAACTGCTTCAAGTTCCCCCTGAGCTGCGCTTCTTTGGCAGTCCGCCTCGCAGCCATCGCTCTCGGTATGACCAGCATGCTCAAGATCGCTATCACAGTGATAACGATCAGCACCTCAAGCAGTGTAAAGCCCCGGTTCCGATGGCCTCTCCAGCCAATCGTCACCACGCTCAACCTCCACTTCTGTCCCCAGTCGGTTATTCCACAACGTCCCGAGGGCTTACCATGCGGACGACAGCATGTTCGCTGTGGCTGACACACCCGCGGAACGGGCCGCTGTGGTGCCGAAGGCGGGTCCGCTCTCGGAAGGCGTTCGCGGGGTCAAGGGCAAATATGGGCGCTATTGGATGCCGCCACATGTCCCACAGCATGCCTGATGCCATGTCGGCCGTTCTGGGCGAGGTTGCCGAGACCCTGAGGCGGGTGGACGCGGGGCAGTTGGACGCCCTCGCAGATGCCGTGCTCGCCTCGCGGGGCGTCTTCCTCGTTGGCGAAGGCCGTTCCGGTCTGGTCGCCAGGTGCCTCGCCATGCGTCTCATGCACCTCGGGCTCCGGGCGCACGTCGTGGGCGAAACGGTCACGCCTGCCTTCGGCCCCGGCGACTTGCTCGTCGCCGTGTCGGGGTCTGGCGAGACCTCGTTCACGCGCGCCGCTGCGGCTGCGGCGGGCGATCGAGGCGGCACCATCGCCGTGGTCACGGCGGCCGCCGATTCGCCGCTGGCGAGGCTGGCCGCTATTCGCGTGCTCGTTCCCGGTGGGGAATCAGCACAGTTTGGCGGCAGCTTGTTCGAACAGGCCGCTCTGCTTGTTCTCGATTCGTTCGCGCTGGCGCTCCAGCGGCGCCTCGGGCAGAGCGAGCAGCACATGAGGGCTCGCCACGCGACGCTCGAATGACCCCCTTTCAATGACGAGCCCCGCCCTTCGCGCTGTTGGCAGGTAGAGCAGGGGCACAGCACCAACCAGCGGGGCGGGGCTCGAAAAGCGCACAGAGCCACGCGGGTGCAGCTTCCCCCGCCAGCGCCAGGCAAGCGGGCCTCAGCCGCCAGCCACAAAGCAGAACGCCCCTCTCGCGATGAGAAGGGCGCTCCCTGGCCCGCGCCTGTCCTTGTCCGGCGGGAAAGGCGCCAGTTGCGATATCTCAACACGGGGCTCGGCCCGTGAGACGCGGTATAGATATCACACATGACGCCGGAACGGAACACGGCGTGACGGCGAATTGTTCCGATATCACCTCACGTATAGTCGGATAGGAGCAAAGAGCCCTGCGTGACCTTCGGCGGCGGCGCGGCAGGGACTGCGTAGAAGAGCCGGTACAGCGCGATGATCGCCAGCGCGAACAGCAGCAGTATGATCACCAGGCGGAAGGCGCTCGCGCGGCGGCGGTTGGCGCTCATGGGGTTACATCCTCCGAAGTGCGGGGCCGACGGCGCCTCTTGGTCGGCGGCCGTTCTCGCGCCACCACCTCACGACTCACCTCGACGCCGTTCTCGTAGGTCACGCGCACGGTCTTGCTCACCCCGGGAGCAAGCTCTTCCCTGATGTCTTGCCGCGCGATCACCGTGAGCGGCGGGAGTTCTCCCGGTATCTTCAGTTCGTCGCCTGCCCGGATGCGGTTCAGGTCGACTCCCTGGTTCGCTGCCGCGAGGCGGCTGAGCGGCACGTGGTAGGTGAGGGCTATCTTCCAGCCGGTCTCGCCCGGCTCTACCTCATGTGTGCCCTTGGGCGCGGCCGACTTCATGATCTTCGCCAGGGCCTCCTCGGCCGTGGCGGCAAAGTGATTGGCTGAGACATCCCGCGTCTCGACCTTCACGCTCTCCTTGAAGGATGCCTGGACGCCCTCGACCCGCGGCGACAGCTCTCGCAGGAGCGACGAGAGAGTCTGGACGGCTTCTTTCCGGTCCGGCAGCCCTACGACCAGTTCTCCATTCACGAGAATGGCCGACGCCTGCACGACGGGCTCCAGCTTCTCCGACAGCACTCTGAGCGCTTCAGCATCGGGGAGCACGCGCTGACCGGCAGCGGCTATGGAATGCAGCGTGACCTTGTGGGAGAAGGAAACGTCGCCCGCCATGCCGGAGGCCTTCTTGATCTCGTCCAGCAGGCGGTTGGCGTCAGATCGGCTGGCCACCACCGCGGCCGGCTTGCCGTCGATGGCGATGAGACAGGCGCGCCGGGTCCCCAGCTTACCGAAGTGGAATGCCAGTATGCCGGCAATTATCAGTGCAAAAAAGACTCGCTCGATCCACAGCCTGTGGCGCAGGCCCCGGATCGCACTCTCCTCCCCTGCTTCGCTCGCCATGCTTGCTCGGCCCCCCTCCGTTGGTTCGCCTATGGCTGAGGCTATCCTGCACGCCGCTACTGCGCAGGTCGCTCGACCCCCGACCACCAGCTCAGGTCGAGGTCCGGGAAGATGGCGTCGCGCGTCGAGCAGCTGGTGAGGAACGCCTCGTCATCGGTCGTCAGCTCCTCGCCGCGCGCTTTCCGCCGCGCGATGTCCGCCAGCCGGGAGAATGCCTCGTGGTGAAACGCCGCCCGGCGTTCGGCGTAGTCCCGCGCGGTCCAGGTCGAGATCAGGAACGGCCAGTCCGACGCCTCCAGCAGCAGCAGCTCACGCGCCGCCTGCCTGGCGATGCGAGACAGATCGCCGTCGGACCGCGCGGCCAGTTCCACCAGCGCGGCCATCTCCGCCTCATCCGAGTAGATGTGCTTCCAGATCCAGCTTGTCCCCTCGTTGAGCCAGATCCAGTGGAATCCGCCCTGCCCCCAGGAGCTCTCCGGCAGCGAGACGGCCATCTCGGGCGTGTGCGCCTCCAGGTATTCCGAGCAGGTGACGAGGTCAACACTGGGATCGCTGTTGATGCCCTTCAACACGCGGTACAGCCACTCCGGTCCCTCGTACCACCAGTGGCCGAACAACTCGGCGTCGTAGGGCGCGCAGAGGATCCCGTGCCGGCCCGTGCGGGCCTGGTGAGATGCCAGCAGGTCGTGCACGAGCGAGCAGAAGTGGTCCGCGTTTTCCGGCACACGCTCGGCCGCACGCTCGGGCTGATACGGCTCCTTCGATGCCAGGTCGGACTGAGGCGAGGTCACTCGCCAGTAGCGATGGCCGCCGGGGAGATGCTTCTTGTGGAAGTCGAGGTACCAGCCGTCACCCGGGTATCCATGCTCTCCGCTCCACACCTGGATGCCGGTCCGCTCATCGCGGGTGAACACCGCGACCGGCGGCCGGTCCTCGACCGCGGAGGAGACGAGGTAGGCCTCGAAGGGCGACTTCTCGGCGTCCACCGGGCCGGGGCGGTAGCTGGCGCGGAACCGCTCCCACAGATGCTGAAGCCCCGGAAAGCGCTCCATGTAGACGCCCGCCGCGGCGCCGCCCAGCAGCGTGGCGGTATCCACGATGAAGTACTCGATGCCGTTCTCCGCCAGGAACTCCTCCACGCCCTTGCGCACCCGCGCCTCCTGCGGGCCCGCGTCCGGCAGAGGCGATGCCCAGGCATACCGGGGCCGGTAGGCGCATTCCGGGAGCCAGAATCCGCGCGGCGGCCGGCCGAAGTGACGCTGGTAGGCGTGCACCGCCTGCTTCACCTGCGCCTGCACGCACTCGTCTCGGCCGATCAGTGGCAAGTAGCCGTGAGTGGCCGCGGAGGTGATGACCTCGATGTGTCCGGCATTCTGCAGGCGGCGGAATCCGCCGATGATGTCGCTTCCGTACTGATCGCGGAAGCTGTCCCGGACGGAGAGGAAGTGCCGCCGCCAGGCCTCGGCCAGGTCCGCGAGGTGGGGCTGCTTCCGCTTGGTGAACTCGTCGCGGTTCTCACCCGCGGTGCGACTGCGCTCTTCCAGGTACTCGACGAACGCGGACTTGAAGTCCGCATCGGCCAGCTGCTCGGCGAGGATGGGGGTGATGCCGAACGTGACCTTGGGAGAGATGCCCTCGGACACGAGCCGGTCGAATGTCTGGAGCAGAGGAAGGTAGCTCTCCGCCGCGCACTCGAACAGCATATCCGACCCGTGAGGCCATTTCCCGTGCGTCAGCACATACGGGAGGTGGCCATGAAGGACGAAGGTGAAAGCTCCAGCGGCCGGCGGTGAGGCGTTCGTCACAGTACCGATCTCCTCTGCAGGTAATGGCGAGCTCGCTGCGCTTCGCCCGGGGCAACGCGGCAAGCAGCGACTCAACCGGCCAGGGCGAAGCTCGGCCGGGTACAGCACGGGTGTGGACCACCAGTTAGCCCAATCGTCTCGCGCGCCTGTGATGAAAACCGGACGCGCGCCGTCTTTTCGTCGCCACCATGCGCCGTCGGGACCCTATGCCCTCGCGGCGGGCCCCCGCGCGCTCGAGGCGGCCTCGGGGATGGGCGGCAGTTCGTCCAGCACTAGGCAGGCCAGGACGAAGTTGCACATCGTCCACGCGTGCGGCACTGCCCAGTGAACGCCAGGCTGCGTTCCCATCATCTCGGGCAGCAGGCCGGTGGGAGTCCCGGAGGCGAGGACGGCGCGCATGGAGGCGATAGCGCGCGTGCGATAGGCGCGCGCCATCTCGGCATCCTCCCGGTAGGCCAGCGATAGCCTGAGCAGCACTCGCGCCAGCCAGATGGTCGTCAGCGCGCCGGGCCCTCCGCCCGCGTACTGGTCGCCGTCGAACCGCCGCAGAGCCTCCGCATCCCCGATCTTTACCCCCAGCCTACGCACCAGACCCTCAACACAGTTGCGGGAGATCTCCCGCTCGTCGGGGTCATCCACGTCGAGGAACTCGAACGGGACGATCAGACCCAGTGCCGATGCGTCGGCTGCATAATCGAGG
>Ga0315280_10009423_pt1 | contig 12541 bp, 17 predicted proteins | sample YL17G06_40_MG_FD_203697 | JGI IMG/M metagenome (GOLD analysis project Ga0315280, IMG submission 203697) | Sediment microbial communities from Yellowstone Lake, YNP, Wyoming, USA - YL17G06_40 | ecosystem: Environmental > Aquatic > Freshwater > Lake > Sediment | place: USA: Wyoming | collected... | reverse complement strand
CTCAACGGCGTCCCCCGCCATTCCAACCGGTTCATTTGTGAACGCAATTATGGTCCTGAAGTTGAACGGGATCAGTGAAGAAGTCACAGCCATGAGGAGACCCACAATCAAGTGAAGGCTCGCCCTGATTTTGTCGAACGTGTACCAGTAGATCGCGATAAAGAGGAAGTTCAATAGGATGATTCCCGCGACGAATGCGAATGGCCACCACAGCAGTACGCCGAGCGTTTTCATGAAGCCGGGCCAGAGCGCGAAAAGCTCGACCGTTATTGCCGTTCCTAAGGAGCCGATCGTAGCATAGATCAGTATGATCGCCTTCGAAACTGCTCTGCTCGAGTCAACGTAGACTTTGTCATTTCGTCTCCGACCGATCAGCTCGAATCCAAATGCAAACCAAGAGAAGCCGAGCACGAGACTCGCACCGAGAATATGAGTGAACATTGTGAACGCGAACAAAGTTAACGCAGAGTCCACAGGTGTCATCTCCGTTTCACTCCTTGTAGACGATGTAGATGGTGAAGGATATGCCGAGAACCGCCAAGACAAGCATCCCTGAAATTGCTGCCACTACAGTGGGAGTGATTGCGAAGGTGGGCGACAGAATATCGCTCGCTTTGACCAATCCGTAGATTACCCATGGTTGTCTCCCTACCTCCTTGATATACCAGCCGAGAATGTTGACGGCGATCGCGAGAAATGCGCCAAGCATGGCGAGCGTAAGCCAAGTCCTTGAGATTGCCTTACCCCTCATTACCTTCAAAGCGATAATTAGTGCGATGATACCCATCACCACGCTAAGGCCGATCTTCGAGTACCATTGTAGGTACAGGAGCGGATGCTGAAAATCGACCGGATACTCGATTAGGCCTTTTATTGGCGTATTCCAGTCCCCGTACGCCAATAGGTTCGGGAACCCGGAAGGAATTGTCTCGTATGCGCCCTCAAGGGCGGCCAGTGTTGCAGGGGTATACTTCGCGAGCAACCTGCCCTGCTGATCGCCGAGGAAAGCGATGACCGGGATTGGAATCGCAAAAGCTAGGCTCGCCAGCTTGAAGGCTGCCCAGTTCAGCTGCTCTCCGCCTACTCCCCGGAGCAGTCTGTAGGCGTACAGCGCCATGACCAGTCCGAAGGCATAGACGCATCCACCAAGTATGGCATGGGTGCAAGTAATCACGGATGCTTCGTTCAGGAAAGCCCGCACCGAATCCACCTGCAACTGTCCGTTCACGACAGATGCCCCAAGCATCGGGTATTGCATGAAGACGTTCACACTCGTGATAAGAAAACCGGAGATGTTCGAGCCGAGCGCGACACCTACGCCGATGGCGACGTGTGCCCATGTTCCTGAAAGCTTGTCCCATGATACCCAGTAGAGCACAAGCAACGTGACCTCTGACAAGAACGCAAACACCTCCAAGAAGAATGGGTAGAACAAGTATAGGCCTCCAAGTCTGATGAACTCAGGCCAGACAGAGAAGAGTCCGAATTCCATCAGGGTTCCTGAGGCCGCACCCGTTCCGAAGACGATCGCCAGCGCTTTCATCCAAGTGAAGGCCAATCTCTTGTAATGCTCGTTGTGCTTCGTGATCCACAAGCACTCGGAGGCCACAATTAGCCATGGAATCCCAAGCACAAGGCCAAGAAGCATACCATGTCCGTAGATGCCAAATGCTGAGAGAAACCTCGCAAGAAAAAAGCCAGCCTGATCAGACAAAGGATTGGTCACGAGATTCGACGAATTCTGACGAGGGCCAATAAATACGTTTAGCAGAGAAAACTACCACGTGCACCCAAACAACCCTTGAGTTCGCCGAATATTGGTGCTTTCTGTTTCAAACGGAACAAGCGCATCATGTTTTGGATTGCTCTGCTGTTGGGGCTGGTTGAACTCTTCGGAGACTCCTTTTTGGCATCGGTCCAGGTCATCCCTCGCGCGGAACAGATGAATGGCGATTGTGATGTCTCTGCAATGTCCATCCTGTGGTGAAGAGGTATCGTATCTCTGCAAGTACTGTGATCGATGCTCAAAGTGCTGCAGAAGCCTCAGTGAATCCGACCCGATTTTCCAAACCACACTTCCGCATTCATTCACGCCGCGAATTGCAGCGAAGGTGCAAGTGTAAGACCAAATTCGGCAGATCCCAAGAGAATTCGCGGAACATTAACCATCAGGCAAATTTGAGACTGCGTGTACAGGGCTATGGGATGAAGAGAAGATGTTAGACCACGCAGTCCGCTGATGTTATATTATGAAACTTTCGCGCCGCATCCGAGGCAGTACAGATCTTCAGCAGCGAGTTTGTTGCCACAGTTGGGGCATGTCTTCTGTGCAGTCTTTGTATTTCCTACCGACGCAGGGTTGTACGCACTTTTCAGTTGTTCTATTGCTTTGGCTAGTTGGTCGTAGGGAGCCTTCATGAGTCCGAGCACCCCTCCTACAGCCGTCAGGTTCATGGACGAAACGAGGACGAGGGCGCAGGCTCTTTCCCCCGCCGGCGTTCGGTAGCGTAGCCTGAAGTAGGGGGTCCCCCACACTCTGTCCGCTTTTGCCTCGGTAATGGTGTCCAGAGGAACCTCGAAGCTCCCTTCGTTTCTCAATCCCTCTCCAATATTGCCGCTGTAGTCTTGGGTCTTGGCGGTCAAGTATTTCCCGCCAAGATACCTCACGTAGACGAGTCGTCGGTTGGTGAGGATCAGCTGCCCCTTCAGCGCCTGCCCCATTCCCGGCTTTTCCTTCGGATAAAATCCCACATCAGCTTTTCCCACAACCTCTTCTGACAAACCCACCAGGACACCGCTCCCTATCTCACTTCAACACTCATGTTGAATTGGAGTCATATATGCATGCTTGGGGCATTTCAATGCGCTGAGCATGCGTCTGGGAGCTTCGCTAACGCGGTTCAGATCTGTGGGTCGAGCTTGCTTCTCATCGATTTCGTTGCGATTATTCCTTCCTCCATGCCAGTAGGCTCAGAAGGAATATCAGGGTAAACATAGAGAATCCTGCGGCGCAGATTGTCAATGGACTTCTGTTCAGAAATTCTTGGATAAGCAAGGAACCGGAAAACAGCATTCCGACGACTGCCACAAGGAGGATGAGCTTCCGGCCCGTTGCGAAACCAATCTTCTCCTTCCAAGTCAGCAGAAGAATGATCAGCATAATGGTGTACATGGTGAATCCGTACATGCACGACGGGTACCCGAGCACTAGAGTGCATCCGCCGTACAATGGACAGGCGTTGGCCAGAAGTACCCCTGCGGTGAGGTAGCTGGAAAACCCCATGCCGAAAAGAACGACCGCGAGTATCGCGATAGCTGGTTTGGTGAGATTCATCTCTGTCACTCCGCTGCGAAGCTGCCACCGTACCCATAATGATGGTTATATGTTTTAGTTTGAATGGTTTCAAGGTCACTCTCAGTTAGCGATTTCAGATCATCCGAACTGAAAGCATCTCATTGAAATGGATCCATTCTGGAACCCTTCGTAGGTAAACGTTAGTGGTTCGCCTTTTGCCTGCAGCGCAATCACGCAAATCATCGGTAGATAGTGATCAAGAGTGGGCACCGCATATGACGCAGAAGTGCTCTTGGTTTCAAAGTCGAGCAAAGCTTCACGATCCTCATGGATCAGATCGTATTTCACCTTCTCGTCAAACTCGACAGCCCAACGATACGGCTTTGCATCAACATGCTCGAAATCAATCGTCCGCGGATTATGCACGATGTTGCCGCTCTCTGCGATCAAAGCTCTCTTCCTCCTAAGCTCCGCCAACTTAGAAGCCAGCTTGTAGTTGTACTGCGGTGGCTTCGGTTGCCATTCGTTGAAGGAATAGTCTAGACTTATCTCAAATACAGGAATGTCCGCCCTTGGATACATGTGCCTGACCACAGCTCAAGAAGCATGATCCAACCCCCAATCATAACTGCAGCCGATTTGCCCATTCTTCAAATGAGTCGCCATTTTGGCGTAGTCTGGCGTACCAGGGCTCGGATAGTTGATCGCATACAACTCGTTTGGGAACCCGTGCAAATCGTGAATCGTACGCGGTTCATCCAGGCAGGTAACGTGAGTCTGCGTCAACCAATGTGCCGAGATCACCACTATTGCCCTCGGCTTGGGAAGGCCCCTTCCTAGATTCGCTGGGCTCTTCGTGAACTCGTCGTTCATGATCGTATTCATGGGTGAACCGTGTCCTAGGAACAACGCAGGCATCTTTTCCGGCTTGTCAGTGGATCCCGAGGGAAAGTCTTTCAAGGTAATTGATGGTGGGTCCGGAGGGATCCGAAGCCTTGATATCGAAAGTTCGAAGAGCTTATCTGGCTTCTGTTGCATAAGACGCCGAAGCTTGGTTCCTCATCTGAAGGCTTATGTACTGTAGGGTACCGTACTTTACCACATTGGAGTCTATGCTGTATGCCTAAGAGAGGTTACACTTCGGTCACTCTACCATTGCACCTTGTTCGCGAGGCGAGGAGACTACTAAAGAGTCCAGCAGGCGAGAAATACAGGAGTCTAACGGAACTCGTCTCCCAGGCTTTAGAGGAAAAGCTTGAGGCCGTCAAGGACATTTCGATCGTGTCCACTAGAGCTGTCCCAAGGGAGGAAGCAAAGCGCATAATACTCGACTACCTTAGCAGCAATCCCGGCGCCCACTACCCCAGCGACATTGCCAATTCACTCGGACTGGACCTGGATGTCGTCTTCGAAATAACTCAGTCACTACTCCGCGACCATATCATTGAGACCAAGACTTCATCCGAAAAGGTGATCGAGGCACGTTGACGACGCTGACTGCATACGGCGATTCGATACTCGGCGAACGCATCGTTTTCGTTGCACGTAAGCGCTCGCGAGAGAGGCTTATCATGAAAGGTGGGACACATAGAGGTATAAGCGGCACGCTCTACGACGCCAAGTGCTGGATTGAAAGTCCTATCCAGATGAGACGCGAGCGTGCAGGGGAACCTGAATAGAAGAGAAGCATTCGCCGTGAATTATGGTGGGCCCGGAGCATGGATAGCGTCCGACATCGTGAACGAATTCCTTAGGAGAGCAGATGAGATTGACTGGCAGAGTCTCACCTCCTGTTCCAAAGAAACTTCGAGATGAAATTGAATCTCTTGCCGCCATCACAGGCGACGACAAATCAACCCTGATGCGCAAACTGATGCTGAAGGGTTTAGAGCAACTGAAACTCGATACGGGAATTGAATCCTACGTGAAGGGCAAAACGTCATTGGAAAAATCATCAAAGATCGCAGGCGTGTCGATCTCGCGCTTTCTCGAAGAACTCACCAACCGAAAGATTGGCATACGATACAAACTCGAAGATGCTGAAGAGGAAATTGCCAAGATCGTTTCGAGGCATCAAAGAACTTAGCAAGTACAGGGAGTTTGTACGTCCTTGCCTTCCGGGCCACATTTCGGACACGTGACATGAATCAAGATCGCAGACTCCCTTGAACACCGTCATCACATGACTGAGTATCCATACCACGCCGGAGGCGCTGCCATGCAACTAGTCCTGATGCGACGTCTTCAATGCTTCTGCGAATGAAATCTGCGCTTCGCAATACGCTGCCATCCCAACCTGTAGCAAGTTTGTGACGGCTTCGTTTCTACTCATACCCGCTCGCTTGACATAAGCGCCTAAGACGCTGAATAATCCGTGAGGCAATCGAAGATCCAATATCACGCCTCGGCTGTGAACCCGCTGGATCGCTTTCCAGCGACCAAGGATTGGGCCCTTAGTTATCTTTCGTCTCATGTTCGGCTGGTCCTCGAACTCCTTTAGTATCCCGATCGTTAGGAGAACTCGCATTAGATCGGACTTTTCCCAGCCTTCCAGCCTGGCAAGACGGCTTAATTGTAAGCCTCTACGCCGAGTGAGATATACGGAGAGGCGTTTGTATGTCAAATCTGTCTCCGTTTATGCTTAGGAGCATAGGACTTTGGACAGGGTACGTACGCGCATGCCTCTACGCGAAACGACCAGTTCTTTCCTCGTCGTTTTCCTTCAAACGTTTTTTCAACTGCTCAGTCGCCTCCTTCATTTCCTCACGACGGTTGTCGAGCTGTTCGAGTAGATCGTCGACATAGGCCTCATCTCTGTCCATGAGAATTGCTTCTTCGGTTCGCATAAGACTGGCCAAGACGAGGAGTGCCTTCTGTCGTGCCTTCGCATTCTTAGCTGCCTCTTCGCTTTTCGTGAATTCCTCAGCAGCCTTCACGGATTCCCAAGCGATTTGTTCTAGTTGATCACGCTTCTCTTTGGATGGAAGGGCGCCTGCGACCCAGACCGTCATCCCGCGCCATACTTCACCGTACTCTTCGGTGTGGTTGTAGAAAGCTTCCAGGTGCTGTAAGCCGGATGAGCGACGCTGGGGCCTTTCACCGAAAAGCCGCGTTAGTATTCGTCTTAGAAGCGAGATCGGAACACTACCCAATTTGCCTTTCCGAATATCCGTTAGCACTTGGGACGAGGAAAACTGTGCATGGACTCACACGCCAACCGGTAGGTGAAAGTGATCCGTAGACCGCGCGTGCAGTCTACCACGCATTCAAAAGCAATGGAGGAGAATAGGGATTTCGACTCGAATTGGTGGGCCCGGAAGGATTCGAACCGACAATATCGAGGGGTCGAAATATCCTGTGCGGGTAAGCCCAGTGAGTCCCTCCTGAAAGCGCGCGCACGGCACGCTCTAGGTGATCCGTGGCGTTTTCAGTCAGACACTTCGATTCTGCGCCGCCAAATTCATGCAAGGCCATGGGTGTTCATCATATTGATGTTCCTCTTGCCAAGAAACTCAATCGTGAGCTTCTTTCTCGAGCAGTTCGTCCGCCTGTCCCTCTAGCTCCGGCCACTGCGGGAGCTTACCACTAAGCTTCTTTCTGACTTCCTCGATTCGCGGAACCTTCCTCACAACCAGAAATCCTCTTCCGCTTGCCTGAACCTCAACTCTGTCCCCTTCGTCAATCTGTGCTTTCCTCCGCTCTTCCGACGGAATTACGAGACCTCCTCGCTTTCCAACCTTAGCTAATGTCAAGGCGAACGCCAAGCATTAATAGGATTAGCCGTCAAATATTAAATTGCCGGGCGAATCGTAAAATGCCTGTCCTTGAAACGGATTTCCTGAAGGGACTACTGGACGAGAAAGACAGACTCCACGCGTCCTGTGTAAGAGCTCTTCGCAGAATATCGGCGGGAGATTGGGTGCTTGCATCGTCTGCGCTAGTCGAACTCGACCTACTGCTCAAAAAAACCGGGATATCCGACCCGGGACGATATGAAGTGTTTGAGAGTCTCAAAGTGGAGTTCGACACCAAAGTCATTTTGGTCGTAAGCCATACCGTTTTGTCCCAAGCCGCCACAATACGCGAGAAATACAGGTTCCGACGATTCTATTTCGACTCGATCCATCTCTCCACTGCGATTCTTCATGATGGAACCATCGTCAGCAGTGACAGGGAATTTGACCAAGTAACCGAGTTGAAGCGCATACCACTTGATAGAGTCTGACTGCTCGGCGATAGATTGATGCGCCCGGAGGGACTCGAACCGACAATATCGTGGGTTCGAGAGGCAGCATAACCATGGAACCCTTTTTCAGTCTTGACGGAGCCTACAGTTTCGCCAGATCTTTGAAGCTTAGCACTCTCAGATTGTACTCTCTGGATAACTTTCCTTTCTTCTCTAGAATTAGCGAATCTTCGGTGACCAAGTCCTCCTTGTTCGAGATCGCGGTAGCCATTAAAATGCAATCTACATAGTCCGAAACAGTCTTCCTCATCTTTTGAGCAATCTCAATAATCCCTGTTTCGTAGAACGGCACGACACGGAACGCCGATATTATTGCATCCACGGCGCGAATTACAGCCTTAGCTGGAATATTGAGCTTTGCGCCTTTCGCCTGCAACTCAAAGATTGAAATGAGGCTGACGGCGAGGTCTTCGAACTTCACGTCTGTTTTCCGTCTTGCAACTGCAGCGAGCAAGTCCGTATCCACAGCAATTTGCGCTAACGGCAACAAGTACGTGGTGTCGAGAATCAAGACTCAAACCGCTTTGACAGTTCTCTTCGAAATGCCTCGAACTCTCTGGCGCTTGTCTTCGCCAACTTTTCCGAGAAAACCAAGTCCAGAACCTTCGATTCACCCTTAAGTGCTCTCTTCAGCAATTCATTTGCCACTTTCGACATCGCCTTCGTGGTCTTGTATCTTCTTAGACTCTCGCGCACTAGCTTCTCGTAGATATCATCGTCAAGCAGAATCGTGGTGCGTCTTGACATATGAACATCTAAGCATTAAATGCTCAAGCATCCATAAAAACCCGCTCGGGAGGTACGGAGCGACCATGGACCTTGAGAGCCGAGGCCCAGTAGCTTCAAACCAGACTGAAACCCTCAGAACCTTGCTGAAATAACAACTACACACCAATAGTTCTCTTTGTAGTACGCGGGGCTTCCGAAACTTCCACTAGCCCAGTAATACCGTCGTAGTTTTCGTGTACCAGTTTCTTCTGAAGCATGTCCAGTACAGAAAGCCTCCACGGAAGAGCTTCGAGTAACCTGAGGGTTTGAACCAAGAGCCGAAATCCAAACCCGCGGAAAGCCAAAACAACCCGAAAACAAACCGATTGCGCGCAATCCGCAAAGCGCTTCCTCCAATACCGCTAGGGACATGGTGGGCCTGGATAGCTTCACAGGCTGGTTTAGAACCCTTAGCCAACCAGAATGACAGCCAAAACGAAGCGGACTCCTCACAACGTTGGCTTGAAAGGAATCCAATGGCAGGAGAGGAGGTTTCAATTGTCGTCGAGAGCCATCGTATTCGCGTTGACATCAATGCCGCGAGGTCCGCTTCTGGTGTTCCAATCCTGTTTTCTTATGAACTCCGAAAAGTAGTTGGCCGCTGTTTGAAGACCCATGTTTTCGACTTCGATTGGTGTGCGGGCGACCTCAACCCAATTCCTGAGCTTGTCTGAAAGAATCATCCCAACACCCGATAAGAAGTGTGGAAGGCAAAGAGCCTTTGCAGATTGACAGTCTTTCCGAAAGTCCTCGTCATCGAGCATCTGAAGTAGTGTATGCAGACATATTATCTCCAATGACCGAAGGGATTCGTAAACTGGACACGATCGTTCTCCTTGGACCGCATGCTTCACGGCTTTGTAGAGTCGCTGGAGAATGTGCCGTCGCTTTTCTCCCCAACCTTGAATGTTGATGCTCGATTCGTTCTCAGGCTTGCTCAGGCTTCCCAATGGCAGTAATCGAAGCTGTTCCATAATGCTTTCAACGATATCTTTCATGTAAAGGGCATATCCTAAACCATCCAGCGCTCTGTGTGTTGTCTGGTTGAGCAGATGCATGTGATAATTGCAGAAGCCCCTAGCAAGCACAACTTTCTGTTTGAACTCTGAATCCATCAATACTTCATTTGTAAGCAAATACTCCATGTGGCGTTCCTCATTGTTCATCCACAAGTAGCATAATGGACAACCAGCAGATTTCTCAAGAGCTTCGAGGATTTCGATTGTTAGCAGATTCTTTTCTATCAATCACACAAACCTGAACAGTTCACGCAGAAGCATGTACGCATACGGCAGGAAGTGCACCCGATGTCCTTCTCTTCGCTATTCGCGCTACCAAATGCCATAGTCAGTCTTCAGTGAAGCATGGGAAGTAGAGTCTCAAGCGATGAAAGGGCGTAGAATGTGTCTTCGAAAGTTGAAATGCCTAAGAAGATGGACCTTCTGAATCCACCGTTTCCATTTTGGAACTTGCCAATCAGTTGCAGGTTTTGGGAAATATGTTGGCAGGTCTCGCCAAGAAGTTCCAGTGCTTTCAATCCGTAATACGCATCCTCAAGTATCAGGTAAGCGTCGAAATCTTTGGGGAATCTCGCGAATCCTCCCGATGGATGCTCGCAGGCTCTAATCCACTTGAGCGTACTCTCAAGCGAGTTCAAGTTGTATCCGAGTAGCTTTAGGGATGCAAGGGCGTAGTAGACGGAAGCGAGGCGTGAGTAGCCACTCTTTCCAAAGCTCCCATCATTATTCCTGAGATTGAGGATTAGTTCGGGCAGGGCCTCTGATTCAGTAGGTTTACCCAGCAGTCTGAGAGTCTCAAGGGAAAGGTAGAGCGTTTCCACATCTGAGGCAGCTTCGATGTTAACTTCAAAACTGCCCAGTCTTGATGCAGAATTCTGAGCCAGCAGAACGTATTCCTCAACTCCTCTTTCCGGCGTTGTTCCTAGCTCTTCCAGTGATCTTGTAACGTAGTAAGCAACTTTTACTGAGTCAAAGCTTCCATCCGAATGCTGCAACCCCTTCAGGAAGTTAATAGTACTCTTACTGCGAAGCGGCTGAACCCCCAGCATTTTGAGTATTTCAAGAGCGAAGTAGGTGTCCTGCGCTGAAGATTCGGACCACTGAGCGAACGTATATCCTCCATCGTCATTCTGCCGCTGCGTGACGTAGCCTACGATAGGGCTAGCTCGAATCCACTTGTCAAAATCGGTGACTCGCCGTTCTTCCCCCACAGCTTCCACCAGCAATTACCTCGTAACACGAAATAAGACGAGTGCTCCTACTGCCGACAGTATTGCGGAATAGAGAAACGCAACAAAGGGCGATAAGACGACCCATAGTAACCCCACTATGGCGCTGGAAACAAAATCGCCAATGCCATTGACTGTGTGAAGTACACCGTAACCAGTGCCTCTCACTTCCGGAGGCAGAAGGTCTGCCGCGAAAGCGCCCTCAATAGTTTCCGTTGTTGCAGTGAAGATTCCCGCTGCTGCGAAAATCAAGGCCAAGTAGAATAGATTTGTTGTGAGGTAGGCCGTACCTAAGCAGGTGAATGCAGAGAGAAAGTAGCCAGCAACTAAGACCGATCTCTTCCCAATCCTGTCTCCCAAAGCACCAATGGGGAAGGATGCAGTCGCGTAGACTAGGTTTAGCAGCGTGTAAAGGGCGACTGCCATCAGCGTTGCTTGCATGGTGCCCACCTCTGGAGCTAGCACTTGTTCAGCTCTGAGTGCGAACAGTGAATTGGCGAAGTTTGCGACCCCGAAAAACCCCACTCCTGTTAGGAAGAGTTTGAATGCCTTGGGCAGAGTTTGAACTGCCTTAACAAATCCTGCATGTTTAGGAGAACCATCCCCTCGTTTTTGCCTGACCTCTTTGATGAAGAATAGTACAATCACGAATGCGGCTATGCCGGGCAGAGCTGTGAGATAGAGTATCTCACGATATCCCAGAGCAGTCACAAAGAGAAGAGCTATGGCAGGGCCTATTGTTGCGCCTGTAGTGTCCATCGCTCTGTGGAAACCGAAGGCTCGACCATGGAATTCGCTGTCGACAGAGTCTGCTAATAGCGCATCTCTGGGTCCCTCTCTAGTACCTCGCCCAATCCATCCTCCGACCCTGAGAGCAGCAACTTGGAGCCAGTTCGAGGCGAATCCGATTACAGGTATGAGCAGACCTGTGAGCGCATAACCCAGCTCGATGGGGGGTTTTCTTCTCCCGAGCCTATCGCTGAGATAACCGGAAAAAGGTTTAACGAAGCTTGAGGCTCCGTCAGAGACCCCTTCAATTAACCCGAGAACCGCTGCAGAGTAACCTAACTGAAGTGTCAGAAAAAACGGCAGAATTGCTGTTGCCATCTCATGGCTAGCGTCGCTGAGAAGACTGACTAACCCAAGGAAGAACACGTTGCCTGATAACCACGCGGGTTTCTTGATCATTCTTGATCATCTGTGAAACACGGTGTAACGCTGGTTACACTTACTTAAACTGCGTTACACACATGAAGGCCGGCTTTCTGCGAGTGGTCATTGACTCTCAAGAGCTGCAGTAATTCCTTTTTCGTGCTCGATAGACCTTTTGAGTTCGGTTCCTCGTCCTTGCAGCTCCCTTGATATGATATCCGAAGCGGATTCCATGTGAACTATGATCACTGAAACGTTCTGGCATGTGGCTCGTAGTCTCTTCTTGACTTCACTCGCTATCGCATGTGCCTGACTTGAAGTCATGCTCGCGCCCACTTCGAGGTCAAGATCAACATGTAACTTGTTAGCTACTTCTTGGATGTGAATACTGTGAACTCCCCTAGATCCAGGAACTCCCCCGACTATTTGCTTGACAAGCTTAACGAATTTCTCATCCTCATGTCCAACTGGCTCCGTACAAACGGAGATCCTCGTGACGCGGTGTAGAGATCTCTTCACATTGGTTTCTATTTCCGATAGGATTCTATGAATGTCCTCAAATCTGAGACCGTTGTTAAGCAACACATGTCCACTGATGTCCAGTCTCTTACCAACCATGCGTATAGTCACTTCTCTACAATCCTGCACATCCTTTGATGCTTCGATTATCCCTTTTATGCGCGCTGCGATTTCCTCCGGCGTGCGTTCTAACAGTGGAATCGGCAGAGATGATGTCTCCTCGCATCTATGAGTCTGGCAAGAGGCTCGTTGCGTCACCCTAATGCTAGGAAACTTTGTAGGACTGAACCGCTTAAATGTAACGGTTGTTACA
>Ga0315280_10009422_pt1 | contig 12542 bp, 13 predicted proteins | sample YL17G06_40_MG_FD_203697 | JGI IMG/M metagenome (GOLD analysis project Ga0315280, IMG submission 203697) | Sediment microbial communities from Yellowstone Lake, YNP, Wyoming, USA - YL17G06_40 | ecosystem: Environmental > Aquatic > Freshwater > Lake > Sediment | place: USA: Wyoming | collected... | reverse complement strand
GAAAACTAGGCTTTCAATTAGGCAGAAGCCTTTCGGATGCCGGATATAGGACTTGTTTGTTTGTGCAATCGGAGGAAGATATGAAGCATTTTTCCCGGTTGCGTGGATTGAGCGAAGAGAACGTTATCACAATGCAGGTGAGCGCGCCGCTCCCTGGCTTCTTGACTAATATGGATCTTTCCTTGAAAGAAACAATCAAGAAAGCCCGCGTCATTATCTATTTCATTGGGAGCGATTTCGCAAAACTCAAGGTAACCGGCCATGAAGGGGAGTGGGGCATTAACCCGACCAATTCAACGCAGATAAGGCTTTCTTTCGCTGAATTTGTTCCGAGCGAGCTGGCTGCGAAGGGGAAATCCCTCTGGTTCAATCTTGGAACAGGGCGTCAAGAAACGAGCGAAGCCGCAGAGATATTCTGCTACACGCGATACGGTCTCAAGGGACTTGGCAAGGCCCTTGAACTAACGCCGGGTTTGAGAAACTTCGAGGTTATCGGCATCTGCCTGACATACCTTCGCCATAGGGGCAATGGCAGAGTTCCTGCCCATTGCCCGAATTGCGTTACCGAGGAGCTTAATGTCGGCGACCAGCCTCTGACCCGAGAAAGCGACGTTGTCCCATTCTTACTACGCCGAATCGGGAATCTCTTGGGCGGAGTAGGCGTAGCGAGCCGGTAAGATCGGGTGGCGGAAGTATGAATGACAGGTGGAAGGTCGGTAACGGGGCACCCTGGCAGCAGCCCTTTTACCCGGGTGCCATCCGGTCTACGTTGGAGAAAGCGGTCTGCTCAAGCTGAAGAGGGCGCCGGGCCGGCGCCCTCTTCGGAATTATCCAAGCCGCTTGTTCGAAGAAACCTATTCGAACTTCAAGCGGAAGACGCCCGTGGAAAATGCGTGCCGTACCTGCGCATTGTCAAAGAGGGCCACGCCGAAAGGATACTCCTTTTTCAAGTCGCTGAATTGGACGTCGAATTCGCTGCCGGTTACCAGCTTCCGCGCGATCTCCACGGTGCGAATGCCGTTGTGGTAGCGGTAGCGCGCAGAGATCTCGCCCCTGTCGCCGGTGAACGCGGATACTAGAATTCCGGGCACCTCGTCGCCGGCCTTGTACTTGGTAGCGTCCAGCGGCTGTTTTTCCTGTTCGAGGATCCAGTAAGGGGGAGCCGCCTTGTTGCCCTTCAGGGCGAACTTCGGCCCCTTCTTGTCTTCGGCCACGTTGTCGGTATACCCTCCACCGGTCTTGGGGTCGCTCTTCCGGCCCGCCTCGGGGGCCTTCTCCTTGTCGTACCGGGTGGCGTCCACGTACTGGTCATCGACCTGCCCGACGGTGCCCGTGCGCACTCCCTTCCAGTGCCACAGGTCCAGGCGAGCGCCCTCCTCCTTCACGTACTTGTTCCCGTAGGGCTTGCCTTCGCCCACATGGCAGACGGACATGCAACCCTGCTTGGCGAAGGAAGGGGAGTTGATATCCCAGATAACGGCGAACTTGTCCTCGTAGTACAAGTTGTTGTCGCCTCCCTTGTCCGCGGGGTCGGAGAGCTTCTTCCAGGATCCGTCGTCCTGCTTCTGCCAGGGCGCGCGCTGTTCGCTTTCCGTGGCGTCCTTGTACTGCAACATCAGGTAGAGCGTATCGGAGGTGTACAAGGCCCGCAGCGTGGCCTCGGTGGCCCCGCCGGGGAAATTGCGGCCCCCAACCGCCTTGAAGCTCAGCGCCGGTAGCGCCTCCCAGGCCGTATCCACGGCGCCGTCCAGTACCGGAGCCGCGGCCGCCTTCCGGGCAGTCAGCACATTCGCCTGCTGGGCGCTACTCAGAATGGGAAATACCAGGCCCAGTCCAAGCAGCAACAGCGGGAGCGTTTTACGATCCACCGTCTTCATCGTCCCTCCTTATACAGGTATTATTTTTTCGCCGTCAGAGCATACTTTAGCTGACAATATTTATCAAGTACTCGTATCTCAAATCACGAAACGTCCGGCCAGACCCGCTTGTCAAAATCTCCAGCCGGCTTTATATTATCGAATGCCGATATCGCATATGGATAACAAAACGCCCGGGTTGCTGGCGCTGGAGAAGGATCTCTTTCGCGGCTTCGTACCCATCCACGTCCTGTACCATGCCGGGAAGGAAGCGGTGTTCGGACAGGCATTGAAGCAGGAGCTGGAGCGCCATGGCTACCGCCTGTCCTTCGGTACGCTATACCCGATCCTGCATCGCCTGGAAAAAGGCGGCTTGCTACGTTCGGCGAAAAGCAACGTGGCCGGGAAGCTGCGCAAGTACTACCGCCTGACTCCCACCGGCCGGGTCCTGCTGGATAGGGCCAGGTCCTACATTCGCGAGTTGGTCAGCGAGGTTCTGGAGGGCAAATGAGACAACAGCCAGAAAGCGGCTCCGGCAAGACGGGGCGCGTGCGGTCCCTCACGGCGCGCAGCGCCCTGGGCTTCATCATGCTGCTCGGGGTGGTGAGCCTGTTCGCGGACATGACCTACGAGGGCGGCCGCAGCCTGGTCGGCCAGTACCTCGGCCTGCTCGGAGCCAGCGCCGCCGCGATCGCCGTGACCGCCGGGGCGGGCGAATTTCTCGGCTACGCGCTGCGCTTCGTTTCGGGGTTGGCCGCCGACCGCACGAAGCGCTACTGGGCGATCACCGTGTTCGGCTACGTCTTCCAGCTCTTCGCACTGCCCGCCCTCGCCCTCGCGGGGCGCTGGCAGCTGGCCATCGTGCTGGTGTTCATGGAACGGATCGGAAAAGCCATTCGCAACCCCTCGCGCGACGCCATGCTGGCCTACGCCACGACCCAGACCGGGCGCGGTTTCGGCTACGGCCTGCATGAGGCGTTGGACCAGATAGGGGCGGTCCTGGGACCGTTGCTCGTATCGCTCATCCTGTACCTCAAGAGCCGCGCGCAGGGCGCCGCCGGTGGGTTGGCGGGGTACAGGGTAGGCTTCCGGGTGCTGCTGGCCCCGGCCTGCCTGGCGTTGCTCAGCCTGTTAATTGCCCGCTTCCTGTTTCCTCGCCCCGCGGACTTCGAGCTTCCGGACAAGAGCCCGCGCCTGGCGGCGCGGGGCTACAGCCGAGCCTACTGGATCTACCTGGCCGCCGCGGCCCTGATGGCGGCCGGAATCACCGACTTCCCGCTCATTGCCTTCCACTTCCAGCGCATCAGCCTGGTCCCGGAATACTGGCTTCCCACCATGTTCGCCCTGGCCATGGCGGTGGATGCCGGCTCGGCGCTGCTATTCGGCGTCCTGTATGACCGGATCGGCTTCCCGATTCTCATCGTTATGTTCGCCGTCGAGGCGGCCACGGCCCCGTTCCTTTTTCTGGGACGCTTGCCCGGGGCGATCGCCGGCATGGCCCTGTGGGGCATCAGCATGGGGACCCAGGAATCGATCATGCGGGCCGCCGTGGCCGACCTAATCCCAGCCGAGCGGCGCGCGACCGGTTTCGGACTGTTCCACATGGCCTTCGGCGTCGCCTGGTTCGCCGGCAGCGCTCTCATGGGCATCCTGTACCAGCGCGACGTGCGCGCCCTGGTGGCCTTCGCCGTGGCCATCCAGGTCCTGGCCATACCCCTGGCCGTACTGGCCAACTCGGCGCACCTCAAGATGCAGCGACCCAAGTCATGATCTGTGGTCATCGTGCGCAAGGTCCTGCTCAGGTCCAGAGGCGAGAATCCCGGGTTTCTCTTCCTGTCGCGCAGGGGTCCTCCCTTTAACAGCCCCTCAATCTTGCTGCTACACCCGTATGGGTAGACCTTGGAGAGTGTAGCGCATGGTTGGGCTCGGCGTGAAAGGATAGTCCTGCGCTCTTTCGGGTTTGATCATTAGCTAATCGATCTGCTTTAGAACTTGACAGAAATGCTCAAAATGTATACTATTTAAATAATAAATTGATTAATTGATTAATTGATAAGAGGTTTCCATGAAAGATAGAGAGTTCAAGGATGCAGTCTTCCAGCAGTTTGCCCGTGTTGCCGCTGCTTTCGCGAGCCCGAAGCGCATCGAGATCATCGACGTGTTGGCACAGGGAGAGCGGAACGTCGAGACGTTGGCCGCCGAAACAGGGCTTTCGATAGCCAACACCTCTCGGCACCTGCAGGTACTGAAGGCCTCAGGACTCGCGGCCTCCCGCAAGGAGGGCCTTCAGGTCTTCTACCGTCTTGCGGACCCGAATGTCCTCGCTGGATACCGTGTGCTGCGACTGCTGGCCGAAGAACGACTGGCGGAGCTTGACCGCCTAGTTCGTGACTATTTCGGCGGTGTCGATGGTATGGAGCCAGTCGGTCGCGCGGAGCTTCTGGAGCGCGCACGGAGCGGAGGAGTCGTTGTGGTCGATGTACGTCCTCGCGAGGAGTTTGAGGCCGGGCACATCACCGGAGCACTGTCTATCCCCCTATCCGTATTGGAGAAGCGCCTTTCCGAGATCCCCGTTGAGCGCGATGTCGTGGCCTACTGCCGGGGACCCTATTGTGTTCTGGCTGCAGAGGCTGTCAAGCTGTTGCGCCGGCGCGGGTACCGGGCGTTTCGTCTCCAGGAGGGATACCCCGAGTGGCGTGACGGAGGACTACCGGTCGAGGTCACCACGACCTCCGCTTCGCATTGAATGGCGTTCAGTAAGAGGTATCAATGAAAGTTCTGTTCATCCTAAACGATCCACCCTATGGCACCGAGCGGACTTACAACGGATTGCGCCTCGCCAATAACGTGTTCAAGAAAAACGAATCCGCAGAGGTGACTGTGTTCCTAATGGCAGATGCAGTGTCCGCAGCGAAAGCCGGCCAACAGACCCCGAACGGCTACTACAACCTGGAGCGAATGCTCAAGGCCCTAATCGCCCGGGGCGGGAAAGTGCTTCTTTGTGGCACGTGTATGGATGCCCGGGGGATGCAGGAGCAGGAACTGCTGGAAGGCAGCCGCCGGAGCACTCTGGACGAACTGACCGAGCTCACCCTGGTGGCGGATAAGCTCCTGGTGTTCTGAGATGAGTTCAAAGAGAGGAGGAACCATGTCCCAGACGGTGCTCATTCTGGGCGGAGGAATCGGAGGAATGGTGGTGGGGAATGAGCTTAGGCGACGCCTGCCGCCAAAACACCGGGTTGTCGTTGTGGATCGTGAGCCATCGTTTTCCCTGGCCGCATCCTATCCCTGGGTCATGACCGGTGCCCGCCGCCCCGAGCAGGTGTCCCGTCCCCTCAATCGGTTGCAGCGCAAGGGGATTGAGGTGATCCATGGTGAGGTGGAGCATCTCGATCCAGCGTGGCGGGAGGCGGTGGTTGCGGGGACGCGGATTGCGGCCGACCACCTGGTCGTCGCTCTTGGCGCAGAGTTCATCCCCCAATCGATTGAAGGGCTAGCCGACGGCGGGCTGACGTTCACCACACTGGACGGAGCGACCCGCCTCAGGGCTGCCCTTTCCAGGTTTACCAAGGGGCACATTGTCATCCTGACTGCGGCTCCTTTATACAAGTGTCCTGCCGCGCCCTACGAAGCGGCCATGCTCATCGAGGCGCATTGCCGCCGCAGAGGCATCGCCGGCCAGGTCCGTATTGACCTGTACACGGCGGAGCCCGGGCCTATGGGCGTCGCCGGCTCTGCTGTGTCGGCCGCGGTCCGCGCCATGGTGGAGTCGAAAAGCATCGGATACCACCCCGAGCGCCAGGTCGCCCGGGTGGACCCCATTAGGCGGTTCGTCGAATTTTCTGACGGCGAGAGGGTGCAATTTGACCTGCTCGTATATATGCCTCCGATTAAAGCGCCGCGCGTGGTGCGCGAATCCTCTCTTGCAGGTAAAAGCGGCTGGGTGGAGGTAGACCGACACACCCTGCAGACCCGGTTCTCAGGAGTCTACGCCCTGGGTGATGTCATCTCGATCCCCTTGTCGATGGGTAAGCCCTTACCCAAGGCAGGCGTTTTCGCCCACGCGCAAGCACTGGTGGTGGCGCACAATATTGTACGAGCGATCACCGGTGGTGGCCGGGAGGCCAGGTTCGATGGCCGCGGTGCCTGTTTTGTGGAAGTGGGAAAAGGAAAGGCGGGGTATGGGGCCGGCAACTTCTACGCCGAGCCACGCCCCGCTGTTCAAATGCATAGTCCGAGTCGCTGGTGGCACACCGGGAAAGTGCTGTTTGAGAAGTACTGGTTTCGGAGGTGGTTATGAACGATCCCATATATCTCGACCATAACGCCACAACCCCGGTTCATCCCGAGGTCGTGGAGGCCATGCTGCCCTGGCTGAAAGAGCACTTCGGCAACCCATCGAGCACGCATGTGTTCGGCCGTCGCGCTCATGAAGCCGTCGAGAGGGCAAGAGAGCAGGTTGCAGCGCTTCTCGGATGCAAGGCCGACGAGATTTTTTTCACCTCTGGCGGAACGGAGGCGAACAACCTGGCGATCCTGGGTGTGGCCGCGGCGGTGGCCGACGGGCGAAGACATGCAGTGACCTCGGTGGTCGAGCATCCCGCAACCGCACGGCCGTGCGATCGCCTGGAACAGAACGGGTGGGAGGTCACCCGCCTACCGGTCGACGGCGACGGGCTGGTTAGTATCGAGAATGCGCGCGCGTTCGTGCGTGGGGACACCGCGCTGGTGAGCATAATGCTGGCAAACAACGAGACCGGCACCATGATGCCGATGCACGACATCGCGGAAATCGCGCACTTGAGAGGAGCGCTGGTGCATACCGACGCCGCTCAGGCGGTGGGAAAGATACCCGTTCGGGTCGATGAGCTGGGGGTGGACTTGCTATCCGTGGCGGGGCATAAGCTCTACGCCCCTAAAGGGGTGGGGGTGCTCTTCGTGCGCCGGGGAACCCCTATTCGGCCGGTGCTACTGGGTGCCGGGCACGAGCGGGGCTTGCGGCCAGGCACTGAGAACGTCCCCTACATAGTGGGGTTGGGCAAAGCCTGCGAGGTTGCGGCTCGGGATGTCGCGAACGAAGCGGCACGTGTACGGGCCCTGAGGGATGAGCTCTGGGACCTTCTGAGCGCTCAGGTGCCTGGCATCCGGCTCAATGGGCACCTGACGGAAAGGCTACCCAACACACTGAACGTGTCATTCCCGGGTGCGTCAGGCAGCGTCGTACTGGGAGCGGCGCCCGAAGTGGCCGCCTCGACCGGGTCGGCCTGTCACGAAGGGGCGGAGAATCCCTCCGGTGTCCTGCTGGCGATGGGACTGGAAGCCATCACGGCGCTAGGGGCCGTGCGGTTATCGCTCGGTCGCGGGATCTCTAAGCAGCACGTTATGGAGGCCGCCCGAGCGCTGGTCCGGGCTTGGAAAGAGGTCTCGACCAGGGTTGAGATTTCAAGCGGGTCAGGATCTCGGTAGAAGAAATCAAACCAGCACGAATTGGGGCTGGGAAGGAGAGGTTTTTATGAGAAGAACGTTCACGGTAGTTGCGGCGATTCTGTTCGTCGCCGTCGGTCTTGCGGTTGGGCAAGCAATGATGGCTCCTGGTCCGTTCGGAGGAATGATGGGTGGAGCCTGGGAGTACGTGCCACCCGGGGCAAAAGCGCTCACCATCGATCAGGTTTTTGACACGGTCGGAACCTATCTTCAAAACACCTGGGGCAAGCAACTCAAGCTGGCCGAGGTGATGGAGTTCGACAACCACTTCTATGCGGAAGCGGAAGAGACGGAAACGGGCATCCATGCCTTCGAGATTCTGATTAACAGGTATACGGGCGCCATTATCCCGGAACCGGGCCCGAACATGATGTGGAATACCAAATACGGCCACATGGGAGCTGGAATGATGGGAGGGATGATGATGGGCGGTCCGTCCTGGGGCTGGGGTGGCCGTCGAGGATACCGCAATTGGCCTGACGTGAATAAAGAGATGCCGATCCCACCAGAGAAAGCACGGCAATACGCCCAGGAGTTTCTCACCGCCCGGCTGCCCGGCACGATCGCTTCCGAAGAAGTGGACACCTTCTATGGGTATTATACGATCCACGTGTTGAAGGACGGGAAGACCTACGGGATGCTTGGGGTGAACGGATATTCGGGGTGGGTGTGGTATCACCAGTGGCACGGTACCTTCATCCGCATGAAGGAGATGGAAGGCTGAGAAGTAGAAGCTCTGCACAACCGGGCAAGGTCACAACGGAACCCAAGCCGGAGGAGTACGACCGCTGGTATCAGATACCTCGTGGCCGGTGGATTGGCTGGAGTATGGCTTGGTGCGAAGCCTCCTCAAGCCGCGTCCTGACGAGTCCTTGTTGGATGTTGGATGCGGGACAGGTTGCTTCACCCGTTGCTTCGGCCGTAATCATGCGCCCAGAAAAGACCCGGAGGGTGGACCTGAGTTGGGGCAAGCAAGGCTTCGACTTTCTGGGCTGTCAACTGCGCAAGCGCATGTCGGGACCGATTTGGATGCGGGAGAGACGACGAGTCTACTTCCTGTACCGCTGGACGACGACAAAGAGCATGAAGCGGGTGCGACAGAAGGTGCGGGAGTTGACCGACCGGCGATGGGGTGGGGTGAAGGATGTGCGACTGCTTATTGCACGTTTAAACCCCGTGCTTCGCGGCCGGGGGGAAATACTTTCGCGCTGGAAACGCTGCAAGGAAGTTCAACCAACTGGATACCTGCGACTGGCAAAGGCTTATGCGGTTCCTCATTCGGAGGGAAGGCCGCAGCCTGAAACCAGGCGAGGTGAAACGATGGGACCAGAGCTTCTTCTACTCCCACGGGCTGCATTGCCTACGCGGGACAGTGAAGTATCCGGAGGCTGCATAATGTGGCCACCCGAGAGACCACGGGGGAGCCGTGTGCGGGAAATCCGCACGCACGGTTCTGTAGGAGGTCTTATCGCCCGGTGGTGAGCCCACCGGATAGGAGGTAGGATCTACCAATGAACATAGCGGTATTGACCTTTGAGGGATGCCCAAATGCTGAACCGACTTTTCAGTTAGTCCAGCAAACGGTAACAGAACTTGGACTAGGCTCCGAGGTGAAGCAGATTTCAGTCAACGACCAAGACGAAGCAGAGAAGCTGCATTTCCTGGGATCTCCCACGGTTCAGATAAACGGGCTTGACGTTGAAGTCAACAGACGTTCCGATACGGCTTCTTTTTCGTGCCGAATGTACAAAACATCTTCTGGAAATCGTGGCGTCCCCCCCAAAGAAATGATCGTCGAAGCGATTCGGGAAGCGCAGCGCGCCTGAAACTCGGCTCATGAGAGAATGAGGGCAGCCTTCGATCATTTGGCCGGAAGAGCCCATTGGCGATTTGCTGGCCGCCGGCTCACTTCGCGGCCCTGCCCTTGCTGGACGTGATGGAGCACGCTTTCTGCGCCTGAATCCTTCTTCTGGGCTCTTCTCTGGCCCTGGCCCAGGCGCCGCGCGTCCTTCCATAGTCAGCCCCACCCCGATAACGGTGTTGGTACCTTGCCTATGGAGGCTTTGTTACTTAGAATAGATTTGATGAACAAATGGAGTGGCGATCTCGTATTCGAGGTGGTTCAGGAGCAAGACGGCGGCTTTGTCGCCGAGTGCCTGAGCGGGGAAGTCACATCGTATTGGAAACCGACACGCCTTCCCATCAGAGGATTGCAATTCCGGTTCATAAAAGTCTACGGATAGGAACTCTCAACGCAATCTTTCGGGCTGTTGCGGATCACATGAACATTTCGAAGGCCAAGATTATTGCTCTGTTCTGATGCTGGCGCGCTTGAGGGCTTGCCGATTTACCAGCGGCGCAGATGAACGAAAATCAGGATCTCCAAGAAAAACTTGATTCAGCCCTAGCCGAGATCAGTCGGCTGCGAAATGAAAATGCTGCGCTTCGGAAAGCCATGTCCCTGTCGAATAAGTCTGTTCACAGAGTCGTGATCAAGGACCAACTGGATTCTGCCAAGATCAGCACGCCTTTCTCCAAGGAACAGAAGGTTGAATTGTTCCGCTCCCTTTTTAGAGGGCGAGAAGATGTCTACGCGGTGCGCTGGGAAACTTCCAAGGGGGCCACAGGGTATTCGCCAGCCCATAGCCACAAGAATGATGGAAAACCATGCCGGAGATCTCGTAAAGAATGCGAAAAGCTGGGAGAGCGATTGTACTTCCCTTTGACCGCTGGGGTGATCTACGGGCATCTTGCCGGTAAGTATGTGGTCGGGATATACCCGCTTCTTCAGGATGATCGCTGCTATTTGCTCGCAATCGATTTCGATAAGCAAACATGGAGAGAGGATATCACGTCATTTCTCCTCATATGTAATGAGGTGGGAGCCGCCGCCTATCCGGAGCGCTCAAGGTCTGGTTCGGGAGCGCACGTTTGGATCTTCTTTGAAGAGCCTGTTCTATCTTGGAAGGCCCGTAAATTTGGGACACTTCTTCTTGCTTGCGCCTCCAACAACCGATTTGAGATTGGCTTAGATTCTTTTGACCGGATGTTCCCGAACCAGGACTTGCTGCCGAAAGGCGGGTTTGGCAACCTGATTGCGCTACCGCTTCAAAAATGGGCGAGGGCCAGGAACAATAGCGTCTTTCTGGACGAATCACTTCAGCCGGTCCCAGACCAGTGGCAGTATCTCAGGAATGTTCACAAGGTATCCGAGGCACAACTTGACGCATTTATTGATGAGCTTTCTCGCAGAAAGCCTGACTATATAGAGCCCGACGACCAAATCGCGAACGCTGATTTTGAGCTTTCGGCAGATGGAAACCGGCAGATTGTACCAAGCAGCGATAACAAGGCAGGTCCCACGAAGACGGTCAGGGTCCGCCTAGGCAACATTCTATACCTTGAGAACGAAGGCTTACCATCAAGTCTGATTCGCTCTTTGATCTCCTGTGCTTCCTTCAGCAATCCCGATTTCTATAGGGCGCAGAAGCTGCGTCTATCCGTATACGGAAAGCCGCGTGTCATTTCGTGCGCGGAGGTATCGAAACAAGCTATCAAGCTGCCCCGAGGATGCCTGGATTCAGTCAAAGAGAAATTGAAGGAAAACGGGATCCAGGTTGAAGTTGATGATGAGCGGTATTCCGGAACTTCGGTTAACGTTGATTTTCTAGGCAAGCTGCGGGAGCATCAAGAAAAAGCATTTCATGCCATCAAGGGTTATGATACGGGTGTCCTTTGCGCTTCCACTGCTTTCGGGAAGACCGTCGTGGCGCTGAAGATGATCGCCGATCGGCAAGTCAATACTCTCATTCTGGTTCATAGGAAGCAGATTGCGGAGCACTGGAGAGAAAAAATACTGACGTTTCTCTCGATCGATGAATATGACGTAGGGATGTGGACTGGAGTGAAGAAGAAGCCGTCCGGCATCGTCGATATTGCCACCCTGCAGAGTCTGGTGCGTCATGGAGAGGCTCTCGGAGTTGTAGAAAACTACGGGCATATCGTGGTTGATGAATGTCATCACATTCCAGCTTTCAGTTTCGAACAGGTGATGAAGAGGGTACGCGCGCGATACGTCCTGGGGCTTACGGCGACGCCAGTTCGAAGGGATGGCCATCATCCCATCATCTACATGCAGTGCGGACCTATCCGATATAGGAGCACCGAAAAGGCGGAGGTGCGGCTTCGGCCCTTTGAGCATATCGTGGTGACGAGAGAAACCTCGGCGAGTTTCGAAGAGGGCGAAGGCCTCAGGTTGCAGGCCATGTACGACCGCTTGCTTCGGCATGAGGCCAGAAACGAGCTGATTTTAGGCGACATCAGAAAAGCCTATGAAGAAGGCCGCTCAGCCTTAGTTCTATCTGAGCGCAAGGAGCATCTGGCAATACTACAGGATCTTCTATGCCGGGAGGGCCTGCAGGTTTTTTCGCTTCATGGTACCCTCAAAAAGAAACAAACTCAGGAAACGGTTGGTTTGATTCGAAGCGTTCCAAAAGAAACCGCCTTGGTTATTTTGGCGACCGGAAGGTTCATCGGAGAGGGGTTTGATGAACCAAGGCTGGACACGCTTTTTCTCACGTTGCCCATTTCGTGGAAGGGAACACTGCAGCAATATGCCGGTCGCTTACACCGCAGGTATGACAGTAAAAAAAGGGTAGTAATCTACGATTACGTAGACAACAAGGTGAGCGTGCTTTCTCGAATGTTCAAAAAGAGGCTGGCTGGATATAGGAGTATTGGGTATCAGATTCAAGAAGAGCAGGCAGATGCAACCGCAAATCGTCTAGCTTTCTAAGATTGAGATACTCTGTGAGAGATGATTTACTATTTGCCTGTTAAGTATTCGGGCCACCGCCGCTATCGGGGTGGGGCTGACTATTGGAAGGACGCGCGGCGCCTCCCTGCGCCGCGCCAAAGACCCCACCTACCAGGGATGGTAGGCGGGGAGGAATGAGGCGGACCGAGGCCGCATGAGGGAGGGACTGCAGCCGAACGCGCTTCTTTCCGGGAAAGCCGTTCTCTACGCCCGGGTTTCCTCCAAGGAGCAGGAACGGGAGGGCTATTCCATCCCCGCCCAGCCCTAGCTGCTGCTCTCCTGCGCCCAGAGGCAGGACTACCAGGTGGTGCGCGAGTTCGTGGACGTGGAGACGGCCAAGCAGTCCGGCCGCATCCAGCTCAACCGCATGGTGCGCTTCCTTCAAG
>Ga0315280_10009421_pt1 | contig 12542 bp, 30 predicted proteins | sample YL17G06_40_MG_FD_203697 | JGI IMG/M metagenome (GOLD analysis project Ga0315280, IMG submission 203697) | Sediment microbial communities from Yellowstone Lake, YNP, Wyoming, USA - YL17G06_40 | ecosystem: Environmental > Aquatic > Freshwater > Lake > Sediment | place: USA: Wyoming | collected... | reverse complement strand
TGGTTTCAGTGCCACTAGCGCCAACATCTTTCGGAGCTAGTAACTCGGTCTCTCTATATTTCATCTCTTACTTACCTCCTCACTTCCCTACTTTGGCTGCCCTCAAGGCATTGGCAATAGCAGCTACCCTATCAAGATTGCGAGGGTCTCCCTTAGCATACTTCGGTGGGAGTGATGTCCGGGCAATCACATCAGCGTAAGGGGCAAAGTTAGTAGCATACTTAGGAGTGCCATACCCGATACCAGGCGCCCATCTTTCAGGACCCTTCTGGATAGTATCAGACTTCCAGCCAGCAGTCCCCTTTTCCTGCACGCCACTAGCAAACGCATTACGACTGATAGCGTCCTGGACTCCACCCTTCCAGGCATCATTAGCAGCTGCTGCTTCAGTTGCCCAGTCTGCTTTGGGCTTGTTAATTCCGGCTTCGTAGTCGGCTCTACGACCCGGTGTAACCCTCTTATACTTCTCGGCAAGCTCCGAGATTGAACGAATGTTAGCCCCAAGTGCTAACAAGATTGGTATTGACAGGATAAGAGCAAGCATCGCCCATATCTTTCTGAAAATCACGATAGTCCTCCCAAATTTTATTTTTTAGACCTATGGACTACTCCCACCCCAAAGTTACTCGTCATAACGAGATTTGAGGCTAAATAGTGCGTCCCAACGGTCTTAACTTTATGTTAAACTAAAAAATTAAGTTTGTCAAGATATAAGGTCATAAAAATAAGGGCATAAAAAAAGAGAGAGGTATAAAACCATTACCTCTCTCTAAAGACCGCCTAGATTTTGATTAAGGCGCTAACCAGAAGAGCTTTAATGCCGGGTCAGGATGATATAAGCAGCTAGAATAACAAGCAGCACGAATATCGTGAGCCCCGTTAGAACCCATAAAGCCTGTATGTCAGTCATTATACCCCAGCCCTATTCCTCTGTCTCTCCTGGGGTTACTCTAGGCGTCCTATCTTTGAATCTAACCTTAATCTGATTGATGATTGTGGGCTCAAAACCGATAATGCTTCGTATTTTGCCATCCTCTTCTACCCGCCACATTCTAATCCAGTGTCTTGAAACCTCCACAACTATTTTACCCTCTCTATCCTCTAGGGTGTATCGGCGTGGTTTCATAGTTTCATCTCCCTTCTTATTCCTCTGTCTCGGATGGCAGTAATGCGTAATCAGGGTATACATTATCTTGCCGCCACAATTTAATCCGCTTCCCAGCTTCAATGAGTAGCTTAACGGCTTCACGCCTCATTTCTGGGGGAAACTGAGGTAACGTTGTATCCAAGTCTTGAAGTGTCTCGATAGCTTTGTCTAGAGTCATCATTGGTCTCCTTTCTTAAATGCCTGAGTCATTACCTTATAGCACTCATTACAGACTGATATTGTCTGTAACCCTCCATAATCTAAGGTAGCTCCACAAGCATCACATACCGAGCCTATCTTAGTCTCTCCCTCTTTCCCCTCAATAAATACCGGTATAGGCTGGTAAGCTACAGCCGTAGACTGAACACCTATTCTCTGGTCAATCCATCTTCTAAGAACAAGTGTGCTAGCTCCACTTTTCTTGATAATATCCACAAGGTATTCTCTATATCCCTTGTCAGGGCATCTAACCAGCTCTCTCGCCTGCGAGCAACTGAGGTCCCCAGCAGCCAAAGCTCCCATCGTATACTCATCAAGCCTAAGAAGAGACAACATCTGATTAACGTGAGCAGCAGTCGTGCCAGTAAGTTCACCAATCTTCTCTTGAGTAAGACCAAGCTCCTTCTGCAGATACTCATAATACTGCGCCTCCTCTAAAGGGTTTACATCTGCCCTCTTTGAGTTCTCTATGAGAGTGAGAACATTCTCTCTCTCTTTAGCTACCGGGTCTATATTGCAGGGGACTTTATCCCAGCCTAGCTTCTTAGCTGCCTCTAGCCTTCTACCACCAGCAAGTAAAACCCACCTCTCCCCTTTAGCCATAACCCTCAAGGGATTAAGTAAGCCATCAGATGCTATAGACTGGGCAAGCTCATCAATACCAGTCATATCTTGAGGGCTTCTTAGAACCACATCAGGATAGTCAATTAGCTCAATCGGTATGTTCTTTACTTTCACCTTTTACTTCCTCTCCTTTCACCAGAAATAGCTCCCTTAGCTTCAGGTCGGTCTTATAGACAATATCTGTCACAAGCTCAGGGTGCTGTCCGTATAGCTTAATCTTCCACCCATACTGTCCCCTCATTCCCCTCTCAACCTCAACTGATAAAGGCTCTGCGTGCTCTATCTTGTGCTCAAATTCTACGCCCATTACTTTCACCTCCATACTTTAAGTCCATCACCCTGATAAACTCTCTAGCTCTTGCTATCGCTGTGTCAGCATCATATCCCATAAAGATATAACCCCCAGCGATAGCCCTGAGAAGATTATCCTTATGCCCTCTACGTTTTCTCGGTGGTAATCTGGAAAGCTCTCTCTTTAGATGCTCAAAATCAGGTATCAACCACTCACTCATTACAATATCCCCCATAAATGAGTTACCAGCAGCCACCAGCTAAGCCCAATGAAGATAGGCGGTAAAATCCACCATAAGGGATGCTCTTTAGCTGACCGCCTCATAGTGTAGGTAAAAGGCTCAGGTCGCTTGCAGACATCATGCCAGAACCAGTAATACCACTTTGACCACTTCATGCCCACAATCCCTCATCCTTCAGTCTCTGCACTTCCTTAGCTACCATCTCTATAAACTCTTTCTTAGCTAAGAGATTGTAGCCTAGCTCTACCCAGCGATTAGCTGTAGTAACGGACTGTGGATCAATAACTACCGTAAGCTTCATATCCTGTAAGGTTTGCTTTATAGGTATTAAGCCCTCTTTAGTTTCCACTACAGTAGCGCTAGGAGCCGGAGCCTCAACTAATGATACTGTATATCTAGTATCTTGACGGGCTCCTGTCCTGCTGACCTTAATCACTAAGCCTAGCAGTTTATATCCCTGCTGAGTGAGAAGGTCTAGCTGCTGCGATACGGTCTGACCAAACACCCAAGTATCAGCAACCCCAGCAATAGATATAGGGATTATAGAGTCATTCTTTACAGATATTCCGGCAGCACATAAAGCACAGCCAGCACCAGAACAAACCTTGTATTCCCTACCTACCCAGTGTCTAGGAAAAGCCTTGTAGCTCTCAGCTTGTAGCTGAAACGTCTTTGTCTCCCCAGCATTAAATGTTAACGGCATCTTTCTTCTCCTCTCTTTTAGCCTTTACTTGCTTTATGGCATCTTCTAAAACATCATACCTACCCCTTAGAACATGATACTGTATATGCCTCAGAAAGTGGTGTTGAAGTCTATACTCAACACCACAGCCCAAACACTTAAACTTAAACAGCATCTTTCTTCTCCTTCTTTATTTTTTTACCTATCCCCCTAACTAACCTCTTAGAGGGACGGGCAGAAGTAACCCCCGACGCTAGCTCCTCTACTACAATTGTCTCCGCGCCAGGCTTCAGCACCTCAGTCCAGGTAGCACCACAGCTCTCACAGGCATAGAAGCCATTATAAGGCTTCATATCATCTCTACCGCAATACCAGCAAGTCTTAGTAAAGTCCATTATCTCACCTCCTCTCACCAGTTACTTATCCTTGAAGTATATTGATGTCCGGCTCGTCTGATACTTACAGGTCTTACGCTTACAGACATGAACCCCATGCCACCAGTATCCTTGCTTGCAGGTAACGCACTTCTTAATGAGCTCCTCATCAGACAAGCCTTTCCTTCTCATGGAGCATCTTATCCCTTATTTCCTCTAATACCTCACCAATAACATAAAGCTCCGCACCTATCTTATTTATAGCGCACTGCTGGGAATTATTACCCCACCAGGCGCACTCCCCTTTGAAACAGTCATTCTCCGATGCTATCATTACCCCTTGATGTGCTATCTGCCCCATAACCAATAGTGGGCACTTCATTTCTTCTCCCCCTTGCTCTGATTTAGTTTGAGGTATATCGCTTCCTCAAGCCACTTGCCTACAGGCTTTTCTTCATCAATGGCTGCCTTCTTAGCTGTCTGCCACGCCTTCAACGATACCCATACTATCTTTCTCTTTTCCACCTTTATTAACTCCTATAACATATTTTATTGTATTCTAGCACACTTATTATACTTTGTCAAGAGGGCTAATTAAAGAGTTTTTATTGAAAGTTGAAAAGAATAAATAAAACCCCCTTCCCTTACAAAGGGAAGGGGGAAAAGAAAGGAGGTAGTAAACCTAGCAGCTTGCCCAAGGCTGCTAGGCTGCTATACCTTCCAGATATACACCCCTTGCTGCTCAGCTATCTCTCTTATATTAGGCTCTTCCCTCTCACAGACTATCCTCATCTGGACTGGCTTATCGGGCTTAAAGTCCCTCTCATACAGATACTTATAGGCAAGGCATTGACCCAACGCTGATAGCCCAGCCCTGGGCTTAACCTCTATTACATAGATTACGTCCGGGTCATGAGCAACTACATCAATGCGCTTACTGTAGACCGATTGAAACATACCCCTAAGATACTCAGGCAAAGTCTCAGGTATCGGTGGAACATCACCAACATGAACATCATATTCCAGACTCTCAAAGGGGGGCTGCCGTATTTTAAGGAACTTATCCCATATCTCAGCCTCTACCGGCAGCATGTGGGGATACCTAATAGGTGGCTGAACCATGGTCATTACTTCTTAACCTCTTTCCTCAACCTTTCCTGTTTGGCTTGTTGTAGAAGTTCCCTATATCTCTGTAACTCCCGCAGGCAATCCATTATTATACCTGCGTGAATAGTAAACAGAGGCAAAACTAAGGGTTGTTTAATCAAGATTTCTTTGACTGCATTTAAGGCTTCCTGTATTTCCTCATCGCTTCTTAGTTGACCTGTTTTATCTATTATTTCCATCTTTTACCTCATTAAAATTTGTATTCCTCTCCTCAATTTTCTTCATAGTTTCCTCATAGACTCTCTTAAGAAGCCTTAGCTTAGCCTCTTTTAGCTCTTTATCCCAGTCAACCATTAGCCTAGCTCTCTTTCTTACGGAAGTAGAACTGACCGATAAGAGTCCACATTACTATAGAGGCTCCAATTACTGCCTCGGGTAGATTAACAACCCCCTTTCCCTGTAATATCCACAGGGCGGGGATTATCCCAATGAAAGCAAGTATAGCCAGTATGTTTCTGAAGTTCATCCTACTTTACCCCCTTGTCCTTTCGTCTAGCTCTCCTAACACCGCCTTGACCATATCGTGTGTCAAGGCTACTCCTACTAATTTCGTCCATTGAATAATAAGATACTTCTTATCATTAGCATCTATAGGAAGGGATTGAAGATATAAGACAAAATCATCCCACTTCTCTTTAGCTAGAAGTGCCGCCGGTATAAGCGCTATACTCATAGTAAACCTACAACTACCATAACATATTACTTAAAATATGTCAACATCCATAAGTATCCTACTTGACAAAGTATACAAAGTATGCTATGATAATAATGAAAGGAGAAGTAAAATGAAGGACACAATCACAATCAGACAAGAAGGCAACACCTGGGTAGCTGAACATTCTAACTTAAAGGTCAAAACACTCTTCGGCACCAATACTCTGCCAACTCCATTTCTAACAGCTACCCCAAAGGCTGAGGTCATCAGGAAAATTCAGCAGCTTAACCCAGACATGGAGGTAAAATGACACGCTTAAATTACTCTAATTTGCCGCCAGAAGCTCAAGATGCTATTAAGAAGCTGACCGGCTACTCTGATGAGGAGCTTAACAGAGAGAAAGCAAAGCAGCCTGAAGCTAAGCCAGCTGAGACCAGCAAGGCTAAACCTCAGTCCCTTAAGGCTATAGGCTATAAGATAGCCGTCTACCTCGTGCCTATCCTAATCATACTTGCTATAGTCTGGCTAATAGCCTTCCTTGCTACTATGTAACCAAACGCACTACAATCAAATTCTAGGCACCCTTAGCCTTAGCCCCCTTGCTAGAAGATGGTAAGGGGGCTTTCTCTATCTCATCTTTAGTCCTGGCTACTATCCTTCCATCTGCTAGCTTGATTAAGTATACCTCTACCTCTTCATGCTTAGGTATCTTAACCTGTAGTAACGGTCTCTCTTGTTCCTCCAATTACTTCACCCCCTTTCCCTGTCACTCCATCTATAATCTTCTCACCAAGTAGAAACTTCAGCGCTAGAGCCTCTTCCCGTGAGAGTGTGGTATATCTGTATTCTTTTTCTGTTAAAGGCTCCGCTTTCTTTGCCTGTGTTATTAGGTCATGTATTTTACTGTGACTTATCTTCATGTCTTTCTCCTTTCTTTATGTTAAGTAAATCCTTTATTTCTTAACATAAAATCCTTTGCTTAGCTTTAAAAACTTAATATAGACAGGCATTATAAATCTAGTCTACATAACACTTATAGTGCGGCCTTGCTGAAGCTATTTTAGTATAAATTTAATATTATGTTAAGTATCCTTTCTGAAAATTAAAATGTTAAGGCTATCTAATTAACGTAATATAAATAATATTATGTTAATTAAAAATAGAACATTTGTCTTATTGACATTTACTTAAAAAACTATTATAATCAATCCCTGTAAGGGGTTGTGTTATACTCTTTTTATATTATATATATTACATTAAGTAATTAACATTAAGTAATATAATATAATACTACTCCTCTTCTGGTAAGGGATACAGTTTTAAGAAGTCTATAGCATCCTGCTCATATATATATCTCTTCTTCAGTCTATCAAGGGCTTGCTGGTATGTATAGACTTTTGTTTGATACAAGCGTGCTATTTGGCTATCAGTAAGCTCTTTAGTTCCCACTGCATCAAGGTCTAAGAGAGTTAAGGCAAGGTTTTGCTCTTCATCATCAAGGTTAGTATCAACGTAGTATTGCTTTAGCTCTGAAGGTGAGACGATACCGGCTTTATAAAGCTCTTCCATTCTATCGGCTATTTTAGAGATAAGCTCTCTCTTCTTAGAGGTAAGGAGCTGCTCAACCATAGCCTCAGCATCTTCCTGGGTGTATGACTGGTCTTTATAGTATTGAAGTAGAGCATCTTTATCTCTAAAGCCCTTTCTTATCAGGTATTCCATAACAGCCTGGGGGAGGCGCTTTCTAGCTAGATTGATATAGGTCTCTATATCTTTATCTTTAAGTCCTGATTGAGCTAGCTCTCTATAAGTCTCCTCAGCTGATTTTCTCCCGGAGTAGAAGGCATCAACAATCTGAGCGTTACTTAAAGGAGCTTGTCTATAATACTCAGCAAACTTCTTCTCCATAGGAGCGGTAATGCCGGCTCTAAAGACCGGACCCATAACCATCCAGGAAAGCCAGCCTATGCCGTAAGACCATGAGATAGCATTAGGCAAGTCCTTTAGAGACTTAAACATACCGAAGGACATAGTATCGCCAAGTAAGTGGAGCAGCCAGGCGCTCATCTGGAACTGTAGGTTAGCGCTCATAAAGCGCTCTGCTCCAGCCATAGGCTCAGTATCAGCCTGCTCTGGAGTAGGCATAATAAGACCGAGCATGGGGTCAAGGAACCTTCTTCCTATCGCTTCCATAGCCTCACGCTGGTCTCCCATAAGCCTATGGTGAGTTATATCCTCAATAGAGATAGCTGAGCCAGTCATCTGCTCCAAGTAGCGAGAGATGAAGGGTGCCCACTCAGCACCGCCGGCATAGTAGGTATCAACAATGCGCTTAGCAATCCAGGCAGCCTGGTCTGGTGCGATACGCACCATACCGTGAAATGACCACATAGCTGCTGTAGATAGCGTGCCGTCAATTAGCTGGTGCCCGATACGCTGAAACCAGCCGACTATATTCTTACCTATCCAGGCTCCAATAGCTGCCAGGAACTGCATTACTCTACCTCACTCTTAATCTTAGCTCTAATTTTATCAATCTCAGGTGAGATTAAAGACCAGGTTTCGTCAAGCTCATATAGCTTCTCATCCCTTAACATTTTAGCCTTCTCGTCAATATTCTCATCAACCTGGGGGACTTTATTATACTCCTCGTCCCTTTCTGCTTCAGTCCCCCCGGCAGCCTCAAAGAAAGGACCTACCCAACCGAAAAAGGTATCCCAGTCCCACTTACCCAGCAGCCAGGTAATAGGACCGGCAAAGAAGGCTTTAGTATCTTCAAGGAATATATCCCACCAGTGCTTAGCCTCTTTGCCCGCTTCTCCCTCTTCCTCAGCGATAACTTCAGCATCTTCCTTGCTGATGAAGGGCAGTTCTTTTGCCCAGTCCCAGAACCAGTTCCATAGCTCTTTAGCTGTCTTAGGGATAGTATCAGTGAAAAAGTCCTTAATATCCTGCCAGATATCAGCCCAGCCAATGCCGAGGAAGTCATCCCATAGTCCTTTGAATATACCTGGTATATCAATACTCTTGATGATAGGGTATATATCCTGGTTCCAGGTCTCTACTACTACATCTTTAACATCAATCACCCAGTCAGTAAAAGCTCCCCATCTAGTTACCACCCAGTCGGTAAATACCGGGAAGTGCTCATTCCACCACTGGGTGATATTACCCCATAAGTTTTGAGCCTGCTGCCAGAGGCTATCCCATAAATTGTTAATATTAGTCCATATTTTTGAGGCTTCGGACCAGAGGCTGTCCCATGTTACTCTAGCCCAGTCATAAGCTGTCTGTCCCCACTCAAGAGCACTATTGATGTAGTAGAGTGCCCAGTCAATAGCGCTCTCTATGTAGTATCCGGGGTTTATATGCCAGGTGAGAATAGTCCAGTCGCACCTGGCTAGGAAGCCTTCTAACCAGCTAGGCTTGGTTACCTGAAACATTATAGCCCCTTAATCTTATCCAGCTCTTCAGCTCTGGCTCTCATAATAGGCTCTAGCTTCTCGGCTACAGCATTAGCCTCGGAGACAGTCTTGGTAAAGGTAATGCCACCTTTAGAGGTAGCACGGACACGATACCAATTCTCTACTTCCCCAGTAGCGCCTATTCTCCTAATCTCGGTTATCTCAACTATATCTCCCCACTCAGCCATGTTTGATACCTCCTTGAGTTAGTATATGCTCAATAGTTTTGGATATCTCTTTAAGCATTATATTATGATGCTGGACTTCTTTAGTTAAGCTTCCCAGCTTATACCACAGACTTCCCCATATACCTAGGAAGGCTATGCCTATTCCTATAAGCTCAGCCATAGCTTACTCACCTTTCCCTTAAATTAAGTAACCTTTCAATTCCCAGGCATATAAAGCCAAAACAAAGAGTTGCTTCAGTAATAGCTATAGCTCGGTTCGACTCTACATCACCTAAAAGGAATTGATAGAGCATCCACCCGCAGGTATAAATCAGCCAGATAAGAGCTAATGCGGTTCTAACCTTCATTTTTACCCTCCAGAGCATCTTTTACTGCCTGGTCAGTTAGCTTTTCCTTGACCAGGTCCCTGAGTTTTGCTTTGCACTTTGGGCATAGCTTGGCGTAGATTTCTTTAAGCGATAGGTTTACCTGTGGCAATGTCCACCTCCTGCTCATCAGGCTGATATAGATTCTTAACCCGGAAGCGGTAGGTTTTGTCCTCACCCCTTTTAGACAGGGTAATTATAACACTTCCGTCAGGCTGCTGCTCTTGACTCATATCATTGAAGTCACCTGCTTTTAGTTTCTTTAGCCCTTCCATTTATATCTCAAACCCCCAAGTGGCAATTCTTATATCGCAGTTATGATTAGTGTTAACCTCATAAATATACCAGAACTCTTTATTTGCTGGTATGACGTGGGGTTTAGAGAAGGTAACGCTCCCACCACCATTCCCACCAATGCAAGCTAGCTCAATACCATCAGTCTGGTTCTTAATCCTCATTGCCCCCATCTGATTTAAATCAGCATTAGCTGAAGCATAGGCGCTGATTTTAAAGGACATACCACATATATAGAGTGTCTTACCAGATGGAACGGTATAGCTTCCACTTCCTTGACTACCTCCAGCTACATTTGACACGGAATAGGCGAAGTTCTTATCAATCCCTGTCTTAGCTGCCCACTCAGGCTGAAGGTAGACACCTACGTTCTGAGCGTCAATGTTTATGTCCAGCTGGGCTATAGTCTGAGCGGTGATGTCAACGCTGATGGCTCCGGCTGACTGGGCAGCGATGTCTATAGCTATATTCCCCACTGATTGAGCTACGATGTCTATGTCCAGGGTAACATACTGAGCCTGAATGTCTATGGGCATCATGATGTAGGCTGCTTGGATATCTATCGGCACCATGATGTCCGAGCCTATAATCTGCATTAAGCTGGTATAGTCTGGATAATCAGCCATCTCTTACTCTCTTTATCATCTCACCGGTGTTATATTCCTCACCGCTAGTAGATTTCTTACCGCAGCCAGTGTCCTTATTCCTTTCCTTACATGAAACAGGCTAGCGGTAACTGTAGATGAGCCAGCGATAATGGCACTTAACCATTTCATATTGGTCAGGCTGGCGGTAACCGTAGCCACACCAGCGCTAACAGCCGATAGTCCTCTGGATATTGCTATGCTGCCTGATACTGAAGCAACTCCAGTGCTAATGGCGCTTAACCACTTTGCATTGGTCAAGTTAGCAGTAACACTGGCTATACCAGCGCTAACAGCAGACAGCGCTCTAGCTACCCTTATACTACCTGAAACAGTAGCCACTCCAGCAATAGTAGCTGACAAGCTGCGAGCAACCCTTATAGCTCCTGATACCGAAGCTACACCAGCACTAGCGGCTGATAATGCCCTAGCTACTCTTATGCTTCCTGAGACTGAGGCTACCCCAGCACTAATAGCACTCAGCCACTTTGTCTTGGTTAGACTGGCGGTAACTGAGGCTACTCCAGCACTAACCGCACTAAGAGCACGGGCAACTCTGATAGCTCCGCTAACAGTAGCTATACCTGCTGATACAGCAGTTAAAGCCCTGGCTACAGCAATAGCCCCTGATACCGAGCATACGCCAGCACTAGCGGCAGATAGCTTTCTGGCAATAGCAATAGCTCCTGAGACAGTAGATGAGCCATTGATAACGGCAGATAGAGCGTGGCTAACTCCAAGAGGCTCACCCCAGTCCTCAAACATACGGTCAGAGGTTGTTTCACTACTCCAAGTAGCACCTGAATCACTACTATACTCGGAACAACCACCAGCGTAAGTCGGTGAAGTGGTGTCTATTCTCCAAGCTACAGAATTAGTTGTGTTTCCAGCTGAAAGTCTGACTACTATAGCATATTTAACACTGGCACTTAAATTATAGCCAGCACCTAAAGTTATTTCGTGCCATTCTCCGATAGTAGACCAACCGCTTGGGTCGGCAGTCCCAGAGCATAAGTCAGAGCCAGTAGGATGACCGCTGGCATCGGTGGCTCTTATGCCGATGGTAAGCGTCATACCTGTTAGTGTGCCTATTCTATAAGCAAGTATCTTAACGCTGGTTATTTTATGGGCTGTAGCAGGGGTAAAACTCTGTCCCTTCCAATAAGCGCCATAAATCCTAGTAGAGCTATCATCCCCAGTATTGTAGTATTCGTATAGAGTAGCCATCTAGCTCCTTTTAAGCCTCAGTTACATCAAGCTCACCAACGGCAAAGCTGGCAGTATCACCATTATTGATTGTCTTTGAAGCTGTCAGGTCTGCCCAGTAGAGGAAGTTACCAGCAGCAGCAGCATCTAAGATACCCATAGCCACTACCGTTCCCCAGTCAGCCGTAGCTGTGGGGAAGGTTATCGCTGTGCCGTTGCTCTTAGCTCCGCCTGAAGCTGCCGGCCAGTTAGTAGCGTTATTGGTAACCGCTACCCTTTCATAGCTGCCACCCGTTACCTCAGTGCCACCACCAGCATCTGTTGGGGCTACAGTGTAGAGAGCTATGTAGACTGTAGCTGGTGCACTGTAGGCTGAGTTCCCCAGCACGTGGTCAAGTAACTTATTCTCCAGATAATCTGCCTTAGAGCCTGCCATATTTTAACCTCCTACTCCGATTAGCTTAAAAAACTTCTGAAACAGGCTTTCTGTCTCTTTATAGGGTGTTACTATCTCTTCAGGTAGTATGCCTATCCTGACGGTTATGGTGTGATTATAGCTAGCATCTGGTGCCCAGCCTACCGCCTTAAGGCTATAAGGCTCAGTAGTGAGAGGGAAGTAGTCGTCAATGGGTATAGTATAGCCCTCAGCATTAAAGTCCTCATCAGGATTGGTCGGGTATAGCTGGTGCTCCTCATGTAGCAGCACCAGATGAGCGTATCCCCTGCAGCCAGCTGGGAACTCAACCTCTACTCTATGTATCACCCCGTGAGTGAGCTTCAATACCTGTTCTACAGGGTCATCTTCAGTTGTCCCTGCTGGTATGGTAACCGCAAAGTCGTAGAACATAATAGGCAGAAGGGGGGAATTAACCCCCCTTCTCTCCTTCCTACAGGTTGCGCCAGACAACCAAGAGACCGCTAGTAGCCGAGCCAATATCGGCAAAAAGCCCTTTACGGCAGTAGATAGGTACTGGTGGAGA
>Ga0315280_10009419_pt1 | contig 12545 bp, 13 predicted proteins | sample YL17G06_40_MG_FD_203697 | JGI IMG/M metagenome (GOLD analysis project Ga0315280, IMG submission 203697) | Sediment microbial communities from Yellowstone Lake, YNP, Wyoming, USA - YL17G06_40 | ecosystem: Environmental > Aquatic > Freshwater > Lake > Sediment | place: USA: Wyoming | collected... | reverse complement strand
CCCTTGACCTAGACATCAGGGACCTGCTTGAGCGAAGGCTGCAGACGGTTGTCTTCCGCGGTGGACTTGCGGGCTCCCCCTCGCAAGCTAGACAACTGATATCACACGGTCACATCGCCATTGGCGGACGCGTGGTCTCAGTTTCAGGCTATCTGGTAGCAAAGGCGGATCAGGAGCGAGTGAATTACGCTGGTGCGAGCCCTCTCACGAAGAGCGACCACCCAGCACGCCAATCCCTCAAAGGGCAACCGGCGGAACCAGCCTCGCCTGCGGCTAGCTCACAGTGAGGGACTGTACAGCAACTCGCCCAAGTATCGTCTCTACCAACCCGCAGCGGAATGCTGCAAGAAGAAGGCAGACTGATTGGATCTTGGACTCTTTGTCCAGAACCTTCCAATCGTTCTCCTAGCTGTTGGTTTCGTGTGTCTTGCACCCTTGTTTAGGGGCCTCTTGAAGCCGGTCTCTCGTGTTCTCGTCGTAGTTGGATTCTTCCTTGGGATCCTTGCCCTCGTGATCGTGTACGCGGTCTTCTCAAGCGGGCACTATGACGTGTTCACGCTAGTCATCCTAGGAGTTGCGGGGTTGATGCTTTTCCTAAGACCCGTCAGGGGTGTCCGCTGGGCTGCACTGGTGGCCTTGGTTGTAGGCTTGCTGGCATCATACTACGCCTACAACACCTTCCAAGTCACAACGACTGTGCTAATCATAGTGTTCGTCGCGGCAACACTGCTCCTGTATTTGCTGTTCAAGTTCGCCGAAGATCTGCTTGGAATTGTCGGAGGGATCTTGTCGTTTCCCCCGATCGCCGTCGTCATCGGCGTCATATGTATTCTGCAGGCGATTCTCATTCTGATGGGGACGAGCCTGATGGGCTACGTTCCACCGATCCATTTCTGGCCGTTCTCATAGGATGAAGAGGATGTTTTCGCATGGCACGTTATCACCTTCGTCGCTCCGAGAAAGCATTGGACGATCCAGGAGAGATCGAGCAGGTTCTTGCGTCTGTTAGGATCATGACGGTGGCCTGCTGTTCGGAGAATGAACCATACCTTTTCACAGTGGATTTTGCTTGGGATGCACAGGCACGTGAGCTATGGTTCCATTGCGCAACCGAAGGGCGCAAAATCAAGGTTCTCCAAGCTAACCCTCGGGTCTGCGTAACGGTGGTTGAAGACCGGGGCTACATGGATGGTGAATGCGATCACGCCTATCGCTCACTGGTCTTGGAAGGAAAGGCAAGCGTAGTCACGGATCTCTCTGAGAAGCGACGAGCGCTCGAGCTTCTCGTTCGTAAGCACGAACGCCAACCAGAGGCTATCCTCGCTCGCTTCGCAGGCAACGACGAAGCGGTGCGCAAGGTCGGGATAGTGCGGATCTCTGTTCAGTCGACTAGCGGAAAGCAAGGTCCAGCGCCGGAAAAATGAGATCTGAATCCAGTTCTACGCGGGGCCCTTCCGTCGTATCGCAGTTGAGTGGTTGCACTGGCCATGCACAGAGCGAGTGTGGAATGTTCTCCGAAGGCACGGACAGATGCAAACCATAAATGAACTGGCTCTGATAGGTAGACTGGCAGTGGTCGCAACATGAGCGATGATGTCCGGGTTGACGATGCGACGGCGGCGGAGTTTGCGGCTAGGCGCTATCTTGAGTCGCAGTACCCGGGCAAGGCCATCGAGGTCAAGTTCAGCAAGATCTGGTTCGTCGGCGGAAAAGGGAAGGATATCTGGGAAGTCGAAGGCATCCTATCAATGAGGAAAGCAGGACTCCTGAAGGACCGCAAGTCATTTCGCTTTCAGATCGACGCAGAGACGGGCGACGTAATAGGTTACGAGAACGTGCGAAAGTAGTCTTCTAGCTACTCATCTTCCTGCGTGCAAGCAGAGATGCCACCAACGCGATCGCGGTGATTATGGCAGCCAACGCGATCAGCCAAGCTGACTCTGGTCCATTTCCCAGGACTATCGGGATAGGGCCTATCAGAATCACCGCGCCACCGCTGGTGGTACCGTGGCCTTGCGTGAAGGAAGCGATCATCATCACGACCATACCAATGAACACGAGTCCAAAACTGGCGAGAAAGATCCAAGAGAACCCCATGGGAAACGCGGTCCTGAAACCCGATGCCTCTGTCTGGGCGGTCGGTTCGCAAGTCGTGCAGAGCCACTGTCCCTGCCGGAAGTCTTGCAAGCACACTCGCCTGCCACACCTACTGCACACGAAGCGTGCTTCTTGATTCCCACAGATCTCACAGCGTTGAGGCAAACACCTACCTCCACATAGCCGGAAGCAATGAAAAGAGCAGTAACACGATCATTAGGACGATGCCGAGCAGCATCAAGATCCGAGCGGACTCCTTGTCAGTCCCGAAGACTATTGGCACCGGGCCTATCATCACGACTCCCCCGCCACGGACTTTCCCCGTTCCTCTCGCTGACCTCAGGATTGCGACGAAGATGGTTGCTATTGCGACCGCGAATCCGGCGAGGGCTAGAAGAAGTCCGATGTTGAAGAGGAAGCTATCTGCCAATTCCGCTCCTGGCTTGACAGCTCCAAGATCTGATATAGGCTTTCCTTGGCCCACGCGGTGCGCTATTCGATTATCTCCCAAGACGGCTGATATTTGTCCAGCTCTGACAGGCTGTAATCGTCGAGAGGATGTTCACGTTCCGGTATCTCAACTGATTTGGCTTCGCCGCACAATTCGGTCGAGAAGTATCTCTGACCTGTATCGTTGATCATTGTCACGATGGCGTGAAGTTTGGGGTGCTTGCGCGCGATCTTCACGGCGGCTGCAACGTTGCATCCTGATGAGATTCCGCAGAAGATGCCTTCAGTTGTTGAAAGTCGACGTGCCATGCTGAGGGCTTCCTCTGAGCTTGTCGTCACAAGACCAGTCATCAGCTTAAGATGCAAGTTTCGAGGAACGAAACCATCGCCTATCCCTTCGATCTTGTGGGTTCCCCACCTTCGCTTTGCGAGGATAGGTGCCTCAGCAGGTTCGACCGCGTACAGCAGCACTTTCCGATTCTTCTTTCGTAGGAATTTTCCGACGCCAGTAAGCGTCCCGCCGGTTCCCTGGGAGGCCACGAAACAGTCCACTTTGCCTTTCGTCTGCTCCCAGATTTCGGGTCCAGTTGTCTTGTAGTGGGCGTTGATGTTGTCGGGGTTTGCGAACTGAGCCGGTTCCCAGTACTTTCCAGGATTGTCCCGCTTCAGTTCCTCGATCTTCTTGATACAGAGGTCAACGTCGCTCTCCGCGCCAGGTGTGTTGACTATCGTTGCGCCGTACGCTCGAATCAGTTTCATCCGTTCTTGGCTCATGCCTGAGGGAAGGACGATCGTTGCCGGATAGCCGAGCAATTTCGCAACGAACGCGCACGCAATACCTGCGTTCCCTGTTGATGCCTCAAGTATCTCCATGCCGGGTTTGAGCTCGCGTCGTGCGACGGCGCGAGTGATCATCTCATGGTAGATTCTGTCCTTGAGGCTCCCAGTTGGATTCATGTACTCCAGTTTGGCGAGGATCTTGGTCGTGATCTTCTCCGCCGGGCAGATCCTTCTAAGCTCAACGAGTGGCGTTCTTCCAATACAGCCGAACACATTCTCCTGTACGGACCCTGTGCGATTCCACTGGACGGGCATCTCTTGAAACCCAAGGAAGGATGCTTCAGCTCGATTGATTAGGTTTCTGATTGCTGAGCAAGATAGCGGCAGATCGACGATCCGTGTGTACTCACATTAGCGGGGCGGGAGAAATCTGCAGCGGGCAGTCGTCGTTCTGTGCTGTGCAACTAGCCTGTTGGTGCCTTGGCCCTAGGGCTGGTCAAGTCCATCAAGTCCCTTGAGTAGCCTTTCAACTTCTTCCGGCGTATTGTAGTGTACGAGGCTGATCCGTATCATTGTCGGAACGCCGTAGACTTCAGGAACTCTCGAATAGAAGTTGTCGGCACGTAGAGCAATACCGTGCTTGGTCCATAGGTGTTCGACGACAGCTTGATCCGACATGTCTTGAAGTTTGAATGAGAAGGTCGGATCTCGCTCCTCCAGACGCTTCGGCTCTGCAGGCCCGTAGAGCTTCACGTGCCGCATTTGAAGCAGTCCCGGAACATTCCCTTGTCCCTCGAGTATCGCTTTGGATAGGTCTCGACCATATTGCTCGATAGCGTGCAATGCGATCTTCAGAGACCGTACGCGACCTGAGTAACCCTTGACGCTTCTCCCGTATTTCGCATCGATCTGGTTAGCAAGCCAGACCAAATGATCCGCAACGCCTCTTATGGCAGCAAACATCGCTTGGTCGCGGGTGCCCCATTCCCAATTGTGGGGCGGTTTGTTCGTTGCCGGGGCGACTTTGTAGGGTTTGAGCGTCTTCAGAAGATCTTCCTTCCCATAAAGAAAGCTTCCATGTGAGCTGAAGATCTTGTACCCGGAGAACACCAGAAAGTCGCAACCGATGTCTTGCACATCTATTGGGCCATGAGGCACGTGATGAACCGCGTCCACCACGAAGTAGGCATTCGCCGCTCTAGTAATCTTCCCCGCCTCGTCCAGATTGGTCTTAGTGCAACGATTCGCGTAAGTGGGCTTAGCTGACCAGCACGATTAGCTACCGAAGACTGGTGCTCTCGCTTCTGAAGGAGATACTCGTCGAGCTACGCAAGCTCAACCAGAAATGAGGGTCTCGCCTAGACGCTAAGCTTGCCTGGTCTCCTAATGGTCGTGAGGCTTCAGCGGCTCTATTTTCTGCGTCGAGATGCGCGGTCCCCTATTACCAGCGCCATTACGGCTTTCTGGACGTGCAGTCGATCTTCAGCCTCTTCAAAGTACAACGAGTAGTCCTTGTTGTCGATGACATCGTCGGTGACTTCTTGGCCGCGGTCTGCGGGCCCACAGTGCATGTACTTGCCCTTGTTCGTGAGATCCATCAGCTCCTGCGTGCAGATCCAATTCTTGAACTTGTCCTGATACGCAGTAGCGCCTTGCTTGTCCATCGAATTGCTGTGTGGGGGGAAGAAGTTCTTAGGCGACCACGCCTTGGGATACACGACATCAGCGCCTTCAAAGGCGCTCTTCATGTCGTTGACGACGTTGAACTTGCCTCCGTATCTGTCGGCGTTTGACTTGGCTGCATCGAGCACTACGTCTTCCAACTCGAAGCCTTTCGGATGTGCTAGGACAACATCCATTCCCAGCTGTGTTCCGATGAGTACCTCGCTCTGAGGAACAGCTAGGGGCTTCAGTCCACCAGAGTAGGCGTAGGAGACCACGAGTTTCTTTCCTTTCAGTTTCGGAATGGCTTGCCTCATTGCTTGGGCGTCTGCTAGCGCCTGGAACGGGTGATAGATGTCATCCTCCATGTTGAGCACAGGGATGGTGGCATGTTTCGCGAACTCCAGCACAACTTTGTGGCCTCTCCCGATCGTCCATTTCGCGGCATCGCCATAGATTCGGATCGCAATCGCGTCCCCGTATCTGCTAAGAACTCGGCCAACGTCAGATATTGCCTCAGTCTGATATGCAACCATATCCTCGGGGAGTGCGGGCGTGTAGACATCTTGTGGGCTGAGAAAATGCGCATGTCCGCCCAGCTGATACATTCCAGCTTCAAACGAGTTCCTCGTTCTCAGCGAGCGATTGTAGAACAGCATGAACAGCGTTTTGCCAAGTAGATATTGATGCTTCTTGTGCGCCCAATACATGCGTCTAAGCGTGTCCGCTGTATCGAGTACGAGTTTGATCTCTTCTTGAGAGAAATCGTTTGTGTCCAGGAAATCCTTCCCTTTCCATAAGCCTACGAAAGAAACCAACTTTCACGCCACTCAGAAAACATGCTTGAGTTAGTCACCTACTTATGGATAACCCTCAGAACGGTCGAGAAAGCAGTCCGCAGCTGAGAAACCATGTTTTCGCACAACCCCAGAAGGTGCAATACATCTTGGTCTACTTGATCAAGCCTCGATTGAGTAGGCGCTCACGTCCCCACGTCGCAAAGTCAGCCGGGGGATGAACAGCCTCTGACTCTGGTTTTCGTTCCAGTTTCGCCACGTTGTTTGGGCATCCGGTGGCGCACAAGCCGCAGCCTATGCATCGCTTGCGATCCACGACGCTTACTCCATCCTTCTCGGAGATCGCGTGCACTTGACACCTCTCGATGCACGTCCCGCATCCTAGGCATTCGTCAGGGTCGATGACTGCAAAGTAATTGGCTTGGGCTACCGAGTTCTCGATACCGTAATCATTGATTCCTCGAAGAATCGCGCAGCAACACCCGCAGCAATTGCAGACGTAGCCTACTCCCTTCATCACGTTGCTCACGGTATGAACAAGACCGATCTCCTCGGCCTTGTCGAGAAACCCAAGTGCCTCTTCCCGAGAAACATCAACCGGACTCGTTGCGCGCTCGAACGGTGAGAAGAAGAGGCAAGTTCTCACTGGAAAGTCACACCGACGGTGACCTATGTGGTCCTGCTGCACCCGGCAAATGCAGTCACGGAGACCGAAGTTCTTGGCGGACAGCAGAATCTGTCGGACATCGTCATAGGGGAGGATCCACTCGGACTTCACCGCTTTCTGTGCAGGGATGACGCGGTGCAGTGCGGGTTGCGGTTTCATGATGCCGGCTGCCCCGCCGTTCGCTAGGTAGTCTTCGACGAGATGGGCAAGCTCGTGATCCATCGTCTCGAGCTGTGCTTCATAGATACCAACGACGAACGGGGCTAGCCTGAACAGTGGTTTGCCATCTTTCTGGGCAAACAATACAAGACCGCTCTGAGCCATCCTCGCAAGCCTTGCTCCGGCGTCTTCAATAGGAAGTCCGACACGTTCAGCTATCGCGTCCAAGGGTTCCCGGTGGCCGCCCAATTGGCAGGCGAGACCCGCCTCCTCGGGCGAGAAGATCTTCCTGAGAATTGCGATCTCAACTCTGGATTCTGTTCGGGGAAAGCCATTCGGGAGTCTGTCCAAGGCATCCGCAAGCTGCTCATACACATCACCAGTCATCTTGTCTCGATTCTCCTTTCTCGCGCAATCATGGGACCTGTTCGACGAGGTTCGTATGGCAAGAATGGACTCATCTGGTCGCAGAAAAGACCTCCGTAGCGTTTGCAGGCTAACCGGCTGATGCTTCTTGGATCTGCTGCGCCACAGAAGACCGAGCTCAGATCACGATGCGCGCACCGAGGGAGCAGCGCTCCAAGGACTAATCCTTGCGCCCGACTCAGCCCTTCGATAGTCTAAAATCCTCGCGACTGATTTCGAGCGACATGTCTAATGTAGCTGTTTCGTGGACCGGTGGAAAGGATTCTTCTCTTGCTCTCTATGAAACAGAAGTATCAGGCTGCGAGATCAACTGCCTTGTCACTTTCGCTCCGAGTCAAGAGAGTTTCCTCGCCCATCCTATCGCTTTCATGAGGCTACAGGCCCAGGCTCTGGGCCTTCCGCATCACGTGATCAATGTCGAGGAGCCATTCGAGCGAGGCTACGAAAATGCGATCTCTTCCCTCAAAGAGGAACGCGGAATCAATGTGCTAGTGACGGGCGATATTGGTGAGGTTGCCGGCCACGATTCGAATTGGATGGTGAATCGTGGCGAGCGTTGCGGTGTTGATGTGCTCAGACCCTTGTGGCACCGAGACAGACTTGAGCTTCTGAATAAGCTGCTGTCGCTCGGATTCAAGGTGGTTTTCTCTTGTGTTAGGAGGCCTTGGTTCACGGGAGAATGGCTTGGGTTGGAACTCTCCCACGGTTCGCTGGAACGTCTCCGTGAATTGAGTGAACGAACTGGGCTTGATATCTGCGGAGAACAAGGAGAATATCATACATTGGTTTCGGATGGGCCAAGATTCAGGAGGAGCATCAAGATAGTTTCATACTCGAAACATGTGAAGGATTCGACAATGTACATTTCCTTGGAGAATCTTCGGCTAGTAGACAAAGACACATGACTCGTCATGTCAGAGTTCACCGCGCGTCATTTCTAGGCAATGGGAGGAATTTCGACGATGCCCACGTAATCCATGACCCGGGAATGCACAAGGGCAGTGTCTCTGCTAAGTGACTCGGTCTTGTGAGGTCAGAGCAGTTGGTCTAGTGGATGGTTTACTTCTCTGGCCTGTGCTTCGCTGAAGTTCTTGCCTCGTGTTCTTCGGCGCGTGCTTCAATGAATTCTTTGATTTTCTCTTCGCCGTACTTCCTTGCCTCCTGCTGCTTCTGCAGTTGTTCCTTGATTTTGCGTAGCAGGTCTTCCATCGTGTATGGTTTCACGATGTAGCCGTCCGCGCCCCGGTTTACGGCTTCTACGGCGTTCTCCAAGGATGGATAGCCTGTTATGATGATCTTGCCCATCTTTGGAACGGCTTCTCGCATCGCCGTCAACAATTCTACTCCATCCATGTCCGGTAGACGGAGGTCGACTAGCGCGATATTGTAGAGTCTAGCTTTGGATTTCGCGATCGCTTCCTTGCCGTTCTCGGCGACGTCGACCTCGTATCCGTCTTCTTTCAACACGACCTCCAATGATCTGCGTACCGTCGCGTCATCGTCGATAACGAGAATCCTCGCTTGTTCCCTCTCTTTCATTTCTTGGACTTCACCTCTTTCTGCACTAGTGGGAGCTTGAGTGTGAAGGTTGATCCCTTGCTAGGTTTGCTTTCGACGGCGATTGAACCTCCGTGTTCTTCCACGAGACGCTTTGCTATCGGTAGTCCGAAACCCATCCCCTTCGCCTTCGTCGTGAACAGTGGGCTCCACAGCTTTGCCAGAGTCTTCTCTGTCATTCCTTCTCCTGTGTCTCTGAAGGTTATGCGAACATTGTCGCCGGATCTGGTGCTCGCGATTGTGAGTGTGCCCCCGTTTGGCATGGCATCGACAGCGTTCTGTATGATATTCACGAAGACCCGTCTCATTTTGTCCGTGTCCAGCATCATTGCGGGTTGCTTCTTGGTCGAGTTGACAACGCGTATTCCTTTTGGAAACTTGACCTCTGCCAAAGCGTCTTCTGTGGTCAATTTCATGTTGGTCTGGGATGGTTCAAGATGCGGTTCCTTCGAGTATTCCACGAGGTCGTTTATGATCTTGTCAGAACGCCGTATGTCTTCCTGGATTAGCTGCAGCATCTCCTTACCTCCTTCACTTAATCCTGAGCCATCTTTCTTTTTCAGGTAGTATGCTGCGCCTGTAATGCCTGTCAATGGATTCCGGAGATCGTGGCCCACCATGGCCGCCAATTCCCCGATGGTAGCCAGCCGCTGAGACTTGGCAAGCTCTTCCTCCAAGCGCTTACGTTCTGTGACATCAGTCCAGTATCCATTGACCTCAGTCGGCTTACCATCTGCATCACGAATCACCTTCGCCTCTTCACGTATCCAGTGATAGGTTCCGTCCTTGTGCAGAAACCGGCACTCGAAGGTGCGCTGTCCTTTCTTCCACAGCTCCGGAACCTCCGTCAGATAGCGGCGGAGGTCGTCAGGATGGACGCGACCATCCCAGAATTCCGGGTGACCAATGAATTGCTGCGGCTCAAAGCCAAGCATCTCAACGACCCTGTCGCTCATGTAAGTCACATCATAATCGGACAAATCCGCACGAGGTTTCCCAGTGATGAGCGCAGCCGGGTTCGAAGTGATGACATGCTCCAGTCGCTCTCTAGCCGAACGAAGCTCCTCTTCCGCCCGCTTCCGCTCGGTGATGTCTCTGGCGATTCCTTGCAACCCCGCGAAGTGACCTTCTCGGAGTATCGGCGATGCATTGACTTCAACGGAGGCTAAAGATCCGTCTTTTCTTCGCATTTCTATTTCAAGACCCGCGACTGGCTTGCCCTTCCTCAGCTCAGCGAATACTTGAGCAAGCTTCGGAATCTGCGATCCAGGTATGAACTCCTGGCTGCTCTTGCCTAGCCCCTCCTCAGACGTGTAGCCGAAGAGTCTCTCCCCTGCTGGAGACGCATACGTGATGCGGCCTTCCTCATCCATGATAAATATCGAGTCGAAGCTTCTCTCAGCGATACCCCTGAACCTCTCCTCAGACTCCAGCAGTTCCTCCTCGGCATGTTTTTGATCTGTGATGTCAATCCAATAGCCGATAGTCTCTAGGGGGTTGCCAGTCGCGTCACGCACTAGGCGAGCCTCCTCTCGCATCCATCGGTAGGTGCCGTCCTTGTGCTGGAAACGGTATTCGTAGTTGCCGCATCCTTCTTTGAGGACGCGACGTTCGGCTTCGAGCGTGCGTGTCCTATCTTCCGGGTGAATGTGGTTGACCCAGAAGTTGGGGACCTCCAGCAGTTCTCGTGAGTCGTAGCCGAGCATATCCTTGAAGTTCTCACTGACGAAGGTCGTACGACAGTCGCCGTAAGCCTTGGCGGTATAGATCATAGCTGGGCTGGAAGAGAGCAGAAACTGCAGACGATCCCCAGTCGCACGCAGCTCATCCTCCATCCGCTTGCGCTTAGTAATATCTATGACGACCCCTCTTAAGCCGACAGGTTTGTTTTCACGCATGATGGGAGCAGCATCTACAACCGCCGGGAATGTGCTGCCATCCTTCCTCTGAACCGTGTATTCATCACCGCGCGACTTTTCCCCACTCAATATTCTCTGCATAGTCTGCCGAGCCCTATCATGATCTTCTGGAGCAAACATCTGAAAGGCATTCAAACCTCTACGGAGATCATCTTCAGCATAACCAGTAGCTGCAAATGTGATGCGGTTGGCGAAGAGGAGATTGCCCTGTTCATCTATTTCGAACACGATCTGCGGCAACAGGTCGGCTAGCTCTCGGAATCTTCTCTCGCTTTCCGCTAGCTTCCCTGTCCTCTCTGCAACCAGCTGCTCCAAGTTCGTTGAGTAGCGTCTAAGCTCCTGCTCCATCCGTTTCCGCTCGGTGATGTCTGTGAGTGTCCCCTCATAGTACAGGACCCTGCCCTGTTCGTCACGTACCACGTGACCACTGTCCAGCACTGTCAACAGTCGTCCGTCTTTGCGCTTGAAAAGGGCCTCAATATCGTGCAGCTCACCGTCTTCTTCGAGTTTCCGCATCCATGTGCTTCTATCTTCAGGGTTCGCGTAGATGTCGCGTGTGATATTAGCGGCTAGGAGTTCTGCTTCTGAGTCGTATCCGAGCATGTGCACTAGGGCTGGATTGGCGGTCAGGAGCTTGCCGTCAGGGCTGCTCTGATAGACACCGTGAGGTATATCTTGGAAAAGCGCACGATATTTCAATTCGGAGGCTCGAAGCGCCTCCTCTGATTCCTTGCGTTCGGTGATGTCTACTCCTGTAAATAGAACGCTGATAGGCTGGCCCTCTTCTTTCAACAACACCTGTCCCTGTGAAAAGAACACAGTGCGTACTGACCCGTCTTTGGCGTACACGTCAACATCCATCTCAGGCGTATCTTCCCCCTGAAACGCCATCTCCAATACCGCTGCCACTTTCTCTCTTTGTTCGGCAACAACGAACCCCAAAGCCTTTTTGCCCAGAATCTCATCATTCGAGTAGCCCAGCCTCTCCGCAACCGATTTGGTGACATCTCTTATTCGGCCGTCCGCGCCGATCATCAGATTGACGGCGGGGCTTCTTTCAAAGAGAAACCTGTACCTCTCCTCCGATCTCCGCAAGGCCTCCTCCGTTCGATCGCGTTCAGGAATGCCTTCGGATTGGATCGATCCTTGTTGCTTCTCCATCCCTTCAGTCACTGACCCGAGTCTTTGCCTGATTCACATAGTCAACTATACTCCAGTTCGCATACTCTATGAAGGTCAATTCCAGCCGGCGGTAGAGGTTCTTGGCGATCAGCTTCTCCATCACCTTGGCGCCTCCACCTAACAAGTCTTGCAGCGCTTGATGGAAGATCTCAAGCTTCTCAGGGATCTCCTCACGTCTGAGCTGGTAGGTCCTCTCGAGACGCTGGTAGATAGCAGTCCTCACAATCTCACCAGGAATCAATAGTCCGTCGTCAACGGCCTGGAGCACAACCTCGCCTACTTCAGCAGGCTCTGCCATCAGACAGACCTCGCCAAGAACAGTCAGTAGCGAGGGGCGAGTCTAGCTTAAACCTAGCCAAGCCTATGCAGACGAGTGTGTCTATCTTCACCAAGTCAGATGTTGCGCCTTGAGCAGAACAGCACACTCTCGAAAGTCTGAAAGAATGGAGGCGAGAGAACCGAGGAGAGGAGTAAGGAGAAGGCATGATTACCGTTGCGAGCCTTCGGAGACAAGCTTGAACTGATACGTGTCTATCAAATTCAACGTGCGAATTGAATAGTAGACGGTTGATGACCTGTATTGCCTGTGTATCCATAACCCGAGCATGTCGCCCAATCATGCTGACATCCTTAAAGTGCGCTGGGGGCGAGGTTTGAACCCTCGAGGTCTAGTGTCAGTAGCGTACCATTGCTTTTTCGCTGTTGAATATCCTGATCGCGACCGCCAATGCGATGACCATGTAGACAAGGGCGGACAGAAATTCCAGCGTCACACTCGCGGCTGAGGCTCTGTTGAGGAGCGCATCTCTGATGATTATCATGGCGTTGAATATCGGCGCGACTGCGAAT
>Ga0315280_10009416_pt1 | contig 12548 bp, 10 predicted proteins | sample YL17G06_40_MG_FD_203697 | JGI IMG/M metagenome (GOLD analysis project Ga0315280, IMG submission 203697) | Sediment microbial communities from Yellowstone Lake, YNP, Wyoming, USA - YL17G06_40 | ecosystem: Environmental > Aquatic > Freshwater > Lake > Sediment | place: USA: Wyoming | collected... | reverse complement strand
CTGTCACCCCGGAGCATTGGGGACAGTTACCTATTTCCCGCAAAGAACCGAAGGGGGGCAACAGAAACCCTTGGGGAAATAGGTAACTGTCCCCAGCGGCCGGTCCCCTACCGGGGTTGCTGAAGGGCGATAGGGGACGCCTTCGTCCGCCGAAGCGCAACTTCGTCGCCCGCGAAGGCGGATTCCTCGCGGAGTCTACCCTGAGCGAAGCCGAAGGGCTCGGAATGACATTTTCCTTGCCCTACGCATAATCCGGGTGTAACCGCGGTCGGCGGTCACAGGGTTATGGCGCGCGGGCCTTGCCGCCATCGTCGCTCTGATGGCCTCTATCGCTGCTCCTCCATATGCCGCACGAGCTTTCCCCCGGCGGCGCGCGCGGCGACGAGCATGTACTCGCGGCTGCGGCGCGTCACGATCATGCCGTCGAACACCGGCCAGCCCAGCACGCTGAAGTAGCGCTCCAGGCTCGCCAGCGACGTCGGGCCGCCGCCGCCACCGCCTCCGGCGGCAGCGATTGACAGCACCGGCGTCCCTTTGAGCGACGATTGCTCGGTGTGGCGCTCGCAGCGGCGCAGGCGGTCGAAGAAGACCTTCGTCACTTCGCTCACGTCGCCGAAATAGACCGGCGTGCTGACCACGATGGCATCGGATTCGCCCATGTTGCGGCGAATCTCCGCGAAATCGTCTTCGATGACGCAGCGGCCTTCTTCCCGGCACAGGCCCCACCCCTGCTCACATTGGCGGCACGGCAGCAGATGCGCCTCACACAGATGGATCAGCTCCGTCCTTGCCCCGGCCTCGCGCGCGCCATCGAGCGCCATCTGCGCGATTGTCGCCGTCAGGCCATCCGTGTTCGGCGATGTTTGAATGCCAAGGATTTTCATCGCTCAATCTCCTTATCAGGGTGACCGGTCGGAAGGCCGCCCTTTACCTTCTCACCACACTACCTTGACCGTCTTGATCTCGTACTTTCCGGTGGGCACCTGAAGCGTCCTGCCGCGCGTGGGAATTTCCCGCAGCTCGTTCTCCATCAAATCCGTCTCGCAGACGCGGCGCGGCTGGCGCGGCAAGGTGATGGCTGCAACCGTCCGCTTGCCATTCGTCTCGTACCAGCGCAGAACCCAATCGCCGCTGTCCTCGGCGCGCTTCACGACTTGCAGCACGATGTTCTCCGGCCCTGCCGCCACCAGGCTTGCCGAGCGGCCCAGCGCCCCCGCAGGCGGCGCACCGCTCGCGTGCGCTTTGACGACGCGCGCCTCCAGCGCATAGTTGAGCTCGTACGCCGCGCGCACCGTTCCGCCGGTTCGCCAGTCGCCGCGATGCGGATAGATGGAATAGGTGAACTCGTGGTCGCCCTCGTCCGCGTGCGGGTCGGGCTCGGTGGATGCCCGCAGCAGGCTCAAGCGCATGACGTTGTCGCGGATGTCGTAGCCGTGCTTGCAGTCATTCATCAGGCTGACGCCATAGCCGCGCTGCGACAGGTCGGCCCACGCCTGCGCCGGCACTTCGAACTTGGCCTTCTCGCCGGCGGTGCGCGGCTTGGTCGTGCGCTCGATGGTCGCATAGGGAATCTCGTACGCCGCCACACCAGGATCAACGCAGACCGGAAACGCGACCTTCAGTAACTTATGCTTTGCTCGCCACTCGACCCTCATGCGCACATCCAGCCGCGGCGTTCGCTCGCACAGCGTCAGGTCTTGCACGAACACCGACTCGCCCATGCGCCGCGTGATGCGAATCACCGCTCGCACGGGGCCGGCCTCCACCACCTCGATCTCCGCACCCTTGTCCAGCGCCACCGGCCGCTTCCAGAAATGCCACGGCACCTCCCAGGCGTTCTCGGGATCCTCGAACACCTGAAGCTCATTGCCGACCCCTGCCAGCACCTCGCGCCCCGCAGGCGGCGGACCGCCCGCGCGCTTGTCGTGGATGGATTTGACCCAGCCGGTCCGGGGATCGACTTCCGCGCGCAGAAAGCGGTTCTCGATGACGTGCTCGCGCGCGCTGACGCCGGTGCGATAGGGCTTTGCCGGCAGGCCGTCAACCACGTGATACACCGCGAAACCCATCGCCGGCGCGCCGCGCGCGATGAACAGCAGCTTCCGGTCAGCGGCGATCTGACTGGGTATCTCCCGGCCATGGGAATCGCGCACGGTAACGCCGCGGCGCGTCTGCGCGGCGGTCACCTGGACTTCGACCAGCCCGTCCCGCGCCCACGATAGCGGGTTGAAGATGACAACCGGCGTGCCGTTGCCGCGCGTGTCCGCTTCGGCGGCGATGGCGCGAAGGGCGCCGTCGATCATGCCATCGGTTAGCTTGAAGAGCCGCCGGTAGTCCTCGGCCGAGTCAACGTAAACGCCGTTGATGCTCGATCCCGGCAGGATGTCGTGGAACTGGTTGAACATCGTCAGCCGCCACGCCTCCCACATCCGCGCCTTGGGATAAGGCTTGCCCAGCCGGCTTGCCCACGAGCAGAAGAGCTCCGCCGCATGCATGGCGCGCTCGGCGCGGCGGTTGTCGCGCTTGTTGCGCGCTTGCGTGGTCTGCACGCCGCGGTGATGCTCGAGGTAGAGCTCGTCGCGCCAAACCGGATGCTCGCGCGCGGGGATGAGCTTCTCGATGAAATCGTGCGCGCGCATGTGCTCGACGCGCGGAAAGACCGGCAGCGATGTCGCGGTCTGCGCCTCGTCCAGCATGGCGCGCGATGGGCCGCCGCCGTGATCGCCCACGCCATAGAGCCGCAGCGTGAACGGCAAGCCGGTATTGCGCTTGAAGTCGCCGAGGTCAAAGATGATCTCGCGCGCGCTCAAGCCGCCGCCGAGGCCCGAGGTCGGCCAATAGACGAAGACGCGGCTGCCGTCCGGCCCCTCCCAGCAGAAGGAGTGATAGGGGAAACGGGTGACCTCGTTCCAGCCGATCTTCGTGGTCGAGAACGCGGTCATGCCGCACTTCTTGTAGATTTGCGGCAGGCTCCAGGCGAAGCCAAACGAGTCGGGGTTCCAGCCGAGCTTGACATCCACGCCGAACTTTCGCAGGAAGTAGCGCTTGCCGTAAACCGCCTGCCGGACGAACGACTCGCCCGAGGGCAGGTTGCAGTCCGGCTCGGTCCACATGCCGCCGACGATCTCCCAGCGGCCCTCGGCAACGCGTCGGCGAATCTCGTCGAAGATCTCCGGCGCGTGCTCTTCCATCCACAGGTAGGCCTGCGCCTGGCTCTGGGCATAGATGAAGTCGGGGTAGTCCTTCATTATGTCGAGCGCACTGCGGAACGTGTCGCGGCAGACTTGAATCGTCTCCGGCCAGCGCCACAGCCACGCCAGGTCAATGTGTGAATTGCCGATGATATGGACGACGTTGTCGCGCGCCAGCTCGGCAAACGGCTTCAGCTCCTCCTGCGCCGTCGCCAGTGAAGCGAGCAGGCGCTCGCCATCGCCGTGCTCGGCCGCGGCGAAGTCGATGCGGCTGCCCGCTCGCTCCAGCGCCTGCGTCCATCGCCTGGCCGCCCGCGCCTGCCCCCTCGGTTCCCTCGGGGCAAGCTCTGAGCGAAGTCGAAGGGGCGGCAGCAGCGCGCCCGCCACATCCAGGCTGTCGAGCATGCCCTTGATGCCCTGCGTGATCTCGCGCAAGCGGCCGAACTCCAGCCGCGCATCCATCAGCCGTCCGACCCCGCCCTGGTTCTTCGCCTTCAACGCGACGCGCACAACCTCGCCCGGCCCGGCTTGCGGCGTGAGCTCGGCGCGCCCCTCGGCCCAATGGAATGATTGCTTCAGTGCGCCGTTGAGATAGACCTCGCCGTCGTCGTCAATCGCGCAGGTGAGTGTGACCGGCGCGCCGCCGACCTCAAAGCCCGCAACTTTCTGCGGTACGACGATGTCCTTTCGATACCACGCGTTCTGCCATTCGCCGTGCCACGTGTGGCTTGGGCTCACCAGGTCCCAGTCGGAATCGTCGAGATCAGGCCGACCGCCGTCCGGCGCATCGCGCTCCATGCGGAACCGCCACTCGCCCACCGCCGGACGCAACCGCGCGAGCAGATCGCGCAGCTTCTCACGCAGCGACTCGAGGGCGGGCGCTGCGGCGCGCTTGCGCCTGCCGCGGGCGCCAGCGGCCATGCTGAGGCCAGCGACGCCGATTGCGACCAAAGCCGACAGGTGAACGGCGGACGGGACGTGCATCATACCGGGGAGCGTCAATTGGAGATTCCTCCGTGAGAGTGAAAGCGCTGTTTTCCACGAGAGCTGCGTCGTTTCCTTTGTTCACGGGACGCGCGCCCGTCAATGCTGGTCTCACGCTGCGGCAGCGCAGGCTGACATCCACCGCAACATCAGCGGGGTGTGACCTTTCCCGGTGGGTGGCGTCTATGTGGGAGCCGCCCGCCAGAGGCGGATAAACGTCTCGCGGCGATGCGGATCGCCCACAGGACCGGGCGGCTAAGCAGGCTTCGCCTGCCGCCGTGGCGGCGCCGACTTGTCGGCGCCTAGCCACTCCCACAGAGCCTGCCCTGAGCCTGTCGAAGGGGTGTGCCGCCCGATCCCCACTCTCCGCGGTCACACCCCATCAGCGGCTGCCAGGTGACATCGGCGGGGGATGGAGGTATAATCCATTGTGGAGCGTGCGATGCCTGATGCGGCTTGGCCGCATTCCGGAGCGTCGGTGACGATGCCCAAGTGCCCGCGATGTGACAACGAGCTGCGCGAGGTCATGGTCGCGACCGATCTGAACACGCGCACCGCAGTGGAGGCCTGCCTCGATGGCTGCGCCGGCATCTGGGTGGGCAAGGAGGACTTGCTCGCCGGGCTCCAGGCCGCGAGCTCCGAGGACCTGTTGCGTATACAGGAGGGCGGCGACGAGCGAGGCGGCACGCGCTTCGATTTTCTCGAGGTCGACGAGGCGCGGCGCCGCGGCCCCAAGATCGTGCTGACGCCGGAGCAACTGGCGAAGTACATCGCCTGCCTGCGCTGCGGCAGAGAGATGATGCGCTACCGCTGGAACGTGACCTCGCCGGTCATTCTCGACGAATGCCCTGACGGCCACGGCATCTGGATCGACGCCGGCGAGATCATGCAGATGCGCCAGGTCCTTCAGATCGACACTGATGCGGCTTCGCCGCATTCCGAAGCGTCGCTGGCAACGCTGGATGCGGCGCATCAGGCCGACATCCACGCGCGACTGACGGACGTCAAGCGGCAGTTCGAGCATGACGTGGCTAGGCGCAGCCGCGACGGCGGCCCTGCGGGCCTAGCCACGCGCCGGCGGGCCGGCCGCACCGGCGATGATTCGCCCCTGACCTGGCTCTTCGGCGTGCTGTTCGACAGGCAATGGTGAGGGTCGCTCCGATGCCGCGGCGAATCCAGGCCATCAGTAACGCGCTGCGCACAAGGCAGGAGGTTCCCCTCGGCATCCTGGCGTTGGCCGGCCTCTACCTCACCAGCACTCACAGCTACCTGCTCTTCCACAGCATCGCCGAGCTGTTCAGCATCATCGTCGCCGGCGTCATCTTCATCATCGCTTGGAACGCCCGGCGCCTGTACGACAACGCATTCCTGCTGTTCGTGGGCATCGCGTTCTTCTTCGTCGGCGCCATCGACCTCCTGCATGTGCTCGCTTACCAGGGCATGGGTGTGTTCCAGAGCGCCGACGCCAATCTGCCCACCCAGCTCTGGATCGCCGGCCGGGGGCTCGAGGCGGTGTCGTTGCTCATCGCGCCGGCGCTGCTCGGGCGCCGGCTCCGGCCGCGCCTGATCTTCCTTTCTTTCGCGTTGGTCACGGGCTTGCTCCTCGCTTCGATTGTGTCGTGGCACAACTTCCCGACCTGCTATGTCAACGGACTTGGCCTCACCCCGTTCAAGATCGGCGCGGAGTACCTGATCTCGACCGTATTGGTCGTTGCGCTGCTCCTGCTGTGGACCAGGCGCGCCGCCTTCGATCCGCTGGCGCTGCGCTACCTCGCCGCCGGTGTCGCGCTGACCGTGGCATCTGAAGTCGCCTTCACCCAATACGTCGGCGTGTATGATGTCGCCAATCTCATCGGCCATCTGCTCAAGATTGCCGCCGTCTATTGCTTCTACAAGGCCATTGTCCAGACCACCATGACGCGCCCGTTTGACCTGCTGTTCCGGGAGCTGAAGCAGCGCGAGCAAGAGCTGCGCGACGCCCATCAGATGCAGGAGCAGATGACGCACTTCATCGTCCATGACCTGCGGTCGCCGCTCACCAGCGTGCTCGCCGGGATTGACGCCCTGTGCGGAGCCAAGGACGGCGCGCTGAGCGCGACGCAGCGGCAACTGGTCGAGGCCGCGAAGGCCTCCGCATCGTGGGTGCTGACGCTCGCCGATTCCTTGCTCGACTCCTCTCGCCTGGAGAGCGGCAAGATGCCGCTCCAGGTGCGCAGTCTCGACGCCAAGGAGTTGGTCGTTTCGTCATGGATGCATGTCGCAACGTGGGCCGAGCTAGGCGACATACGTCTCGAGGTCGATTCCGACGGCGACGGCTTGCGGGTCGCCGCCGATCGCGACGTGACCATGCGCATCCTGGTCAACCTGTTCAGCAACGCCATCAAGCATAACCCGCCGGATTCGTCCATAACCGTCCGCGTCGCGACGAGCCAGGACGGCTTCGTCGCCTTTAGCGTGACCGACCAAGGGCCGGGCATTGCGCCCGAGTGGGCCGACAAGGTGTTCGAGAAGTTCGGGCACATCGAAGCGCGGCAGGCCGGCGCGCCAGGCGTGGGCCTGGGGTTGCACTTCTGCCGCCTGGCCGTGGAGGCGCAAGGCGGGCGTATCGACCTCAACAGCGGCCCCGGCGTCGGCACGACCGTGACCTTCACCCTGCCTGCCGCTAGCGGATAGAGGACTACTCCACAGGCTCGTAAGCGGCCAAGCCCGGAAGGCCGCCGCGTCCCTGCTGATCGTCGCATAATGTGTCTGACTGCGGAGGACGGGTAGAATATATGTCAAGCAATGGCTGCCTGCATGGTGCGCACGCCGGCGCCGCGCCGTCACACCCGGCTGCACCGGGCTGCCTTCAACTGGAAGCGTCGGTCAATTGCCTGAGATGAGAAAAAGTACCCCTGTTCATGCATTCCTGTTTGCGATGTACCCAGTGTTTTTCTTCTATGCTCGCAACATGGGCGAGTTCTCAATCGGGAACCTGGGGTCTTCGGTGCTTGTGGTCGCCGGGGCCTCGGTGGCGCTGTGGTTGGTGCTGCGCGTGGTGCTGCACGACGGCATGCGGGCAGGGCTGGTGTGTTCGCTGTTCTGGGTGTGGTTCTTCTCGTTTGGGCGTCTGCATAGCCTGGTGGGGTCCACGCCGGCCGAAGGTTTCGCCATCCCCACCCAAACAGTGTTTGTCATCGTCTATAGTTTCATACTGATCGTGGCAGCGGTGCTGCTTGTCGAGTTGCGCCGGGGGGTAGGCACTCTGTCCGCCGCGCTGAACGTGATGGCGGTTGCGCTGGTGGGGTGGCAGGTCGTGCAGATCACATCATGGGAGGTGACCCGCGTTCGTACCTCCCTGCGCCTACACGAGTCTGCGCCAGTCCCAACCGCCACGGGGGGCGCGCGACCGACCGTGCGCCCGAGCATTTTCTGGATCATCCTGGATGGCTACGGCCGCAGCGATACCTTAAGAAGAGTCTATCATCTCGACACCAGCGGGTTTGTGCGCCACCTGGAAAGCAAGGGGTTCCAGGTCGTGCGCGACGCCAGAGCCAACTATGACAGCACGCTGCTATCCCTTGCTTGCACGGCGAACATGGAGTACCTGGACGGACTTGCCGCGCGGGTGGGCGTGAAAAGCCGCGACTTCCAGCCGCTGGAGAAGATGCTCGCGAACAGCCGGGTCATGGCATTTCTGCGCCAGCATGGTTATCGTATTGCTGCTTTTTCCTCCGGCTTCGATGGCACCCAGCTGCGCAACGCTGACCGGTACATCGAAGGCGGCATGGGCCCCTCCGAGTTCACCGCTGGCTTGCTTGAGACCACTCCCATACCTCTTCTTCTCAGCGTGGGCAGGCCCGGATACCTCACCCAGAAGCAGACGGACGCGCAGCGAACTCTGTACACGCTCGATCACTTGCCTGACGTGGTAGCCTTCAAGCCGCCCGTTTTCGTCTTCGCCCACGTTCTCTGCCCCCACTCCGCGTACGTGATGACCCGCTACGGCCCGCAACCGCCCACGACCTCATCGCCGGCTCACCCCGCAGCCGCGCAGACTTATGAACAGCGAGTGCTTTTCGTTAACCGCAAGGTGGAAAATGCTGTTGACCAGATACTTGCGAGGTCAAAATGGCCGACCGTCATCATCGTCCAGGGCGACCACGGCCCGCTGACTCGGCCTATCCAGGACTATGCCCTCAAGCAGTACTGCAAGGAGCGACTTGGTATCCTGCTCGCGATCCATCTCCCCGAGGGATCAGGGATGAAGATTCCACAGAGCCTGTCCGCAGTAAATGTATTCCGCATCGTGCTCACCCGATACCTGGGCGCGAACCTCCGTCCGCTGCCTGATGAAAGCTATCAGTCGAGCTATTACGAGCCTTACCTTTTCACCCGGGTGACCGACTTCATGAATGCGCCTTCCCCAAGTCAGACTCCACCCCGGTCGGCCCGCGTGGCCGATTGAGCATTGAGCACCCTCCGGCAACTGCCAGACTTCAGCGTCCAGTGCAGCCCCGCCGTCTCTTTGCAGCGACGCAGCATCCCGCACGCTGACCGCCTCGGGGCGCTGCAGGATCTTGCCGGGTGATATCAAGGTCGCCACGCCACAGGTCGTGCCCCGGTGCAACAGGATTTCTGTCTGGCATGTCAAACCGCTGTTTGGTAAGCCTGGCACTGGAACCAGCAATGGACACCCTAAACAAGCTCTCGGCTCTGGGCGCTGCCGCCCGGTTCGATGTCTGCACCGCGAGCTGCGGGCCCGCTGCATCGCGGCGGATGCGCGCATCACCTCTGGGCGAGATCAGCCGCCGCGCAATCACGCGTATCGCTCTGCCTGACGGCGGCACCGTGCCCCTGCTCAAAATCCTGCAAACCAACGCCTGCCGCCACAACTGCCACTATTGCGCCAACCGCGCCGATCGCGGCCACCGCCGCTTCCGCTTTACCCCGGAGGAGATGTCGGCCGCATTCATGGACCTTTACCATCACCGCCACGTCCAGGGGTTATTCCTGAGTTCCGGCGTCGAGGGCAGTCCAGCGCGGACGATGGCGGACATGCTGACTACGGTCGAGATCCTGCGCGAGCGGCATGCATTCCGCGGCTACATCCATCTCAAGGTGCTGCCCGGGGCGCCCTACGACTGCGTCGAGCGCGCGGTCGAGCTGGCGAACCGCGTATCGGTCAACATGGAGGCCCCCACCGAGGCCCAGCTCAGGCGCATCGCGCCCGACAAGCACATGCCCGATGACGTCGTCCAGCGCATGCACTGGATCAAACGCGCCGCGGCCGCGCGCGAGGGCGCAATGGCCTCGGGCCAGTCAACGCAGTTCGTCGTCGGCGCGGGGCGCGAGACCGACCGCGAGCTGCTCACGAGCGCGACCGCGCTCTATCGCGACCTTGGCCTGCGCCGCGTTTACTTCAGCGCCTTCGAGCCGGTCAGCGACACGCCGCTGGAGGCGCAGCCTCCGGCGCCGCAGATGCGCGAGCACCGGCTCTATCAGACCGACTGGCTGCTGCGCTGCTACGCCGGCGTCTATTCGCTGGGCGACGTCGTTTTCGCCGATGACGGCAACCTGTCGCTCGATGTCGATCCGAAGCTCGCCATCGCCCTGCGCCAGCGCGAGCGCTTTCCCATCGAGCTCAACCGCGCGGATTACGCCGACCTGCTCCGCGTGCCGGGCATCGGGCCGCGCTCGGCGCGCGCGATCGTCAAGCAGCGCAAGAGCCATGGCCGTTTCGCCCACCTGGATGACCTGCGTCGCGCTGGCGCGGTGATTCGCCGCGCCGCCCCGTTCATACTCATCAATGGTCGCGCGCAGGGGAGCGCTGACGCCTTCGCCCGTCTCGCGGCGAGGCCGGCGCCGCACCGCGATCAATTGCCCTTGCCGTTCGCCGAGTGAGAGCAGCAAGGGGCGCGTGGCTACCGATGCGAGTGGGGCGCGTTTGCTGACGGCTCAGTTCGGCTCCGGGCTCGCGGACGGCCGGGGGTTTTTCCGTGGCCGGCGCAAGGACGTGAAGGCGGGTTTCTATGACATGCTAGCGCTGATCACGCGGTCGCATGAGATCCAATAGTCGTTCACAGCCGCGGGCGCTGGGGACGGCCGGTCCGATCGGGCGTTCCCGGCGGCGCTGACGGGTAGCGGTGCACGGCCCGCTCCGACGACTCATCGGGGCGGGCCGGCGTTTGCCGCAGCCTCGGCCGGGATGGGCGCCGGCTGCCTGCCCTTGCTGCCGCCGCGACCGGCCAACCCGGCTGCGGGGGTATGACCTTTCTTAGTGGGGAGGGTTAGATGACGCACTGGAATGTGGCCCAGCCGCCCCGCCGCTTGCGGGCAAGCCTCGGCTGGGAGTGGGCGCAGCGTGCTGCGCCCCTACAAGTCTGCCGGCGATCCCCACTTTCCGAGGTCACACCCGGCTGCGGTTCCGCCTTGTCATTAGCTGCGGGTTTGTGGTACAATCCCGTTCAAGGCGTATGGCATCATGAGAACGGCACTGATCATCTTGCAGATGATCGCGGCGTTGGCGATGATCGCGGCGATCCTGCTTCAGACCACGAAAAGCGAGCAATCAAGCGGCACCACCGGCATGGGGTGGGGGGTTATCGGCGGCAAGAGCACCTCCAGCATCCGCACCCGCTGGGGCGTGGAAGAGCACCTCAATCGCATCACCATGTGGATCGCCATCGGCTTCCTCGCCCTGTCATTGCTGGCCTCGATGTGGACCATGCACAATTGGTAAGGCGGGCCGAGACCAAGCACCCTCGATCATCCTCTTGTCCGCGGCGTCATCGTTGTGCATGCGGCCGTGGCGGAATGGCAGACGCGCTAGGTTGAGGGCCTAGTGGGGGAATACCCCGTGCTGGTTCAAATCCAGTCGGCCGCACCACGGTCCCCAGCTCGCCGCGCGCGGTCTGGGCTTGCCCCGGACTGCGGCGCGGTGCTATAATGCGCGCTGAAATGGGCGTCCAAGCGCGCCGAAGCGCGCGACATCGAATGCCACAGGGCGAGCTTTCCGCCCGTCCTTTCCTGCCCCAGTCGGGGCTGCCAAAGACCATAGGAAGGGGATAAGCCATTGCAGGCTTACGAAGTCGTCTACATTCTCGACCCAGCTCTCGCTGAAGAGCAGATCTCCGAAGCCATCCAGCGGTTCACCCAGGTTGCCAGAGACCACGGCGCCGAAGTGCAGGAGCCGCAGCGCTGGCCGAAACGGCGGCTGGCCTACCCCATCAAGGGCAAGCACGAAGGCTTCTACGTCATCACCAAGCTGGAGGCCGAACCACCGGCGGTGGCGGAGTTGACGCGCGTGCTCAAGCTCGCGGAATCGGTGCTGCGACACATGGTGGTGGCGATCGAGGCCGAGGGGCGGCCGGCCCAAGGAGTGGAGGGCGGTGTTCAATAAAGCGATACTGGTGGGGCGGCTGTGTAACGACCCCGAGCTGAGGTACACACCGAGCGGGGTCGCGGTGGCCAATTTTCGATTGGCGGTCGATCGCCAGTTCACCAACCAACAGGGCGAGCGCGAGACTGATTTCATCGACATCGTCGCCTGGAAGCAGGACGCCGAGTTTGCGGCGAACTACCTAGGCAAGGGGCGCTTGGTGCTGATCGATGGCAGAATCCAGGTGCGCAACTGGACGACGAACGACGGGCAGAAGCGCCGCAACGTCGAGGTGGTCGCGGATCGGGTGCGCGGGCTCGACCGGCCGCGCGAGGGACAGGCGCCTGGCGAGCAAAGCGAACCGCGCCAGCCGTCGCCGGCTGATGAAGCGGCGCCGGACCCATACGCTGACCAGTAGAGCGAGCTGCGCGGCTCGCGCACCGGTGGTATGAGCGCAATCGGGAGGACGCATGAGCGAGCGAGGTGATAGAGGCGAACGCGGCGATAGGGGCGACCGCGAGCGGGGCCAGCGCGGGCCGGGGATGAGGCTGCGACGCCCGCGGCGGCGGGTGTGCCAGTTCTGCGTGGATAAGATCGAGCACATCGACTACAAGCAGATCGACATCCTGCGGCGCTTCGTCTCGGAGCGCGGCAAGATCCTGCCGCGCCGTGGCACCGGCACTTGCGCGCACCATCAGCGCGCGCTGGCGCGGGCGATCAAGCGCGCGCGAGAGATCGCCCTGCTGCCGTTCGTGGCGGAATAGCGCTCCCACGCGGCCCATGGCGCTGTTGAAGTTCGCGCCGCCCGCGAATGACGCAAATGCCGAACAGGGGGTTGCGGCGCCCACGCGAAACGAAGACCGGCTCTCGGAGCCGGTCTTTGCCATTAGACCCGGATTATGCGTAAGGCAAGGAAAATGTCATTCCGAGCCCTTCGGCTTCGCTCAGGGTAGACTCCGCGAGGAATCCGCCTTCGCGGGCGACGAAGTTCCGCTTCGGCGGACGAAGGCGTC
>Ga0315280_10009415_pt1 | contig 12549 bp, 14 predicted proteins | sample YL17G06_40_MG_FD_203697 | JGI IMG/M metagenome (GOLD analysis project Ga0315280, IMG submission 203697) | Sediment microbial communities from Yellowstone Lake, YNP, Wyoming, USA - YL17G06_40 | ecosystem: Environmental > Aquatic > Freshwater > Lake > Sediment | place: USA: Wyoming | collected... | reverse complement strand
GGTGATATCTGGGTTCAAACGTCAGACGGCGGGAAATGGCTCTTCTAGTCCGAAATGAGCTTGTTGTGTCAGGTTGCCAAGAATGTGAATAGCTGTATTCGGTGTGAGAGCATAGCATCAAACATTAATGACTAGGCACGATGCTACTGTCACTTGACGGTCAAAACGTTATGAGATGCGATGGGGGAGAGCCGTCTTATGCCGCCCTTCGAAGTCTTCTTCAAAGCTAGGCATAGCTGCCCGTTCGGACGTCTGTCCGAGAGATTTTCCTCAGTCCGGATGTTCGTCTGGTGCAACAGCATACACGAAGTCATAGAAATGATCCTGCCAGATCGATCGCAATACGGCAAGATATGCAAGGATCTCAGCGCCGTGGTCAATATAGTAGACCAGACCTTTGACGGGGAAAGCTTCTGCCTCATCACGAAGAAGTGTAACTGCACCTTCGAGAACTCGATAGCTGTACGCATGGAAGCGCACAACATGCTCTATCTTCTGCCTGTCTCTTACGAAGAAGGATGGGAATACTATCACGCGATAGCGTTCAGGCACAGTGACTTCAAACGATTCATGGAATCGGCAGCAAGAATGCCTGCCGAGATCATAATCACACGAAAGTCAGCCCTCAACAGCAATATCAGAGCGCTGATGCCCATATCTATTGGTGGCATGTTTGCGGAACTGACTCAGAAGCAAGTCAACGCCGTGTTATCTTCCTACGGAATGGGGTATTTCCGTTTTCCGAGGAAGAAAAACGTCAAGACAATTGCCGAGTCTGTGAAGGTTCCAAGAACAACATTCCAAGAACATCTTACAAAGGCAGAGAACAAGTTGATCGCCGGCCTTGTACCATACCTAATGCTCTTTCAAGCGAAACCTGAACAAAGGACTATGCCTGAGAGAAAGTAGACGTCACTCATCACGACGCCGAAAATGACAACGCAAGAACACAGTGCGACGTCGTTCTCCCTGACTGCTTTGGTCGGGCAACTCCAGTCGCCGTATCCCATCAGTAACGTGCGTATACCGTCGCAAGCCGGTAGAAAGTACTACTGCAAGTCTCCAGATTTCATTCTCTCCGAAGAGTAGGATGAGCATAATATCAAGAGTCTTGGGTTTTCTCTCATTGCTGACCGCTGTAGTAGGAAACATTTCTTCCGTGACCAGGATTCCCGAAAGGACGATTGGACGGTGGGCTGTCGGGTGGTGTCGGTCTGGGTCTTGGCCTTCTTCTTTCAACCAAGACGAGTTCAGTAGGAGGCAGGTTAGAGAGAGGGCGGTGAATGAGGCGCTAAGCAGATTGCCTATCGACCGGTGAGAAGAAACGCCCTCTGAAGTGGGATCAACTTCTGAAGGCTTAAGGATTCATAGCGACGCTTGGAGGTCAGTCGCGGAAAGAGCAGAAGTCAACCCATACTACAAGTATGGGATCTACGTCAGCCGGATTATGGCAGTAAAGCATCCAGAGGTCTACCTCCAAGCTGATAGGGTGTTCCTTGAAAGCATCGACGGAATAACTCTGGATCAGAGAGTTCCAGCAAAGGACTCGCTATCTTTTGGTTTTCTGTACTTCACTACCTTCAACTTCAAAGTGATTGACCCTAGCAGATATGAAATAGTTTCATGTCGTGAGATCTACAGAGGCATGCCATATCTGCCAACTCTTGATCAGAGAGCCTTTTCGCTCTCAAGTATGCTAAAACGATTCGACAACGTTCGAGGCTCTGTAGCCTCTCAGAATAGAGCGACTCAGTTGAACGCGGCCATATTGCGCTATCTGAGGAGTTCCCCGGGAAGAGATCCCTACATCATTCTGACTGACTCGGACACAGCATATGTCGCAGATGAAGTGACTCTTTCAGTACAAGGCACCGTTGGCGAACCGCTGGACGGCTCCCCCATACTCGTCTTCAATGAGGGAAGTGTTTGGTATCCTTTGATGGGGCGCGACGACACAGCAAAGGACCCTTCGCTAAGAGCCATTGTGGACAGGTATTCGAGAGGCCAGAACACTTCCGTCCTAACGGAGTTCGAGGTGACTCTGATCAGGACTCTGGAAACGGCTACGCCCTGAAAGATGAATACGAGGTCAACCTGGCGGTTCTTGCTGCATCAAAGATCTCATGCTACTATGGATATGCGAACCGCTACGTGAACGAGGCTGTTTTAGATCGGTGGAAGAGGGCTTTGCCAAGAGTGCCCAACGATAGGCTGCAAACCGTGATTCCACCCCATCCAGCAGGAGGCGTCGACGACGCCATAATCTGTGAGATCACCAGACACGCAAACTACCTGAGCCCCATAACCGCGTATTTCGCATCCCAAGGTAAAGACATGAGCCGCATAAGCCATACGTACAGACAGCTCGGTTTTCGGTGGTCGTGCATTTGGACACTGGGAATGGAAAGCTACACAATAGATGAGTCATTCCTCACCAGCGGCGGACTGTGTCAGGTTCACGCCTACAACATTGCCTCTGTCCTAGACCTCTTAGGAGAGGACAACTACATAATACACGAATATGCCCTGGAGAGTCAACTCATCAAATTAACTATATTTCGAGTCATAATGTGGTGTTCTCAAATGGAATAGCCCAAGAAGGTTCAAGGATAACGAGTCACTGCCCCAGAGCCATAGCGTTTCTCAGCCATGGAGAAAAATGGGCTTACATAGTGAAGAACAACTTCGTCGGAAGCATGTCTCCACAGGAGGCAAGGCAGGAGATGCTGTTCTTGAAGAATCTACGCAACGAGAAACTGAAGGGACTGGCCAGCTCAGGAGATATAACGAGAGAAATCTCCTTTGAAGATCTGATCGTCTTTCTTCAAACGGAAGACTTGAACTGGAAACCTCTGGAAATAATCGGCTCGTCCTAGAGCATTTTCCCTTGGTCAGCTGCCAAACAAGGCAACATGATTCCAGAGAACGTGGATGCGGTTAGAGCGATGATTTGAGAGCTTGCCGGTGAAGATCGGTTGAAAAGACCGACAGAACCTAAGCGTCATCAGCGGTTCATGCTGATAGCAGTGAGAAGAATATCGCTAGGAGCATTCGTCATCTGCACCTTGTCATTTTTTCTTCTGTTTCTTGATCCATTCTTCTATGCCTATCTCTTTTATCGTTTTCAGGTTCTCAATGGCTTGCTTGTGACTTCGGCTCCCGTCTGAGGCAAAATTGTTCACCTCTGCACATGGAAATTCGCTGCATTGGAAACAGAACTGAATATCTCTCTTGGTTGCGCACATCATCATCTTGCAGTTCGAGCTCCAGTGCCCCTCAAGCGGGCCCCGACACCCTTCGCACCTTATTTGCTCTGGTCTAACGATTTTGCCTCGCTTTGTCTTGAACCACTCCACTATTTCGTTTCTCAGCCTCTCATTACCTTGACCAGCTTGATGTATGTCGCATTCTGCACAGTTGAGACCACAAACCGAAATGAGCCACTTTTCTGTTTCTTCTCTTCTCATGTCTGCACCTCCAGTCTCTGAGAGGGAAGCCTATCGCTAGATACCGCAAGTGGAGCATATTGACGCAGCCGTCATTTGGCGATTGTCACTCATCAGTAACTACTGGTTCAGATCGCTCGAAGGCTGCCGGTCAGAACTCCACTGCCAGCCACTTGACAGAGAGTGTAATGATCAACGACATTGAATTCACGATCCGGCGTGTGAAGGCTGTGGGCCTTTCAAGGGGGCAACGGGTTGCTCGGCGTAGTGCCGCATTAGCGCGATGGCATGTGAAGGGGCTTGTTGAGCGGAAGCGCTCAAGCCATACTGTGAGCGCTTCAAGTCCTTTTTCTCTTGGCGTGATTGAAGATTCACGATAGATGATCCTTGATTCTGATAGAAAGATTGTTATCGAAGAATGAAGAATAGTGTTGTTGTCAGGCGTAAGATATTCCTCGTGAAAGCGCTGTCCCATAGCGTGTGGACGTTAGCGCGATTGAGGAACGCCTGGATGCAAAGCCATAATGCCCCAAACGATGGGCGAATAGGCGCGTGCCCTCAGTTAATCAACTGAGGGGAAAGATAGAGACGTGACCTTCACATAGGTGCGCGAACAAGTCAGTTTTCACGGCTTGAGGTAACAGAGTCTCATTTGACGACGAAAGATATATGAATCGGTGTCCGGGTGAACCGCCCTATGGCGCCCTTTGAAGTCCTGTTCAAAGCCACTCACGGCTGTCGGCTTAGCCGTCTTTGCGAGAGATTTCCGTCAGCTCGGATCTTCTCCTGGCCCAACAGTATGCATGAGGTCATCGAGATTGTGCTTCGTGACCGAACGGAGCATAAAGAACTGCGAAATGTTCTCAGCGACATGATCAACGTTGTAGACCAGTCGTTCAATGGAGAGAGCACCTGCCTGGTCACCAAGAAATCCGGCCGTACATTCGAGAATTCCATATCCATGCGACTGGAAGCACACAACATGCTCTGTCTACCCCCTGTCGCCTATGAAGGGGGGTGTGAATACTACCATGCCATAGGGTTCAGGCACGGCGATTTTAGAAAATTCATCGAATCAGCATCAGAAATGCCTGCTGAGATCACAATAATGCACAAATCATATCTCGACAGCACTCTCAATGCCTCGCTGCCGATATCTGTCAGCGGCATCTTTCGGGGGCTTACACAGAAGCAGGTTGATGCATTGCTTAGTTCTCATGGGATGGGTTACTTCAAATTCCCGCGAAAAAAGAATGTTCAGGACATTGCCGAGACTAAAGGGATTCCGAGAACAACGTTTCAGGAGCATCTTACGAAGGCAGAGAACAAACTGGTCAACGGTCTCGTGCCGTATCTAAAGCTGCATGGAGCGATGGCAAGGGTCAGACGGGCTGTGACCTGAACAGGGACAAGTGTCACATATCGCAAAGGTCTCACGATACGGGAAAGTGAATGCGGTAAGAAGAGACGTTCCACAGACTCCAAGCCAGCTTAGAGCTGTCCGCTAAGTCTTCGGATTCTTGCGGTCCTTTGATCTCTGCTCCCAGCTTGTCTTGGATCGCTTTCCAAGACTAAGCGCACGTCCGAGGTTCAAATTCCAGCGATCGCACCACTGCCTGTGTACACACAGTTTCCCATTCGTTGGGAGGAGAATCCCAAGGCAACCTTCTTTGCTTCCTGGCTGAACGCAGCTTGGATGACACACAGGTCTTCTCCCGCAAGCATCATGAAAATGGACTCAACTGCTATCATTCATTACATCATCTCTTGTTGAAGCTACACTCTGTTCTCTCGTTTTCCTGTTCTAGAACATGGAACCTGGGAGAAGAACCACTGCCACAACGGTCAGTGCAAGGTACATTGGCAACTCGTAGCGGGAAGCCTCCTCGGGAACAGTCATAACAAACCCCCAGACGTTTGATGCGGCATGGAATATCATGCAGATCAGGACACTCCCTCCAGTTCGACTGTAGAGCATCGTCATGAAAACGCTCCACATAGTGATCACCAAGACATAGCGAGTAAGCGAGGAGCCGTACTGATTCGATCCGCGAACGAAAAACAAAGGCAAATGCCACACGGCCCAGATAATACCTAGGATCAATCCTGACCCGAGCCAACCAAACATTTCATACAGACGTGGTAACGCAAATCCCCGCCATCCAAACTCTTCCCCGATCACCACCCAAATCTGTCCCATGATTGCAGGACGAATCCTGTGCGAAGGTCGATTCAGCAAACGCTTCGGAGCTTCTCCGCCGAACAACGTGTTTAGACCAGTGCTTATGAGATAGATCGTTCCAATAGGGAGGACAGCGAATAGGTACCAGATTGGCGAAAACCGCCAAATCATGGTAGAACTCAGCAATCCACATAGCCCTGCAAGTCCGGAAGACTTGATGGTCAGGATCGCGGAAGAAACAAGAGGCCCGCCTATTCCAAGCATGTAAAGAACACACCCCGGAGAGCGTAGACTTGTCGTGAAAGGTAAATGTAAGATCGAAATCGCTCCATGAAAGATCCAGGTGAAAGCATACGCCAACAAAAAGTAATCCAACAGTGTGCTCAGCAAGGACAGACCGCCCTCAATACTCTTGGCAGTGATCGAGTCCTGTACTAGTATCTTTCATTTCTTATCATCTCACTTTCAAGAAACACCGTGAATTTGACGGGGCTGGAGATGAAGGTTTGTCAGCATATCTTCACCCTCTGTAGGCCCATCATTGTGTGGCAAGGCTCAGGCCATGCCAGAGAGTCACGAAGAGCGTTCAAAATGTGAGATTGGTGGATTGTCTGCTCAGCAACACACGCACATCATTTAGCTATGACGCAATCATTTGTTTCTACAGGATAACCGGGTTCGGCAGACAAGTGCTGAATGAGGGCCCGGAAGAGTATCTGCGCAATCAAGTAACAGACCAACCTCTCCTACCAACAGCCGCTCACTGTTTATCGTCGCAGATCCATTGATAAAGAATGATAGCCGTCACACGACTACGTAGGACTTATGCACGAAGATGCGTCGAAGAGTCGAGGGCATAAACCTTGAAGAAGGAAGTGGCAATTGAGAAGCCGCTCAAGTTGATAGATAGGTCTGAGATCGCTTTGGTAGGAAGCAATGGTGACAACGGTTATCCTAACATCAAAGCGATGCTGAAAATGAGGAATGAGGGCCTCAGGAAAGTTTGGTTCAGCACCAACACCTCATCGATGAGAGTGGCTCAATTCGCAAAAGACCCGAGAGCGTGCATTTACTTCGTCAATTCGTCGGAATACGAGGGCCTCATGCTGGTTGGAGGCATCGCCATCCACCAAGATGCTGAGACGAAGAGACTTTTGTGGAAAGAAGGATTTGAGAGATACTACCCTCTGGGCGTAAACGATCCAGACTATTGCGTCCTATGCTTCACTTCAAAATGGGCGAATTACTACCACGAACTTGAAAACGCAACCTTCGATGTCGAATAGCATTCTTGAGTTGAGTTACATCGATAACCCCAGCGCCTGTATTTGGAACATACAGAGGCCTGATGGCCGTCTGTGGAATGAAATCTCGTTCTTCCAAAAACTAGGGTCAATAGGTGGGAAAGGATGCATGAGCAAAGAGAGGACAGGGTGCGTGGCTGTGAGAAGATTAAGGACACTGAACCTTAGGATAACAACACGGCGTGTGTTAGGCACACTCGTTGTCATGCTGGTCGGTTTAAGCATCCATTTTGCTGTGGCATATCAGCAGTCTGAAGTCGACAGAGTGAATGGTCTTGCGCTGATACTGGTGCAAGCCAGAGGACCACTGAGTGAGTCTATCCACATGATGGCTCAGACAGTCACGGTATGTCAAATTGATGTGGGACTTTGGGGCTTGATGCTTAGGAACCTAATAGAACACTGGCGCTTCTATCCTGCGATATCATGGTTGGACAGAAATCATAGATCGCAATGGTTGGTGATTCAAGACGCTATAGACAGACTCATTCACGCTGTCACAGATGTGATTCAACATTGTAGCAAGAGAGGTATCTCCTTACTATGTTTAACAGACGCATCGTCAGGTTCCGTCGAATCAGTCAGAGACGCTCTCGCCCTGATTGAGACTAACGCATTCCCAACGCAGATCTCAGTCGGCTCTGACCCGAGGATTTTCTTCTTGGATGCTAGCCTAGCGAAGGCGGTAGAAGCAGCATACCTACTCCAAATCCGGTCGGGAGAGCTGCAGAGCTGCATAAGATCCTAGGCACGAGAACAACCGCAGGTATCGTCGACCCCTTGGCTTCCTGATCGGAGCATTGGTAGACACCATTTTGGAGTTGGCTACGCCCGCCTCGCTGTTCGGAGTTGCATTAGGTATGTTGTTTCCACCCCATTTTTCTCTTGCTTTCGGGGTCGGAGGAGCCATACGATGTTTCTTGGACAAGAAGCATGGAAAGGAGTTCTGGGAAAATGACGCCCTCGCAGCCTCAGGTTTCCTTGCAGGTCGATGATTGTTAAAGTCTTCATGACGATCCTTCTGAAGGTTGTCTGGGAGGTCTAGATTGTGTGGACGAATATGTCTCATCAGGTCGGCCACGGGGGCGAAGTCGACCCGTGAAGCAGGTTTGAATTTATGTGAGACCACGGCACTAATCCCTTGAGATGGAGATGTCGTTGTGAAGAATGTGACGCCATCCCTTCTCAAGCAATCTTCCCTCGTTCTCTTGGCTTGGGGTGTGGTCCTGTTCGGTGCGATCCTCTTTTCCGCATTCCTGCATGAGGTGGGCCACGGTGTTGGCGCTAGACTAGACGGAGTCCACATCAGCACAGGATTCAACAAGGTAGGAAACCCTAATCGAGTGCCTGGTGACCCGGACTTTCGCACCGGGATGACTGAAAATTTCTGGGCAGGTCTGTTGGGGCCCATAACTACTTGGATATTGGCTGTTCTCTTTACAATGTTGCTTTATCGACTCAAGAAGCCGACCGCTGCAGCTATGATATTCAACTCACTGGCAGTCGTAAACGGCCTGGTTCGGGCAGTGCCGATGCTGATGTTTTCTTCTTCCGCCTTGGGCGGAGTTCTGCATGTGGAGGATGAGGTTTCTTGGGGAATATGGTACGTTAGGTCGGTACGTCCGGAGCTGGCCCGAACTGACTTGTTCACATTAGCCGAATCTCAATCGGGTTTGTTGCTTCAGCAACCAGCAGTCTGGATTTCTCCGCTAGCTTCCTTTGCAGTCTCGGCGGCGTGCTTGTTTCTGGCTTACCGTTGGGCCTTCAGACTTTGGCATGGAGTGTTGAAGCGCGGGATTGAACGATGGGTCTTTGGCCTAATGCCGCTGCCGATCTGGTTTGCATCTATCCCAGTCTTGGACGTGTTAGATCGAGTGATACGGATCAATTGGTGAGCTGTCACCGGTTAGGCGACGCATCACAAATCAAGGAGAGTTCCTTGGGATGAGATCTGAAGCGAAACGCTTGCCAAGGCTAGAGGATGTTGAGGAGCTGGCAAGTCTAATGCTGGAGAGAACTGACGAACCAGTGGTTCGGTACAGATTACTGCGTGATGTATTGAGGTCGCCGCAGACTAGTGTATTGCGGCAGGAACGAGACAAGGTGCTGCAGAGCCGCCATATACTTGAGCTGGTAAGTACACAGAGGAAGGATGGAAACTGGGGGCGTTTCCACTCACGAGACGGAACAGATAAGCGAACGGCCTACACAACTGAGACTGCAGTGGAACGCGGATTAGCACTTGGCCTTGATGCAGAGTGCACGGTGTTCCGAAGGGCAATATCTTACATGATCAGTGTTCTGGAGGGAATCGTGGTGTGGCCTGACCCACCTGAGAAGAACGATAGATGGCCCGTGGGCGTTCAATTGATCACCGCGGCCACATTGGCGCAGGTGGATCCTGGCAATCGTTCCGTAGATAAGGTGTGGAAGGTGTGGTTTGAGATTGCTCGACGAGCTTTTGCTTCAGGCAGTTATGATGCCCATGCAGAAATTCTAGCTCACAGAGAGCTTACTGGGGCCTCAGTCAAGGATAGTTACTTGACTATTCACAATCGGTACTCCCTGAGTCTTCTTGCGGCCAGAAGCAGACAGATCCCTATGGAACTTCAAAGAGCCATTGTGAAATGGATATGGCGAAGAGAGAAAGGGGTGGGTTACCTGCACGTCGCTTTACACGATCTGCCTGAATGCTCTTCTTCTAGCAGGATGGAACGTTGGATGCGGTCCCTGGAGATTCTTTCTGGTTTTGAATGTTGGACGCAGTTCTCGGGAGAGGCTGTTGAATGGTTGTGGAAAAGCAGAGAGAAGAACGATCTCTGGGATTTCGGAAGCAAAGGAAGATGCTCAACACACTATCCCCTGTCAGAAAGCTGGCGTAAGAAAGAGAACCGACAAATCGACTGTTCGACAAGAGCCCTTTCGCTCCTAAGAAGATTCTATCCCAACTCATTCCCTAGAACCGCCTTTTTCATGTCTTAGGCCCAAGGCATAGTCGTCGGACTAGTTCCTAGTACCAAATGGGCACTTCAGAAATGGAATTGCTCCGACGTGGCTCCGGCCCGAATAAGAGCAATAGCAACGGCGAAAGAATGGGCCACAGATCCCGTTCGATTCACTTGGGGTAATCCTTTGACCCTGAGCTTGAGAAGACACAAGAAGTCGATATCAGCAAATTCCTGAATGTGGGGTCACCGATTCTCATCCGCCTTTCAATTCGTTTCGTCATTTCTCAGGCTTGGAGTAGGTTCCTTTGTACCTCTCGGTCGGATACTTCTCCTCGTTTCTCTTCATCTTGTTCAGTATGGCTGTCGTGACATCGATCCCTGTGGCATTGGCTATGGCTATGCAGTAGATGAGGACGTCGGCGAGTTCCTCCTCCAGCTTCTTGAGCATAGGTGGGCAATCGGTAGTGGGCGCTTCGTCTTCGTCAGACCATTGGAATAGCTCAAGAAGCTCAGCCGACTCTATGCATATAGACTCGGCAAGATTTCTAGGTGTATGAAATCTCTCCCATTCTCTATCCTTAACGAATCGAGCAACTGTGGCTTTCAGATCCGTTACGGTTGTGTGGCCATCCCCCGACTCCATTCCTCTCTCCCTGCTTCGATGTGCGTGTTGATTCCGATGGTCTTCGTCTGATTAGGAACGATAAGTCTTGTGGATATTGGCGTGTGCCTGCGCTATCTCAACTAGACCAGTTGTCCAGAAGAATTCCTTCAACATGCTCTGAATCTCTTCGCTGAACCAAGATCGCCGCGAGCAATCTTCCTGCGGCAATGTTCCAAGCTCTTATATCCAATGCTCAGACCTAATCTCCCCGGTGTCTGCGTTGGAGAATCCGTGGATTGATGTCGACAAGAAGATTGTGTCCGAGATCTACACTTCCTCTGAGCCAATGGACAACTTGAAGGTTCTCTGCGATGTCTATGGGAGCCGGTTCCCTGGAACCCCGGGAGACCTAAGCTCTATGACGTTCATGGTTGAGAAGCTGAAGAGCTACGGCATTGAGAATGCTCGCTATGAGTCCTATATGATTCCGGGCTGGAAACGCGGCCCAACCGAACTTACGATGACCAGCCCTGTAAAGAAGGAGATTGCCTGCATCAGCCTTCCACACAGCATTGCTGGCGAAGTGGAGGGAAAGCTGGTGTGGTTGGGAGAAGGGGCCGTTGAGTCGTATGAGAAAAGGAGGAAGGAGATTGAGGGCAACATTGTGATGGTTTCGAGCGCCAATCCGATCGGTATGAATAGGCCTTTGCACAGGAGTGAGAAGTTTTTACGCAGCGTTATCGCAGGGGCTAAGGGCTGGATATTCATGAACCAGTATCCGGCTTATGGCCCGCAGACCGGAGCGATTAGCGCGATCATACCCTCCATCAGCGTTTCCTATGAGGATGGGATGTTTCTTGTTCGAACTCTTGAGAGGGAGGGTGAGGTCAGGCTTAGAATCAAGACGACGGACAGGAACATGGACGTGACCACCTACAATGTCATTGGTGACGTTCCTGGCACTAGCAGTAGCAAGGAGTACGTGGTCGTCGGCAGCCACTACGATGGCCACGACATCAGCCAAGGCGCGGAAGACCCGGCGTCCGGTGCTGTCATGGTGATGGAGATCGCTAGGAATCTCCAGATGGTGAAGGACCGGCTGAAGAGACGTGTGAGATGCATATGCTTTGGGGCTGAGGAGATCGGGCTGTATGGAAGCTACAACTATGTCGCCATGCATAAGGATGAGATGGATGACGTCAGGTTCATGTTGAACTTGGACTCGGGCGGAAGCAAAGGCAGAAAAGGAGTCATCCTACACGACTTCCCGGAGCTTGAGCCCTTCGTTACCAAGGCATCGTCAGAGATGAGGGCCGACCTGCCCACATTCCAAAGAGTAAGCCCCTACAGCGACCACTGGCCCTTCTTCCTAAAAAGCGTTCCATGCGGCAGCGGCGGAGATCCCGAGATGATCAGAACGAGTCTAGGCCGAGGCTTCGGCCACAGCCAATACGACACCGTAGACAAGGTTGAACTGGAGTATCTGCGTCTAGGAGCGGCGAACTACACGAGGCTTCTGTTCAGGATCGCCAACGCCGAAGACTGGAAACCGCGCCGAAAGACCCAGAGTGAGATCCAAGAATTCATCAAGAAACAGGGATACGACCAGACCGTCGAACTCGCCGACCAAGCCAAAGCATACGTGAAGACTTGGAAGGAAATCCATCCAGAAACCAAGGAATGGATAGAGAGAAAAGCCGACTGGTAAGACCAACCACTGGCATACTGTCGTCACTGTGCGCGCTGTCTGTCCTCTCTTAGAGCGGTTTCTACTCGGGCCATTCAATATGCGAAAGCGGATAGAACGCCAAGATCGGGATGATGCCCAGCAGGACCGCATCGGACGTGTGATTCATGAGGATGTGTAATGCTTCCTTTGCTTGGGCTGAGGCTTTCACGTCTGACCGAATCCCACAAGAAAGTAGCCATCTGAGGAGTGCGTTGCCGATACCGGTTCCCCCTTCCCGCCTAGACCTACGAAAACAACAACATTACCTCTGCGCTGCGATCTTTCTGCTTTCTCTCTCATTCAATGGCGCACCAGAGTGGGCGCAAAGGCTGGAGG
>Ga0315280_10009414_pt1 | contig 12550 bp, 9 predicted proteins | sample YL17G06_40_MG_FD_203697 | JGI IMG/M metagenome (GOLD analysis project Ga0315280, IMG submission 203697) | Sediment microbial communities from Yellowstone Lake, YNP, Wyoming, USA - YL17G06_40 | ecosystem: Environmental > Aquatic > Freshwater > Lake > Sediment | place: USA: Wyoming | collected... | reverse complement strand
ATGGTGTCGAGGGCGTCCCGCCCTCGAATCGCGGGCAGGATGCCCGCGACACGACCATCCCCAAGCTGCGCTTGAGGCTGCCACCCGATCTCACCACGCCTGGTTTTAGCCTTCGAGCGGATCATTGTTTTATAGTGGCCTTGATGGCGTTCGCAGCGTTTGGTGTAGTAGGTGGAAACATGCCGGGATTCCAAGCCGGTCGAATCGATCGCGGCCAGTGGGGCAGCAAGTTCCACTTGGTTACTTACGGCCGAGGCCTGCCGCTGTCCAGTTCCCATGAACAAAGACCGTCTGCAAGTCGTGTTAAAGCATGAGGAAGCGAGGTGCGTGTTTTCCGAAGCGGCGGTTTCGGGCACGGGGAAGAGGCGGGTGCATCGACACTTGGGTGCAGGGCGGTTAGAATCTTTTCCTGGGTCAGCGTGCTTTTATCGCAGGAGCGTACCGGCGTTTCTTCCTGAGATTGGTTGGAGCAAGGAGAGCGGATGAGTAACGTGTTCACTCGCGGTTCGAGACCGAGCTTCAAAGAGAGGAGGCGACTGGAAACGATGTTTCCCAGGTGGATGCACCGGCTGGGATATTATGGGTTGGCTTTGCTGTTCGTGGTCGCGGCTGCCGCCTTGCGCTGGGCTCTGCCGGAGGTGCTGGGTTCCACGCCGTTTCTGGCGTTCTACCTGGCGTGGGTGGGCGCGGCCGCCTTGGGCGGGCTGGGACCGGGCTTGCTCGCCACGGGGGCATCTTGGTGCTGTGTGCAATGGTTGTTCGCTTTCACCCCGGGCCAGACCATTTTCAACGACCCGACGGAATTGGGCCGGTTCATAGTCCTCTTGGCGGGTGGACTGACCGTCAGTCTCGTGGCCGAGAGGATGCGACGGGGACGAATCTACGAGCGTCAACAGGCCCGCGCGCTGACCTCCGCCAAGCGCGCGCTGGAACGGGAGCGGGATATTCTCCAGGCCGTCATGGACGGGGCGAAGAATTCCCACCTCGTGTATCTCGACCGTGACTTCCATTTTGTGCAGGTCAACGCGACCTACGCGCAGACCTGCGGCTACCGGCCGGAGCAGATGATCGGCAAGAACCACTTCGCCCTCTACCCGCACGCCGAGAATGAGGCGATCTTCGCCCGCGTCCGGGACACGGGTGAGCCGTTCGAGATTCACGACAGACCGTTCGAGTTTCCCGATCAGCCCCAGCGCGGTGTGACCTACTGGGACTGGACGCTCACCCCGATCAAGGACCCGGCTGGCCATGTCGAGGGTTTGGTCTTCTCCCTGCATGAAACCACCGAACGGAAGCGGGCGGAAGAGGCGAGGCAGCAGGCCAACGAGCAACTCCAGCAACAAGCCGAGGAACTACAGACACGAACGGAAGAACTGCAAACGCAGACGGAGGAATTGGCCCACGCGAATGCGGCCCTACGCGAGAGTGAGGAACGCGAGCGCCAGCGCGCGGAGGAATTGGCGACATTCCTGGATGCAGCACCAACGCCTGTCATCATCGTCCATGACCCGGACAGCGCTCACATGACAGGCAACCGGGCAGCGGACGAACTCCTGCGACACCGCCGTGGCGAGGAAATCTCGCTGAGCGCCCCGCCCGAAACCAAGCCGCGCCATTTCAAGGCGGTCAAGGACGGACGGGAACTGCGCACCGACGAGCTGCCCGCCCAACGGGCCGCGCGGGGCGAGCAGGTCCGGGACTTCGAGTTCAGCCTGGTCTTCAACGATGGTACGACCCGCCACATGCTGGGCTACGGCACGCCTCTGCGGGATGAGGACGGCCGGCCGCGCGGCGCGGTCCACATCCTGGTCGATATTACCGAGCGCAAGCAGGCCGAGGAGGCCCTGCGGGAACTGAACGCTACTCTGGAGAGCAAAGTGGCTGAGCGCACGGCCCAGTTGCAGCATCGGGCCAGACAGCTTCAGAAGCTGACGCTCGAAGTGTCGCAGACGGAAGACCGTGAGCGCAAACGCATGGCGGAAATCCTGCACGACGACTTGCAGCAGATCATTGCGGGGGCGAAATTCCATCTGAGCGCGTTGAGAAACCGGGTCAAGTACGATGCGTCATTGGCGGCCATTGGCGTGCAGATCGACCACATGCTCAAAGACGCGATTGCGAAATCCCGCAGCCTGTCCCACGAGCTTAGCCCCGCCGTGCTGCACCACGGCGATCTCCCAGAGACCCTTGGCTGGCTGGCCAACCAAGCGCAGGCCAAGCATGGCTTGGTCGTTCACGTACACACGCATGGTCAGGTTGTCCTGCAATCGGATGCGATCAAGGGCTTCCTCTACAAGGCGGCCCAGGAGTTGCTCTTCAATGTGGTCAAGCACGCCCGGGTGAAGGAGGCCAGAATTCGGGTCCGGCGGTGCGGGCAATGCGTTTGCCTGTCGGTCTCAGATCGCGGTCGCGGCTTCGATCCGCAGGAACTCCGAGAAGCGGCTGGGTTCGGTTTGCTGAGCATCCAGGAGCGTATCGAACTGCTTGGGGGTCACATGAAGATCAGGAGCGCCAAGGGCAAGGGCAGCACGTTCTTTATCGTAGTGCCCGATGGTGAAACCGCCTCCTCGGAACTGCTTCACGCTGCGACACAGGTCAAAGAGCCAGACTCGTAGCGGATAAGGGATTTGCCTAATCTTTTCCCACGAGAACCCTCGGTACAATGGAAAGCCAACGAAGGCAGTGATTCTGGCGAATTTACTGGGTACCTCACGGGGAACTGCAGAAGCGAGCAGTGGAATGTATCAAGTGAGGAGATTGTGGATGGTTTTCGACGGCTGGCGCCGGCCGAGGACGACGGCTCTGGCCATTGCTGCATCCTGGGGACAAGGGAAACCGCAACTATGCCAAGACAGAAGAAGACTGATCTCTCCGTCAAGACGGCCGGCATCGAGAAATGCCCGACCGGCATTCGCGGCTTGGATGAAATCACCAATGGTGGTTTGCCCCGCGGCCGGCCCACGCTCGTTTGCGGCGGGGCCGGCTCCGGCAAGACGCTGCTGGCCATGGAATTCATCGTTCGCGGCATCCGCGACTACGGCGAGCCGGGCGTTTTCATGGCCTTCGAAGAAACCACCGAGGACCTGACCAAGAACGTCGGCTCCTTGGGCTTTGACCTGCAGGAGATGGTTGATCGCAAACAATTGGAGTTGGACTACGTTCGGATTGAACGTAGCGAGATCGAGGAGACGGGCGAATATGACCTGGAGGGTCTGTTCGTGCGGCTCAACAACATGATCGACGAGGTGGGCGTCAAGCGCGTTGCCATCGACACGATTGAGGCGCTCTTTGCGGGCCTGCCTGATGAGGCGATTCTGCGCGCCGAGCTGCGGCGGCTCTTTCGCTGGCTCAAGGAGAAAGGCGTCACTACCATCATTACGGCGGAGCAGGGCGATAAGACTCTCACGCGCCACGGCCTGGAAGAATACGTCAGCGACTGTGTCGTCTTCCTGGATCATCGCGTGATCAGCCAGATCGCCACGCGCCGGCTGCGAGTCGTCAAATACCGGGGCTCATCGCACGGAACGAACGAATACCTCACGATGATCGACGAGCACGGCCTGAGCGTTCTGCCGATCAGCTCGCTGGGCCTGGACTACGAGGTCAGCAGCGGGCGGATGCCGACAGGGATCGACCGTCTGGATGCGATGCTGGGCGGCAAAGGGTACTACCGCGGCAGCAGCGTCCTGGTTTCGGGCAGCGCGGGCACGGGCAAAACCAGCATCGCCGCCGCCTTTGCCGATGCGGCCTGCCGCCGGGGCGAACGGTGTCTCTATCTCGCCTACGAGGAAGCGCCTTCCCCAATCGTCCGGAATAGGGCCTCGATCGGCTTCCATCTGGACCGATGGGTCCGCAAGATCATCGGCGATCTCTCCAACGAAGAACGTGTCCTCGTAGGTCTGGACCTGCGACCGCGCTAGCTGGGAGCCTTCATGACAAAGAAAAACAAGAAATCCGATTTGGAAATCCTGGAATCCGCCGCCCGCGAGGCCGGCGAGCGGAAATATGTTCTGCGGCTGTACGTCGCGGGCCTGACGCCGCGCTCGCAGGAGGCGATCCGCACCGTGACCGCCCTCTGCGAGGAGCACCTGGCGGGCCGTTACGAATTGGAAGTAATCGATCTCTATCAGCAGCCGACGCTGGCCAAGGGCGAGCAGATCATCGCCGCCCCGACGCTGATCAAGAAGCTGCCCCAGCCGCTGCGGCGCTTCATTGGCAGCATGGCGGACAGAGACAGAATCCTGGTGGGTCTGGATCTGCGGCCCAAGGAGACCAAGGAAGCGGAAGTTGAATCATGAATGACCGCCGCCCAGACGCTCGTAGCACGACCCAGTTGCTCGAGGAAATCGAGCGGCTGCAATTCCGTCTACAGGAGGCGGAAGAAACCCTGGAGGCGATCCGCAGCGCCGATGTCGATGCGCTCGTGGTGGCCGGTCCCCAGGGCGAGCAGGTCTTCTCGATCACCGGCGCCGAGCATATCTACCGCGTGATCGTCGAGACGATGAACGAGGCGGCCCTGACGGTGGACCCGAATGGGACGATCCTGTTCTGCAACCAGCGGTTCTGCGACCTGCTCCAGACGCCGATCCAAACGGTGATGGGCCGCAAAGTGACGGCCTTCGTCGCGCGGCCTCAGCAACTGCCGTTGCGGGCGCTGTTGGCGAACGCCCAAGCCAGCCCGGTCCAGCGGCGGCTGACGCTGCGGGCCGCCAACGGGGCGGCGGTGCCCGTCCAGTTGGCCGCCAGCCCGCTGGCGGTCACCGGCGGCACGAGCGTCTGCCTAGTGGCGACGGATTTGACCGAGCTGGAGGCCTCCGCCAAGTCGATTCGCGTCCTCCGCGAGCATGAGCAGGCGATGCAGGAGGCCAACGAGCATCTCCAGATGCAGGCGGAAGAACTGGAGGAGCAAACCGAAGAGTTGCGGGTGCAGACGGACGAACTGGCCGCGGCTAACGCGGCCCTGCGCCAAAGCGAGCAGCGGCTGCGCCTGGCGCAGCAGGCGGGCCGGGTCGGCGTATTCGACCGGGATCTGCAAAACAACACGGCGGTTTGGACCCCGGAGCTGGAAGAACTGTTCGGGATTCCTGCCGGCACCTTCGAGGGCAAGCCTGGGGACTGGGCCAAGCGGGTGCACCCGGAGGACCTCCCGCGCATGAGATCGTTCCTTCAGGAGTGGATCCAGTCCGAGCGCACGGAGGAGGCGTGGGAGTACCGCTTTATCCGCGCGGACGGCCCAGTCCGTTGGATAGAGGGCCGAGGCCGAATCTTCCGCGATCCCAACGGCAAGCCCCTGCGCCTGATCGGCACGAACGTGGACATCACGGAGCGGAAACGAGCCGAGGAGGCCTTGCGCGAGAGCGAAGAGCGGTTGAAACGGACGCAGGGGATCGCCCATCTCGGAAGCTGGGAACTCGACCTCGTGAACAACCACTTGTCCTGGTCGGATGAGGTGTATCGGATTTTCGGCCTGCAGCCGGCGGAATTCCATGCTACCTATGAGGCCTTCCTGGAAGCCGTGCACCCGGACGATCGCGCGGCCGTGGACGCGGCGTACTCCGGCTCCCTGCGCGAGGGCCGCGATACCTATGAGATCGAGCACCGGATTGTCAGGAGGTCCACCGGCGAGATCCGCATCGTCCATGAAAAATGCGAGCACCTCCGGGATGCCTCCGGCCGGATCATCCGTTCCGTCGGAATGGTCCATGACATCACCGACCGCAAGCAGGCGGAAGAGGCGCTGCGCGACCTGACGAGGACACTGGAGAGCAAGGTGGCCCAGCGCACGGCGGAACTGCAATATCGCGCCCGGCAGCTCCAAAGACTGACGCTCGAGTTGTCGGAGACCGAGGACCGCGAGCGCCGGCAGCTCGCGGAGATTCTCCACGACGATCTCCAGCAGGAGTTGGCGGCCGCGAAGTTCCAATTGAGCTTGCTGAACAGCCGGGCGCGGTACGATCCTTCGCAGCAGTCGCTGATCGCCCAGGTCGATGAGATGCTCATGGACGCGATTCAGAAGTCGCGGAGCCTGTCCCACGAGCTCAGTCCGGCGGTGTTGTACCACGCCGATTTCGCCGGGGCGCTCCACTGGCTGGCCGACCAAGTGCACAGCAAGCACGGGCTGGAGGTGGCCGTCGACACCCTCGGCGATGTCCCCGTGGAGTCGGAGGCGATCAAGAGCTTTCTATACAAAACGGCCCAGGAATTGCTGTTCAACGTCGTCAAGCACGCACGCGTCAACCAGGCCCGCATCCGGGTGCGGCGGTTCGGACGCTGCATCTGCCTGTCGGTCTCCGACCGGGGACGCGGCTTCGACCCACAGGACGTCCGCCAGGCAGCGGGGTTCGGGCTGCTGAGCATCCGCGAGCGGATCGAGCTGCTCGGCGGCCGCATGAAAATGCACAGCGTCAAGGGTCACGGCAGCACGTTCCATATCGTGGTCGCGGACAGCCCGGAGCCGGAAGAGAGAGGACCGAAGACGGAAGACAGCGGACAGACGGCTGTAGGGGTAGGCCCCCGTGCCTACCCAACGTCCCCAACCCCGGGCAGCCACGGAGGGCTGCCCCTGCGCGTGCTCGTGGCGGACGATCACCAGATCGTGCGGGAGGGCCTGATCTCGCTGCTGGCCGATGAGCATGATATCGAGGTGGTGGGCGAGGCGGCCAACGGCCGGGAGGCGGTTAATCAGGCCTATCGGCTCCAGCCGGAGGTGGTCATCATGGATGTCGCCATGCCCCTGATCAACGGCGACGACGCCACCCGCCAGATCAAGATGCACTTGCCCGCCGCGCGGGTGATCGCGCTGTCCATGTACGAGGAGCCGGACATGGTGGAGAAAATGCGACGGGCCGGGGCCGAGGGCTACATCCTCAAGACCGCCCCCTCCGAGGAATTGCTCGCCGCTATCCGAGGCAAAGGCCGCGCCGGCGCGACCACGTAGCGGTAAATCCGAATTTCGAAATCCGAAACAAATTCGAAATCCAAAATTCGAATGACCAAAACGCTGTCGCGGGATCAGGTCCCGTTTCGAATCTTGAATTTTGGACATTCGTGCTTGTTTCGGATTTCGCATTTCGGATTTCGGATTTTCTCAGTCCGCCGCATACGCCCGCCCATACCGTTCGGCGGCTTCCTGGCGGATGTGGCGCATGATCGCCGCGAAATGGGCGTCGGGGCGAATCCGCCGGCCCCCGCCGTCCGGATAGACGATGCGGAGAATCTTGTTCTTTACCAACTCATGCGGCTCGATCTCCAGCGCGGCGGCAAAGCCGTAGTTCGACAAGCCGGCGAGCGTGGGAACGGGACAGGCCGCCGGCTCGGCCCCGGGGCAACTCGGCACGCTCGGCACCAGAATCGGCAGGGCAAAGCCGGTGTCCACGCCGATATCGAGGTCTCGCTTCTTCATATTGATGAACGTGCCGATGCTGCCGGAGTACCACTGGCCCTGCACGGACGCGCTGGCCTGCTTGGCGACGGCGGCCGGCTGCACGCCGAGCCGGCGCATCTCTTCGTCAATGGCGATCGTCATGGCTTGGTCATAGGTATGCTGCGTGTCCCGCAGGGCCCGAGAAGCCAGGACAGCCCCGAGCAGGTTGGAGTAACTGTCCTCCCAGGAGAAGGCGGAGTGAAATTCCGGCACAATGAGGGTGGATTTGAAGCCGTGCCACGTGAGAATCTCGTACCACGTGACCATGGTGTAGGCCAGGTACGGCCCCATGGTCAGGGCCACCTCGCGGGCGATCGGGTCACGCTGCTGGGGCGTCAGGCTCGCCCAGTCGGCGGGATAGGAGACCTGCACGATGTGCTTCGAGCGGGCGGCCAGCATCTGGAAGGTGAAGCTGGGGTCGCCCTGCATCAGGTGCCGGTAGCTCCTGGTGGTGAGGTAGGCCGTCCAGTCCGCCGCAATCCGCAGATGGGTCGTATCGATGTGTCCGGCCCGGCACGTGTAGACGACGCCGTTCTTCTCCGCAGGACGCCAGTAATACGCGTGCGTGCCGAGGTCGGGGTCGATGAACTGCTTGCCCATAAAGACCAGAGTCGGGGATTTGCCGTAGCGCAGCCGGGGCGGCATACGGAAGCCCTGCACGACCGCCTCGCTGGCGGGCCCGGAAGAGGCCCGGTCCGACATCGGCACGCAACCGCCCCCCAGAATTCCCACCACGACGAAACCCCATCGCAGCCATCGCCCGAAGACCGAAGTGCTCGTGGTCATCCCGCTGCCCCCCAGTGTGATCGGCGTATCAGTTTCCGCGTGTGGGACGAGTTCTCTACTCGCCCTGCTTGCTGTTATACGCCGCAGTCATCGGGAGGGGGGACGGCGGGGCGTCAGGTCTTTACCGGGATTCGCGTCGTCGAAAACCTGTCATCAAAAATGATGAATCATGGGCATTGAAAGACGCGGTAGGAGTGCGGTTTGAGGGGTAGAGCGAAGGTCGTGCGGGGGCCGGCGCCGGGTCCGCGTCCGCCGAACCCCGGCAGGCGCGGACCTCCCGCCCCGCCGCGGGCCGGCGTGAGCGTTTCGCCCGAAAGCACGTCGTGCAGCCCGGCCGCCTGTCTGGCGACCGTGATGCCGACCTCGACCGGCTCATCCAGGAACGACTCCACAATGAACGTGCCGTTGTCATAGACGAACAGACTGACCCGGCCCGGTCCATCCACCCGCACGGGCAGTTCGCGCGTCAGGGTGTCCTTGATCCGCGACAACACGCCCGCCGGCAGGTTGTACAGGTCGGTGAAGCTCTCCGGAATCGTCAGCACGTACAGCGTGCCCTTGGCATAGGCGGCGGAGATCAGCATGGGCCAACCGTCGGTTTCGTCCAGCGCCGATAGGTCTTCCCAGGCGTCGTTCGTCAGATACTGGATCTGGGGAATCATCATTTCCGCCTTCGCCTGCATGCGCGGGCCGAAGCCGCCGCCGAACTCCCTGACGAGGGCCTTGCGGTCGGTATAGCGCAGCTCGGCGATGTCTTCGATCCCCTTGCCCTGCAAGGCCCGCAACAGACCCGACGTGATGACCACCGCTTTGCCGTCCCGCAACTGGCCTTTGATCTTCTCGATGAGCGCCGGGTCGAACTTGGCGCACTCCGTCAGCAGGATCATCTTCTCGGCCGCCGGGAACTGCGGCACGAGGTCCATGGGGATGCCGCACATGCCCAGATACGTGTGCAGGAAATCCTCGCCGGTCGAGTGGTAGGGTTTGTAGCTCTTGACGCCGACGGGCTTGCCGAATTTCCCGAGAACCTTATCCACCTTCTCGAACGTGTATCCGGCGGCCCGGGCGATGGTCGTCGGCGTCACCGTCGTCCCATCGGCCAGCTTGACGGGCCGGATCATCTCATCGAAATCGAAGCTGGTCTGCTGCCCGCGCCAAGCGACGTTGGAAGAGGAGGGCAAAGGCCGCTGCACCTGGCGCAGGTCAAAGAGCGTGATCTCGGGCGCCTTGGCGAACAGGGTCAGCCAAAGCTGTTCGGCGTAGCGGTCCAAGTACATCATGCCGCCGGTATCGACCCATCCCCCGCCGTTGCCGCCCGGCTTGAGGTTCTCGAAATAACGGAAAATCAGATAGCCTAAGTACTGTTGCAGGTGCTGATTGCCCGCGGGGTCCCGCGTCTCAGTCCCGGTATAGAGGCCGTCGAAGAGCGCGGGCTCGGTCTGGAGGTTGAAGCCGAGGCCCTGGAAGTGCTCGTACCAATTGGGGTACTTGACCACCATCTTGACCTTGGGGTTGACCGCCTTGGCCGGACCTACGATCAAGTCGCGGGCCGCCTCGGCCAGCAGATGCAGCCGGTACTCGGTCCAGCTCCGGTCGCCTTTGGCCTGGAGGCACAACTCGCACTTGCAGTTGGTAAAGAAGAAATCGTCGAGAATGACCTCGTCGAAGTGGCGGGCCGTGTATTCGATGATCTCTTTGACCTTTCGCCGGTGCTCGGGATTGGTATAGCAGAAGGTCTCGAACCGGTTTCGCTCGTTGACAGTCAGGGTGATGCCACCGGCAGTCTGAATCCCCCGGTCGGCAAAGAACTTCTTGGCGGTCTTGAGGGTGGCCTCGTCCACGATAATCAAATCCCGGTGCGTCTCCAGGTAGATCTTGTCGACGTGCACCTGCCGGGTCAGCTCGGTCCACCGGGGTTCGAGCCACTTCACGTCGTTCATCTCCCGCGTCTCGTACGCCCGAGAATAGACGCTGACCCGGAAATTCTCATAGCCGCGTGCGACGCTGCCCGAAAGTGACAGGACCAGAACACTCAAAGCTGTCAGAATCCTCGCCGGATCGGTTGCCACAATTGCACTCTCCTTTCAGAACAGGATCGTCCCCTACTCGATGGAAAGATCATACGTGATAGAGAAGCGGTTTTCAACCCGCGGCCCTTCCGACACCGATGAGCGCCCCCGGCCTTTTCCGGACGTTGCCCGCCGGGGCCGGACGCCGGACCACAAAATGTGTGGCGGTCGCCGGGTCCTGCCGATAACGGGAGTCAAATGTCTCCGCCACATCCGGGGGTGGGGACATGAATTCTCGCCCAAGGAACATGAGTAGCATCGGTCGTGCCTGGCCGCAGGAGTAAGGCGGCCCAAGAGCACGACGGGAACAGAGAATAGGAGAAAAGAATGAAGTGCAAGATTGTGGCTGCGATTCTGATCGGGCTGATCGCCACGAGCGTCTTTGCCCAGGACAACAAGCTCGGCCTCGGCCTGATCGTCGGCGAGCCGACCGGCCTGAGCGTCAAGTACTGGCTCGATGACGAGCACGCCGTGGATGGCACCGCCGCCTGGTCGTTCTGGGACGGCGATGGCTTCCAGCTCCACTCCGACTTCTTGTGGCACAACTTCGACCTGCTCGACGATCCCGGCGGCCTGGACGGCAAGTTGCCTGTCTACTATGGCGTCGGAGCCCGGCTCACGTTCCGGGACGACGAGGGCCGGCATGAGGACACTGACCATACGGTCTTCGGTATCCGGGCCCCGCTGGGTCTCAGCTATCTCTTCGACGGCAAGCCCTTCGACGTCTTCCTGGAGATCGCGCCGATCCTAGACCTGACGCCGGATGTCGAGCTCAATTTCAGCATCGCCCTCGGCATGCGTTTCTACCTCAAATGAGCACCAGCACACGCACGGCCTTCGGTCCCAGGAGGCCGAAGGCCGTGCCCAATCCTACCCCTCCCAGCCCACAACGCCCATATCCCTCTCTCTCCCACACGCCGTCAAACAAGGACCTTTGATAAATGGCGACTACTTGACACAGGCTTCCGCCTATGTCGTCCGGATTACAGTTGAACTCGTCGGATCCCAGGTCCGCGTCCGGGTGGCAGCCTCAAGGCCGAAGGCCTTGGGGATGGCAAACGCCGATGCATCAAGCCATCCCCAAGCTGCGCTTGAGGCTGCCACCCGGACGCGGAGAAGACTGCGCGAGTGCCCTGTCCTGTCTTCGCAGCGCCATTGACTCTTCCTGCGCCATCTGCGATAAAGGGGATGGGGATGTGTTTCTAGGGACCGTGTCGGCCGGGGAATGTCGATGGGCGGTTGGGAGGAGCTATGAGCGTATTCGCGGCCACGATTCGAAGCCTCGCCTTGTGCCTGCTCTCCGCCTCCGGGGCGGCGTCGGCCCCGGTGGAGTTCCTGCCCGGCACCACGCGGGTGATCTGCCAAGTGACGGGCAACTACGACACGTATCTCCTGAAGCCGACCCTGAGCACGACGCAAACGCGGGCCTCCGTGATCGGCACCGAGGTCACGGTGTCCTGGGATTTGGCCGGCTATCACGACCCACAGTTGAAGGTGGTGGTGATCGACTGGCTCACCGAATCGTGGGGCTTCCTCAGCGTCTCGCAGATGCGACTGATCCGGGGCGTGGACTGATCGGCTTGACCTCTGTCCGGCCTTTGTCATCCTGAACGGAGGGAAGGATCTGGGCCGCGAGCGAAAGCAACCTCTTGTTCGAAAGCCAGATCCCTTCGGCAAGCGTAGGACATCTTCGGCTTCGCCTCAGGATGACAGCGTGCCCACGGCGCAAGCAAAAGGCCCCAGCGCGATGCCGGGGCCTTTCGATTCGACTTTCATCTCATGCCCTTAGCAGGGCGTGACATTGGTCGCGCACGGGCCTTTGCGCCCCTGCCCAACCTGAAATTCGACCTTCTGGCCTTCATTCAACGAAGCATACCCTCCCGTCTTGACCTCGGAATGATGCACGAACAGATCGTCGCCGCCCTCATCCGGGGCAATGAAGCCGAAACCCTTGTCTGCGTTAAACCATTTCACCGTACCTGTTGCCACTGTTGTTCTCCTTAGACCCGGCGGGCCTACGAACGCGCTTTCCCTCTGTTCTTGTATGAGGTGTAGACTCCGAGGGAGGAAAGTATACCCCTGTACTGCTAGCCCACTCTACCGGCCTGCCTGTCTTCTGTCTACAAAATAAGTCGAGAAAGGGTAACCGGGTAACCGGTAACCGGGTGTGTGAGGATAAATCCTGGCGGGCTCAGGCGGCCTGCCGCTCGGATTTCCAGTACGTCTCCCACAGACCACTACGGTAGATGCAAGCCAAAGCCATCATCGCCTC
>Ga0315280_10009413_pt1 | contig 12550 bp, 9 predicted proteins | sample YL17G06_40_MG_FD_203697 | JGI IMG/M metagenome (GOLD analysis project Ga0315280, IMG submission 203697) | Sediment microbial communities from Yellowstone Lake, YNP, Wyoming, USA - YL17G06_40 | ecosystem: Environmental > Aquatic > Freshwater > Lake > Sediment | place: USA: Wyoming | collected... | reverse complement strand
CGAAATTCAGGTCCGCATATACTGGCGCATAGTCCACCATCATGTGGTAGATGGCATGGGTGTTGTGGAAGAAATCGGGTAGGGTGACCTGTTCTGTCATCAAGCCCCCGCCGACCTCGAACCTCTTCTCCAGCAGCAAGCACTTCTGACCTGCCTTGGCGAGGTAAGAAGCAATCACCAGCCCGTTCGGGCCACCACCGACGATGATCATGTCAAACTTCTGGGCCATTTCCCCTCCTTCTCATTGCTTGGGTTTTGGTTGGCCAAGCCGAACATTCAGCCCGCGACATTATAACCACACCGCAGGCAATATTTCCACTGCTGAGAAGACTCCTCTCCAGCGTTGAATGTCCTCCTACGTCTATAGCGCGCGGGGCTTGAAAGACTCCCGCATCTTCTGCGTGCACCAGCGCGTCGATTGGACCAGCGACATTGGTTCTTCCTTACCCTTCTCTTCCCACGGCTTGGGCAGATTCAGGTCTTTGGCAATCGTCTTGTAGCAGTTGTAGCCTGCCTCGGAGCTGGCATTGCCGCCTATGGGCCAGAAGCCGCCTGTGCAATAGAGACTCTTCACAGGTGTGCGGTGGTTGGCGAGCTCCGGTGTGGGCCTGTTGGGACCGACCTGCCAGAGTGTTCTGTCAATGCCGGCGAAGTTGCCGTGCGGGGCCAGGTTCTTCAGTCTCAGGTTATCGTACGGGCTATTGGAGTCAACTCCAATGACATTGTCCCAGGTCATGTTGGGGGCGTGCATCTGCCATATCTTCAGGAGGTCGTCGGCATAGTCGTTCTTTACCTTGAGCCACTCCGCCTCGGTCAGGTCGCTGGCTCTCGGCCCCTGCATCTCGCACTGCGCCACGTGCTTGCCCTCCGGTGCATAAGCAGCGTCGGCCAGGCTGTGGCACCATACCACGGGGTTGTAGTGCTCAACAGGCGGGAACTTGCCCATCCTGGCGGAGTTGCACTCGATGGAGATGTGCTCCACATTGGCCTCGTTGGTCAGGCCCAGCCATTCACACCGATTGATGTCCGGATTGAAGGAAGCCGACTTGTACTTCGGAGCCTCGTGCAGGGCGAAAGTGTACCACATCAGGTTGCCGATGTTTCTGGTGGACAGGTTATCGATGCGCCGGGCTATCTTCTCGCCCATGACATCCCTGCCGACCATCTCCAGGAGTTGCCAGGCGCTCAAGCCGGCGGTGACCACGATCTTCCTGGCTCTAACCTCACTGCCGTCCACCAGGCGGATGCCGGTGCAGGTTCCGTTCTCGATGATGGCCTTGGCCACCTCGGCATGGGTGAAGAACTTGACGCCGCTTTGCACCAGTATCTGGTGGCAGGCGTGGGCTATCTGGTGCGTACCACCCCTGGCGTAACCGTGCGTGGCCATGGTCATGGCCATACCATAGGCAACGGCTCCAAGCTGCACGTCGTCCGGATTGGTCACGAAGGATACCACCGCCCTCATCATCGTGTACAGCAGTTCCTGGCTTTCGAACCACTCCTGTCCTGCCCGCTTGGGGCTGGCTGCCAGTAGCATGGAGTCGGGCTCGAAGCCCGCCTCGAGCATCTTGGGGTATACCGCGATCTGGCGATTCAAGAATTCCGGCTGTATCTGCCATTCGGGCGGGTTGAACAGCGAGTCAATCTGTGCAGCCTGCATCTCGTCACTCTGCCAGAGCTTCCAGAACCTAAGCCAGGTTTCGGCATCCTTATTGGAGAACCTGGCGATCTCCTTGGCTGACTTCTCCTGTGTGGGGTCTTCCTTCTCGCTGTAGAGGCACAGACAGGTGTTGTTGTTCAGGAACACGCTGCCCATCCCCACCGGATACTGGTCCACCTGCCCGCCGTATTCCCAGAATTCGGGGAAGTCCCGGTAAAGAGGCGCGTAATACCAGGGCAGTAGCAGGTTAGCGTGGGGATTGCCGCGGAATCCCGGCGCCGCTGATTCTTCGGTGGCCAGGCCGCCGCCAATCTCATGCCTCCTCTCAAATATGCCGACGCTCATGCCGGCATATCTGGACAGGTACATGGCCAGCATGAGCGCTTTGTTGCCACCACCACATATGACCGCATCAAAGGATAGGTCAGCCATTGCAGCTCCTTTCAAGGCACGCCGGGGAATGATGTGCCCCGCTGTATGCTATTCGAAACCTATCGTGCTTATGATATGTTTATAACGCTCCTGATTACTTCGCTCTTGTCAAGAGCGGCGAAGGCTTCGTTTATCTGGCTCAACTTGTAGACGTTGGTGATCATCTTGTCCAGCGGCAGCTTTCCGTCCATATACATGTCAACGTATCTCGGTATCTCGATGGGCGCTACTATGTCACCCTGAACGGTGCCAACTATTGTTTTACCAAGCAGGAACTCGAAGGGCATGATGGTGAGAATCTCCGTCAGGGGGGCCATTCCGGCTATGACGCACTTGCCCCCAGCGTGGATGGACCCAAAGGCCTGCATCATGACTTCCCCTTTGCCCACAGCCTCAATGGCGTAGTCGGCGCCCATGCCGCCAGTCAACTCCTTGACTTTCGCTACTGGATCCTCTACGCCGGACTTGATCACATAATCAGCTCCAAACTGCTTTGCCGCCGCCAGCTTCCGGTCTGACCTTGAGACAGCAATGAGCTTCCCCGCGCCAGCCAGCTTCGCTCCCATAATGGCGCTGAGCCCCACACCACCACAGCCATAGACCACCACGGTCTCACCCGCCTTCATCTTGGTAGTGTTTATGGCCGCCCCCATCCCAGTCGTGATGCCGCAACCCATGAGGCATACCTTGTCCAAAGGAGCGTCCTTGCGGATCTTGACCACGGAGCGCTCGTGGACCACGGCATATTCAGCAAAGGCAGCCAGGCCAAAAATGTGATTCACTGGCTTGCCATTCTTGCGCAGGCGAGTGGCTCCTCCCGGAAGGCTGGCCATCATCTGAATAGGCAGGTTCTCTACACAGCGGGTGGGTCGACCTTCAACACAGTAGCGGCACTTGCCGCATGAAAAAGCCACCATCATTAGTACATGATCGCCGGGCGCAACACTGGTCACGCCAGGGCCGACCTTCTCGACAATGCCTGCGCCCTCGTGCCCCATCACTACCGGCACTGGAACCGGCATGTCGCCTTTGATGAAATGCCAGTCGGAGGCACACACACCGCTGGCGACTATCTTGACCTTGATCTCGTTTTGCTGAGGATCTTCAAGCGTGACGTCATCCACGACCAGGGGTTTGCCCACTTCATACTGTACAGCTGCCTTCATGATTCGTACCTCCTCATTCTATTTTCCTATAACCACGCATCACCACCGACGAGCGGTTTGGGAAAGTATCTCTCTTTCCGGCGACATTAGTCAACCTGACGACTTCTGCTTGCCCGCCAGACCTCTGGCGGGCAAGCGTACCTGACTGCCATTAAGGGTGACTTCGCTCGCTAGCCCTCATATGTCTTGAGGTACTTCTCAATCAATCTGGTCGGCTTCCACCATTTCTTGAGGCCCATGTCCTCGGCTACCTTGTTGGCGGCGATGTAGCCAGGCCCTCCTGTGACCATCCCGCCGGGATAGGTGGAGGCACCGCACAGGTAGAGGCCACCTATGGGGGTCTTTGACGTGGAGCACTCGATGTTGGGTCGGTTGAAGCCAATCTGCATTGGCGTGTAGTCGCCGTGCTTGATGCCGCCGCGCCGCATGTTGGGCAGGCGTATCTCGATGTCCTCCGGCGACTCGCTGGTGCTCATTATGATGCTATCTTTCTTCAAGTTGGGGGCTGCCTTGGCCCACTTCTCCATGATGGCCGCGTCCACTTCCGCGGCCTTCTTGGTCCAGCCGCCTTCGATCCCATACGGGGCGTGCATCTGGAAGAAGGAGACGTGTCCGCCGTATGGTGAGTGAACCAGGTGCGGATCCCAGAAGGTTTCACAGGTGACATGTCCGCCGATAAGCTTGTTGTCCAGCTTGCCCTTGATGACGTTGTTCCAGTGAGCCACGATCTGGTCGGTGCTGTCAAAGCCCACGACGGTCATGAAGCTCTCGCTGGCCCAGGGGTCATCGCACTTGTATTTCGGCATCTCCTTGGACACGATGTGGAGAGTGTGGTAGCTCCACTTGTCGTACTTCCAGGCCTCAATACTTTCCTTCAGGGTTCCCGGCAGGTTCTTGCCGCCGATAAGATCCAGGAAGGTGGTTTTGGGATCGAGGCTGGATATGACTACCTTGGCATTCAGTTTGCGCCCTTCCCTGAGTTCCACGCCGGTAACATTGCCATTCTGGGTGATGATCTTGGAAACCTCGGCTGCCTCTACAATTATGCCTCCGTTGCCTATGATCTCGCGGGAGAAGGCGCCAGCCAGCTTGTGTGAGCCTCCCATAAGGTAGGCCTTGTCCATGGCCCTGGTGAGGAGGAGAGGCACAAACAGCCCTACCCCTGTCTCATTGGGGTCCAGGCCCCACATGCAGGTGGCGTACAGCAGCAGAGCCCTGAGCTTGTCGTTTTCAAAGGACTCCTTCATGATCGCCAAAGGGCTCTTCTCGTTGAGTTCCAGCAGCTCCCGTCCAATCTCGGTGCGCTGCATGCCCACGATCAGGTCCAGGGACGGCTTCGCCGGCAGGTAGGTGGCTGGGCCCACTATCTCGTCCATCATGCGCTGCCAAACGCGCATGTGCTTGCCGAAGGCCACAGCGTCCTTGTGAGAGTACTTGTGGATGGAGTCGACGGTGTCCTCAATCATTTTGGTCAACAGCAGTGTGCTGCCGTCACCGAACACCATGGCCATCTGCAGGTTGGGCTTGATCCAAGTCAGGGCATGGCGATCAAGATTGAAGTCCTTCAAGGCTGGCATGTAGTCCACCATCATGTGGTAGATGGCATGCATGTTGGAGTAATAGCCGGGGAAGAGGATCTCTTCCGTAGCCAGCCCGCCTCCGACCTCGTAGCGCCGTTCTACGACGACGACCTTGGCCCCGGCTTTCGCCAGGTAGGCCCCGGTCATGAGGCCGTTGGGGCCGGCGCCGATGACGATCACATCCCAGTTAGTCTCGGTAGGGAACTCGTCGAAGAGTTTTCCGAGTAGTTGATCCATCATAGCCATGTTATTCTTCTCCTCCTCTACGACGGCCGCTTTGCCGATTTCTTGCCCTGCTGTGGGATGTAGTACGGTGCTGAGTACCACCATGGTCCCGGCTCGACCAGACCGTCCTCAATCAGGATGTGCATCAGGTTGTAGGGAATAGCCATTAGGTGGAGACCTCCGGGGTGGCACGATGTCTGGTTACAGAGATAGAGCCCGTCTATCGGTGTGCGATAGCGCGCCAACTCCGGTACGGGGCGATTCTCAGCCCACTGGTCATGACAGTGGCGGGTGCCGCACCAGGTGCCTCCGATCATGCCGGTATTGCGAAATAGAGAGTCATAAGGAGTGTTAGTCCATGTGTGGATTATGTTGTCTGAGTTCAGGTTCTCGTATACATTGCTCATGGCCTTGATGATGTACTGGATCATCTGGTCCTTTATCTTGTTGATGGCGTCCGGTCCATTCACGTGATACTCCGGTGGTGGTACCAGGTAGTAGACGGGTGACATGATATGGCCCTGCGGCCGGGTAACCTGCTTGTCGGTGGGCTCAAATCTGATGTATGGAGTGCTCAGCCACAGCGCCCTGTCCGGGGGCACCCTGGGGTTGCCCCTCCAACCGTCCACATCAGCCACATGGTCATAGTAGATCTCACGGGAGTCCTGGGGGTATCCTCCGCCAACCAACTTCGCCCACGGTTTCCTGGGCTGCAGCCTCTCGCGGGTATAGAAGTGGAAGTTGAATATGCTGCCGCCCTTGAGACTGATGTCATTCACCTTCTGGAGAAGACCGCGGTCCACATGGCTTGGCCCGACCAGCTTGTTGAAGGTTTGCCTGACATCAACGTCGCTGATGACGGCCTTCTTAGCCCAGATCTTCTTCCCCGCCTGGGTAGCCGTCTCTCTCAGTCGCACTCCAACCGCTACACCGTCGTTGATAATGATTTCATCAACCGGACAACAAGTGCGTATGGTGGCTCCATGAGCTATGGCGCAGCGCATGACGCAGTGGAAGTAGTCATGCATCCCACCGCGTGGGGGCCTCATGCGGCCGGGAATGAGCAGGGTTATGGCGCAGGCCCACGCCGGAACAGCCACCCCCTTCCAGTGACCGGCTGCGCCCGAGTACCAGGCGATGACTGCCTGCTGCACCTTCCAGGGCTCGCTCTCCAGGTGTTCGTCCATTAGGTCGAACAAATCCATATCCAGCATTTCCTCGGTCCATATGTCCGGCTGGTACTTCTTGTAGACCTGCATGTAGGGGATGTTGTCTATTGTTACCTCTACCTCAGGTGGATGCGGCGGGCACCAGAAAACGGAGCGAAGCAGCTCTGTGGTGAACGTGGGTTGAGTAAGCAACCCAGCCATCTTGGCAAATCCCATCTGGTCCTTCTGCGTTAGTGGCGACATCCCGAAAGTGCAGGCAACGCCACGGTCAGCGTCCGCCATGAGGTCGCCCATCTCGTTCTCGCCGACGCGCCAGCCATATTTCCACAGCTCCAACTGCTCAAAGCCGGGCGCTGGCGCTGCATAGAGCATGATGGCATGGGGGTTTATCTTCACACCGGCTATCGGCTCCGTGTTCTCGCAGGCCCCGCCAGCCTCTGTCCTCTCTTCCAGAACACAGACGCTTTGTCCGGATTTGGCCAGGTAGGCGGCCAAAGTCACGCCATTTGGACCGCCACCCACAATAACAAAATCGTATCTCTCGTCTCTCGGCATGCTAGTCTCCTCTCCTCAGAATTCTGCGCCCGCGTGGGTTGTATCTGCTGGGAAATCCGATGTACACGAGAATCACGCGAAACTCGATCGCCGATCCCCCTTTCCTTGTTTCCCCATCTCGCCAGGACAATGCTGTATTTCGAGACTGTATTGATGACGGTCCGTTGTGCCTCGCCAGCCAGCAAACGTCAATCGATTACGGCGATTCAGATTGGCCCCCGGTTCCTAATCTTCTTCAAAAATGGATCACCGCCCTTTTGGGGCGGTGGCTATGTTACCAACAAGAGAGCTTCTGATGTGGTGCCGGTGCCTGGACAAGTACCATGGAACACATGGAACGCAGTGGTCCCTTGGTGGCAACAGCCCCAGAAGACCGGTGGAGAGAATTGGCGATGCCCCGGTGCCTGGGTTCTTTGTCGCCGATGTTGCCCACAAACAGTGTCAAACCGCCCCTTTCAGACTGTGCGTTGAACCCTTGCTCGCCGACTTGCATGAAGGAGAGCGATGGCTCTGCCTCTACCACGAGTACCAAAGGACAAGTCTCGAAGCTCCTGCTTCTCTGTCCCAGTTGGGAAATACCCAAATGTTAGCCAGACGCTAAGTATTGTCAAGGTGCCAAGTGTTGTCAATATAGCAAGCAACAAGCCGAATGTCAAGTCCATTTTGAGAGTGTCTCAGTCGACTCTGCAAGACCTCCAGATCAAGCTCAGCCCATGCCGCTCTGCGGCATTATCATCACCTTGATTGAGTTGCCGTGTCGGAGAAACCGGTAAACGTAGAGGATAGGACGCTAAACCGGGCGGAGATTGCGGGCGTTCTGCGTTCCGCACTCTGGGCAGTCTGGATCCCTCTTCACCTTCATCTCGTTGAACCTCATGGCGAGGCCGTCGTATATCAGGAGCCGGCCGGTGAGTAGGTCCCCCATACCCAGGAGGTACTTAATGACTTCAGTGGCCTGCAGGCAGCCGATGACCGCGGGAGTCACCCCGACGACGGGAGGCTTGCCAGGAAGGATTCCCTGATATAGGCACTGGAGACAAGGGGTCTTCTCCGGGATGATGGTGGTGGCTCTTCCCTCCCAGGCGTAGACTGCTCCGTGGAAGAGAGGTAGCTTCCTCTGGACGGCGACCCTGTTCAACAGGTATCTTATTGGCAGATTGTCCATGGCGTCAACGATGGGACAGTCTGCCACCAAGTCTGAGGCGTTTTCTTCACTAATGACACTCACTATGGCTTCCACGCGGATGTCGGAATTCAGGGATTCCAGCCTTTCCCTGGCAGCAAGCGCCTTCTCTCGACCGACGTCCTTGTCTGTGTACAGTACTTGGCGATTCAGGTTTGTCGTCTCGACCTTGTCGCTGTCAATCACCCTGATGTGTCCGACCCCGGCAGCGGCAAGATAGATTAAGATGACAGATCCCAGCCCTCCGGCACCAGCGACCACAACTTTGGCTTTCTTGAGCCTTTCCTGCCCTTCATTCCCCCAGCCGGATATCATTATCTGTCTGTTGTATCTGGCCAATTCACGATCACTCAGCATGTCCGATACCTCTACCTGTCACTGAGACTGGTGAGTCCCTGACAGTGTGATTTGTTAGCATCTACTCTCTATGCAGCGGAAGCGAGGTGAACATCCATCGGGGAGATACGCGAGAGATGATATGGCCTGCGTCGGGAGGTTGTCAATAGTCAGTTGGCTGGGAGATGGTGGCTGTGGGGTGTGAGGTGGTTGGGGCATCTGTTGTGGGCACACTATGGCTCTCTGGGAATGCTAGGCGTCCTTTAGGGGTACTGCCTGTCGCTTTGGTCTGATAGTCCTTAGCCATACCGCCCAGACGCAGAGGACAAAGAGCATATTGAACAAATAGAAGTAGTCGTGGATATTGACGCCGGTGGCCCACTCAACATAGATGCTGACAGTGATTCTGAAGAGATTGAAGGCCACGAGTACCAAAAGACCGACGCCCAAGCCAAGCAAGCGTTGCTTTCGGGTTGCGCTGGGCTCAGCGACGACCAGGGCTATGTAAGACCAGAAAAGGATGCCGCCGAGGCAAGCGACGTCGATTTCAAAGGCGATAGCAGGGTCTTGCAAGGTCAAAGTCGATCCTGAGACGGAATTCCCTGCTCCAGCTAGCCCCACTACCCAACCGACCACCACTGCTGTGAGATGCCGCAACTCGGTGTGAACTGAGGGAAGGAGCCACAAGAATCCGGCCTCGAGAAGGATGAGAGACAGAAAGGCAACTGCGTAGCGCATGATGAAACCAACGAAGGGTTGCTTGGCTCTACGGGTGGCAATGAAGTAGCCGGCTGTGCCAAAGCCTGCCAAGAGCGCAGTGATCACCAGCCCAACGACAAGCGCCAAGGCCCAGTTCGACAGAAGTCTGGCCTCAGTGTTCAATGATCACCTGCTCTGCCGCATTCAGATGGCTCCGAGTCGAACAGATGCAAACACACGTCACAGAATAGGCAAAACTCGAAGACAAAGCAAGACAGACTGAGAAGTTGGACATGCAGCAGGGTCCATGCAACTGAGATGGCCGCGCTTGGGGAAGGCGATCACTTAGGGCCAGGCATTGCTAGAGAAGGTAACGGTCGCGCTCTCTTCTGTTCCTGAAGAGGAAGCCTGCTATCAGGCCGAGCACAAGGCCGCCGAGGTGAGCCTGCCAGGCCACAGATGGGATAAAGGACAAGACGAGGAATCCACCGATAACGGCCACCCAGAGTGGCATCGGAATTATGAAGTAAAGCAGAACCTTTTGATTCGGACGGAGAACTGCCAGGGCTCCTCCGACAGCAAACACGGCCCCTGACGCTCCAATAGCTCCGACATACGCATCAAGAGGTTTGCTCCAAGGAGCGTAGAGTAGTATGAGTACATAGAAGACGCCACCCAGAAGTCCGCCCAGGAAGTAGGTAATGAAGAATTTGGTCTCCCCCACCAGCATGGTGAGATACGTCCCAAAGAAATAGAGCGTGATCATGTTGCCGAGAATGTGGAAGATGTTGGCATGGACAAACATGCTGGTCAATATCGTCCATGGTTCTCCGGTGAAGGTGGCTGGGACAAGGCTGAGACGGTCGACAAGGCTCTGTTGCAAGGAAGTGGCTATGAATACTGCTACGTTGATAAAGATGATAATGAGTACGCCGGTTGGGTTGGGGCTACGGTATTCTCTCATTTGCTCTCGCGGTTCATACGTTGTGCACTGGCTGAAGCTGGAGCGAACTCCTTCACCTCACGCAAATTGCTACAAGTATAACAACAAAGGCAGTTGCAGGGAAGGCGCCTTGTGCTGCGACGCACGTCGCCGTAGTTCATGTGGCAGTACGTGGTGATCCGGCTGGCACGGAACCCGCCCTTCTGAGGGTGAAACGGACTCCAGAAAGATGGCTTCTCGTTGGTGCAAATGTGTCAGACAGTCCTGGGTGAGCGACACCCGAAAATGGGCAGTTCGGCAGGCATGCGATGGCTCATCTTCTGGTATCTGTCGCCTAGCATCCGCAGCACCCTTGCCCGTGTGGTCTCCTTCGGCCCATTCCGTTGTCGCGGGTGCAGCCCCGGTTGCCGGGAGGGGCCTTAAGAAGACGAAAAAGGCGGGCACATGGAGTTGCGCCCTGCGAAATTGTCAGCGATAGAGCAGAGGTCGTTGGAGGTACTCGGGACGACCAGCCAGATCAAGCCTTTGGCTTGTCTGGTGTGGGAGTTGCAGCCTTCTTCTTCTTTTCACCACGGTAGCTGAAATAGAAGTAGGGGAAGAGCAAGATGAACGTGAGGAGCCCCAGACTCATCCCCATGCCCAGCGACTTAAGGCCCTCTTCCGGAGTTATGATAACGTCCATCGGCACCTGTCCCAAAGCCAGTTGCTTCAAGACCAGCTTGTTGCCATCGCGCTTTATGCCTTGGAACACCGATGCAACTGTGCCATCCGGATTGTAGACTGTCATACCCATTCTGAGTACCCCCCTTTCAGTCTCCAGCTACGGGCAGTTTGCCTGTTCGCGGGGGCAGTTGTCAACTGCCTGGCATGACCGGTATGACCGCGCGAAGGGCCAATGCAGGGCTTGGTTGGCAGTGTGGAGCTATAGGCCAACACTGCATTTGCAGTGTGCGACCCTACCCGGGTGATGTGAACGTGAGACGTGATTCTTGATGGTGGCTTGGGGTTCTGCGAAGCTCCGATGCCGCGAAGCCTAGACTAGGACGAATGGAGGGGATACCAGTTGGGGAAGACAAGCTATCTGTGATGCCCGAAAGGGAACAGGATGGCCTCTGAATCTCTCGTTCTGCGATACTCCTGATTGGCTTGAAGGTCTGTCCTAGCAGCTGACAGGCAACCGACGGTGAGACGATAGGGGTAGTGAGCTTCCTTCCAGCCAACCCTCTCGAACCTGCTCAAACTGTGCGATGATAGCTATTATCTCATCTTTGGAAAGCTCGGGGCGGGTGCGGTTGCACTTCTTGTCCCACCACTTGCGGCATTGCAGTGACACAGCGCAACCGTCATCAGTGCTGGAGTTCCTCAAACAGCATGCATCGAGGTAACCACCGATGCTCTTGAAGGTGGTACCAAGCATGGATTCGTAGCGAGGATTCTGTCGCAAGTATCCTCTTCTTCTTGTAGCTATTTCCATCGTGAGCACCTGCCAAACACAAGAAGCTGGAGGCTAAGACAAAGGAACCGACCTCGAAAGGTCGGTTTCACTATTGACTCCCCACTACCCAAGTGACCACGTACAGTTAGTGGTTCAACGTCTCCTCCAACTTTGCCAGTGCCTAGCTAATCAGTCCTATCTCGCCCCCTCATCAGTATTAGTCGCTTGGGCGCTTTCGAGTCCCTCGTCTGGAACCACCGTTCTGTTGCGACCAGAGCATCAAGCCCGCGCCCTCTTCACTTGCAAACCTGGTTGCCTCAAGAGATGGTCAGATGGCGTCAGTGGGTCTCCTCCATCAGAGTGAACGCGAGACAAGCATCCTTGTCTGCCTGTCTTCTGACCATGATTTGGGCAATTCTCTCGTATGGCACGAATCGGAGAGACATTTCCCCTCCCTGTTCGTAGACTTCGAGTCTGACGTGGTCGTCCTCTGTCCACATGCGCCCGACGACCAAGGTACTGCCATCAACGAGATTGAATTCTACCGAAAGCGCCGGGGACTCCTTGCTTTTGATGAACTTGCTTACGTGGTCGAACCATTTTGTGCGGGCAAAGGAACGGCTACTCAGCATCACATACCTCCTGTCTCGCTATCCGGCCTGATGAGAGCCAACACTCGAAGTGCCAGCGGTCGGAAACGCCTGACAATTCGCCGCCATCGGAGTAGTCATACTCCTGTCGATTTCACGGCAAGCTTACACGGACGCCCGAAGTTCTACAAGATTCCGTTTTCCCCTGCTGCCTGGACGCTGCCAGAGACGGCATGGTTCATCCTGCCATAATCACGGGACATGGGGCTCTGAGCGTCTCTTGCCCATTATGGACAGAACGGGAGATCACCACAGTCGCTTTCTAGCACGCATCCGCTTTAGGTCACACCTGGCCCGATCCCCGTGTGGCTGGTGGCGCCGATAGACTGTCCTCAGGCAGAGCAGGCCAAGTAGGCGGAGAAGCGCACGGAACGGCCTCTAGACATAATCCGGTAGTGTCAATATTCTTGTGTAAATTGAGGCAAAGGATTCTCCTTCCAGTGTTGGTTCAGATGGCTTATCACGCCGTAGATGATGCGATTGACGCTGGCACTATTGGTGAAGCAACTCATGGGTC
>Ga0315280_10009412_pt1 | contig 12551 bp, 15 predicted proteins | sample YL17G06_40_MG_FD_203697 | JGI IMG/M metagenome (GOLD analysis project Ga0315280, IMG submission 203697) | Sediment microbial communities from Yellowstone Lake, YNP, Wyoming, USA - YL17G06_40 | ecosystem: Environmental > Aquatic > Freshwater > Lake > Sediment | place: USA: Wyoming | collected... | reverse complement strand
AAAAGCAATACCGTACCCCAAAGCGCAACGCCTTTCACCTATTTTGGTTGCGGCCGAGCGCAGCGAGGCCGCGCTGGGGGCTTCGTGCTCTTCGTGGTGAAGAAGCCCGGATATCCACCCCCGATCATGTCGAGGGCGGGCTCGTCGCGGGAATGACGACTCTGTGCGTGTCTGGAGAACCCATTCCATTACCTTGTGGCTTTGGGGCTTTGGGTGAGATAGAATGCCTCCGGTTTTTGAATGGCAAGGAGATGGGATTATGAGCAGTGGCGGGCTGGAAGATAAGCCTGTGATGGAGATTCGGCCGGCGGTGGTCCCGGCCCAGTTCCTGGTGTGGGGATCGCTGGCGGCGGGGTTTTTTGCGACGTTCCCGGGGATGTTCGCGTTCATCATCAGCAATATCATCGCCGCCATCGCCGGGCGCGACATGTTCAGAGGGCCGGTGGTCGTCTATGGCGTGCTCGTCTACCTGCTGGCGTTCGGCGGGGGGATGTACCTGCTGTACCTGAAGATGGTTCAGGAGCCGTTGCGGACGAGCTACGCGATCTTCAAGGACCGGCTGGAGTACGACGAGGGCTTTCTGAATCGCCAGCGGCGGACCTTGATCTTCGATCAGGTGATCAACGTGCAGTTGACTGAGGGCCTGTTGCAGCAGACGAAAGGCGCCGGCACGATCGTCCTCGTCACGCAGCAGTTGATCTCGGCCGGCGAGGGCCACCTGTCGAATCGCCAGATCGCGATACGCAACGTGCCCGAGCCGCGAAAGGTCTACGATGTCCTCCGGTCCCTGGCGATGACACAGGACCGTGAGAAGTAGCATGGGTATCTTGCCCATGTTTCCCACGGGCGTCCCGCCCGTGGAAAGGTAACGATGAGCAGGGCCATGATGGCCCGGTGACTCATGGGCAGGATGCCCATGCTACGAGATGAACTGCGACTGAGATGTGGAAAGGAGTGGACCATGTGGATGAGTGCGTTGGTGTTCGGGTTGGCTCTCTTGGCGGGACAGGCCCACGCGATCAAGAGCTGGGACTTCGATCATGTGGAAGTCGGGACGCTGCCTGAGGGCTGGAAGGTCGAGGCGACGGGACAGGACAGGGCGACGGCCAAGTGGCAGGTCGTCAGAGACGAGAATGCGCCGCTGGGTCCCGGCGTACTGGAACTGACGGCGACGAACCACGCCGAGCGGGGCGTCTTCAACCTCTGCTGGACGGACCAGGTGCCATTTCGCGAGGGGCAGATCGCGGTGTTCCTGCGAGCCCGGTCGGGCAAGATCGACCAGGGCGGCGGAGCGATCTGGCGCGTGCAGGACCGCAACAACTACTATATCGCCCGGTACAATCCGCTCGAAGAGAACGTGAGCATCTACTACGTCAAAGACGGCAGGCGGGTGATGCTCGGCTACAGCGGCAGGATCGAGCTCAAGGACGCCTGGCACATCCTCAAGATCAGCCACAAGGACGGCCGCATCACCGCCTACATCGACGGCGAGATGCGCCTGATGGTCAATGCGGGCGACTATATCCCCGGCACAGGGGGCGTCGGTCTCTGGACCAAAGCGGATGCCGCTACGGCGTTCGACAACTTCACGGTGATTGCGGAATGACGAGCGGGCGGCGGCAGTTCAGCGACCGGGCCCAGTGGCGGGCGTGGCTGGCGGCGAATCACGCCACGGCTGAGGAAATGTGGCTGACCTTCTACAAAAAGCACACGGGCGAGGCCGGACTAACCTATATCGACGCCCTGGAAGAGGCGTTGTGCTTCGGCTGGATCGACGGTATCCTCAAACGCATCGACGGCCGCAAGCACACGATTCGGTTCTGCCCGCGCAGGAAAAACAGCATCTGGTCCCAGCAGAACAAGAAGCGTGTGGCAAAGCTGATCGAGGAGGGCCGGATGACGCCGGCGGGCTTGGCCAAGATCGACGAAGCGAAGACAAACGGCGGATGGGACAAGGCGGCTGTGCGGGAGGATGTGACTGCCGTTCCGGAGGAGCTGATCGAGGCGCTGGCGGGCAATGAGAAGGCCCGGCTCAATTTCGAGCGGCTCGCGCCGTCGTACCGCAGGCAGTTCATCTACTGGGTCGCCATCGCCAAGCGGCCCGAGACCCGCCAAAAGAGGATTGAGGAAACAATCGACCTGCTCGTGCGTAACAAGAAACTCGGGCCGAGGTGACGCTGGGTTTCGACATGAGAATCAAGTTCGGCGAATACAGGATTCGGGATTGGGCGATGGAAGATGCGTCGGCCATCGTGCGGTATGCGGACAACCGCAACATTTCGATGTGGCTGCGCGACCGGTTTCCCAGTCCCTATACGCTCTATGATGCGGAGGCATTCCTCCTGGCTATCGCCCAGCAGAACCCGCGGACGGCCTTTGCCGTCGCCACGAATCGCGAGGCCATCGGCGGCATCGGCTTGGAGTTCGGCAGGGACGTGCACCGATTCACCGCCGAGCTGGGCTACTGGCTGGGCGAGCCGTTCTGGGGACAGGGGATCATGACCGAGGCGGTCCGCCACTTCAGTGACTGGGCGTTCGCGCACCTGGAATTGCACCGCATCCATGCGAACGTGTTCTCCGGCAATATCAGTTCGGCGAGGGTTCTCGAGAAGGCGGGCTTCCAATGTGAAGGCCGCCTGCGTGCCAGCGTGTTCAAGCACGGCCGAATCCTCGACCAGTTGGTCTACGCAAAAGTGAAGGGCGGAATCGGGTGAAAATGCTTCAGGAGGCGGTCGGGCCGTCCCTCTTCGATCCAGACCCCCTTACTCCAGGCGCTGCCGACCGGGACCCTCCTTGAACTGTTCCCTCAGGAAGCCGACGACGGTGGACCAGCAAGAATCCAGACTGCAATCGCAATGCCTGGCGTCGTAGGCGACATGCTGATAGGAAAATGGGAAGTTGACGGCCTTCAGACGATCCATGATCTGCCCGGCCATTTGCGTCGAAGGCCATATCTGGTCACGAGCGAAGGACACCAGGAGGATGGCCGCTTTCGCCCTCTCCACGGGAATCGCCGCTGCTTCTACGGCGGGAGAGTTCTGAAGGGCTCTCTCGAACATCCTCGTCCGTTTGCCCGTGAGCAAACCATAGAGCGTCGTCAACGAATATGCCATCGGAACAAAGGGCACTTCCTTCGCTCTGCAGGCCCATGCCGAGTGTTGGCCCGTCAGGGCGTCAATCGGATTCGTTGGCGGCCCCGGGAAGACAACCGAGCTGGGGGCAATCGCTACGACGGCGGTGACCTGAGAATATCTGCTCGCAAGCAACAAGGCCAACTCCGCTCCGCGAGAAGCGCCCATCAACGCATAGTCATTCTGGATGATTCCCTCCTGCCAGGATAGCCAATCGAAGACACCAGCGAAGTACTCCAGCGGAATGCGCCGCTGATGAACGGGAAGGCCCTGATCTCTGAAATACGCCAGGGAGACCACGAAGTAGCCTTCGCGCACGAGTTGCTCCACCTTCGACTTATCACCGCTCCAACTCTTGCCGCCCTCGGACCCTCCCAGGAGAATGACGGCCTTCCTGGGCGTCCGCGAATCGGTCCAGAAGATGTCGGCGTTCAGTCCATCTGCGGCAACGGATACCGTTGCCGTCCGGCAGTGCGGATACATGGTTTGCAGAAGGTCAGCACGTGCCGGCTCATGCGTGGCGCATCCTGCGGTCAGGACAGCGATGATACCCCCGAGGATTATCGGAGCCCGGATGATCACCTGCCGTCGCCTTTCCAATCTATCCGACTGTCCTTTATGCCTATGACTTCACCTGAAGCAGACTTGACGTCGTGACTCGATCTCCTATGCTATGTCACGAAGGACTTGGTGTCCATTCTTACGCATTCCAGAAAGTTGGCAGAACGAAAGATGGGCGAGCAGCAGTTTCCGGAGCCGACGGTTGGGGCGATGATCTTGGACCGCGAGGGCAAGGTCTTCCTGATGCAGTCGCACAAGTGGCGGGGCAAGTGGGTCCTGCCCGGCGGACACATCGAGCTTGGCGAGCGGATGGAGGATGCGCTGCGCCGGGAAGTGAAAGAGGAGACGAACCTCGATATCCGGGACATCGAGTTCATCTGTTTTCAGGAGTTCATCTACGATGATCGGTTCTGGCGCCCACGGCACTTCATCTTCTTCGATTACGCGTGCCAGACGGATTCGACGGACGTGAAGCTCAGCGACGAAGCGGAGGAGTTTACCTGGGTCACACTCGAAGAGGCCCTCAGGATGCCGGTGGAGTACTATACGGCCGTGGTCATCCGAGAGTACCTGAATCGCAAGGTGGGCTGAACGGGGATATGGAAGTAAGACAGGTACGCAAATCGGATGGTCCGCTGCTGCGGGAGCTGCATCTGCGGATGTATGCGGACTCGCCGAATGCGTTCGGGGAGAGCCTGGCGGAGGCGCAAGCGATGCCGATGGAGAGATGGGAGGGGCGGGCGAGGAAGCTGGCGGAATCGGGTCATGCCATCGGGTTCGTGGCGGTCGAGGGAGATCGGGCGATTGGGTTCATCGCAGCGTATGTTGGCCGGTACCGCGATGGCTCGATTCAGCACGATGCTCGCCAGGCGGTGACTTTGACAAGGGCCTGGGTCGATCCGCAGGCCCGCCGAAGAGGCGTCGGACAGGCGCTGGCCAATGCCGTAATCTCGTGGGCTCGTGACAGGGCAGCGCAGGAACTTGAGGTTCAGGTAACACAAGGCAACGTGCCGGCCGCATCGCTCTATTCCAGGCTCGGCTTTACCGACACCGGGCGGCGGGAGCCGCTCCCGTCCAATCGGGGCGTGCAGATGTGCTTTCTCATCCGGCGGCTCGAACAGGCATGACGGCGGGAGCGATTTGCAGGTGAATCTGTTCCACGTTCAGGTCGCGGATGTATTGCACCAGGTTCTGCCAGCCGCTGTAAAAGCCAAAGCCGCCCCGGGTCATTTCCGCGATGGCCTCGTCCTTGCTCCAGCCCTGGACCGCAATACGGTAGACGGCGCACATCACGCCGGTGCGGTCGGCCCCCCGGTAGCAATGCACGAGCGCCGGCGTGCGACTACTATCCGTGACAATGCGTAGGAACTGAATGATCTCGCCCAGCGTTGGAGGTTGCCAGGCGCTCATGGGTATCTCATAGCCGGCGAGGTTCGCGCCTTTCAACGCCTCGGGATCGTTGCGTGTCGATCGCAGGTTGATGACGGTTTTGACTCCCAGCTTTTGCAGTTGCTGCCAGCCTTCGGCCGTAGGCTGAGCGGAGCGGTACAGGCTGTCCGAGACCTTGTGCAAGTTGGGCAGGCCGGGTACATTGAGAGGCTCGGCCCACCTCTCGGCACTCGTGCTTTGAACCTTCCGCGAGTCGTTCGTCGTTCCCAGTGGGATCGGCCCGGCGCTGTACCGGCAGCCCAGCAGCCCGGCGCCGAACACCAGGATGCCGGCGAGCAGCCAATGAATCGGCCGCAGCCCCCACCCATTCTGATAAGCTCTCTCAGTCGTAAGCATTTGCACAATCTCCCAAGGCGTCTTCCTCACCCCGACCACAATCACGCTTACATCTTACGCGTTTACATGCCCGCAAGTTCCGGCGCGGTTCTTTGGAGGTCTGATACCGATTCCGGTTGAGTTCCTCGTAGCAATTTGCCATAATCCGGGTGGCATCGTCAAGCGCAGCTTGGCGATGGCTTTCCGCGGACTGGGTCAAACCATCGGCAAGCCCTTCGGCCTTGACGATGCCACCCAGAGATACGAAATTCCCAGGGGGAATCGGTCTGAGCATCAATGATCCGCTCCGGGTCCGGTCCGGCGGGTGAGCAGGAGGATTTGGCGGCCCACGCTGCGGCAGACGTGCACGAGCGAGAATTTCACGGGGGCCAGCCTCGGCTTCACAAAATCGGTGCAGGGCGTTGCCGGCAGGGCGTCGCCAAGGACTTCAATTTCGCCACCTGCGGAGCAGCCGAAGCCTACCCGCTCGGCTGTCGCGATGATGGGAACCTGTTGCGGCTCCAGGCCGATCAGCCGGCAACAGATTCTTTCGCAGGCGATGGGGTCCGTGCCGCCGATGAGCCAGCCCAGCGGTCGGCTCGGGCCGCGAATCGGGCCCTGACCTTCCATCGCCACGATCCCGTCGATAATCGTCAGAGCGGGATGCAGGTATTTGTAGATGTCGATGAGCAACTCACAAAACGTGCCGGCGTCGCCGCCCTTGCGAAAGTGCCACAGGGCCTTGCGTTTGCCGCTGACGCAGCCGAACATGTTCTTGACGGCGAACGTGGCGATCAACTGCTGGTGAGCCTTGAATTTCGGCAGGTTGATGATCGCGTCGGCATCGAGGGCCACGGAGCTGATCCCCACCCACGGCTTGCCCGGCCCGAGCTTGCACTGTCTCGGCTTGTTCAGTTGCCGGATGGGCACGCCGAGCTTTCGCAAAGGCTCGGTCAGCTCCAGCGCCCGCGCGCAGATCGCCGTATTCGTCCAGGCGGGCGAGTCCGCGACGAACGGGCTGGCGCCGAAGTCCTTCAGCATCCTGGCCACTTCGAGGATGATGGCCGGGTGGGTTTGCGCGGCACTTCGGCGGTGTGAGCGCGGCGCGATAAAGTTCGGCTTGAGCAGGACCTTGTCGCCTCGCTTGACGAAGCGATCGAGCCCGCCGAGCAGCTCGAACTGCCGGTGGACGGCCTGGGCGACCCGTCCGGCGTCATAATCTTCACATCGAATCAACGCGACCTGTGCGGCAGACATCGACTTTCCAATCCATCTGATCGGCTCATCCTGCTATTGTGCCCTGGTTGAGCAGAGACCTGCCCCGGTCAATCGCTGGTGCCTGTGCACACCAGGATGTAAATGCGGACGCAAGGCCTGTACCCCGGCGGCTTGCCCCCACCCGGAGTGAGGAACAGGCAGCCCTGCGGCCGGTTGAACAGCAGCCCGCCCAGGGTGGTCTGCTCGCCGGTGTACGTGTCCGGACCCAGCACGAGCAGGTCACCGGAACCCATTTGGGCGGCGAAGGCGGCCGGTGCGAAGTAGAACTCGTGACGGCGAATGACCGCCCCCAGTTCCGGAATGGCGCTTCTGGCCGCCGGCATATAGGTCGGATAAGCGATGATTTTGCGTACGCCACGGGCCCAGGGGACAGACTCGGCCCGGATTCGCAGCACGAGCGATCCGGGCCCGACGTTCACCGTCTGGCTCGACAGGTCGTTGCCTACGAACCTGATCGGGCGGCCGATGGGCAGATCGACAATAGGCAGGTCCATTGAGTCGTTGTTCGCAACCGGCAGCACCGTCGTGCCCGCCATTTGGCCATCCGCACCGGCCAGCAGCTTCTGAATGTCGTTCCACATCTCCATTCGGCCGAACTTCACCCGGAAGGAGTTCCCCGCAAAGGCGTTGTAGCTGCTCATGTAGATCGGCTTGGCCGAAAGCATGCGCCAAAGCTCGTCGAGCTGATCCAGCTTATCGGCAGGCAGATCGATCTCGCGGACCTCCATCCGGACCGTCGCGTAGAACTCCGCCCTGGGAGGCTTGTCGGCGGGCCTCGGGGCTATGTCGGCAAGCTTCACGTTCTCCCAGATCTGACGTTCCTCTTTCGCGTCGCCTCCGCAACCCGCCATGGCGACGAGCAAGAGCATCAGTGCCAAACCACAGAGCCATCGACTCATGCCGCACAGACTACTTGCCGCATCGCGGCTTGTCAACGCAGCGGCCAGGCCGGTCCGGGGGCAATCGCAAAGCCGTTGGCGAATGTCTGGGGGCAAATGTACTTCCGATAACATCGGCGTCACACGCGAATCTGCGAGTGTGCGTTCGCCGGACCGGCGACAAAGCCTGTCTCGCGCGGCCTCCCGGCGAAGGGAGCTTCCCCGAGCGGAATTGTGGTTAAGATCCGCCCTGATTCGGCCGATGGGTTCTGGCGTCGAGCATCAGTGGAGAGCAAATGTGGAGATACAGGATATGAGAACGGGATGGATTGAGACCTTCGACTGTGACCTCACCGACGAGCAGAAACGGCTGTGCGAGTGGATTGCCGAGCGGGCACAAGCCGATATTCGTCGGATTCCCTACAAGGAGGCGCGGGAGGCCCTGGGCATCGCGAGCGACAGAGAGCTGACCTGCATGCTGCGGAACATGCGGGAACGCCTGGACGGTCTCCACGGGATGGTCCAGTCGCCGATTGTCAATACACACAGTCCCTACTTCGACATCCACGCGGATGCCGGCCACATCTGGGACAGCTACCGTCGGGTGGAGGAGGAGTCGGTGGACTCGGAGCGCTACGTACTCAATCTGCATGCGGCCGCCGTGTCTTGCTGAGCGGACCTGTTCTGACCTGGGAACTCATCAATAGCTCTGTTGATCGGAGGAGTACCGAGCTATGTACGCGAAATCGACTGTTCTCGGCTTGTCACAAGCGAAAATGGGCATCTCGGAAGATAAAGTAGGCTGCTGGAGATTGTGGGCAAAGCCCAAGGCCCCGAGGAAGTGGGGCCCCCGGCAGAGCCACGTGGTGCTCGGACCTTATCCGGAGCCCCTGAAAAGCCGGTCTTCAAGCCTGTAGAGTGCCGCTATAGCCGTCAGTTCTGTTTGATCCATCACTTCGGAGCGCCGGCCGACCAGGAGTCTGCATACATGCAGAGCCGTCCGCTGTGCCTGCCCAAGGATTCTGCGACAGGCGCGTGCTACAACAGCCAGACGGGGGATTGTGGTGGTTGCGCCCGGGAGGATTGCCAGCCGCCGTACGAGCCGCCGGGCATGGGAAGCTCCTGCCCGGACTCCGTTCAGCCGGGACCCCCGCTGACGCCGGTTTACAGACTCTGGTCGCCCACGCGCAGCTTCCGCTTCTACACGATCAGTGGGTCCGAGAAACAACTCCTTTTGGACAACTGTGCACGTGTGGGCGTACGAAGGAGTAGCCTGGTACGCGCATCCGCCTCAGCAGAAGACCCGCGCCTGACTCGTGCACGCTACGTGTCATCCCCAGCATGACAGAGAATCCAGGCTAAGCCCGGAACCTGACGTGGCCACACGCCGAGCAGGTCTTCTGTTCATTTTGCTTGAAACAGGGCGTCAGATTATCTATAATATTGACTTGGACGTTGGGCCGGTAAGTGCACGGATGCAGAGCTCAATTTGTGCGATGATTGGCTGTTGTTGACTCCATGCACATCATAGCCGTGGCGAATCAGAAAGGCGGTTGCGGCAAGACGACGACCGCCATCAATCTAGCCGCCGCACTTGCTGCTCTCGGCCGCAAGGTGCTGCTCCTGGACCTCGATCCGCAGGGTCACGCCACACTCGGCCTCGGCTACAATCCGAACCAATTCGAGAAGACAGTTTACCACTCGCTGGTGGATGAGTACGTGCCGATCTCCTCCATCGTGATGAACACCACGCTCAGCAGGCTACAACTGGTCCCCAGCAACGTGCTTCTGGCGGGAGCCGAGATGGTGCTTCGCAACGCCCCCGGCAAGGAACTGGTACTGGGCGAGCTGCTGCGGCCGGTGTCGTCCGAGCACGACATCTGCGTGATCGACTGCGGGCCATTGTTCGGCCTGCTGATGATCAACGCCCTCGTCGCCAGCACGCACGTGATCGTCCCGGTCCAGGCTCACTTCTACGCCCTGGACGGCCTCAAGCGTCTGCTCGACACGATCGAGGTGATTCGCACGCGGTTCTATCCCTGCCAGGTCAGGCCGCTCGGGCTTCTGCTGACGTTTGTCGAGCCTCGGACTCTCCTTTGTAGACGGGTCGAGACCGGCATGCGGGATCTCTTCGGTCCGCTCGTGTTCGATACGGTCATTCACAAGAGCATCGTGCTGGCGGAGGCGCCGAGTGTGGGACAATGTGTGCTCACGTACGCTCCCGAGAGTCGCGGCGCGCTGGAGCATTACGCGCTGGCCCGCGAGGCGATGGCCCGCTTGGACGGTTCCGGCGCGGTGGACGCCGCCGCTGACAGGCCGGTCTCATGACCCCGCCGCAGCGCCCCGATGCCGAGCGGCCGTTGTGTCGCGGAGGGTCGCCGCAATCCGGCGGGCGTACTCCAGAGTGATCGCCTTCTTATGTCCGTTCGGGCCGCCATTGTGGATTCTGGCCATCTCCATCATGCTGCAACCCCGGCCGTAGTGCAGCAGGTACGCTCGCACGACCTCCCTCGCTTTCACCGGATCCCTCGCATCTGCGTAGCTCCAGTCCACGCCGAGGAACCGTGTGGCATCGGCCCAGTAGTCGCGATGAATCTGATAGGGGCCGACGGCTGTTCCTCCATCGCCCGCCGCCCCCGGGTCGTTGCGGCTCTCGACCGCCGCGATCGCATCGAGCAGGAGGTCGAGTCCGCTCCGGTCAACCGATGTCGCGTTGCCGCCGATCCGAATCGGCGGGCTCACGAGAATTGCCGATAGCAGCAGAAGTCCTTTCATAGCACACCCCCAGTCATCCCTGAGACTGCACGTGCGGCCTCTGTACATACTCTGGGCCGCAATGTCCCCAGTGATTCACAGCCTCGCATGCGACGCCGGGACGGCCGGGTGCGTGGAAATTGCTCGGGCGTGCGCCAGATTCAGAGCGGAGAGCCGTTTCAAAAGTAGCATGGGCATCTTGCCCATGAGTCACAGGGCCGTCCCCGCCTCCGTGAGGACAAGACAGCCCTCATCGCGCGCACTTCACTGCGGGCGGGACGCCCGCGGGACACATGGGCAGGATGCCCATGCTACGACAAAGCTCGCGAGACCTGGAGATCAGGTGCGTGGGGCGGCCGCGGCGCGAGCAGGGGGAGCGCGTCCTGTCCTTTGGCTATTTGTCCAGCGACTTGACCCGGATGTTGCGGAGCTCGAGGTAGTCGCCGTGGCCGAGGAAGCCGATATGCCCCTTCGTGTTCTTCAGGCCGGGATGCTCGTGCCCGTCGATGGCCTTGGGCGTGCTCGCCTTCTCGATGTCCGCGTCGGTGATCGTCGTACCGTTCAGCTTCACGGTGATCTGCTTGCCCTTGGCGGTGATCTCCTCGGAGTTCCACAGGCCGATGGGCTTGAGGTAGCCGGGCTTGGCGGGGACGACGCCGTAGATCGAGCCGTGATGCTGGTAGTCCTTGAGCCAGCCGCGGTAGCGGGGTGACTGATCGTCGAGAATCTGGATCTCTATTCCCTGGTATGCCCCATCGCCCGCCGTCGGCACGCGGATTCCCACGCCGTTGTTCGCCCCGGGCGTCAGTCGAAACTCGAAGCGAAAGACGAAGTCGCCGTACTCCTGGGCCGTGTAGAGGTTGCCGCCGCCTTGCGACGGATCGATGATCAGCAGGCCGTCGCTGACACCGTAGCCCTGCGTGTTGGTCCAGCCGGTCAGGTCCGTGCCGTTGAAGAGTTGCGTGAAGCCCTCTTTCTTCTCCTCGGCCGTCAGTTGGTTGGTTCCCTTCTCGCGGGGAATCTCGCGAATGTAGATATTGCGGAAGTACAGGAAATTGCCGTGGTTCTGCAGCTCGATCTGGCCGATTGGATAAATGGGCTTGTCCCGCTCCCAGTAGTTCTCCATGATGACGTTGTCCACGACGAGCTCGTCATTCAGCATGACGGTGACGCGGGGTCCGATCATGATGATTCGGAACGTGTTCCACTCGCCGACGGGCTTGTCCGCGACTTTCGAGGGCTTGCTCGGGTTCTTCTGGTTGTTGTAGAGTCCGCCGGAGCCGACTTCGGCGCCGACGCCCTTGTTGGCAATATCCCAGATCTGCACCTGGGGCGAGCCGCGCAGGTAGATGCCGCTGTCGCCGCCTTTCAAGATCTTCCAGTCCACGAGCATCTCGAAGTCGCCGTAGTCCTTGATGGTGCACAGGCTGCGTCCTTTGCCATCGAAGGTCAGCACGCCGTCGACCGCCTTCCAGTGGGCCCGCATGTCCTCGTCGGCCTCCTGCTGGAGCTTGGCCCGCTCATCTGCCGTCAGTGTCGCCCGCTTGTACGGCTTTTCATACTCCCCCTTGAGCAGGCCCTTCCAACCGCTCAGGTCCTTGCCGTTGAACAGGGCGGTGAACCCTTCCGGCGGCTGATTCAAAGGCCGTTGCGGGGCGTCAGCCGCCCGCGCCGTCCACGCCATACCCAGGAGAACCATCAGAATCGTAACCACAACGAAGCTCGTGCCCAGTTGAAGTGTCTGTCTTCTCATTGAAATGTTCTCCTTTTCAGTGCCTGGACCATTCTTTCATCGGGCCGATGACGCCCATACCGGCGTTCGTCATCGCAGCCCCGGCCGCAACCGCCAAGAGTCTATGCCCGCCTGCCAGCCCCGTCAAGCCTCCAGCCCCGGTTTGTAGTGACGCCGTGAGGCGTTTCTCGTAACGCTGTTACCAGCACGCGATGTGGAGGAGAGGACCGGTTGGCTTTGTTTCCCAAAATCACCCATGCAATCTCCTCCAACCTGCCGCCTTTCAAATTGGCTTTGTTTCGCGCGGTAGGGCGAGCGTGGGTTCCCAATCGCGATGCATCGCGATTGGGGTCCCCGTCCCCGCTCGCCCCGGATTGCCGTGCAAGTCCCCGCTGCGGAATTGGCTTTGTTTGTGCAATCGGGCATGCTCGTAGTGACGTCGTAAGGTGTTTC
>Ga0315280_10009410_pt1 | contig 12553 bp, 11 predicted proteins | sample YL17G06_40_MG_FD_203697 | JGI IMG/M metagenome (GOLD analysis project Ga0315280, IMG submission 203697) | Sediment microbial communities from Yellowstone Lake, YNP, Wyoming, USA - YL17G06_40 | ecosystem: Environmental > Aquatic > Freshwater > Lake > Sediment | place: USA: Wyoming | collected... | reverse complement strand
AAAGAAATGAAAGCAGCTATTTAAAAAAGGGAGGACAGTCTATGCATACTGGCCGAAATTGAAAAGATATTTTGGTATTGACATCCCTCTCCTCTTCCTATCATAATATTTCAAGTCTTTAATTAACCAAGTGTCCAAATTCATATGAAAAAGAAATTATTTTTCAAATGGGTTATCCTTCTTCCTATCACATTCTTCCTTCTTTTGGGATGTGCGAAGAAAGGCGTCAAGACGATTGAAGGAGATCCTGAAACCCTTTATAAACAAGGGTTGGCTCGATTCAATAAAAGAGACTATCCCGAGGCTTTAAAGAGATTTGAACAGCTCAAGTCGAGTTTCCCTGATAGCCCTCCCTATACGGTTTGGGCAGAACTGAAGACTGGAGATTGTCATTTCTTTAAAAAGGATTATGTGGAAGCCATTGCTGCTTATGAGGAATTTAAGAAGATCCATCCCACCCATGAAGAAATCCCTTATGTTCAATACCAGATTGGGATGGCCTATTTCAAACAGATGTCCACCCTTGATCGGGATCAGACCTCTACGCAGAAGGCCCTCTCTAACTTTGAATATTTAATTGCCAATTACCCACCAAGCCTCTTCACCGAAAAAGCAAAAGAGAAAATTGGCGTCTGCAAGAAACGATTGGCCGATCATGAATTTTACATCGGGAATTACTATTATAAGCATGGAAAATTTCAGGCTGCTTCGGTCCGTTTCGAAGGTTTGATCGAAAAGTTTCCAAAGATGCCTGAAGAGGATAAAACCCTCTTCCTCCTGGGAAAGAGTTATCTTGAACTCGATCAATCGGAGAAAGCCGCAGAAGCCTTCACCAAGATTGTCAATGAATATCCCAAAAGCTCCCATTACAAAGAAGCCAAAGCGATTCTTGATAAAGGTATAAAGGAGAAGGCGATTTCACTTCGCAAGACAAAGACAAAAGAGTCCAAGAAAAAGGAGGGAAAGATAGAGGCAGAATCAGACAGAGTCTATTTGGTCAAATATGAAGAGGAGAGGAGGCAGTCCGTGCCCCTCGCCCCCTCCCTTCCTGTTACCAGTGAGTCGGTTAAGCCGATCCCTCCCAAGGAAGAAGTGAAGAAAATAACAACTCCAATGGTTGCAGAACCAATGCAAGAGGAACGAGCTAAAGCTATTTCTCCTCCTCAAGAGACAAAACTTAGGGTAGAAATGCAACCCGAAGAGGAGAAAAGGATGGCAGCATTACCCATTCCAAGTCCCCCTACTCCGTCACAAAAGGGCATCCCATCCGAAGCTAAACCAGAAGAAGAGAAGCGGATCACAGCATTACCGGCCACCCCAATCACACCCTTGGAAAAGGAGAAACCCAAAAAGGAAGTTCTGCAGGAACCAGGGCAGGCGAAGCTTGTGGACAAAGGTCAACCCATTGATATCACCTCAGACAGGGTGGAGACATACTCTAAGGAAAACTTGATCATCTTTAAAGGGAATGTTACAGCTCGACAGAAGGATATTGTGATCTATGCCGATTCCTTAGAGGCAGTGGTCATTGAAGGCGGTAAGGGAATTGAAAGGGTCGTTGCAGGGGGGAATGTGAAGATTCAACAGGGGCTTCGGGTGGCCAACTGTCAGAAGGCGGTCTTTTACAATATCGATCAAAAAGTCGTTTTAACGGGCGACCCAAAGGTTTGGGAAGGTAATAATATGGTTTCAGGAGATGAGATCGTCTTCGATATCGAACAGAATCGCATCGAAGTGAAAGGAGGACCGGGTGGACGAGGAAAGGCGAAGATCCATCCCGGAGGGGAATTTGAAAAGTTGAAATGAGAGGAACCTCCTCTTACTTCTCCTAACCATTTCTTATTTCTGGTTGAAAGAAAGACAATCACAGTAATCCAACCGCTATAATTTTGAATCATATGGAATAAAGTAGATAGAGGCGCCCCGATGAGGTGTCTCTACTTTTTGGTGTTGTGGAGAAAGGTGTTGTGGAGAAATTGACAATTTGGAGAAAAACTAATAAAATAAGACATTTATAATTTTTTAGGTGTTTGGAGATGTTTGAAAATCTTTCATCAAAACTGGATGCTATCTTTAAGAGACTGAAAAGCCATGGAAAATTGACTGAGCAGAATATCAAAGAGGCCTTAAAGGAAGTGAGGATTGCCCTCTTGGAAGCGGATGTCAATTTCAAAGTGGTCAAGGATTTCATCCAATCTGTCGAACACAGGGCGATCGGTCAGGAAGTGATGGCCAGTCTCACACCAGCACAGCAATTGATTAAGATTGTAAAAGATGAATTGACTTCCCTGATGGGAGATGGGGACCAGAAGATTCATCTTTCGGGAACCCCTCCTGTTCCGATCATGCTGGTTGGTCTCCATGGCTGTGGGAAAACCACCACCACAGCTAAGCTTGCCCGATATTTTCAGGAGAGAAAGAAGCGTCCCTACCTTATTCCTGCAGATGTCTATCGACCAGCAGCCATTGAACAGTTACAGAAATTGGGGGAGGAGTTAAAAGTCGATTTTTACCGTCCTGAGGCATCCCAAACGCCCTTGGATATCTGTCTGAAAGGAAGGGATTTCGGCCTCAAGGGGGGCTACGATCTGATGCTCATCGACACCGCTGGACGACTTCATATCGATGAGGCATTAATGCTGGAACTGAGGGAGATCAAGACAAATCTCAACCCGAAAGAGGTGCTCTTGGTGGCAGATGCCATGACCGGGCAAGATGCCGTCAATATGGCTAAAAATTTTAATGATCGACTGGGTATTGATGGGATCATTCTGACCAAGATGGATGGAGATGCACGGGGAGGAGCTGCCCTTTCGATCAAATCAGTAACACAAAAACCCATTAAATTCATCGGTGTGGGTGAAAAGTTGGATGCCCTGGAGGTTTTCTATCCCGATCGGATGGCCTCGAGAATTCTGGGAATGGGCGATGTCCTGACCTTGATCGAGAAGGCAGAAGCTGTTTTCGATGAGGAAAAAGCCAAGGAATTAGAGAAGAAGATTCGAAAGGATTCCTTTACGCTGGAGGATTTTCGGGATCAACTCCAACAGGTTCGAAAGATGGGGTCATTGGACTCGATCTTAGGAATGATCCCAGGTCTTTCAAAAAAGATGAAGGGAATGGGGAGCCTCGATTTCGATGAGAAAGAACTGGTTAGGGTGGAGGCCATCATCAACTCAATGACATCAAAAGAAAGAACCAATTATATGATCATCAATGGAAGTCGGAGATTGAGGATTGCTCGAGGAAGTGGGACGAGCGTTCAAGAGGTGAACCAACTCTTAAAACGTTATGCCCAGGCTCGAAAAATGATGAAGCAATTTTCTAAAATGGGAGAGAAAGGATTCGGAAGAGGGAGAATGCCCTTTTTCTCATAGCCGCATAGCGCATAGCAGCATAGGGCATGGAGTAACTCAGGGCTTTAGCCCTGAGCTCAGCCCTGAAGGGCTGAGTTACACCTTATGCGCTTTGCTCTATGCCCTTTGCGATTTTGTAGAGAAGGAGGTGGTAGAAAACGATATGGCTGTATCGATGAGACTAATGAGATTTGGTGGAAAGAAGAGCCCTTTTTACCGGATTGTGGTTTCGGATCGTCGCACTTCCAGGGATGGAAGGTTTATTGATCAGGTGGGAACTTATGATCCCAAGAAAGATCCAGTGGAGGTCCGATTCAAAGAAGAGAAGGCGATTCAATGGCTGAGAAAAGGAGCTCAGCCCACACCAACTGTCCGTCAACTTTTGATCCGTTCGGGTATTTCAAAAAAGTTGGCGGAAGGGAAGATTGAATAGATTGCCTTTTCCCAAACCTTTGCTTTTCATGGATCTCTGTCAGGACCATTGCATGAAGTGGAGGAGGGGTTATGAACACGAAGGAGTTAATTGAGTACATTGCAAAGGCCTTGGTCGATCATCCAGATCAGGTGAGGGTTTCTGAAATCGAAGGAGAGAGAACTTCGGTCATCGAACTCTCTGTGGCCAAGGAAGATTTGGGGAAGGTGATCGGTAAACAGGGCAGAACAGCCAGGGCCATCCGAGTCATCCTTGGGGCTGCATCCGCCAATTTAGGGAAACACTCTGTTTTAGAAATCATCGAATAGGAGAGCTCTGAAAAAATATTTCACGCTCTCTTGATGACACCGATTTCAAAAAAAAGGATGACACAGATTTTATTGATTTTTCAATGAATTTCCTATCAGTGTAATCGGTTCCTAATCAATGTAATCAGAGATTTCTGGACTTTTTCAGAAATCTCAATGATGGTTCATGGAGAAAGATCTTTTACCCATCGGAAGGGTGGTTAAACCCCATGGCGTCAAGGGAAAGATCAAGGTAGATTATTTTGGAGAGGATCTCAACCATTTTCCTCTCTATCGAGAGGTCTTCATCAAGGATCATGTGGGCCGGCTGCAGGCCTACGACATCTTGGAGGCGGTCCCCCAACCACCCCGTCTCATCCTCCGATTAAAAGGGATTGAAAGGATAGAAGAGGTTGAGCCTCTGGTGGGAAGGGAGATTTTCATCGAGAAGAGGTCTCTTCCTGATTTAAAAGAGGGAGAGCATTATTGGTTTGAAATTTTGGGAATGGTGGTTGAGACGGAGAAAGGTAAAAGGATCGGAAGAGTGAGGGAGATCTTTCCCACAGGAGCCAATGATGTTTATGTTGTCGAGGGGAAAAGGAGAGAGATCTTTCTGCCAGCGACGGAGGAAGTGATCCAGAGCATCGATATTAAAAAAGGGAGAATGAAGGTCATTCGGATGGAGGGATTGTGGGAGGAAGAGGATGAGGTTTGATATTCTTACCCTCTTCCCCAATATGTTTTCCTCACCTCTTCGAGAAAGCATCTTAGGCAAGGCGATCGAAAAAGGGCTCATCCAAATCCGAACCATCAACATCCGAGATTTCGCCTTAAATAAACACCAAGTAGTGGATGATACTCCTTATGGAGGGGGTCAGGGCATGGTGATGAAAGTGGAGCCTATTGCCCGAGCTATCGAGTGGGTGAAGTCCCAAAACCCATCTGCATGGACAATCTATTTGACTCCACAAGGAAAACAGTTCAATCAGGAGATGGCTCTGGACCTTTCATCCAAATCCCACCTCATCCTCCTTTGTGGCCGATATGAGGGGGTGGATGAGAGAGTAAGGGGACTCTTTGTAGACGAAGAGATTTCGATTGGGGATTATGTCTTAACTGGAGGGGAATTGGCAGCAATGGTCATCATCGATGCGGTCTCAAGGCTTTTGCCTGGAGTTTTGGGATCCGATCGTTCCGCAGAGGAGGATTCCTTCTTCAACTCCCTTTTGGAACACCCTCAGTATACCCGGCCTTTCAATTTCCAGGGGAGTTGTGTTCCGGAAGTTCTCCTTTCTGGAAACCATTCAGCAATTTCTCTCTGGAGGAGGAGAGAGGCACTTAAGCGAACGTTGGTAAGAAGGCCAGATCTTTTACCTAAAGCCAACCTCTCCGATGAAGATAAGAGACTTTTGGAGGAGATCCTCCAAGAGAGCAGAACCGATAAGAGTGGGGATGGAGTCTAACCTCTATATCGGATTGGTTCATCATCCAATTTATGATAAGAGAAGAGAGATCGTGGCTACAGCCGTCACCAACTTTGATGTCCACGATATCGCCCGTTGTGCAAAGACATTTGGGTTGGGAGGTTTCTTCGTCATTACTCCTTTGGAGAGCCAAGTTCATTTAGTCGAGAGGTTGATCCGGCATTGGGTGGAGGGCACAGGATCGGTTTACAATCCCACACGAAAGGAGTCTCTCTCCCTGGTTCGGGTCTCCCGAACCATTGATGAAGCGAGCCAAGAGATCTCCGATCTCTGGCAAAAAAAAGTGAAGAGAGTGGCAACAGGGGCATCCTTTCATCCTAAAAGCATTAGTTTTGGAAATTTGAGGAAATTATTGGAGGATCGAAGCACGCCATTCTTCCTTCTATTTGGAACAGGATGGGGTCTGACACAGGAGGTGAAGGATGGTTCTGACTATGTCCTGGCCCCGATCGAAGGAAAGGGATACAATCACCTTTCAGTTCGCTCGGCAGTAGCCATCATCTTAGATCGACTATTAGGGGACCGAACTCTATGAATGCGGATTCCCCTCACCCTACCCTCTCCCCAGAGGGGAGAGGGAAAGGGTGAGGGGGCATTCCGAAATTGAAAAGGAAGGGAGAAGTGAGATGAATCCAATGGAATTGGTTGAAAGAGAACAGTTGAGGACAGACCTCCAAGACTTCAAGGTAGGGGATACGGTAAAGGTCCATGTGAAGATTGTGGAGGGAGAGAAAGAGAGGGTGCAACCCTTCGAAGGAGTGGTGATTCGTAGGAAGAGAGGGGGAATTCGATCTACCTTCACTGTGAGGAAGATCTCCTACGGAATTGGAGTGGAGAGGATTTTTCCTTTGCATTCACCCAGGGTTGATCGGATCGATGTGATCAGCCGAGGTAAGGTGAGACGGGCCAAACTCTTCTACCTAAGAAATCTGAGGGGGAAGGCAGCTCGCATCAAAGGCCAGAGGAGACAAGAAATCTGACAAATAGAATGCAGAAAGCAGTATGCTATTTAATCTCTAATTTTCTCTGCCTTCTGCTTAGTGCGTTCTGCCTACTTTTAATAAAATGATGCTCTTCCATTCCCTTCCAACCCAACCCAAGGACTATTTCGAGAAGATGTATTATGGCCAGGGCTACCAAAGAATTGCAGGGGTGGACGAAGTGGGAAGGGGACCTCTGGCTGGACCAGTTGTAGCGGCCGCTGTCATTCTGCCCAAAGATGGGATTGGAGAGGAGCTCTTCGATTCAAAAAAAATTTCATCAAAGAAACGGGAGGAGCTTTACGGAATAATCCTTTCAAAAGCACTGGAAGTAGGCATTGGAACAATTGGGCAGGAAGAGATCGATTTCCTCAATATCTTTCAAGCCACGTTAAAAGCAATGGTCCTGGCCATTGAGAACCTTCCCATCCCTCCAGATTTTGTTCTGATCGATGGTCCTCACGGTCTCAGACTTTCCATTCCTCAAAAACCTATCCGAAAAGGCGACCAACTCAGCAACTCCATTGCTGCAGCCTCCATTGTGGCCAAGGTCACCCGAGACCGGATGATGCTGGAGTGCCATCAAAAGTATCCTCAGTATAATTTTGCAAAACACAAAGGATACGGGACGAAAGAACATCGGAGGGCGATTGAAAAATTCGGCGTCTGCGAACTCCACCGTAAGACCTTTAGAGGAGTAAAAGAATACCTCTAAACGCATGGCGCATGGAGCATAGCGCAAAGCATGTAACTCAGCCCTTCAGGGCTGATTATCAAGGCTAAAGCCTTGAGTTACAGACACGAATCACGCCTGCCTGCGGTAGGCAGGGACACGGAGACGAATGGAGAAGAAAGAACTCGGGAAGAAGGGCGAAGAACTGGCCCTTCGATTTTTGAAGAAGAGAGGATATCGTATCATCGAAAAAAATTATGTCTGTAAAATGGGTGAGATGGACATCATTGCCAAAGAGAAGGATACTTTAGTTTTTGTTGAAGTAAAGACCAGGACATCAACCACTTTTGGTCCTCCCCAGTTGGCAGTAAATCCCACAAAGCAGATGCAACTTTCGAAAGTGGCTTTGAGCTATTTGAAAGCAAAACAGCTTGAAGATGTTAAGGCAAGGTTCGATGTAGTTGCCATCCTCCTTGGCCCCAAAGGAGAAGAGATCGAACTGATCAAAGATGCCTTTGAACTGAAATACGTTTAGAACGTTCAGACCGCTGAGATCGTTAGGAACGCTGGACGAGCGAGATAATCGATTCAGCGCCTTATCCGCAATCCGTGAAAAAAAACCCTCACCTGTTTTCGAGGTGAGGGTTTTTTTAGGCAACTTCTCTATTTGACCTTAGCTGCTTCTTCCAGCGGTATTCTCATCTTGTAGAATGAACGCCACACGAAGATGACCCCGACAATGAACACCGGAATAGCGATGTAGGGGGCGTAGTTCGTGGAACTGCCTTCCTTCGCTTGTACCGCCATCTCGATCGCGATTTCGGTTGCGAGCAGGCCGAACAGAGTCGAGAACTTGATGATGGGGTTCATGGATACGGATGAGGTGTCCTTGAAGGGGTCGCCCACCGTGTCGCCGATGACCGTTGCGGCGTGGAGCGCCGAACCCTTTTCCTTCAGGTCAACTTCAACAATTTTCTTCGCGTTGTCCCACGCGCCGCCGGTGTTTGCCATGTAGATGGCCTGGAAGAGGCCGAAGCAGGCGATGGAAATCAGATACGCCACGAAGAAGTTGGGGTTCAGTAACGCGAAGGCGAGCGTCATTAACAGGATCGCGATAAAGATGTTCCACATACCCTTCTGCGCATACTGGGTACAGATCCTTACAACCGTCTTGGAATCCTCGATATCGGCTTCCGTCTTGTCCAGGTTCATGTTCCTCTTAATGAACTCGACCGCCCGGTACGCACCGGTGGTAACCGCCTGCATGGAAGCCCCGGCGAACCAGAAGATCACCGCGCCGCCACAGATCAGGCCGAGAATGATCGGCGCGTCGGTCAGCTGCACATGCAGCATGTTCTTACTCTGGAGCAGCAGGATGATCGAGAAGATCATAGTCGTAGCACCGCACACCGCAGTGCCGATGAGCACCGGTTTGGCGGTCGCCTTGAAGGTGTTTCCGGCCCCGTCGTTGGACTCGAGGTAGAATTTACCCATTTCGAAATCGGGGGTGAACCCGAAGTTCTTCTTGATATCTTCCTTGATGCCGGGGATGTTTTCGGTCTGCGCCAGCTCGAATATGGACTGAGCGTTGTCGGTGACTGGGCCGTAAGAGTCGACGGCAATGTTGACCGGGCCCATGCAGAGGAATCCGTAGGCGACCAGACCAAAGGCGAAAATCGACGGATAGTTGATGACTTCAGCCGGTATAAAAAGGCTGACGAAATACGCGCCGGCCAGAAGACCAGCAATCAGCATGCCCATGTAGAAGGCGCTGAAGTTACCGGAAACGATACCGGACAGTATGGTAAGGGATGCACCGCCCTCGCGCGACGCGGTCACAATCTCTTGCACGTGCTTCGATTTGGAGCTGGTAAATATCTTGGTGAACTCGGGGATGAGAACTGCCGCCAGCGTACCGCAGCTGATGATCATGGCAAGTTGCCACCAGACATGGGGCATGGGGGTAAGCACGCCGTCTTTTAGAACTTGGAGGTCGCTGATCAGAAGGTAGCTCATCACAAACGAGGTGCTGATGCACAGGGTGGCGGCGATCCAGATCAGTCTCATGAGGGGCTCTTCGAAATCGATCTCTTTCTTCCCTTTATATTTTACGGAAGAAATGCCCTGATTGACAAAATAGGAAAGCCCGGAGCAGAAGTCCATAAGGAAACGCATTGCGAAAATCCAGACGATCAGTTTGCCCTGGATGGCTTCTTTGACCGCGCTGTCAGGACTCACAACGGCAAGCGTGATAAAAGCTATTAGCGCAACGCCGGTAACGCCATAAGTTTCGAAACCGTCTGCCGTGGGGCCAACGCTGTCGCCTGCATTGTCACCGGTACAGTCAGCAATAACACCAGGGTTACGGGGGTCGTCTTCCTTCACCTTGAAGACAATCTTCATGAGGTCGGAGCCGATGTCGGCGATCTTCGTGAAGATACCGCCCGCGATACGGAGTGCCGATGCGCCCAGTGACTCACCAATGGCGAATCCCAGGAAGCAGTACCCGACGATATCGCGGGGCACGAAGAGCAGAATGATGACCATCATGACAAGTTCAAGGGAAATGAGAAAGAGTCCCACGCTCATACCGGAGCGCAGGGGAATATTTACCACGTCCCAAGGCTTCCCCGCCAGCGAGGCAAAAGCGGTACGGGCGTTGGCATAGGTGTTTATCCGGATGCCGTACCAGGCAACGCTGTAGGAACCGCCCATACCCACTACCGAGAAGAGCAGTACCAGCAGCAGTGTGGGAACCCCCTGTCCCTTCAGGGCCAGGAAATAGAAAGACATGGCGACAGCGATGAAAATGAACAGCATGAGAAGAAATTTGCCCTGCTGAATCAGATAGGTGCGGCAGGTCTGATAGATGATATCAGCCACCTTGAGCATTGATTCATGGGCTCTCAACTTCTTGACTTGGTGACGAAGAAATAAGCTGATACCCAGCGTACCAGCGATGATGCACGCGCCATAGAACAGAAGATCCCATGGTCTTATGCCACCCAGCAGGGTATATGGAGCGCCCTTGTGCAAGTCGGGTATCGCGAGATCTGCCTCGCTCGCAAATCCTACGAGCGGGATGAACAGGTATGCAACTACCATCAACAACATTCGCTTCAGGTTTACACTTTTCAGTCTCATAATCCTTTCTCCTGAAAAAATTTGTATTTGGTTAAACAGGTTGCTGAAAATCTAAATTTCTTCTTATAACCTCCTCAGAAACAGTTGTTCTATTTCTGAAGATTTGTCTTGATTTTTTTTGCCAATATCGATCTATTGTTTTTCCAAATGTGAGGGGATGACCGAACAAAAATTTCGGAATGAATATAAGGGAAAGCATTTAATAAGTCAAGAATTTTTTCACAAACTTTCTAAAGATGCTCAAAAGTGAACATCAAACTGCAATAACATATTGAATTCACAAAATCTTTATGTCGGGGTAGATCCTAAGTTTTTAAGGCAATTTATCCTGTGTTAAGACAGAAAGGTCTGTGAATTTTATCCCTTCCCTGCCTAAACCCTACTCCTCCTTCAGGAATGGAGCAGTCTCCTCAGGAAGAGAGACATTGATAAAGATTCCGGATCCCATTTCAAATCCTGCAGGTGTGGTCAATCTCGGGGTAATTTGGAGATGCCAATGGTAGTAGTCCTCCCCTTCATCCTTAATCGGGGCGGTATGGATGACATAATTATAATCAGGATCGTTCAGTTTGGAATATAGCTTGAGCAAGGTCGTCTTTAAGACCTTTGCAAAATTCTTTGAATCCTCCATAGAGATTAAACCGAAAGAGGCCTGATGCTCTTTGGGAATAATCCAGGTTTCGAAAGGGAGTCGTGAAGCAAAGGGCTGAAGGACGACAAACTTTTCCGTATCCAAAACGATCCTTTTTCCAAAACTGAGTTCCTCCTCAACCAGATCACAATAAACACAGCACCCATGATCATCATAATATCGGGCTGCCTCCTCCAATTTCCTCCGGATATTGGATGGGACGACTGCGGTCCCGACAAATTGGGAATGGGGGTGTTCCAAGGATGTCCCTGCTGCTTCACCATGGTTTTTGAAGATGATGATCAATTTGATCCTCGGGTCTTCCCTTAAGGCAAGATACCTCTCCCGATAGGCAAGAAGCACCTCCTCCACCTGTTTATCATCCATCAAGGGAAGAAATCGATTGTGGAAGGGGCTTTCGATCACCACTTCATGGATTCCCACTCCATCCATCATTCTGAAAAACCCCTTCTCTTCCTTTCTCTCTAAACTTCCTTCTGGAGAAAGAGCTGGAAATCGATTGGGCACCACCCTTACCCACCATCCTTTGCTATCTTTAGGACCACCACTTCGGTAGGCGAGGGTCTCATGAGGGGTAAGGTGCTCATTGCCAGGACAGAAAGGACAGTCTTCTTTATAGATAGGTCTTTCAACCACAGGCTTACCCTTTTTAAAATCGTGGGGTCTCTTGGAACGCTCCGTTGCAATGATGACCCATTCTTTTGTAGTTCGATCCTGTCTTAATTGAGGCATGATAACCTCCCTTTCAATTGCGGAATGCGGCCTCCGGCTCAGAGAGCCTCTGGCTCGGAGAGATTTCGGAATGTTTTAAATTCGGAATTCGGAGTGCGGAATTTGGAGTAAAAGATTTATATTCCGCATTCTACATTCCACAATCCGCATTAGATAGATTCCGCAATCTGCATTCCGAATTCCGAATTTTGGAGGCCTTAACCTAAGGCCCAGATGAACCCCAGAACAGCACCCAATGGGATGGTGATATAGGGGTTACAGGTGAGGGCTCAGGAGCTTCCAAAAGACCGAGTGAGATAGCTCAAACCGAATCCTGCTGAACCACCTAAGATCACACCCATTAAGATTTTGAGAACCATAGATACCTCCCTTTATAAAAGATTATCATCCCATCCGTTCTAAAGCAAGGAGATAGTTTTACCTAAAGAAAGACATTGATATCGACCTCCTCCCCCTCTCCCTTGATGGGAGAGGGTTGGGGTGAGGGTGTCACATCACCTATTAATGGATTTACCTTGAATAGGAGTCTCAATTGATATAAGTTTAAAGCCATGGCCTCCTTTGTGTTCCTTCTTCTCCTTGGAATCATAGCGATCTCCACCGCCTCGATTTTTATAAAGCTCTGTGATGCGCCGGCCTTGATCATCTCAACATATAGAATGGTTCTTGCCTCTTTGATACTGATCCCATGGGCCAGTAATAAGAAGGTCTGGGAAGGATGGGAGAAGAAAGATGTCGCCTGGCTCATCTTTTCTGGAATCCTTCTGAGCCTCCATTTCGCCTTTTGGATCGCATCGCTGAAATATACCTCT
>Ga0315280_10009408_pt1 | contig 12554 bp, 10 predicted proteins | sample YL17G06_40_MG_FD_203697 | JGI IMG/M metagenome (GOLD analysis project Ga0315280, IMG submission 203697) | Sediment microbial communities from Yellowstone Lake, YNP, Wyoming, USA - YL17G06_40 | ecosystem: Environmental > Aquatic > Freshwater > Lake > Sediment | place: USA: Wyoming | collected... | reverse complement strand
TGTGTACGGGGAAAAAGGAGAGAAAGATCCGATCAAAATCATAAACAATGGTTTGAAAGAATTTTCTAAAAAAGATGTTGTTATTGTTGATACTGCTGGCAGATACAAGCAAGAAGAGCAGTTGATGAAGGAAATGAAACAAATTAGCGAGTTTCTAAAACCCGATGAGACTATTCTTGTTATCGACGGAACGATTGGTCAGGCGGCAAAGACACAGGCAGAAGCTTTCCACAAGGCAAGTCCAATAGGTAGCATAATCATAACAAAGCTTGATGGTACTTCTAAGGGCGGAGGTAGTCTGAGTGCCTGCGCTGTTACAGGCGCGAAAGTTAAGTTCATAGGTACGGGCGAATATTTGGACGATTTTGAGGCGTACAATCCTGAAAGGTTTGTCTCGCGCATGCTTGGGTTGGGCGACCTTCAAACCTTGTTGGAAAAAGCAAAGGAAGCAGAGATCAAGCCTGAGAAAGTCGAGAAGATTGTTGAAGGAAAATTTACTTTGCAAGATTTTATGGAACAGATAGAAGGTCTACAAAAAATGGGACCGATGTCAAAAATTCTACAGATGGTGCCTGGAATGGGTATGATGAAAATACCTGATGAAAAACTTAGCACACAAGAAGAAAAAATGAAACACTACAAGCACATAATTCAGAGCATGACAAAAGATGAGAAAGAAAATCCTGACATAATCACGCAGAGCAGGATAAAGAGGATTGCTAAAGGTTCTGCAAGAACTGAGGCAGAGGTTAGGGAATTGTTAAATCAGTATCACCATCTGAAAAAGTTAATGAGAACGTTGGGTGGCAGCGCTGGCCTACAAAGGGGAAGTTTAGCTAAGCTAGCAAAACAATTCGGTTTGAATTTCTAAATTTTTCAGAATTATGAATAATGCATGAAGGCAGATGGCTCATCATCCAACTTTTCTACCGCTTCAAAATATTTCTCATCGATAAACTCTTTGAAATAATTTTTCTCTTTTACACTTTTCAATCTTCCCAAAAGCTCGTAGGCAATATGCATATTTCTATCTAAATCTCTTAAAATCCTGTACCGCCTCCTCATAATATCGGAAAAATTATCGTAACAACTACAATGATGTAAAAAATCTTGCTTGTACAAAAAATCTTGCCTGTACAGTACCTGTTCCAACATGTATTGACAGACTACGATTATTCTTTTACGAATATCTTTTATGACTGTTGATTCTACTAACTCAGACCTCATAATTATCACTCACAAAGATTTCAAGATTATTGAGGGATGACTGAACAATTGTGATGATTTATTGGGTATACCTCCGTGGGGTTGTTCATTAACATCCTTTCTCAATCGATGAAATGATTCCACTGACCGAGAATAATGGATAGGTAAGAAAATTTTATTGTTAGGAATAACTCCTTTGGTTTTTTTCTTTTACCCACACTCTACGGTCGAAAGGTTACTCTTTATTTGAAAATTTTTAGGTCATCCGAAGGAAAAACGAGATATCGGCCCGGAATCATCCCAAAATTAAATCTTGGATGTGATCCAGCACATTTGATAGACTATTGTAAATAAATTTCTTAGAAGTTGTGTGGTGCGCGATACCAGAGTGTTCATAGTCTATCAGAAGAATATTTTGTTTTCTTATATTAAAAGTATTTTCGTTTCTGCTAAATAGATTTTGTATCATATAAGTTTTTTGTGACGATGAAATAGTTACAGTTAATTGTTTAAGCCATAGATTCCATAAGTTGATTTTATGAAACTCGAGGAAAAAATTTCAGAAGTTTTGAAAGAAGGATATGTTTGTGACAGTTGTTTAGGCAGAGATATAGCTGGCCAACTACTTTCAGGTTTGACAAATGAACAGAGAGGTAAAATTTTGAGAAATTTTCTTGCTTTTCTTTTGGACTCTGGTGAAAAAGTCGAAATTGACTCATCAAATTTTTATGGAATAAAGTTCAGAAATACAAAGCTGGAAATAAAACAACCAGGAAAATGTAGAATATGTAGAAATTTTTTTTCTGAACAGATTGATCAGTTCACAGAAAACATAATCAAACGTCTAGACAAAATAGAGTTTGAAACTTTTCTCGTAGGATCAGTACCGACTGATGAAATGGGCAAGGAAGAAGAGAAAATTTTTGAGAAAATCGGTATAGAGTTCGCTGAAACAGTAAAGTCTGAAATAAACCGTGAAATTGGAAAGAGAGTAGAAAAACTTACAGGGAAAAGATTTAACTTGAAAAATCCCGATGTTGTGATTTTGGCCAATCTGATGACAAACAGTGCAAAGTTGCAAATCAAAAGTCTGTACGTTTACGGAAGATATCAAAAATTATCGAGGGGAATTCCACAATCAAAATGGACCTGCAGCAGATGCCATGGGAAAGGTTGTGTTGAGTGTAAAGGAAAAGGAAAACTTTATCCTATTTCTGTTCAAGAAATTATAGAAAAACCTCTTCTCAAAAAAACTAAAGCAAAGAGCTCTGCGTTTCATGGAGCAGGTAGGGAAGATATAGATGCAAGGATGCTCGATTACAGACCATTTGTCATAGAATTAATCAAACCAATTAAAAGAAAGATCAATCTAAAGGAGATATTAAAGGAGATTAACAAATCGAAAAAAGTTAAGGTCAGGAATCTGAAGTTCACTGACAAGCAGATTGTGAGAAAAATAAAGAGCGAGAGGTGGGACAAAACTTACCTCGCAGAAGTGAAGTTCAAAAAACCGATAGACAAGAAAAAATTGAAACTTTTGAAAGGATTGAGAAGAGAAATAATTTCGCAGAGGACTCCTATCCGAGTTGCACATAGAAGGGCTGACAAGTTAAGGAAAAGAAGAATTAAAGAAATTTCTTGGAAAATGCTGGATAAAAAAACTCTACGAATCAAGATAAGGTCGGACGCAGGCCTATATATAAAAGAACTCATAAATGGAGACGAAGGAAGGACCAAACCGAACATCTCAGAAATGCTCGACAACAAGGTTAAAAAGATAAGTCTTGACGTAGTAAAAATACATACTAAAGGCGTCTGATATGGTGCAAAAACATTCAGGATTCAGAAGAAAAACCAGAAAAAAGTTAGCCCAGAAGCCAGGCTACAGGCCTCCCATCACAAAATTTCTGCAGGAGTTCGAGATGGGGCAAAAAGTTTGTATCGTTCTAGAGCCATCTTCGCATAAGGGCATGCCGAACCCGAGGTTCAAGGGAAAAACAGGAAAAGTAATCGGAAAGAGGGGCGAGAGCTACATCGTGGAGATTTTTGACATGAACTGCCCTAAGAAGATAATATCAAGACCCGAGCACCTGAAAGTCATGTAAAAGACTTAAATAGTGGAGTCTTAAACTAAATTATAAAAGTGACTATTATGGAAACAATTGACGAAAAACTAGTCTCAGACTCCGAGGCAAAGGAAATAATAGAAGGAAGAGCCAAAGAGGGTGAGCTGAAGTACGAGCAGAAGAACGCTTTAGAGATATTACGAAAGTTTGCCACTATAACACTCGAGAATGCAAAAAAGCTAGAAGAGGAGCTGAGAAAGATACCGAGCCTGAGGGATAGGCACATAGTGGCTATAATTAATTTTCTACCCCAAGACCGTGACGACCTGAGAGCGGTTTTACACAAGGAATATAACAATTTCACAGAAGAAGACCTAACGCTGATTCTAGACGCTGTAAAGAAGTTCTGAAAAAAGGTGAGCTTCTATGCAAGCAAAAGATGAATATATCATAGTATTGGATTTCCTTCCGCATGGCAAGCCCATGGACAGGAGGGCAGAACCAGTAGCGCAAGGCATAGGGGAGAAGTTTTTCAACCTTCTGGAAGTTTCCATAAAGGACGGAGTTACTGTTAAGATGAAGGACAGGATTTACATAGGCGATGAGAAGAGAGACGAGGTGAAGTATATACGCGGAAGGATTGGATATGCTGACCTGACAAGCTATGCAAAAGGAGTGTTAGAGGAATGCCTCGACGAGCTAGTGAAGAAAGAAGAGAAGAGATTCGTAGAATTTTTCAATAAAGCCGGTTCTCTGACTACGAGGTTACACAGCCTTGAGCTTCTGCCTGGAATAGGCAAAAAATACATGTGGGATATAATTTCAGAAAGGAAGAAGAAGCCTTTCGAGAGTCTAGACGATCTAGGTAAGAGAATAACTATGTTGCCCGAACCGAGGAAAATGATAATAAAAAGAATTATGGAAGAGCTGGAAGGAAAGGACAGGCACAGACTCTTCGTGTCAACAGCTGAAGTGATTTGAGGTTTTTTGTAATATAGGTTTATGTTGTTGGGTTTTGTTTTTACGTTTTGAGATTTTTATATTATATTCTCTAAAATATAGTTTATAAAATATATTTTAAAGTATATGCCCAAGAATTTTTACAAAAACTAATCCGACAGACCAACAAATGTTTTTTTACCACTCTGAAAAGTTCTAAATCCATATACCGAGCAAGAAGACAGAAATATTTTCGATAAGAATGCCTGTGATAAGCCTATTCACCTTCGACAAACCACTGGACATGCAGAATTTGTGTAAAAATCTGAACGGAAAAAAGTCCAATGATTTCTGGATAACTGCAATGGCCAGCAAGTACAACAAGGAAGAAATTTTCGTGCAGTACTGGTACTATGAGGACATAGACGATAGCATAAGGCAAGTTTTCGAAGAAGATGATGCCTACGAGGTTGTCAGTTTTCTCAAACAGAACGGAAAAAACAAAGTTCTCAAGAGAGTTTACGTCTTCGTAAACATCAAAAACAAAACACTCGAAGTCTACAGAGGGCCTGATAAAAAGACAGAAGAAATAATTAAAAAGATTTCGGGATATTTGAAAATAAAGTTCACTCCACTTCAACTAAAATCACATGAGATGGAGAGAATGCTTTCACACATATCAGAGCTTAGGACAGCGGTCTTTCGAAACGTTCATGGTTTGAAAGTTGAGATAATGAAGGCAGATGCTCTACAAGAAAATCTGAAGTTCAAGCACCATATGAAATATTTCAGGAACTGCTTCAGAGGGATGACTTTCAGACCAAAGATAAAATTTCTAAACAATAACAACAAGTACCATGTCTACCTAGATGGCGACCGTGGAACTCTCTATCTTTCCGAGAATGAAGTCTTCAGATGGAGGCCAAGATTCGAAATAAGGCAGATAGTTCAAAAGATAGCGGAATGCAACGGGTTGATATCTTCTTAGGTTTGTTTTTTAATTTATAATCCTAAAATTGAATTAATTGATTTAATGTTGGAGCAAAAAAAAATTTTGGTGTTATCTGGATATTATCTTCCCTACATCAGCGGAATGTCAATATACACACAAAGGCTCTACGAGTTTCTCGTAAAAAACGGCTACAAAGTCACTGTTCTAACAACAAGGCATGACAATTCCTTACCTAAAAGAGAAAACATCAACGACGTAGAAGTGATAAGATCCTACGTAGCTTTCAAGTTTCAACGAGGCGCTTACTCGCCCACCATCTTGTTTAATTTGATTAGAAACGTAACAGACTATGATTTTGTCATAATGAATATGCCATTTTTTGATGCTGGTTTAGCTACCATAATTTCAAAAATATTTAGTAAGAAAGTTTTCCTGACTTATCATTCGGATTTAAAAATCAGCAAAGGACTTTTATCCAAGATAGTTTCATGGCTATACTACAGGTCGTTGAACATTGCATGTAGCCTGTGCGACAAGATAATTGTCAACTCCATGGCTCACACTACGCAGTCTAAAATTAAGCAGTTCGTATCGAAAGTAAGACAGATAATTCCTCCAGTCGACACAGAAAGGTTCGATAAGAGTAAGGATGTCAAAGATTTCAAGAAGAAATATAACATAAACCCAAACGAAAAAGTTATTGGATTTATAGGCAGATTTGCAGAGGAGAAAGGTCTGAGATATCTTGTTGAAGCAATGTCTACGATAAATAAAGAAATTGAAAATGTCAGACTTTTATTTGGAGGAACTGGAGAAAAACTAGTGGGCAGGGAGAAGGAGTCAACTAAAGAAGAGATACTTAAGCTCATCGAAGACTTAAAACTTAAAAATATTTCGTTCCTAGGATTTCTCAGCGACAAGGAGCTTGTTGATTTCTACTCTTCATGTGATGTTTTCGTCTTCCCAAGTATAGCGATAGACACTTTTGGGCTTGTCCAGGCTGAAGCTCTTCTTTGCGGAACTCCAGTAGTCACTACAGACATGCCAGGCACTAGAGATCTTGTAGAGATGACAGGATTCGGAATAAAGGTTCCTCCTGCAGACAGTGTGAAACTAGCTGAAGCTGTAATAAAAATTCTAAAGAACAAAAAGGATTTTGTTGTATCAAGAGAGAAACTTCTTTCGATTCTTGGAACCGAGAAGACTGCCAAAGAGTACGAAGAACTTTTTATGGAATATTACAACAAATAATGCCATGATAGATACTATTCCGAAAATGATTTCTTCGGTCGATCTCGAATAGTAGAGTCTGACATTTTGTTGGTTAGGATAAACTAGCATGAAAGACGGAGAAACGAAATAGATTTTGTCAGCACCCTCTACCTTCCAGTTGGGATAGTAGGAAACTTCAATTATATGTGGATTTCCAATACATGTTGTAGTGAATGATATCTCTTCGTTCTTTACACTCTCGTTGATTATGCAGTTGTTGTCTATTTTAGTCCTTACAATATCCGATATATTCGTTATCTCTCCTCCAAACCTGCTCATATTTTCCCCGTCAGTGTTACTTACGTAGGCTATCGGGAACTCCAGCAGATTAGTATCCTTCCACCAGTCTAGTGAAATCTTCTTCCTCATTTCCACGTTTTTTTCAACAATAAGATTCGGGAGATATTGAGGCACAACTACGAAATGTCCATCATGTGTCAGCAACTCGTACACTTGCCATTCGTTGTAGTCTTTTACTAATTTCCACTGTGGGCTGTTCGACAATTCCTCCCTGAGTAAGTCGTACGATGCGATTAGATATTTTACGTTCAATTTTTCGAGATGCATAGTTCCTGCTGTTATGTTGTGATAAGTTGTTCTTTCTATGCCAGCGACTTTAGGTATACCAGCACAGTGATGAGATATTTCGCATTGAGTGTAAGATATGAACGGTGAGGTTATTGTTGACTGGGCATAGACTCCTTCGAGGGTCGGTCTTCCTGAAAAATATGGGAGAGATTCGAAAGCCCTAGGTGTGCCGAATTTATCATTAGCGTCGGCCAAGTCGCAGTAAGCTCTACCCTGTGTATCTTTTAGAATATCATTTATTCCTTCGTAAGTAGGCCACATGTCCTTGGACTCGAACCCTGAGTAGTTCCATTTTATCCAGTAGTCTATGAAACTTGTGTTGTTTTTTATCCAAGCTACAGTTATCAAAAGAACTAGTATAGGAATAATTGGAATTATTTTTCCAAGTCTTTTCTGAATTTTCTTTTCTGTTAACAATTCCAATGGCGTAGTAGCTATCATAAGTATAAAGAAGTACATCATGGGCCAGTACCTTATGTTGGCTGTGAAAAGTTTTTCTCCGAAGTAGAATCCTAAAAGAGAAACAAGAAGTATGAAAAGCAGGAAGAATATTCTCGAATCTTTTCTTTTAATCGCTATTGCCGTTCCTAAAATAGCTAGTGCGAAGAAAAGCGGTGCCTCTCTCGGGAACCAGCTGAAAAAATTATCCAGAGGCCAGTCGCCACCATATCCAGTTGTGTAGCTTATCCTCAGAGCAGCAGGGATGATCCAGAAAGATACTATTGCCAAAGCAAAACCTATTATCAGAAACAGTAATTTGAAATTGCCTATCAACTTTTTCTTATTTTTAGTCAACAGAAAATATGCAGATGAAAGTATAGCGATGATAGCAGTAACAATATGCGACATGATTACTGCGACCAGAAGAATTGTAGCTTTGGCAGAGAACTTCTTCTCAGACACTACTTTGTAAAGATATCCAATGAAAAGTACCATTAAAGAAAAACTAAAGCTGTAGGAAAATTCTCCTGCAAGCACGCTAGGTATGTTTGCTCCGAATGTCAAGTTCTTCTCGTTGAAAAGCAGTAACAAGGAAAATATTGCAGCCAATATCGGAACAGGAAACTTGAACTTCATAAATTTCATTGCAAAAAAAGAGGCAATTGGTAGAAGGAAAACTCCAGATACAGTTATTATCTTGAAAGCTATTTCCAACGGAATGGCATAGCTCAGTAGGGCGATGATTACATAGCAAAGAGGTGGTATGAATTGGAATATCGGGTATCCCGCCCATCTACCCTGGCTCCATCCAAAGATTTTTCCTTCCGGCAAAAGGTCGTCTCGCATGAATTTCGCAAGGTAATTCATAGACCCCATATCTCCTCCAGATGCAGTTGTTTTGAGAAGAATCAACTCAGGCTTGAAGTAGATTAGTAGAAAAATAAATATTGAAACTAGGATAATAATGTTTACTATGCTTTCAGATTGTTTTGAAAAAAATAATTTGATGTTTTTCTTCTCAAATTTCATATAAATATAATTTGTTGATTTAGTCTATTTCTTTTTGGTTGAATTTTAAAACAATGAGACAACAACGAGACACCCGGATTTAAATCTTTAATCTTAGTCTCAGTTCTAAGTTAATAATCTTTATGAGCTGGCTTCAGGTCTAGGCTAATTAATGCCAGACATATACAATTGGAAAAGGAAAATAGAAAGAGAATTGGAGAGAGTTAAGGAATTGAATATCTGTGAAGATAACAAACGAGTTATCTACGATTACTACAAACACTGTGTTAATAATGCCTTAAGTCAGGCAAGTATCCTTAACGAAATAAAACAGTTGAGAGTGATTGCCAAGGTCCTAAACAAACCTTTTACTGAAGCTACAAAGGAAGATATAACAAAACTGATAGAAGAAATAGAAAGCAAAGAATGGGCTGAATTAACTAAGTTCTTGTTTAAAGCTATAATAAGGAAATTCTACAAATGGCTAAGACAGATGGATGATTTTCCGCTTGAAGTAAAATGGATTAAACTAAAATTGAAAAACAATAACCACAGATTACCAGAAGAAATGCTAACAGAAGAAGAAATTAAGAAATTGGCTGAAGCTGCTGTTAACCTAAGAGATAAAGCTTTCATTCTGACTTTATACGAATCTGGTTGTAGAATTGGTGAAATACTTACAATGAAGATAAAAAATGTTCAGTTTGATGAATATGGAGCTGTTTTGATTGTCAATGGCAAGACAGGTCCTAGGAGGGTAAGAGTAGTTGCTTCTTCTCCTATATTGATGAACTGGTTAAATAACCATCCTTTGAAGGATAATTCTGATTCTTCTTTATGGATAGCAATAGGAACCAGAAATAGATTTAATAAATTAGGTTACCACTCTACTCTGAAAATGCTTAAGGACCTCGCTGTAAAAGTTGGAATTAAAAAGAGAATTAATCCTCATTCATTTAGACACGCTAGAGCCACATCATTGGCTAACAAATTAACAGAAGCACAGATGAAAGAATTATTCGGCTGGGTGCAAAGCAGTAAGATGGCTAGTGTTTATGTTCACTTGTCTGGTAGAAATGTTGATAATGCTTTACTGCAGATACATGGTTTGGCTAAAGAAGAAGATAAGAAAGAAACTGTGTTGAAATTGAAGAAATGCCTAAGATGTCAGGATATTAATGATCCAACTTCTCAGTTTTGTAAGAAATGTGGTTCTCCTTTGGATATAGAAACTACGATGAAACTTGAGGAAAATAGAAAGAAGTATGAAGATTTTGTGTTTGAATTACTGAAAAGACTAGCAGAGAAAGACCCAAAAGTAAAGAAAGAATTTGTTGAATTGGCTAAAGAGAAAAATATAGAAGAAATGTTTGAATGAAGGGGGCTAGCCCCCACACTACTCCCTAAGCTGTATATTAGGACCTTTAACTTTCGTTTGAATTGGAATTGTAGTTTTCTTTATTTCTATAAAATTTGTTACTAAGTCTTTATTCATAACGAAAGGACATGATACTGGAAACAAGTGGAATAACTTATGAGATTTTACATGGTTGTAAATAGCCCAAGCCATTGTTTTGTAATTTTTAAAGTTAGCTGGTATTCTTTTCCCACAGATTCTACATCTTAGCTGAAATTCTTGTGTTGTTTCCATAGTAGAACTAGAGGTCCTATATAAATTATTAATAATTTATTCATACAATTTCTGAGTATGAGAGGGCAGTATGAAGAATTAAGTTGTCCTTTTTGTGATAAAGGAAGAATACAAGCTTGGTATATTCCTAGTTCTTATTCAATAAAACAACAGAGATCTAGAGTTCTTCGAGGAAATCAAAAACAAAAGAATCCTGAGTTATGGTTAATTAAATCTGGTTGCAATATTTGTGGAAAATCACAGGAAGAAGTTGAGAAAAAACTAAAAGAGGATGGAATTATTTAGGTTTTTGATTTAAAAATTTCGTCAATCCTTTTCCCTCTTTTGATGTTTCTTGTAGAATTCTCTTTACCGATTCATTGATTTCATTAAGTTCAACTGACAAATGTTCTCTTATTTCTTTTCTTATGTTACCAACACTTGTTTGTTTTAGCACTTCTTCTTTATGACTCGTAAGAATTTCATCCAGCTTTTGGTGAGCTTTTTTACTAGATATTTTCCCCAATTCTGCTAGTCTTAAATGTATTTTATTATTTTGGTTAAATTTAGGTATAGGAATTTCCAGGACCTTTTTAATTATATCTCGAGGACCAAAAAGTCCTTTAGATTGCATCGGTTTTATAAGTTCATTTAAAATAGGAGAATTTAAAACCGAACATAAATAATATGACTCGTTTTCGTTATCTGTTTCATAAAAAATAGTTTTTGACTCGGCAATAAAATTATTAATCATTTTGTTATCTTTTGCAAGATTTCTGACATTAATAACACACGATGCTAAGTGAGTAGCAGAACTTGTATACAAAACTTTAAATTTCTTATTAGGATTCTGAGAGGTCATGTCCTTTTGGTAATCTATTCGCTTATAAATATCTAAAGTTTTTAATTTTTCACCCTTTATTCGATTCCAAGTTTTTTCGGCATTATCTAGCCATTTGTATAACAGTGGATATTTTTTAAAAGCTTCTTCTTTTTTGATTATTTTGTAATTATTGTTGGAAATTTCTAATGGTAAAACAACTATGCTCAGTCTATTAGAAAATGGAAATAAATCTGAGCTTAATACAGTCGCATATAAAAATTTATTTTCGATATTACCCGAAAATGTTATACCTCTCCAACTTTCCTTTGCCATCTGTTCAGCTCTTTTAGAACTTACTACATAAGGTTCTCTGAAATCAATTCCTAAATCTGATTTTGGCAATTCAACAAACCAAAATGCACGAGGGAATAAGGATGCCCCTTCAGAAAATTTATCATAATACCAACTCTTACCTTTGAATTCAATTTTTTCATAAGATAAAAAATCTCTATTTCCTATTTTTGATAAAACAATTTGATCTGCAGAAACTTTCAAAGAATTAATAGCATTTTCATATGTTTCATTTTTAATTCTTAAATTGCCTGAAAAAATTTCTGTATCAATAGGAAAATTAATGGTTTTGTTTTTATTTGCAAAAACTACACAAGCTGGAATATTAAACAAAGGTTTTACTTTTTCTAAATCAAAGATTTTGTAAAAACCTAATTTCACTCTTTTAAAAGAATTGTTTCTAAAGCTAGAATGTTGGTCTGCAGAAAAAATACTTCTAGGCATAACGAATGCTATTGTCCCGTTGTCAGAAAGATAAAGTTCTGAGCAACGCAAATAGAATAAAGTTGCTAATTCCATATGTGTTATCAGTTCTGCAGATGTTGTAAGATTATAATTATTTGTTATCTGTTTTTTCAAAAATTGTTGGTAATCAATATTTTTTACTGCATTATAAACGAGCCAAGGAGGATTGCCTACCACTAAATCAAACTTTCTGTAGGTAAAATCTATAGGTTTATGCTTATTTTTTAGAATGTAACTCCAAATCGTATCACGATTATTCTTAATTATGTTAGCAAAATTTGTAACATTTGAGCTTAGTGCTTCAACATAATCATTAACCTTTTTACCTATTCCCAAATTTTCATACAAGAATTCTGCAATTGCATCCTTGTGTACTTTACCATTATTTATTGCTTCCAAACTTAGGTCTTTCATCAAATCAATTAGTGCATCAATTTTTTCTGGTTTCAATCTTTCCTTTTCTATGAAATCAGCTGGTATAAAGAAGAAAGTTTTATCATCAACAGTTGGTATTTTATAGACCTGTAAACCATGCAAACTAGTTTTATCTTCATCAATCAGTCTTATAGAATCAGCCATGTAAATAGGTAAAACAACTTCTCTTCTACCCACAGTCTTCAACAGGTCTCCTAAAGCCAATATATAATTTGTCTTTGCAATCAAAACCGCCAATGGGTGTATGTCTATCCCTTTTACATTTTCTAAAATATGGTAGAGCAATTTAAGTTCGTTCATTTTCTTCTTCAGAAATTCTTTCTTAAGTTTAATTGCAATGAAAAGAAAAGTCCCCGAACCACATGCAGGGTCTAATAA
>Ga0315280_10009407_pt1 | contig 12554 bp, 12 predicted proteins | sample YL17G06_40_MG_FD_203697 | JGI IMG/M metagenome (GOLD analysis project Ga0315280, IMG submission 203697) | Sediment microbial communities from Yellowstone Lake, YNP, Wyoming, USA - YL17G06_40 | ecosystem: Environmental > Aquatic > Freshwater > Lake > Sediment | place: USA: Wyoming | collected... | reverse complement strand
GGAGGAGATATGAACAAAAATACTTTGAAGGAACGTTTATTCTGGCCGCTTCTGATTACCCTTGTTCTCATCATGCTGCTCAATCTGAATATTACCGGCAAGGTTGCAGCCGTCACCGGCGACACCTATGAAAAATTAAAGATTTTCAGCGATGCCTTAACCATCGTCCAGAAGAACTATGTCGATGAGGTAAAGGTTGACGACCTGATCTACGGGGCAATAAAAGGCATGCTGGAAACCCTTGACCCTCACTCCGGTTTCCTTCCTCCTGATGCTTATAAAGAACTGCAGGTCGAAACCAAGGGAACCTTCGGAGGGGTCGGCATCGAGATCACACTCAAGGATGGAATGTTGACGGTTGTTTCCCCCATTGAAGATACCCCGGCGTACAAAGCCGGTATTATAAGCGGCGATCAGATCGTGAAGATTGATGGCAAGTTTACAAAGAATATGACCCTGATTGATGCAGTAAAGAGTATGCGTGGAGCGGAAGGCACGAAGGTGAATCTCACCATCATGCGGGAAGGATTTTCTGAGCCGAAGAATTTTACCCTCACCAGGGCAATTATTCAGATTAAGAGCGTTAAGTATAAAAAACTTCAGGATGACCTGGGATACATCCGCATCGCTCAGTTCCAGGAAATAACTGACCATGATTTTTCATCAGCATTACATCAGCTGGAGTCCGGTGAGAAGCCTCTGAAAGGATTGATCCTCGACCTCCGCAATAACCCCGGCGGACTCCTTGATCAGGCGATAAAAATCAGTGATTTCTTCATCGATGAAGGCGTGATTGTTTATACCGAGGGCAGGATGGAGAGCCAGAAAATAAAATTCTTTGCCCATAAGAACGAAAAGATCCATGACTATCCCATGGTTATCTTAGTGAACGGAGGAAGTGCCAGTGGCTCGGAAATTGTTGCCGGTGCCCTGCAGGATCACGGAAAGGCCGTGCTTGTAGGAACCCAGACCTTCGGCAAAGGATCGGTTCAGACGATCATACCCCTCGATGACGGTTCCGGGATCCGTATCACCACTGCCAAGTATTATACACCTAACGGGAGGTCAATCCAGGCCAAAGGCATCACTCCTGACATTACTGTGGAAGACAGACTGCCTGGTACTGATAAAGAAGGGAAAAAGATCCAGTTTCTCAAGGAATCTGATCTGGAACGTCATCTCCCTGGTGAAGAGGGTGAAGAGCCTATCGAACAGGTGAAGCCCAAGGTGAAGCCAGGAGAGAAAAAAGAAGTCGAGGATGAAACCAAGAAAGAAGACCCTCCTCTTGAAGAGGCGATCCGTCTGCTGAAATCGTGGAGTATCTTTAAGGAAACTCTTTCGAAAAAACTTTAAGAAACAGGATGATGAAATACAAACAGAGAATCCTGAGAGGGCCCCAAAGGCCCTCTCTTTTTAGGTCTCCTCTCTTTTACGTTTTTATTACTGCCCTTCTCAGTTTCATAGCCTTCCACCAGTTCGCCGGCAGGAATATCCTGCATGAACTGAGCAGAAAAAATCTCTCACTCCAGCTCCGTCGTGAGGGCGAAGCGCTCAACCATCTCCTCTTCCATCAGTTCTTTATCTTTGGAATGAAAAAAGATGATGTAAAACTCACTCTTAAAAAGGCTGAAAAGGATAGGGTCTCGTGGAGCGTGTACCAGATAGAGATAACTCTCCATCAAGATCTTCCTGTTCAACCGGTAAGTGAGTCTTTTAAGAATCAAATCAGATTTTCCCTCCCGGCTCTCTCCCTTCAGTCTCGTCTCCTTGAAAACGGAAAATACCAGTTGACTATTCAGCAGGATGAATTCACTCTCGCTGAGCTGACATTCGTCCCTGCTTCTGCTTCGAAACCGCCGCAGATTGAAACAAAACCTGCCATCACGGGAAGGATCGCCATTGTCATTGACGACCTGGGGCCTAATCTAAAAATCGCGCGGGAATTCCTCGCGCTCAATTATCCCCTCACCTTTTCCATACTCCCTTTTTATACGCACTCAAAAGACATCGCAGCTGAGGCGCATTCACAGGGCAGAGAAGTTATGGTCCATCTTCCTCTCGAACCTTTGAAGAGCGAGGAATACAAGCCTGAGAAAGGCACCCTCTATACCTCGATGGATGAGGGTACGCTTTTAAACCAGCTCCGGGAAGACCTGTCTGCTATTCCGCACGTGAGTGGTGTAAGCGGACATATGGGATCGAAATTTACTGAAGACAGGAAAAGCATGGAGATTGCTCTCAGGGAATTGAATAACCGGGGGCTGTACTTCCTGGACAGTCTCACCACAGGGAAGAGTGTGGGATCATCCGTAGGACGTGACATCGGGATGCGATTCACCAAGAGAGATGTGTTTCTCGACCGCGAACTTGAGGGAAAAACAATCGAGAAACGGCTTATCCAATTATCAGAACTTTCCAGGAAAAGAGGGCATGCAATCGGTATTGTCCACCCCTATTCCGATTCCCTCAATACCCTGAAAAAACTGCTTCCTGTCCTTTCGTCTGAGGGGATCGAGGTAGTACCTGTATCGCAAACCATTGAACATTCTTCCCAATAAATGATTTTAAAAATCTTGGAATGCTCCAACCTTAATAAAGGCAGAACTTTCCCCGGGCGCAATAAATTGCGCCCCTACATAAGACCGTAGGCCGTCAGGCCGGAGGCCGCTCCTGCGGTAATTCTTTTATTCCACAATCTAAAATCCGCAATCAGATTCTCCACGCTCCATGCTTCGTGCTTCACGCTAACGCTCATTCCCCAAACATCCGGTATTCCACCTTCTCCCCGGGGTTCACGACAATAAACTCATCATCCCAGATCCCGGTGAGCATTTTCTTCATTAAAGCATCTGAACCCTTGATCTCCTCAAACCTGAGGGAAAACTTCTCTGCTACCATCCGTGCATAAGCACGGTACCGCTCCAGCTGATAATCCCCTGTGTTGATGAATACTAAACGGGAATAGTGTTCTATCATCTTTTTAGCAAGCCAGAGGGCTTTTTCGTCGTCATACAATTCCCTGAGTTTCAAATATTCTCTATATGGATCCCCCCCATGCTCTATCCATCCCTTGGTTAAATAATACGTGCCTGGTTCACGGTAAAACTCACCCTTATACCTTCTCTGTGAACCCATGAAGATACCAATACAGTCATGGACACGGGGTATCACGAGCTTGGAGCGGGAAGAAATACCGATGGTTCCTTTACAGCAGAGACCATAACCCAGCAGGATTACATCAGCCATTTTCTCCTGGTTTATTACCTCCTGGAGAACTTTATTGAGTTTTTCTGGCTTCTCGTGAAGTCCGAATTCAAGGGCCTGGTAGGCAAAGTTCGAAGGAAGGTGTTTCTCTATTTCCTCACCAATGGTTTTACAGGCTATGACTTTTACTTTCATAAGTTGATACGGGGTTCAACATTCAGGCTGATAGCTGACAGCTGAAAGCTTATCTTAACGCCTGCCCCACCTTTTGAAAAGGTCATGGGTAATTCCGAAAAGATCCAGCACTTTGCCCAAGGTATGATTGATCAAGTCGTCAATGGTCTTTGGATTACAGTAAAAGGCAGGAACAGGGGGGAGGATGATTCCACCCATTTCAGTGATCTTTTTCATGTTCTCGATGTGACCTAAATGGAGAGGTGTCTCGCGGAAGAGCAGAACCAGTTTCCGCCTCTCCTTGAGCATCACATCTGCTGCCCTCGTGAGAAGATTATCGGTATATGAGTTTGCTATTGCAGATAGGGTCTTGGCGCTGCAAGGTGCAACGACCATGCCCTCGGTAATGAAACTGCCGCTTGAGACAGGGGCAAAGAGGTCATTGTTCTCATAGGTATAGTTTACCATATCGATGATCTGTGGAATCCTGTGCGGTGTTTCCTCTTCAATGATCTTAACTCCAGTTTCCGTAATAACCAGGTGCGTTTCAATCTCAGGATAGCCTCTGAGAATCTCACACAGCCTGATTCCGTAAATAGATCCGCTGGCTCCTGATATACCTATGATAAGCCTCACATGTACCCCCTTACTGAAAAATCCAAATGACAAAATCCAAATATCAAATGAATACCAAATAAATTAAATGTCAAATGACACATTTGCGCTTTGAGCTTTGGAGTTTGGATTTTATTTGGCATTTGAGCTTTGACATTCGAGCTTTTTAAGTACCCGTAAAAGCTCTCCCAAAACCCTGTCACAGTTATCAATGAATTTCTCTATGCCTTTCTCATCAATCCTGTCTTGATGGATCCCGACGGTAACCACGACAACCTTGTTTAATGCTGAGGACAGCTTCTCGGAGAATTCTTTTGCGATGATATCTTCTTTATGACCAAGGAGGGTAAAGACCGAAGAGGTTGAACTCACTTTCTCCGGCTCTCTGAGGCTCTTGCGGGGCAGGGCAATGGCTACTGTTCCAACATGAGGCCGGTTCCCTCCCCAGATGGAAATAACCAGATCCTCACCTACCAGCCGACCGTGGGCATGTACCTGGAAACTCCCCCGCCCGCATATTAACCTGAATTCGCTCATTTTGATCCACCAGCTATGGGAGGGAATATGCTCAACACATCACCCTCCTGCAATACCTTTTTCTCTTTCTCTTGGTGCTGGATTCCGTTGACCAGAATGATCAACGGTATCTCCTTGGGAATCTTCAATTGTTCAATAATCTTCGCCACCGTGCTTCCATCCTTCACATCCATCGTGCAGGAATACTTGTCAGGTCCGCTGGGCAGGTATTCCCGCAGCGTAGCAAACAGTTTCACCATGATCTTCATTTACCCTTCACCCCCTTAGATATCTCTATGATATCCTGATGTCCAATGCCCTTTCTGTAATCAACGAAGTAGATCACCCGCGGTTTTACCTTTATCCATGCCAGTTCCTTAGCCGGAAATTCGGCTACGTAAGGGAACTTCTTGATCAGAATCCTCCTCGCTCTCTGAATCTGATTTTTATCGGTCAGGACAAAAGCCTCACCTGCAAGTGATACCCCCTTTGTCTTTGTTAGATCATCGCTCTTTTCCTCCACCGTGAGAGACACCTTTGGATTGAACCTGATGTTGTCTACTTTGCTTGCGGTGGCGTACGTAGCGATATAGAAGGTAAGACCATCATTGACATAATCTACCATATTTGCCTGTGGATAACCATCTCGCCGTAGAGTTGCCAGGGAACAGATCTCCTTCTCTTTCAGGTAATTCATCACTTCCTTTTTTGCCCTCTCCTTCATGCTGCTCAGTACTTTTTTAGGTCCCTTGGATATTTTAATCATACCCTCTCCACAAATAATTTTTGCCTTTCTTTTTAAGAATAATATAGAATAAATAAATTGTCGAGAGGAAGAAAATATAGTATGAAAGAAGTTGGAATGTCAGCAACCTTGATTATTATTTTGATTTGCAGAAGGTAAAAGAGAGGTGTAATGAATGATATAATTGCTACTATCCTCGTTGTCGATGACGACTCATATGTACGGGAATCAACTGCCTCGCTGCTGGGCGAAAGCGGTTACACTGTAGTTACCAGCATCAACGCCCGCGACGCTCTCGCAAAGCTCAAGGAAAACAAGTTTGACGCCGTACTGACAGATATCAAGATGCCGGATATTACTGGCATTGAACTTCTTGACAAGATCCATACGCTCAATCCTGAAATACCTGTTGTCCTGATGACTGCCTATGCTGACCTGGATGCTGCAATTAACGGCATCAAGAAAGGCGCCTTTGACTTTATCACCAAGCCCTTTCCACCTGACTATCTTATGCATACGATCGAAAAGGCGGTCAAGTATAACAAACTTGTTCAGATAGAAAAGAACTACAAGTCCATGCTTGAGGATACGGTGAGGAAGAAAACACAGGAACTGGCTGACGCCCTCTTAATGACAAAAGCTTTGAGCAAAGAAGCCATCGAGCTTCTGATGATAGCTGCTGAATTCAGGGACACCGATACCGGCATCCACATTACGAGGATCAGCCTCTTTTCACAAAAGATCGCTGAGGCACTGGAGATGCCTTCAGAATTTGTTGAGATAATAACGTTTGGAAGCCCCATGCACGATATCGGTAAGATTGGCATACCTGACAGCATTCTCTTAAAACCAAGCCCTCTTACCTCAGCGGAATTTGAGATTATGAAGACCCATACCATCATCGGAGAGAATATTCTCTCCCGCTCATCCCACCCTTATCTGAAAATGGCCGCATCCATTGCGTTGAATCATCACGAAAGGTGGGATGGCACCGGGTATCTTCGCGAATTAAAGGGCGAAAATATTCCCATTGAAGGGCGTATCGTCATGGTCTGCGACCAATACGACGCCATCAGGAGCAAGCGGCCCTACAAAGCACCGCTCAGTCACCAGGAAGCCTTTCTGATTATTACAGAAGGTGATGGGAGGACCATGCCCGGCCACTTCGATCCGAGGGTGCTGAAGGCATTCATTGAAGTTGCCCCTGATTTCAAGAAAATATTTGACACGTATCAGGATTGATGAGCTATTTGAAATCAGCAAGCCCGACTCTGCCCCACCCCTTCGGACTTATCCGCTCAAGGCGTAGGGTGTTGCATCCGAGTAATGGAAGATGCGCATCTCTGCGCATGGTAATCATGGCGGCACATTATATGTAAGCTTTCAGCTATTAGCGTTCAGCTTTCAGCCTTAGATATTCCAGTAATACTCTCCTTGCTGAAGTCGATGAAAACATCCCTCTCATCTCCACTCGTGAGGAGAACTTCAGTCTGCTCGAGGACGGTACCGATAATCTCAGCGCTTATCTCCCTGTCCCTGAATCTTTTCAGCAGCGCAGGAGTATTGTTACTCTGTGCGCAGAGAATAAACCCATAGCTCAGGAAGGCCTTCAGCCAGTCGACCGGATCAAATCCTTCAGGTCTGGGGACAGCATCAAGATTTATCAGCCCGCCCTTTCCCGAATTCTCAAGCAACAGGCAAATCGTCCCGACGATCCCGCCGTTACTTACGTCCTTTGCAGTTGAGCAGATGCCATCTTCAGCCAGGGAGGGTAAGACTTCCAGACGGGAAAGGACCGCCTCAGAACTCTTGCCGGAATTGGCATCCCAGCTTATGACTGATGCGCAGGCATTTCCCCTTCCCTCCAGATCAACAGCGAGGATGATGTCATCCCCTGCCCGGGCGCTGATGCTGGTTAAGAGTTTTTTGGCCTCGCCCAGGATAGCAACAGAAAGGGAGATCTCTTGAGCGTCCGGGTGGAGGTGTCCTCCTACCATCGGGACCTTTAACTTCTGGCACCCTTTTCTGATTCCCTCTATCACCTTCTGGTAATCACCGGCCGTTGTCGCCCCCAGCACGTTGACCATCGCAAGAGGCCTTCCGCCAGTTGCATAGATATCGTTCACGCAGGCCATTACTGAAGCCTTTCCCGCTGCATAGGGGTCATCCCTGATTAACCGCGGCCAGATCCCCTCAGCTGCCAGGAGGAGGTATCTGTCGCCGTAAGCAATGGCTGCAGCATCCTCTCCAAAATCAGTCACCGTATTCCCGAAGTCAGATACAAATCTCAAAATTTCTGTTACCCGATAGATATCTCTCTTTCTGGTAATGCCGGGATAATTCCTCAGTTCGCTAATAATATCCTTAAGCATAATCTTATCGCTAAATAGGGTTCGAGGATTCAAGTATTAAAATCCAAATGTCAAAGCTCAAATGTCAAACGAATGTTAAAAATCCAAATTATCATATTTGGAATTTGTCCGCCTCGGGCGGATTGGCATTTGACATTCTTACCTGAACCCTTGACCCCTGTCCGCCGAAGGCGGATTGAACCCTTTCTTTAATTCTGCTTCCATCAACTGATGCGGTACCCCATGATAATTAAATACTTCACCTGCCTTAGACCAGCCACAGCGCTTGAAGAACAGAACGTTTCTTACCTGGATATAGGCAAAAAACCTTTTAGCATTGTCAGCCTGTGCTATCTCTACTGCCTTCTCGATTAAAAGCCTGCCCGCCCTACCCCGGAAGCCTTTGAGCACGGCAAGCCTGCCGCCAAACCAGATCCCTCTTCCTTCCTCGTAGACCCGCACGGTACCAATAATTCTCCCGCCCTGAAAAGCAGCAATGTGGATAGCTCTTTTATCATATCTGTCACGGTCAGTTCTTGCAAAAAGATTCTGCTCCTCAACAAACACCTGTTTCCTTATCCGGTAGCAGTCTTCAAGCTCGCCCTCTGACTTAACCTGCCGGCAAACAATTGCGGAAATTTGATTTTGGATTTTTGATTTATTCCGCATTCCGCATTTCTCTTCTGCCCCCTATGATTCAACTACAGAGTTACCAAAGTAATCATTTATCTCAACATATCTTTCCCTGAGCCTTTCAGGAGAGATGCTGCAGAAGCTCTTGCGGCAGAGGGTAAAATGCAGGTCTTTAAGATTCTCTTCATGGTCAATATTCCCCTCTGCGCTGAGCATGTCATAAAGTTCAGAACCCGGTAAAGGAATGAACATACTGAAGCAGTACTTATCCAATGCGAGTGATTGAGCAAGTTCGAAGGTTGCATCTATATCTTTTTCTGTTTCTCCGGGGATACCGATCATAAAAAATCCTGCAATCTTTACATATTTTCTGGCGATTGATACAGCTCTTTGAATATCTTCGATCGTATATCCTTTCTTTAAAATACCGAGGCTCTTCATTGAGCCAGACTCAATGCCCAGATCAATCTGGATAAGACCGGATTCTGCCATCATCCTTACCTCATCCTCATCAATCAGGTCTACCCTCGTATTGCACTGCCAGACCATGTTGAGGGTTCTTCTCTTTATTTCTCCACAAAACTCTTTAACCCATTCGCCCTTGAGGTTGAAAATGCTGTCCTTGAACCAGATTCCCTCCACATGGAAATTGTCCCTCAAGAATTCCATTTCATCAACGACTTTCCTGGGATTCTTGATCCGGTAGCGCTTACCCATGGTACTCTTTACCGAACAGAACGAACAGCGGTAAGGGCATCCCCGGGATACCAGCATGGAAATCCCTTTTATCCCGCGCAGATCCTCGTTGTAACGGATATACGCCTCCACAGGGAAGGAACCATAATCGGGTAGAGGAAGGCTATCGGGATCTGCAATCAATTGCGCCCTCTCTCCGACAATATATTCGCTCCCTGCCCGGTAGCAGAGACCTTCGGTTTCAGGACGGGGATTGTATGCGATGGAGTTGAGAAGGCTTTCCAGCACATATTCACCCTCACCCCTCACCACGTAATCAATATCAGTATTTTTAAGAAAGAGGAGAGGATCGAGTGTAGGATGAACGCCACCGGTAATTACCTTTGTATCTGGGAGAACCGATTTAGCAACCCTCGCTATCATGAAAGCCGAAAACACGGTAGAACTCATTGCGGTGATGCCGATACATTCAGGCTTCTTTTTTGCAAGAATTTCCCGGAGCTGCAACTCGTCCATCCTCATTCCCGGCATGTCAAGAATTTCCGCTTTCATTCCTTTTATTTTAAGATATGCCACGAGCGCTGCAAGACCCAAGGGTGGTTCAAAGGGGACAACATACATGTTGCCCTTCCTCACCCAGGAAAGATGGTCCTGGTACCTTTCGTCCATTTCCCGAGTTTCAAAATACGGTGGGTTGATGAGAAGTATGTCCATATTAAACCTCGTGGTTGGGGGTTCGGGTTTCGGGATTCGCCAATAAGGTTCTTCTGGGATTCCTGTGGAATTTTCTCACTTCCCCTCCCTTGAGGAGAGGTTTCATCACTACTCACCCTCTCCCAACCCTCTCCCCTCAAGGGAGAGGGTATTTATCTTTGAGGGGAGGTTCGCTACTGTTTCCCCTCCCTTGAGGGGAGGGGATGAAGGGGAGGGTGTTCCAAACAATGCTCCCTTATCACCTCAAGGACTTCATTGGTATTTAACAAAACCTCATTATCCCAGAAACGTAGTACCCTGTATCCCTCCTTCTTAAGCCAATTATCCCGTTCTGTATCACATCCTTTTTTCTTCGGCTCTGCATGCTGTCCCCCGTCAAGCTCTATAACAAGCTTTCTTTCAAGACATACAAAGTCTACGATATATTTACCTGCTGGATGTTGACGCCTGAACTTGAGGCCTCCCAAACGTTTAGCGCGTATACGAGCCCACAAGATTCGCTCGGCATCCGTAGATCCGCTCCTGAGGTCTTTCGCGTATACAATCAGGCTTTCTTTCAACCCTTAGTCACCCTCTCCCATACCCTCCCCCCTCAAGGGGGAGGGATTAAATATTATCCTCTCCCCTCAAGGGAGAGGGCATTTCAACCCACATATATCCTGAAAAGCTAAGAATAAAAACTGTTTATATAGAATCCCACCAACCCCTAATCCCCAATCCCTAATCCCTGTTTTCCATTGTTTCCATCAGTGCCGAGCAGCAGTTACAGCGGACACAACCATTAGTTGAATCCTTTGGATCCAACTGATATTTTTTCAGGATCTCACCTATCTTTTTAAAAACTCTTACCACATCATCAACTGCAGGGGGAAGTTTGTTTTCCAGCTCAGTCCCGGTTAACGGTCGAAAGACGCTTACAAAGGGAATTGCCCCTATAGCGGCGATGGGATCCGAGCCTGCAATCGTTGATTCAACCGGTTCCAGACCAATGATCAGCCAGGATGATACCTGATTTCTCCCGAACAGCTTTACTGCATATTCCATGGCCTCAAAATACCTCTCACGCGGGATGGCGGACTTTCCAGGGCAGATCTCCTTCCGGCACTGCTCATCATAGACCTCCAGGTTAAAACTAATCGTGTTCAGTCCTGCCTCATAGAGGTCTTTAATCCACCTGAAATCCTCTGGCGGACAGATTTGAGCGGCTATGGGGATGTTACTCACTTTTCTTATTTCCTGGATGGTTTTAAGATAGAGGCCTGCACCGCGGTCTTCACCCGGCAAAGTTCCAGCATTGAGGTTAAGCTCTGAAAAATGTAACCCCGCACCTTCCAGGTGAGCAACGCAATAGGCAATATCTTTTGGGTCTTTGTTCCTGCTTGCAGGCCCGGTCCTGAGAGCGCAGTATTTACATCCTTTTCCCTCGGCCTTGAAAATGCAAAAATCGGAAAGAGCCGATGCCAGGATATCTGTGAAATGCACCTGAACCACCTGGTTAAAGCTCTTCCCGTCGGGAAGTTTCAGGCCATACCATTCAGGTTCAGGAATATCCTCTACATCCAAAAAAGGGTTGCCATTTTTCAGAATCTTTTTTTCGAGAAATGAAAAGGAGAATGGTGAGTCCTTAACAAACCTCTCCCGCACCGCTACATTGACAGGATATTTCCCGCGTTCAGGGTCAAGAATGAAACATTTACCTTCTGATAATGATGCCCTTTTGTTCGGCTGATAAGGCACGGGGAGTTCTGATCCCAGGTCACACCGCACGCCTTTACAGAAAAGTTCAGCCTTAGTTCTAATGATATCCACGCTTCACCAATCAGTGTTTAATCAATTTTCCTCAAAACGGGTAATGGCTGAACAGGAACCGCACCTGACGCATCCTGCCTTGACTGCTCTCCAGGAAAGGTGATACCTGGAAAGTAACGAGGCCACATCCTGGTAAACTGACGAAAGATATTCAGGATCAGGCGGGGCCGATGAAGAGAAAGGCGTGCCCGGTATAGGACGGAGAGGCAAAATGTACGGGTATACTCCTCTATCACAGAGCATTTCTGAACCTTCGATCAGTGAATGCCTGTCCTCACCCAAACCTGCAATGACAAAACTGCTTACCTGATTCCTTCCGAACAGATCAACTGCAACCTTCCAGCATTCCTGGTATCTCTTGATCCCTATCCTGGCCTTGGCAGGACATACCTCTGTCAACACCCTGCAGTCGAAGCTCTCGATATGAATCCCGGCCGTGTCTACCCCCGCATCCTTCAATAGATGAAGAAGGTTCAGATCCTGAGGAGGCATAAACTGGAGATGAACAGGAAGTCCGGTCTTCTCCTTGATCGCTTTCACACACGAAGCGAGGTGCCTAAAGGCGTTGGCCTCATCCTCCTGAGTGCCTGTGGTGAGTGTTATATGGGTGACGTTGTCCTCTCTCACCCCTGCTTCCGCTACCTCCGCAAGCTGATGGGGGAACTTCAGAGGGACGGTATGACCTGAGGCGAGAGATAGTTCAATCCCGCAGAAACCACACCGGGATGTCTGCCAGTTAAGACAGCGCTGGAATACGGTAGAGGCAAGGCATTCGATCCCGTGGATAATTGCTATCTGGGAATACGGGATCCCGTCTGCTGTTTTCCTCTGGTAGAAACGGGGGACAGAGGGAAGGGTAACCTCCCCGATATCTACCTCATATTTTTTCAGGATATGACCTGTGCCATTCCGCTCTATCAGATAGGGGGAATCTTTCACAAAAGCGCTTGCAACCGGGCAACTGACCGGTATTCCTTTGAATATAATCACCTGACCTTCAGCAGGCCCTGCTCCGCCTCTCCTCGCACTCAGAGGCCTAAGTATTTTCACTCCGAGGCACTGGAGATCATTGACAACTTCTCTTAATTTTAAATCGG
>Ga0315280_10009406_pt1 | contig 12557 bp, 28 predicted proteins | sample YL17G06_40_MG_FD_203697 | JGI IMG/M metagenome (GOLD analysis project Ga0315280, IMG submission 203697) | Sediment microbial communities from Yellowstone Lake, YNP, Wyoming, USA - YL17G06_40 | ecosystem: Environmental > Aquatic > Freshwater > Lake > Sediment | place: USA: Wyoming | collected... | reverse complement strand
ATTTATAACTTTAATTGGTATCTACCCACAAATCCCCGACACCTGGCGTTGGTGGCTGAGTTATTCCTACGGTTATTTTTGCCAGCCCTGAAAATGCGCTTGCTACAGCAGTTGAACCTTTGTCGCTATTTGTAATTTGCTGTCCAATCACACTGATGCCATCCCCAGGCGTTGCTGGGTCGTGAATTTTGGAATGGTCATAAGTGCCTTCGTGGGCAGGAACAGGATTGGTCGGTGTTCCATGCGTGTGGTCGCCTCTTGAATAGTCAGTTGCCGAACCTGCTATCGACGCTTGCCCGAATAAAGTCTCGTTAGTTACGCTATTTGAAGGTGTGCCACCGCCTGAAGTCCCGCCTTTTCCACTTCTCCTAATTGAAACCATCTGTCCACACCTCAAATTCTACAGTCACGCCTGCGGTATTGCACATCACATATATTGCGTTTATCCCCCTGTTAGGGGATGTGTCCTCTGTAAGCGTTTCCCCTGCTGGCAGAGTGGCATAGTTTGCATGGCTGGGGTCATAGGTATACAATAGCGGCGTTTGCTCTTCCCTGAGCCTCAATGACCAGGTCAGTATGTTTTTCTGTATTTTTATTTCATACCATGTGCCAGCATCGTTCAGTATGTAGTTTTGTATCGATGCCGTTTTCGGCCTTCTTTCCTCTGTTATTATCACTTTCTCCTCGGACGTTTCCCTCTTCTGGAACATGCTATCCCTGTCTCCAAGCACCTGCAAGTCATATGTGACTTTTGTTATGTCCCCACCTGTAAAAACCCCGACATACTTTTTAACAACGAATGGCGGGTTGTAGCTGCCTTCCTGTATGTACATATCATCAACTATTACGAATTTGAGCCTTTTATCGGATGTTATACTCCATAAAAACCCGACTTTACCAGGCTCTATCTCTATCATTTCCTGCGATTCTGGCTCTATGGTAGTAGTTTTCAACGTCACCACCTGAAATACTGTTCTGGTGTCATCCTTATCGGGTATGACTGGACTGCCCCTCTTTCAGCTAAAACTATGCTTGACAGCGTGTTCAATGACAAGTAGACTATCACTATTATGCCGACTATTGTTATTCCAAGCTCCGTGCTGTTCATGCATATAACTTAACGGCAGCCTTTATTTATTTGTTTATAGAGTTCATAATGGAGAAAAATACTGTTCTGGTGTCATCCTTATCGGGTATGACTGGACTGCCCCTCTTTCAGCTAAAACTATGCTTGACAGCGTGTTCAATGACAAGTAGGCTAGCACTATTATGCCGATTATTGATATTCCGAGCAGTATTTCCGTGCTGTTCATGCATATAACTTAACGGCAGCCTTTATTTATTTGTTTTTCTTGCTGGTTTCTGGTGTTCTTCGGGCGTTTTTTCTTCGACAATCTCCTCGACAATCTCCTTTACGAGTTCGCCTGTGTCCAGTTTAAGGTATTCCGCCCCCGTCCTTGTCCTTTCCTTCATTACCTCGTCTACCGTCCTGTTCCTGTCAGCCACACCCACAATTATCATTGGCATTTAGTCACCTAAACCGAAGTCGTCTCGACGTAGTCGAATATCGGGAACTTTATCAGCGTCGCCCATGCGCACACCGTCCCTGCCGTGTCCGCGTATGCCGCTATCGTATGCGACCTATCCACCCTGTAGAACGGCGCGTCAATCGTCGTAATCTGGCACGTCATGTTTGCATATACCCTCTGCGGCACTATGGTTGATGTGCCGTCGAGGAAGAACATCTCCGCTATCGTGCTTGAGTGGCTGAAACCATATGATGTCAGGTATCCTTCGGTGTATGCGTTGAATGTGGTAGAGCAAAGCGATGATGTGGTCCCGCCTGCTGCCTGGCCAACGTTGGTCGATGCTATGGATGCTATATGGACTGGCTGGGAGCTTCGCATAACCCGTATGAACTTGCCCACCCTAGGTTCGTAATACCTTGGAAGGCCCCACTTTATTACCTCTTCATGCACTGTCATGTTACTCAGCCACTCCTCCTACCTGTATCGGCGTGTAGTTCGCTGGCTTTGCAGGCAGTTGCCTGACCGCGAACCTCTTCCCTATCCACCAAAGCACGGGCGTTACGCTTACGTCCACATGGTTTTCAAGCTGGATTGCTGGGGGATAGTTCTCGGAACACCACACCTCGATGTTCCTGTTTGACGTGACGGGCGAAGATATGTCGAACAGTATGCCTCCCTGCGGGGACCTGTTGGTTCCCCACCTGTTCGTTGCGGCAGGCTGCTTCAGCAGAAGGTGCACATTGCCGTCTATCTCCACGCTGTAAAAATAATAAAATTGGTCTATCGGAGGGTCTAGGTTCACTATGTTCGTGTACGATTCCGTACCAAGGGATGCCAACGTGGTGTGCCTGTCCTTGTAGAAAATGTCATCTATCCTTGTTATCTGGTAGTACCTTACCTGTCCGCCAACGAATACTACCTCTAGATAGTCTCCATTTCTCAAGTCCCTTGGATTCGTTCCTGGCATAGTTAACATTACCTCTCTTTCTTTGGAGGCTCATTTGGTGCCCTCTAGGGGTTTATGAGCAAACCTCTCTTCTCTGCCGTTAGACCGACGAAGTCAAAGTCTGTCAGTGTCGAGACGCTTGAACAGATACCTTCAATGGTTATTATCGTGTTCTGGTCTACTGTCCATCCGTCATCTGCCCAACCAGTCCTGCTTACGAATCCCCTTATCGGCGATACAACCCAGTAACGAGTTGTCGACTGTTCTCTCGTCACCCTAACCTGGTGAAGAGTTCCAGATGCTCCGTTGAAGTAAACGCCACCAACATAGCAGAACCTATTGTCTGCCACCGTGTAGGTGCTTGCTCCAACGAATATCGTCCAGGTATTCGTTGCGACTTGGTTCATCTGCCACCAGGGGTATGTCGAACCAAGGTCTTCTGGCCTAAGCTGCCTTACTATCAGTCCGTCTGCCGTCAATCCTAGTTCTCCAGCAGCTTTTGCCGAAATCTTGTCGTGCCCCTGCTTCCAGCCCAACAACGCATTCCCGTTCAGTTCCGTGTAAAAGGTCATTCCAATACAATCCTCCTTTTTTTAATTTATTTTTAGCCAAGCCCCCTTATAAGCTTTTGCTATTTGTAGGTTGGCAATTTGTGGAGTATAACCGCATTTGCTTAGTCGATGTAGCTCAAGCCGCCGTTCATCCCTGCCCCCGCGCCTATGGTTGTGTGGTAGAGTGCCCTTCCAGATGCCATACCCATCGATACGGCAGGCGGTGCGGCTATGGGTGCACCACTAGGTATCAAACCCATTGCTATGTCCAGTATGCCAGTAGCAAGCAGGTTCGTGCCCAGTATTGCACCAGCAACATTTGCCTTGCCAAGCTTCTCGTAGAGCGACAGAGCGGTTACAATGCCTCCAATTGCGAGGTCTCCAGTAGTCTTACCAGAAACGCCTGGTATGACTGCGGGAACCATTGGAGTTATGTACCTTGAAACTACATTGCCGCCCAGGTTTCCAGCGATTGCGTTTATTACAAGCTCCTTTTCCATGTTAACCTCCATTTTTTCAATGTTTGATAGTTGTGCTCCACCCCTATTTATATGTTTTGCCCCCGCCATAAACCTCTTCATCGCGTTTTCCGTCTTGTCGCATGTAGTGCATTCCCCCGTAAGCTCCTTCCTCTTCACGCGCAGCCCCGTAATAAGGTCTTCCGCATGATGTTCGAGGTCTCTTATATCCGAATACAGCCCCTTTTCCTTCACTTCGAGCATGTCAGAAGATATTTCAAACGCCCTTTCCGCAAGCTGCTTCAGTTCGCTGTCGCCCCTGGCTTCTGCGTGGTGCAGCAGGTCGCGGGCGTGTTTAGTCATGCAATCCTTGCACCATAATATCTGTTCAACCTGGTCGGTCATGCTTATTAGTTGAACAGGAACTCCTTAAATTCCTTTATATTCCTGTCCAGCCAGTTTCGCGCCTTCCTGTCAGAAATGAACGTAAAATAAAGCTCATGCCTCTTTTCCTTTATCCACTCCAAAACGTTATCCGTCGTGAGCAGTTGGCTTTGCCCACCGAACTGTTTTGCCATGTTTTCCGCGAATGATAGGCTGCCTGAGTTGTATTTTGCGGCCTCGTCCAATAATGAAACGTTGTTTTTTACGGCTTCCTTCAGGTCTTCCACGTCAAACGGCTTTAACGCATCCAGAAAGAATTTCTCCACTACCCTCTCTGCCGCTTTGTCTATGAATCCGAACATCTTTTACCTTCCTTATGGCATGTGCGGTAGCCAGGTTATCGGGCTTCCGCCCTCCTTTTACTCATAAGGTATTGTATTAGGAGTGGACAAGTGCTTTCGGGCCTCTGGTTTAACCCAGATTCCGCTTTCCTTATGAAACCCACTGCTACCTTTGCACCCATTCAATTTTCGCTTTCGGCTATCATTTCCACGCAGCTTACCCAACCTTCTGCCTTTGGAATGTGCTTTTCAATCTTTCTCGCTTCCTTTGCTGCGTCGCGTACGTTCTTCGCTACAACCCTCGTTGTAGCGTAATTGTGGCCGAACATTACTTTCCATATCTTTACCATACTTTACACCTCCTAATCATATAAAATCCTTCAGGTTCTTCTGCGACAATGCCTTATCGAGCTTTTTATAGAGCTTGTGCATGTCCTTGAGCACTGGTATGTGGGCGTTCAGGTGCTCCGCGTATGTGGCCATCTGCTCGGACTGCTTCTCCATCAGCTTCACTATCTGGAGCACCGCAATGGGCATCCTTATGAACGCTTCGGCGTAGTCCATATCATTCGTCTCCAGGTTTGGTGTGGGGGTCTTGTCAAACCACGCCTTCGCTGGCTGGCTGGGGTCCCTCGGCGTGAACTTGGCGCGGTCCCAGGGGAATACCACCTCGAACCTTCCCGCCTCCTCCGCCACCTCTTCGGTCTCCTTCGTCCAGATGGTGTTGTGGCTGTCATTTACCAGCCAGTTCTGCGTGTCCAGCACATAGCCATATGCCAGGAAATAGCCCACTACCTTATCCTTGCTCTCGGCCACGATTGGGATGATTTCCTTCAGGGTGTTTAACTTCCGATGCTTGATGTTAACTTCGATTGCCTTGCTGGTCTCCCGCACGGACACCCCTTCTATAACCCCTTCCAAATCCCTGTGCTTTATCAGGGAGTTCCTGAATCTAGTGTTTATGGTCGTCCAGAAGCCGTCAGGCAGGTTGCCGCGCTGAATTATGGGTATTTTGATTCTGAGATGGGTTCCGAAACGGATGGTCGTCGATATACACGAAGTTAATCTTAACTTGTTCTCCTCTATCGCCTTTTTGCCCCTGTCCGTGACGGCATAGGCTTTGAAGCTTGAGCGTACGTCTTCCCGCGCATAGCCGTTTTTTATGAGCTTTTCTATGTGGTTATGCACCGTCACCTTGGATATTTTGAGTTCGGTTGCTATCTGTTTCGCGTAAAAACCCTTTTCTAGAAGTTTCAACACGGCAAGAGTTAAGATAGCTCCCTTAACTTCCCTTAACTTCTTGCCATCCCCACTTTCTGTTGAATCCATGTAATCCCCCCATACCCCTTCACTTTTCGTCCTTGTCCCCGCTTATATGAACCATGCCTGGGTATATCTTGTTCCTGAAGGTATTGAAGCTCTTTACGAAGTCCTTAAGCCTCTCTATCTCCCCGTTTATCTCCCTCAAAACCAAAACCGTACCGTTTGGTTCGCGTAAAAGCTCGTCAAACGTCTTTTTGTTCATTTTCTTACCCACTATATGTTGTGTCTAAATCACTATTGAACACTATATGTAGTGTTTAATCCCTTCTTCTTCTTCTCCCATCGGATATGTTTACCAATTCTGGGAATACTATCTCGCCGCTTGGGCCTTTAGCTTGTGGTTGCTGCGGTGTCTCTGGGCTTATATTCTCGCCAGGTTCGGTTGCTGGGGCTGCCGAGGCTGGCTGCGCGTTTGGTGCCTGGGCAGTCCTTTGGGCTTGTATCTGCTGCAACCTGGCTGATTGGTACGGAGACATCTGCTGCTGGCGGGCCACCATATCAACGTACTTCTCTATTGCTGGTGCCAATGGCCTTACCCCCGCCTCTATGATGTCTTTAAGTATCTCTTCCTTCGACTTCTGGCCTATCTTCTCCATTCCGAGGTCGGTGTAGATGCTCTTTATGGCTTTTATGGTTTCTCCCACCTTGTTTATGTCCCCGCCAGAGCCGAGCTTCCTTATCTCTTCCTGCAATGCCCCTACGGTGTTCTGCACCTGGTTTATGAGAAGCTCCTTGTCCTTTTCGTTGGCTATGCCCTTTATCTGCTCTATCACCTTGTCCTTTTCGCTCATTATGGTTATGATGTCCTTTATGCCCACCTGCTCCTTGTTATTCTGTATTTCCTTGATTTGCTTCAGCACTTCCTCGTACATCTTCTTGTCTTCTTTCTCCCTTATCATGGATTCGAGCCTTTCTATCTTCTTCTCCAACTCGCCGCCCCCATTGCCTTTTTTCATGCTGTCAAGCATGTACCAGGTAAACATGGAATTTCCCTGGTCTTGCTTCGCTGGCGGGTTCATCATCTTCATGGCCATAATCAAAGGCATCATTTCGCCGAAAGTGTTGGGTTCCTGCTTTTGCATCATATTCATTATTGCGATAAGCTCATTCTGGTTGATGCCGCCAGTGCCAATCTTATCAAGGATGCTTAATTGCATCTCCTTCATCTTCTTGTCCAGATTTATTTCCCTTGGCGTATCTGCATCTTCTGCCATTTAAATCCCTCCCTTTTCTTCTGATATTGATACGAGTAAAAGCGGTTTGCATTCGCGTATAATCATTTTATCGTCCTTGAAATCTATATCAGCGTTCAGGTCTTGCAAAAACCTGTTGCCTAAAATCAATGGGTATGGTAACTTCTCCATAATATGCACGATTGTCGCGGTTTCGCAGTTGTCTATCTTTACGCCTATTGCGCCTAACTCTGTCCTTATCTCTGTTTCATCCGCGATTTTGACACTTCCTTTGCTCATTGACAACCCGACCTGTATTTCTTCTGCCAAATCTTTTTTTATAACATTACCGTCTGAGCCTGTATCTATTAGTGCCTCTACTTCCTTTTTTTTGCCTGTTAGTCCGCTAACTGTTACTTTCTTTACAACCCTTCCCATTACACTCCCTCCATCATTTTTAACATGAATATCATTTGCATCATGTCCTTCCCGAACTGGCCCATGCTCATCCCATTGTTAACTTTGTGCTTCATCATGTCTATCATCTGGAACCCTGGGGAATACTGGTTGTAGGATTGCTGCATCTGGTTGGATGCCGCGAGAAGCTTCAATGTCTTGTTCAATTCGTGGTCTTCGCTGTTTCCGCCCAACATGCTCATCGCCTTGCCGCCTTCCGTCTTTATTATGGCTGGCTGTATGCCCCTGGCCGTTGCGAACTCGTGCAGTGCCTTGTTGACAACATCAGAAGGGTCGGTTGATTTGGAGAACTGGTTTATCACTGCGGAAGACACTGGGGTGGGGCTGAAATACATCCTCTGTCCCGTCTCGTCATACCATGCGCCAATGTCCCTGTTCTCCTGCTTAGAGGCTAAACCAGAGGTAGCCTCTTGTTTTACTGGCATTTCCTTGGGGACTTTCTTCGCGTCTGTCTTTATTTTCCGCCATCCTATATCTGCAAATTCCTTGGCGTGGTTGTTCCTGACGTGAAATAAAAGTCCCCTGGACTTTTGTTTCGTCTGGCAAATGGGGCATATCATGTCCATGGTGTCACTGTCCTTTATATGTCGTTAAAGGGGCGTATTGGAAGTTCTTGGTTCTTGCCATCGTCTGTTCCATGCCTTTTATGAGGCTGTCAATGGCCAACATCACTGCGTCCTCTATCTTGTCAGTCTTTATGAGCTTAATCCCGTACAACATCTGGGCCATGTCCTGAATGACGGCGTACTTTTCCTTATCGATGTTCAACAGGACTTGCTTCGTTGAATCCTCCCATGACTTTGAAAAAGACTCGACAAGCTCGTGGACCGTAACCCCCTTCGCTTCTGCGGTTTTATTGAGCCAGTCCCTCGTCGCCTTTTTTATCCTGACCGTCGTGTATTCGCCTGTCATATACGATATATAAGCGGAATGTATTTATATATCTTACGGTATTACTATACAGTATGGATGGAGAAACGGCCCCAGAGCCAAAAAAGTGCCCTGTATGCCAGAAGCTCGGCGAGATATGCGAAAAGTTAGGGGAAGGCCAGTTCTGCAACGACCTGTTCGGCAAGCTGGAAAGCCAGGTAATCAACCCAGACCAGTTTGTGAGCGAGCTTCTGAAGAACAAGAAGATTGCCGACGAACTTCAAGTGAAGTCCTGATGCCTTTTGAAGATTTCATGGAGGACCCTTGAACGGCATAGTTTGAACTCTGCCCCTTCCTTGCCAGTGCATTCCTCGGAAATCTTCCTTCCTGCCTCGGCTATCTTCTGTTGCTGCTCAGTCTGGGGGTACGGGGACACTGGCTTCCGCGTTTTGACCCACCTACCTTTGTTTGCCATGAATAAAATTAAAGAAAAAGAATATAAAAAGGAATGTTTAATCGGGGTTCTACTTGCCCCAACACTTCCTGATTGCCTCGTGGATGGCCGTTCCAGACATTCCCTTCTTGACATTGTCTCTTGCGCACTTGCCAATCTTGCCCTGTTGTGATGTCTTCGGGTAGTCCTGCGGTGCGGCTCTTTCGTAGATGTAACCACCATACGAACCAGGGAAACCTGATGTGCCTCCCCTCCTGCCGTGCTTCACCCAGAAGCCTGACTTAGTCTTCAATGCCATGTTAAACCTCCCGTATTGAGATAATTACGGTTTATCTCGATGCTTTTAAATAAATCCTGTAACATATTAGCAATATGGCTAAAATTTACGTTGATTTGAAGCTCGAAAAGGCGACGTATGCGAGGTTCAAGCGGGTAAAGCACCTCATGGAGTTCCAGAACGACAGCGATTACAGCATGAGCGAGTTCGTGGACATACTGCTGGACACCATAGGGAAGAATGTCGTGGCCGACATAAACAGGCTTGAAAAAAAGGCCAATTGATTGGTCGCCTTTCAAACCTTTCTTTTTTTACTTAACACAACAGCATCCAACGCTAAAAGCAAAGGAATACCCATTAATAATATTACAGGAATCGGTATGGGAGCAGGAGGAATCGGTTCATCTCCAGGCAAATGAATAATTAAGTCTGCTACTTCATCAGGCTCTAAATATTCTCCAGTGGCAGGGTCCTTATGAAAAACCCTTGCTTGAAGATGAAGAGGTTCATTTGGCATTGGATAGAGATAACTCCAACTCCAATCCCTGTATCTATCAACAGGGTCTATCATTTCACCTCGAAGATAATATTTTCTCCCTCCATCCAAGTGATAACAAATTTCTCCTTTATTCATATCCCATATTTCTACTTTCCCCGAACAAATATCCGTTCCTCTGTTATATCTTCTTGCATAAATCATAGGTATCATTCCCCCAGCAGGAACGGGGCTTGTAGCTTGAAATGGTTCAATTGTTTCTTTCATATATCTGTTTGAAGGAAAAGGGACATTTGGTACAGTAAAATCAAATACGCTTTCAACAACATCCCCTGTGCCTGCTTCTATTCTTAAATTCCAGTCCCTACCAGGCATTATAAGGGTAGAGCCTAACCAATAAAAATAAGCTATAGGACGATTACTTGTTCCGTAATCTGAAAATAAAATCTCTCCAGTATCTTTATCTACTATGTTAGTAAACCAATTGAAATTATCCACGCCCCATTCTGTATTATCAATCCTAAAATAAATATATACCTGCTCGCCCGTCGCTGCTTTTGTTGAAACATATGATAATCCATATACAATTGCCATATTATCTAAACTCCTTCAACATATGGCCTTGATGAAATCTCTCCGCGCACTTTTAATCCCCGACCCGCATCGCGGCGGGTGTTCCACATCTCAATTTTTCTGAAGCGGTGAGCAGCGTTTCTCTCCTTAGTTGATTATGAGACATTTCATCGCTCAACTTGGTTCTGCCTTCTGCCAAGCTGAAGGTCTCGGTCTTGCCTGCCAGCCATTTAGAGTGGAGCTTGTCATACTCTTTTTTCAGCCCATCAAAATAATCGGATATTGCATTGCAGATGAGTGTTATCTCGAAGCGCGTCAATTCTCTGGGGCCTTCTGGGGTCGTGTCAATCGACTTTACTTCCTCTTCTTCCATTCTATCACGCAAGCCTTAAACCTCTCCGTTATGGCACCTGTTTTGCCCCTCACGCATGAGCCTATGAACTGATTGTACGCGCTGGGTGCCCTTTTGCCTCTCGCCTTTGCCCCTGCCTTTGCACGACCACCGCACCTATTGGCGATAAGCTCGCACAGGTCAATCTCCTTGCCAGTGGAGCAGTCAATAAGCTTGGCTCTCTTGTCGTCTATGGGCTGGATGCATATTTCAGTCATAATAAGTTGTTGGGGTGGAGTAGTTTATATAACTTTATACCTCTTGAGAAGGTACAGACCGCCCAATGCCATCAGTATCACCGCCACGGCGACGATTGGTGACTCCTTCGCGTAATCTTCGGGAGAGAGAAGCCTCACGTTGTCGTAATTCACGGAATATGTGCCCGTCGTATACTTGGTTTCATCAATATATGTGGTGAACCTCATCTGCGGTATGTTTGACCAACTGGGAACGTATGCCCCCATGTGATTGAAATACTTTAGTCTCTGGCAGAACCTCGACCAACCTGGAGTAGTTGGCTTGAAAGAGAACCACAAGCCGAGTGTTGTAGGTCCGCTTACTATGTCTCCAAAGTCAATCCTGACCCCCGTGACGGCAGGAAAAACATTTTCTGGTATGAAGACATCAAAATACACAACCCAATCTTCCGTTACGCCCGACCAATTTCCGCCGTAAAGGGGATTTATAATGCTACAGTATTTTGTAGTACCCTTGAAGGTATCGCAGTTGGACTTTATCGAGGCCGCACCTTCCGTCTTGTTTTTAGTGTCGGTTTCAACTGATACGCCATTAAATATTGGTGTCCAGTTTCCAGTGTCGTTGAAACCCTCGGCGAGCAGTACCATATAAAGAACTGGTTTAGCCTCACTTAAATAGGTTATGCAATTTATCTATTTCCGACTTGAGGTTGTCCCATACGTTAGGCTGCTTGGCTTTCAGTTCATCCAGCCGTATCCCTTCGCCATCCTTCCTGTAGAACCCGCCCATCCCCCTTCCGCCAATGGCATAGCGGACCTGTATTACCTCTGGGTTTTGGTCTATAGTGAAGGTGGCTTCGCCTTTCCACGAGTTCCTTATCCTTGACCTCAAGCATAACGGGCATACGATGAACTCGAACTTCTTGCCGTACATGAACGCCTTATTCCTCCTTTCATCCTTGGTGGCATCCCTCGCTTCCTTGCGCCGTATAAGCAGTTCCCGTTTTCTACTGACGGAATCCTCTTTCTTATCCATGCTTTATAAAGTAGCCCGCGACGTTTATAAAGATTACAGTTGAAAAGTGGAACATGATAATGATACCGCAGAAAGAGGTGCAATTCATTGAATGGGTTTGCCCGAAATGCGGGCTTTTGAGGAACAATAAGCATACTCATGTGCATGGTGTTAAGCTCCCTGATGCTGAAAAGGTGGTAGTATGAAGTTTGGACGACTGCATGAAGACACCAAAAAGGAAATATACAAGATAATTATGGAGAATCCTGGTTTGAGGCCGATGGAACTGTCTTTTCTGATAACGAAACGGCTTGCAGTTTGCCTGTCAACGCGCCAGATTACCAGTTTAAGGGCCATTGTGAGAAGGCGAGAAAAGAGAATATAGCTCCTTGTCTATCAGTTCCCTTATGACCTCATCCTTGGAGTTCTTCTTCATCCTACCTTGGAGTATGAAAAGGTGCTTCCTGTACGCCTCTGGCATCTTTACCGTTAGCTTGTATTTTTCCATCTTTCTCACCATTCGGTCCATTAGACAATGTTGAAAGGCCATAGGGCATATTTGGGCTGGTAGTTTAAAAGCGTGTGGCTAATATCCATGCTATTCCCACATTTTATCGTAGCTTTCCCGTATATCCTTCAGGTTGAATTGAAGGTATTGCGCCGTCGTTGATATGTTGCTGTGCGCCAGTATCATCTGAAGCTCTTTCAGCCTCGTTTCCCCGAACTTCTGGATGAAATGCACCGAAAAGCTATGGCGGAGATGGTGGGGATGAATCCTTTTGCTGCCGACATACTCTATCCCAGCATACTTACCAGCTTCACGGATTATGTTGAACACCTGCTGCCGTGTTATGTGGAAAATCAGCCCATATCTTATGCCTTCCTCTTCAGTATATTGCTTCAGGAGCTTGAGTGTTTCGTCATCAACGGGTATTATCCTCTCTTCCTTGTTCTTCTTCTTCAGTATCCTGAATATGATTGCCTTGTCCTTCCATATTATCTTGTCATAGGTCAGCGACAAGACTTCCGATACCCTGCGACCGCAACGGTATAGGATTTGCAGGATTAACAAGTCCCTTAATGATGTCGTGCAGCTTAAGATG
>Ga0315280_10009404_pt1 | contig 12557 bp, 14 predicted proteins | sample YL17G06_40_MG_FD_203697 | JGI IMG/M metagenome (GOLD analysis project Ga0315280, IMG submission 203697) | Sediment microbial communities from Yellowstone Lake, YNP, Wyoming, USA - YL17G06_40 | ecosystem: Environmental > Aquatic > Freshwater > Lake > Sediment | place: USA: Wyoming | collected... | reverse complement strand
CTCGCCGATACTGACTGGAGTGACAATCAAAACCAAAGTCTGCGCAACGGCAAGAAAGGAACTATTGGAAAGCGCTTGGAGAAGAACCGAAGCAAACTGCCCAGTTCTCTCGATATTTAAGGAGCCCATACCGCTGAAAGTGGAATTTGAAGTGGTGCCAAAATAGTCTGAGCGCGCTCAGCGAAGTGGCGAAAACCTCGTAGTGCTGTCCATAGAAACCTACTGACCTATCCCTTTTTTATCAAGAAAAGCTGTCTATTCTCGATGACGCTATCTGGGAGTGAACGTCCGACAGAAGGCTCAAGATTGACCGAGAAGACCCTAGACCTTGATCAGATGACGACGGAAAACACGATCAGATCCCTGCAGTCGAATCCAACCCATGGGCTTGAGTCACCTGAGGTTGCGACCAGACTAAGGCAGTATGGATACAATGAAATCCCAGAGAAAAAAACTAACCCGCTGAAGACGTTTGCAAGCAAGTTCTGGAGTCTCACCGCATGGATGCTAGAGATCATAATAGTCCTTTCATGGTTCCTCCACAGATACTCAGACCTGTACATCGTAACCGGACTTCTTGTCTTCAATTCGATACTGGGCTTTGAGGAAGAACAGAGAGCATCAAGCGCAGTAGAATCACTAAAACAAAAGCTCCAAGTAAACGCAAGAGTCCTCAGAGACGGCTCTTGGAGAAACGTGACCGCGAGAGAATTGGTTCCAGGAGACATAACCAGAACGCGATCCGGAGACTTCGTGCCAGCCGACGTGAAAATAATAGATGGCGAGCTAGGAGTCGACCAATCAGCCTTGACAGGAGAGTCAATGACAATAAATAAAAAGCCAAGCGATACTCTCTATTCGGGCTCCATTGTCAAGAGAGGCGAATCTGACGGCATCGTCGTCTCGACAGGGCTGAAAACATATTTTGGAAGAACTGCCCAGTTGGTGCAGCTTGCAAGGCCAAAACTTCACATGGAAGAAGTCATTTCCAACGTCGTTAAGTGGCTTCTGATCATAGTTGCTTCGTTGATCATCGTGGCTGTGGCCGTTTCGGCGTTTGAGGGAATGAGTCTTTTGGATGTGCTGCCAATAGTCCTAGTTCTGTTATTGTCTGCGATACCTGTTGCCTTGCCGGCGATGTTCACTGTCAGCATGGCATTGGGCTCTATGGAGTTGGCCAAAAAAGGCGTACTTGTGACTAGGCTGAGCGCTTCTGAGGATGCGGCAACGATGAGTGTGCTCTGCGCCGATAAGACGGGCACAATAACGATGAACAAGCTTTCAGTGGCAAACGTACTTCCCTTGAATGGGTTTACTGAAAAAGATGTAATACTGTACGGTGCCTTGGCTTCTCAAGAGGCTAACCAAGATCCTATAGATAACGCCTTTATTGTCAAGGCCAAATTGGAGAATTTGCCCGTTTCTTCGTTTGTACAGAGGGATTTTGTTCCTTTTGACGCGAAAACACGGAGAACTGAAGCCTTGGTGCAAGGAGACAACAGCGAATTCAAGGTTCTAAAGGGATCTGTCAGCATCATAGCCAAAGCATGTGGGCTTCACGAGGACTCTGTAAGAGACTTGGAATCGCGGATGAGCATGTTTGCCGAGAAAGGTTACCGAACTCTGGCAGTCGCGAGAGCACATGATCACAAGTCTCCTGATATCGTCGGTCTAGTGGCGCTCTACGACATGCCCAGGACTGATTCAAAGCAACTGATACAAGAGCTCAAGCACCTAGGGATATCAGTGAAAATGCTGACAGGAGACGCTGTCGCAATAGCGAAGGAAGTTGCAGCTGAGATAGGGCTCGGTGAACGGATCATCAGAGCTGCGGACTTGAAAGAATTCGTAAAAGAAAACGCGATAGAGGCTGCGCAGGCAGCCGAGAAGAGCGATGGGTTCGCGGAGATATATCCCGAGGACAAATACGCGATTGTCAAAAGCCTTCAGGCCGCAGGGCTGGTTGTGGGCATGACCGGTGACGGTGTGAATGATGCACCAGCGCTGAGACAGGCGGAGGTGGGTATAGCTGTGAACACTGCAACGGACGTAGCCAAGGGCGCAGCCAGCGTCGTGCTGACGAAGGAGGGTTTGACCAGCATTGCCGATCTGGTCAGAAATGGCAGAGTAATCTATGAAAGAATATCTGCATGGGTATTGAGCAAGATAGTGAGAACTCTGCAGACTGCCATTTTCGTAGTCCTGTCCTTTATCTTAACGGGTAATTACGTCGTGTCGGCGTTCGCCATAGTTCTCCTATTCTTCATGACCGACTTTGTCAAGATAGCACTGTCTACAGACGATCTGAAATGGTCACAGAAACCTAACACTTGGAACATAACTGGCATAGTAAAAACATCGCTGCTGCTCAGCATGTTGATTGTCATCGAATCATTCGGGCTGCTATACGTGGGACTCAACGTGTTCCATTTGAGTACAGCCGACGAAACCCTGTACACGTTCAGCTTTGAAATACTATTCTATTTTGCCATGTTCCTAATATTCAACGTTAGAGAAAGAGGGCATTTCTGGGAGTCGAGACCAAGCAAGACCCTGCTCACAGCAATGATACTGAGCATGATCGCTGCAACCATAGTGACGACAACGGGAATCCCAGGCCTCAAACCTCTACCATTGACTGAAACTCTGTTTGTGGCATTCTGTACTGCTACGTTCTCGCTGACACTCAATGATCTGGCCAAGTTTCTCTTTGTGCAGAGGACAGAAACAGGATGGTAATACTATACTGCAAATCTAGGGCGCTTCAATTCTGGTGCGTGCTCTGTGCATGTCGTAGAGTTTGTGTTTGTAGTATCCCTTTGCAGTGTATAGTGCTCCAACGGAATTGTGGCATAGGACTCTGTCTTTGGCGACTAAGACTGTTACGGGTGCTTTGGAATACCTGATGAAGGCGGAGTCATGCCCTACGCAGAGACCTACAATTATGTTCAGCTCTGTTTTCGCCTTGTTCATGATTAGAGCTTGTGCTACTGGGTTGCAAATAGGCTCGAAGGTGCCGGGATGTACTTTCTCGCTGTCTTTCAGTCCCAACTCTTCCTTTGGAACACCACCAGTCTTGCAGAATACGAAAGTCACCTGAAAGCCATTGGACTCTAGAATATCCGTCAGTATTTTTCCCTCCTCGGCCAATCCTACACAGCAGGCAACACCAAGCTTCGCGAAATTCATCCTTCTGGCAAATTCCATCGTGTCTTCGACTCTGGTCCACTTCATGTAACCTTCTGATTCCACCAGAGCTGAGGCATGAGCTAATTTTCCAATTCCAAGTTTCTCATATTCTTGCCTAGCTTTCCTTAGGACATCTTTCTCAACGTTCATCGGGCAAAAATCCAGCTTGGAAGTAACTCGAGCTCGTTGAGGGTGTTCGCACACGAAAACAGTACATTTGCTACATTTGACCAAAGTCTTTCCCCGCTAGTAGGTTGACGTTGTTTTTGCAGAACTTATGTCTTCCCTGCGCGCGCTGGTAGGAGAAGCTTTTCATGAACCGGCTAAGCACGCGCTAAAGCAATTCTCCCCTGTAATGGATAGAAGCTGGGCAGCCCAAGCACCTGTCGCTGGCCTGTAGTGTGCAGCTGCTGCAATCTGCACCGCATGGCGTAGCTGTCTTCTTGTCCATGTTGGGTTTTATGGGAACTATGAAGGGGCGAGTTGGGGACACTATGAGGTCAAAGTCCATGTTTCTCATCTGCAAGTTTTGTCTAAAATGAGTGTTGACGCATGACATTATGGATCTTATGTTTTCCCCGATTAGCAGAATGGTCATGTTGTGTTTTCCAGAAGTTAGGAAGCTGTTCAAATAGAGGGGGCAGGTTTCTAAGAATTTCAGAACTTGTTCTACATGGTTTGTGGAAATGTCAACTTTTGCGAGAAAAAGCTGAGCTTTCTTGACGTCAGTTCCAATTAGGCGCGCCAATGTTCCCTTTTCCTCAAGTTTGCGTATTCTGGCACTTACAGCTGGCTGAGAGATCTTCAAACGCGTTGAGAGTTCGGCTTGAGAAGCCTGAGGATCTTGGGACAGTAGGCAAAGAATTTTTTTGTCCACATCATCGATTTTTCTAGTCATGAGCCTTCACCACCAATATCTGAGTGCGCGCCGCGTTTATTTTTGATTGTTCAGTTATATAATTCTTCTGGTTCATAAGTATTTGGAGCTTATTGCTTATTGTTGATTATGCAAATGCTTATAGTCTGGTTCTCACATTATTGTACACAGGTCTTTCGGAAGGTTGGATGATAATGGTCGAGCAGGAATCTTGGGAAAACAAATGCTGTCGTTGCGAAGGCGACGCTGAAACAAACTTATATCCTGGGAAAAGAGCGTGCCACGTAACATGTGGCCCTTGCCTTTACCCAGAAGATTGGGGCAAATGTGCCTCATGTGAAATCGTTGGGCACTGCAGGTACGCGCTTGACCACTTAAAGGGCTTGACCAACGTCAAAAAGGGATGCTACTTCGAACAGCAGCTAACCGGAGAGGAAACATTGTATCATATAATCAACTTTGTTAATGGTCAGCAACATCTCATAAAGGCGACTGGTGAAAAGACATATTTAGAGGACCTTAAGAAGGCAAACTCCAGAAGCAGTTGTCTCCAAAAATCGCCTGATTCTGTCCCATAAGGTGGACCACTTCAAAGAAGCTAAGGCCTTATAAAACTACGCTATGTTCGATCTTCCTATTGTTGTCAGTCGAATTGCTGGCGGTTACAATGAAAGCTTACATGTGTTTGAGTTGCAAAGCAGGCGTCTACAACACAGTACTGGAGGATCTTCTGAAGCTGAACATTCCCAGAGGAGACATATTCTTGCTTCTTGGCCCTATGGATATGCTTGTTCAATTTGCTGGACTAAGAAGCCTAGATGAGTTTATCGAGAAATGGTTTAACCCAATACGGATGATTGGCGCTGAAGAAGCTCTGGTCACAAGATCAATGACTCTCATCGTAATACACGAAGGCCCGACATACGCTGAAGAACCGTTTGCCTTTCTGTTCTTAAATACTCAACCACGAAATCTGGAGAAACTGCAGAAGGCACTTCTGACTGTTCCAGAAGTAATCTCCGCTGATACAGTGTTCGGACCCTACGATCTGATCTGTGCAATAAAAGCGGGTGATAAGACGCATCTAGAACGGGTAATCGCACACATTCCCAAAAATGTTCCAGGAATAGAGGGAGCAATGACGTCTGTTATTGCATCGCTAAGAATTTGAGATCTAGTGTACCCTCGCGTATGTTTCTCACACGGATTCGTATTGCCCTAGGGAATGGTGCCCTACTTCGTAGCCTTCTTTCTCGCAAAACTCGAGGATTTTTGATATGGCTCTCAGGTCAATTGCCTTTATCTTCTCTTCCTCAGGTCCAACGACTTCAACGATAACACCGAGACCTCCGACTCCGCAACATGAAAACACGTTCTTGTAGATTCTTATGTCATACTCAGGGGGGAACCTCATTTCTTTCACTGCCTCCTTGACTTTTTCAATCAAGAAATCGACTTGGCGTGATTGCATTGCATCAATGAAGTATACTTCTCTGCAACCTATCTTGGACATTCATACCCCTTTGAAAGCAATCAGAGTCACTGTTTCTTTTATTCCTGGGGTGCGGCGGATTTCATCAAATATGAATTTGTCAAGTTCTTCCATCGTGTCAAATGAAACTTCGACATGTAAGTCGTAGACACCATAGGTAGGAGTTGCCAGTTTGACGCCCGGTTTCTTCTTGACTTCCCTTAGGACTTCCTGGTCTTTTCCTGCCTCAACTTTTGCTAACACATATGCAGTTGTCAATGATTAGAAACCTCATACACTTGACTTCCCTATGGCTTAATCAACTTTTCGAAAGAAGAATTCTAGTCTACAGCCCATGATCCTTATTCTGCCTTCCGAATCCTTTGATTCTGCCAAAATCTATTGCGTTCCAGATACGCTCATGGACACAATAGATGAAGATCTTCGAAAGGAGTTCTGTCAAGCCAACACTACCGCTTGCGACCAAATTTCCCGTGAATACGAATACTGAGAGCATCGTGGTTAGAGTTGCGGCGATCCTCCAAGAAATTGCTTTTGCGCGCGCGCTTTGCCTTGTCTCATCCTCTACTACTTCAGCACCACATTACCCAAACCCCGTAGTTAAGACTTCGCTGTTCAAGTACGTGAGGTGCGCAAAGGCTAAATTATGCTATGCACTCGGTTTTATTTCTCCTTTGAAAATTCGGTAGCACCTTTCTGAGCAGAAGCCTTGAAAATCATTGTCTGGCACAAACAGCTTTCCGCAAGCTTTGCACTTTCGCTTAGTGCTTTCCACCATACACTTCTTCCTCTAACCCGAATATTATCGTGACAGGTTATATGTTTAGTCACAAGGCAAAGATTGCCGCTCCACCAGCCTGCGCTCGCGGACGAATTGGTCAAAACCGGTAGAGGTTTCCGACGCTCCCCCAAATGAAAGCGTCAGGCACTACCTGAGCAATTGCGTAGGTTCCCCTCCAGCCGGTGCAGTGCGAAGGAACTATCAGTTGCGGATTCAGAAGCTTCAATTCCTTGAGGGTTGGGACTATTCTTGGTTCGAATTCTTTTCCCGCCAGATGAAACCCTCCCATGATGGCATAGACGTCGTTGGCCGCAGCGATCTGCTTTGCGTAAAGTGTCGTATTAACGATGCCCGAGTGAGCGCAACCAGAAATAACCACCAAGCCTTTCTGTCTAATGTTGATTGCTATTGCTCGATCATCCCAGATGTATGGATCGGGTTGCCATTGGCCATTGGTCAAAACTCTGTGTTGTGGAAAGCCTGTTTCAAAGTCCGTTTCACGGGGGATCTCGCCTGTGACAAGGACTGTTTTATCAGCTATGAGGTATGGGTGCTTCGTTCTAACGTATCTGGCTGGTTTCACCTGATAATCTGTGGGAAAATCCGGGTGCTTTCTAATTGTTCCGTTGGTGTTAGCTACACCTCTAGTCTTGAACATATCTTCATGCACGATGATGGGCAAATCTTGCTTATTGACAACTCTCAGGGCTGTCAATAGTCCACCGAAATGGTCATAATGGCCATGAGAGAGAACAATGGACTCGATCTCAGAAAGATCAAGCCCCATGCGATTCGCATTAGTCACTACTCCTTCGGGGCTTCCGCCCGTGTCAAATAGCAAGCTATGAGAGGCACCATTGCAGAAGAGGCGGATCAGCATTGAAAAACCATGTTCAGCCACGGGTAGAAGGAAATGTTCTTTTATCCATTCCTCTCCTTTGCTTTCTTTCACCCATTTCCGAACTTGCTGGACTTCTTCCCTTTCAATTGTGGACAGAAAATCAACCGAGTTATCCATTAGGCTTATCAGCTCTGCGCCATCGACTTCTTTAAGTTGAACAATTTGCCTAGGCGTTCTATCGCCTTTTTTAATCATGAAAATCCACTGGTCAGAGTGTTCCTCTATAATGGTTTGTTGCTGGACAGCCGACGCATTTTTTGTCTCTGAATCGAACACAAGGTCTGCAGTCAACATTACATGGTGCGACGGTCTTTTCCTTGTGAGCAAGATGTTCTCTCACCGAAAGGAAAGGAGAGAAAAAAATGTCACCGATAGGATAAAATTCTGATCTACGTATCCCAGTACTGCTTCGTAAAGAGCATTTCTCTACAGATATGCTTTCGAGAGTGTCTTGGTCTTCAGCGATAACCAAGCCTATTAGGTTGTAGCCTCCTATCGTCTTGAAGATTTGGACAACTCTCGGACAGTCTTTGAATCGATCCAGAAGGTTTTGCATTGCTTCCGCACTTTCCATTTCTAATAATACAATGGCTGGAGAGAGTTTGAAGGAGAAGGGGTTGAGCATGGCTGACACTTTGAGAGAGTCATTACTCAGAAGTTTCTGCAATCTTTTCTTGATTCCCATACTCGTGAATCCCGCAGTCTTGGCCAATTCTTCTAATGTTGTCCGTCCGTCTTGCTGGAGTTGTGAAACTATCTTTCGATCCACTGCGTCCAAATCTTGCACCTGTTTATTTTCTAAACATAAAGTATTAATATGGTTTACCTATTAAACTATTTCTCCACATCACGATGAACATAACACGGCAATCACAATAAGAGAGGATAGACATGAATGGAGAATGCGAAGGAAAACATGATTCTTGTTCAGACGCTAATGAATGCACTGACCCAAGAAAAGAGAAGCAGGAAGAAGAACAGCAGAAGCTCAAGCTCAAAATGAGTAGAATCAAGCGCAAGATAGCAATCATAAGCGGTAAAGGCGGTGTTGGCAAAAGCACGGTCACAGTGAATTTAGCAATGGCTTTTGCAATGCATGGATACGCTAATCATGTTGGCATCCTTGACGCCGACATAACCGGCCCATGCGTGCCGAAGATGCTCGGCTTACATGGGCAGAGGCTTCCAGTCAGTCCTGCAGGTATCTCTCCCGCATTAGGTCCTATGGGAATCAAGGTGGTGTCCATGGACTTCCTGCTTCCAAGCGACGAATCACCAGTCATCTGGCGTGGCCCCCTGAAGATGAAGGCGATCAGCCAGTTCTTATCGGATATCGCCTGGGGAGAACTCGAATTTCTCTTTATAGACCTTCCACCAGGAACCGGCGACGAGCCACTAAGTATCATGCAGCTTATCCCCGAGATGGATGGAGTAGTGATAGTCACCATAGCCTCAGAGGTCTCACAGATCGTGGTCAAGAAAGCTGTTTCCTTCTCTAGGAAACTGGGCATTCCCATCATCGGCGTTATCGAAAACATGAGCGGCTTCGTCTGCCCAAAATGTGGAGCGGATATCGACATTTTTAAGGTGGGAGGAGGAAAAAAGATAGCGGATGATTTGTCTGTTCCTTTCCTGGGACGAATTCCAATAGACCCCGAAATTTGTCGTGACTCTGATAATGGAGTGGCTTTCATAATTGAACATGCCGATTCTCCTGCAACAAAGGCATTTACGGAAATCGTCAAGAAAATCGAACGTTTTTTGGAGCGAAAAGAGCGATTAGAAAGCCCGCCTAAGCCGAGTGTATCTGAACGAGGAACTGAGAAATGAGTACAAAGACGATAACCATAAACCCAATCACCCGTCTTGAAGGCCATGGCAAGATAGAAATTTTCTTGAACGAAGAGGGAAACGTAGAAAACGCCTATTTTCAAGTTCCCGAACTCAGGGGCTTTGAAAAATTTTGTGAAAGAAGAAAAGCCGAAGATATGCCCATAATAACTACGAGGATCTGTGGCGTCTGCCCCGTCGCTCATCATTTTGCTTCGACGAAGGCTTTGGATGCTGCGTTCAACGTGGATCCTCCCTCAGCTGCTAAAAAGCTTAGGGAACTCATGTACGCTGGATATATAATTTACGACCATACGTTACACTTTTACTATCTTGGCGGGCCGGACTTCATCGTTGGACCAGACGCTCCTCCTGAGAAGAGGAACATACTAGGAGTCATCGAAAAGGCCGGAATGGACGTGGCCAAAGAGGTCATCAAACACCGAGCCTACGGACAACAGATCACCGCGATTCTAGGCGGAAAAGCTACTCATCCAGTGTGCGGGCTGCCAGGCGGCATCTCGAAGCCGTTGAGCGAAGACAACAGACAGGAAATCGAGAAGATGGCAGCCTCCTGCTTAGAGTTTGCAAAGCTCACTCTGAAGATATTCCACGACATCGTCCTGGGAAACCCGAAGTACGTTGATATGATCAAAAGCGACGCCTACACGATGAAAACCTATTACATGGGCTTGGTTGACGAGGACAACAAGGTCAACTTTTACGATGGCAAGATCCGAGTCGTATATCCCAGTGGCGGCGAATTCCTGAAATTCGAGCCTAAGGACTACCTGACCCACATCGGCGAGCAAGTTGAGGAGTGGACCTACGCGAAGTTCCCGTTTCTGAAGAAGGTTGGTTGGAAAGGCTTCATAGACGGGTCAGACAGTGGCATTTATCGTGTTGGTCCCCTCGGAAGACTGAACGCTTCAGAGGGGATGGCGACGCCACTTGCGCAAGAAGAATATGAAGTGATGTACAAGACTCTCGGTGGAAAACCGGTGCACGGCACTCTAGCATTTCACTGGGCGAGGTTGATTGAGCTGCTCTACGCCACCGAGCGGGCGCTTGAGCTCGTAAGAGATCCGGAGATAACGAGTACGAACGTGCGAAACAAGCCGGGTGAGCCAGGTGAGGGCGTGGGAGTTGTTGAAGCAGCAAGGGGCACCTTGTATCATCACTACGTGCTGGACAAAGATGCGCTAATCAAGAACGTTAACCTGATTGTAGCCACAACCAACAATTATCCCGCAATCTGCATGTCTATCCGTGATGCAGCCAAAGCCCTCATACATGGTGAAAATGTGAGTGAAGCACTTTTGAATAGAGTTGAAATGGCTTTCAGGGCTTACGACCCATGCCTTGCATGTGCAACCCACTTTGCAGTTGGTCAGATGCCACTCCAAGTCTCCATATACGATCATAATAGGAAATTGGTGAAGACTCTTGAAAGGTGAGACTGAATGAAAATATGCGTGTCAGCAGAATCAAACAGCCTGGACTCCCCGATAGACCCAAGGTTTGGCAGATGCCCATACTTTGTGATCGTAGACTCTGAAAACATGCAATTTGAGGTCATTCAAAACATGGCTTCTGGTGCAACAGGCGGTGCTGGAATCCAAGCAGCTCAAACCATAGCAGGCAAAGGTGTCAAAGTGCTCATAACTGGAAATGTCGGTCCAAACGCATTTCAAGCGTTGTCAGCCGCGGGCATAAAAATCGTGACAGGTGCTTCTGGAACTATAAAGGAGGTTGTTGAGAAATACAAGAGAGGGGAACTGAGCGATACTGGCGCACCTACTGTCAAGGGACATTTTGGCATGGGTGCTGGCAAAGGACGAGGTCGGGGACATGGGGATCTGGGCAAAATGGCTTGAGAAGGAGGTGATTGAATGACGACGAGAATTGTGGTTCCAGTAGTAAGCGATAGCGGTCTAGACTCACAGATTGCAGAACATTTTGGAAGAGCACCCTGCTTCGCAGTTGTCGACTTGGACGAGAAGGGCGCGGTTTCAAATGTCAAGACAGTGCCAAATGCAGGTGAACATTGTGGTGGACAGGGACAGGCTCATGACAACATCCTGAAGTTAAAACCAAATGCAATAGTAGTCTATGGAATGGGCCCAAGGGGTTTGACGACGTTTCAAGATGCTGGAGTGGCAGTGCTAAGAGCTGATGGAAAAACGGTCAGAGAAGTAATTGCTGCTCATAACGAAGATAGGCTACAGGAACTCACGGAAGGCTGCCATGAGGCGCACCATCAAGAGCACCATCAAGAGCACCATCAATAAAGGGGTTGCCGAGGTACCCGACACTGCAAGTATGTGGAAATGCAAAAACCGATTACTGTGAATGAGCAGAAGAGAGTTCTTGCAAAGGAATAGTGGAGAACGGTAGAATGAGTGTTATGCCTCAATGTGCCAATTGTCCTGGGGCTTATTGCCAACGCATGCCTTTTGAGAGAATCAAAAAAGATACGTTGCCTGAATTCTGCCCCATGAAAACAAGCGAGGAAACAATCAAGAAAGTGATTGAAAGATACGGAGAGGATGGCGTAAAGAGGGTCTATGTTCCTGCCACTATCACGGAGAAAGAGGCTTACGAATGTGTCAGAGGCGTGCGCATGGCGGTACGACCCAGAATCAAAGAATTGATAGAGTTTGGCAAATTGATACATGCCAACAAGATTGGAGTGGCCTTCTGCGCCGGAATGCGCGATGAGGCGAAGAGAATAGTGGGGTTTCTTGAAAAATCTGGATTTTCTGTTGCTTCAGTCCTGTGCAAGTGTGGCGGAATCGACAAGACAAGGCTTCATGTGGAAAAAGAATACAAGATTGATGATCCTCTGAAATTCGAGGCTGGCTGCAATCCCGTTCTTCAAGCTCAGCTTCTGAACGATGCTAAAACAGACATAAACGTGATCGTTGGGCTTTGTCTAGGACATGATATGCTATTTACCATGAATTCCAAAGCGCCGGTTACTACTCTCATAGTCAAGGACCGTTTGCTGGGCCACAACCCAGTCATTGCTCTTTACAGCAACTACCACAAGAGCATAATAGAATCGCAAGAAAGAAAGTGAATTCAATCTTCAAGATCTTCGACAGTGACTTCATGATAGTCTCAGTAGCCAGCGGAAAAGGAGGAACAGGAAAAACATCAGTAGCCGTGAACATGGCACTTTCCATAGAAAATGTTCAACTCTTAGATTGCGATGTTGAAGAGCCGAACGCTTACCTATTTCTGAATCCAAAGACAAACCAGACTCGTCCAGTCACTGTTTCTGTTCCGTTCGTAAATGAGAAATTGTGTGATCATTGTGGAAAATGCGGCGATTTCTGTCAATACAATGCTCTATTTGTTGGTTCGGACAAAGTTTTAGTCTTTCCGGAGTTATGCCACAGTTGTGGTGGATGTTTTCTCGTCTGTCCTAGGAAGGCAATAATCGAAGACAAGCACAGAATTGGAACTTTGTTGCTTGGTTCTG
>Ga0315280_10009403_pt1 | contig 12557 bp, 12 predicted proteins | sample YL17G06_40_MG_FD_203697 | JGI IMG/M metagenome (GOLD analysis project Ga0315280, IMG submission 203697) | Sediment microbial communities from Yellowstone Lake, YNP, Wyoming, USA - YL17G06_40 | ecosystem: Environmental > Aquatic > Freshwater > Lake > Sediment | place: USA: Wyoming | collected... | reverse complement strand
TTTTTATTACCTTAGATTCCAAACCTTTGGCCTTAAACTTTTTGACTTGGTACATTAGCCAAATTTCAGTTGGATGCTTTTTTGTTCCGGCTGGCTGCATGATGGCAATAGTATTTGGAGCAATTCCCTTTTCAATTCTTTTTGGATTTCTCAAAACCCTTTTTAAACGATTTTCACTCAACTGATAATATCTCATTTTTTCTTTGACATGTTTTGTCCAGAAAAGATTTTCAGTATTTTTTGGTCCTTTAAAGAATGTCATTTTTTATTTGTTTTAAAAATTCTCTTTGGGCTGCCAAAATAATATCTTTTGTTCTTTCTGGCTCGGGAATTTCTTCAAAAACAAGTTCTCTAAATTCGCCAGCCGTTTGGATATGCAAATCGCCAAAATGAAAAAGAGTAGGAAAAATCCCTTTGACATCAACAGTGATGTCTTGGATTTTATCATGATTGACACTGTCAATTTCTCGGCTAAAAATTCCTTTCAATTCGGCATGAATTGTTCTTTGATTAGTGATGAGCCAATAATCAAGATATAGAGTGGTTAAAGTCAAAAAGATTATTAACCATAAAATTAAAAGAAAAAGGGAAAGGAAAAATAATAAAAGATTGGTCAAATTATATCTTGAAATTGAAGGAAAAAATTTTACCAAGAAAGAAGGCCAAGAAAGATTCTGAGAAAAAAAGAGATAAATAACTAAAATCAAAAGGGCGATAAATATCAAAAATTGGGGAAAAATTTCTCGCATCAGGGCAAATTGGTGGCGATGCTTAATTAAAATGATTTTTTCATTTGGCTGGAGAGTAATCATCGTTTAAAAAGATTAGAAACTAGCAAAAAAACATTAAATAGAATTAAAAAAAGCGCGCCAATCCCAAAAATCTTTAAAATTTTCTTTGCCAGTTTGTCTTCTGGCAGAGAAAATTCTTTGAAATGGAAAAAGATAATTATTCCGATGACGATAGTTGCCGAAATTGCTAATAAGGAAAGAAAAATCAATATTTTTTCTAGCATTATTAAATTATACTGAAAAACTGAAAAAAATAAACTGGGGCTTGACAGTCATTATTGCTGTAATAAAATGGAGTGGGAACTTGACAAGGATTCTTTTAGGACTATAATGAAGGTGTAAAAAGTTAAAAAAAGTTTTTGAAAATGAGAAATCAAGAAACAATTGACCCCAAAAAGTTTTTAACCAGTTTTTACTGTGATGGTTTGACTTTTTACTTAACTACGATTAAAATCTGGTCTGGGGGTTTGGTAGAAAGGAGATAAGAAAACTTGAAATCGAAACCAAAAACTACTGAACCTCCCAGAAAGGAGGTTCTCATGCTTTAAAATCAAAATTGTATGGCAGAAGAAAAATTTTATCTAACTAAAAAAGGGTTGGAGAAGATTAAAAAGGAATACGAAGAACTAAAGGCCTTGAGAATGAAAAAAATTAAAGAAAAAAGGCCTGAGATTTTGCATTCTGAAGATTCAAATCCTGAATACTTCGCCTTTCAAGAGGATTTAAGTTTAATGGATGCAAAAATGGCTGAAATGAAAAATATAATTGATCATGCTGTTTTAATTAAACCTCCGCCAAAAGAAAAACAAAACATTGCCCAATTGGGAGCGTTGGTCACTCTGGAAGAAAAAGATGGAAAAATTAATGAATATATGATTGTTAGCTCTTTGGAAGCAAATCCCAATGAAGGAAAAATTTCCAATCTATCTCCGGTTGGCAAGGCAATATTGGGTAAAAAAATTGGCCAGGAAGTTGTTATTACTTCCCCAATTAAAATTGTCTATAAAATCAAAAAAATAAAATACGATTTGGATTAGTTTTAGATTAAAGAATTTTAAAGAGCCCCCTTCAGGAGGGCTCTTTTCTTTTATAGGAATTGAATTATAATGAAAAATAGAATTTATGAAAAATTTATTGAAATTTTTTTTGGAAACGGAAAAATTAAAGGAAATGCCAAGGACCGGCTGGGTTTTGGCTGGAATTGAAAATCCAGAAAGAATAGCCGAACATTGCTTCTCATTGTCAATAATTTCTTTTTTGTTGGCTAAAAAAAGGGGCTTAAATCAAAAAAGAGCAATTCAAATTGCTTTTTTTCATGAACTTTGCGAGGTTTATGCTGGCGATTTAACTCCTTTTCTTTATTATCCTCATTTACCAAAAGATGATGAAAAAAGGCGAAAAACTTTAATGAAATGGGCAAGGCTTTGTCAAAAAGAAAAGGAAAAAATAGGCAAAATAAAATTTAAAAAAGAAAAAATGGCTCTTTTAAAATTAATTAAGTTTCTAAAACCAAACTTAAAAAATGCTCTTTTAAACGCTTGGTTAGATTATGAAAAAGGAATTTCAAAGGAAGGAAAATTTATTCACCAACTCAATAGGATCGATACTCTCATTCAATCGATAGAATATTTTGGAATGGAAGATATAAATGTTAGAACAAACTGGTGGGAGTGGGCTGAGGAAATAGTGGAGGATGTTCTGCTTTTGAAATTTTTAAAAGTTTTGCAAAAAAAATTTTATGAAAAAAGACCAATTGAAGAAAAGGAGGATAAAGAATTAGAAAATATTTTAGATTTTATTTTTAAAATTAATCAATTAAAAAAGATGCCAAGGACAATTTGGGTTTCAATGGGAATAAAAAATCCTGAAACAGTGGCTGGTCACATTTTTACTACTACTTTGATGGGCTGGATTTTTGGCTCGGAAAGAAAGGAACTCAATTTAGAAAAAATATTAAAGATAACTCTTTGTCATGAATTTCCTTCAGTTTATACCGGAGATTTGATTACTCCCTTTATTTTTCCAAAAGGCAAGGAAAAAAGAGAAATTTTTGAAAAATGGCCGAGATTGGAGAAAAAAGAAAAAGAAAAAATATTTTTTGGAGATTATCAAAAAGAAAGAAAAGCTATTGAAAGGCTGACTAAAAAATTAGAATCTGACTTGAGAAAAGAAATTATTGGGCTTTGGGATGAATATAAAAATAATTTAACTCCCGAAGCCCGTTTTGTTAATCAAATCAATGTTTTGGCAGTTTTATTAGAAGCCCTTTTGTATCAGAAAAAAGACAAATATTTACCAATTGGTTGGATCTGGGAATGGGCCTATGAGAAATGCGAAGATCCAATAATTTTTGAATTTTTAGAAGAATTAAAAAGAAGATTTTACAAAAAAATTTAAAATATGGCCAAATTATTCATCGGCACTTCTGGCTGGGTTTATGGGCACTGGACGGGAATTTTTTATCCGGAAAATTTACCATCTAAAGACAAATTAAAATATTACTCCCAATATTTTAAAACGGCTGAAATCAATTATTCTTTTTATCATCTTCCGAGACCATCGACTTATCAAAACTGGTATTCTCAGACACCAAAAAATTTTCTCTTTGCTGTTAAAACCAGTAAATTTATTACCCATGTTAAGAGATTAAAAGGGGTAAAAGAGGCCTGGAAGCAATTTTTGGAAAATGCTTTAAATCTCAAAGAAAAATTGGGCCCAATTTTGTTTCAATTCCCATCTAGTTTTCAAGCCACTCCAGAAAATATCAAAAGATTAGAAGAATTTTTAAAATCTATTCGTGAAAATTCGTGTTCAAATTCGGGAAAATTCGCGAAGTATGCTTTGGAGTTTCGGCACAAATCTTGGTGCACTGAAAGAATTTACAAATTGTTAAAAAAATACAATGTTGCCTGGGTGATTGCTGATTCGCCGAGATATCCTCGGGCTGATGTTGTTACTGCCGATTTTGTTTATATTCGAATGCATGGCTCAAAAATAATGTTCGGCTCAAAATATACAAAAAAAGAAATAAAAGATCTGGCTGAAAAAATTAAAAATTGGCTAAAACAAAAGTTAAATGTCTATTGCTATTTTAACAACGATTTTCAAGGCTATGCCATTGAAAATGCCAAAGAACTTTTAGATTTTTTAAAATCAAATTAAAATAAATCAAAAGGTCGATAAAAATTCAAAAATTAAAAAATATGTACAATTCTCAAAATCTACCTTTGAGTCCAAAAAAAGTAATTAAAAAAACGATCGCTAGATACTTGCGCTTGTTTTGGGTGTGGATTTGGCTTATATTTTTTGGAGCGTTTTCAATTCTCCCGTTTTTTTCAGCTAGGTCAAGATTATACGGCGGACCGAAAATTCCGTTGATAGATCAGATAATATTGAAAGTGATCTTAATAGGTTTGGCTATCTTATTTTTCCCCTTGATACCAATCGTGATTTATGAATATTTTTACTATAAGTTTTATTATTACGACTTTGCTGAAGATAGGGCGAAAATTAAAAAAGGTGTCATTTCTCAAGCCACTGGCTTTGTTCGTTATGAAAGATTGCAAAACATCTATGTTGATCAGGATATTTTAGATCGAATCTTTGGACTCTACGACGTTCATTATGAAACGGCTGGAGAGAGATCTGGTTTTTATTCTCATGTTGATGGTTTAAATAAAGAAAATGCTGATAAATTAGTTGCTTTTTTGGAAGAAAAAGCCAAGCAGCCAATACCTAGCCAAGAAAAAGAAAAGAAGGAGATTACTAAGCAAGAACCCGTTCAAGAAAAAATCGAAGGAAAAGAAATCTCTATTCGAGAATATCCTCTTTCTAGGTCTATTATTATTGTTAGAACCATAGTTTTGTCAATCGTCTTCTCAATTCTGTTTTCGTGTTTCGGAATCTTTCTATTAGCATTCAATGCCATTGGAATATTCTTGATGGGATTTTTAGTGATATTTGTTTTATGTTGGATTTATAATCAGGTCTGGTATAAAAATTTCTATTTTCACTTTGGCCAAGAAAAAGGAGAAATTAGAAGTAAAGTCATTGGTCAATCGATTTCTTATCTTTATTACGATCGGATTCAAAATGTAAATCTTTCTCAAAGTGCTTTGGGCCGATTATTTGGAATTTATACAATAACAATTGAAACAGCTGGTGAAAAGGCCTGGATGAGATTGGTGATTGACGGACTTCCTAAAGAAGGGGCCGAGAAAGTCAAAGAATTTCTTTTAGAAAAGGCAAGATATTATAGAGGCAGATTATAAAAATAATTCCGGTTTTATACTCCTTTTCTGAAGACAGATAAAAAAACTAATTTTATGAAAGCAACTGCCATTGCCAATGCTAATATCGCTTTGGTGAAATATTGGGGGAAAAGGAATGAAAAATTGATTTTGCCATATAATAGTTCAATTTCAATGACTTGTGATGGGCTTTTTACTATAACCACGGTTGATTTTTCAAAAAAATACAAAAAAGATTTAGTAATCATCAATGATGAGGAACTAAAAGAAGATGAAAAAAATGTTTTAGGGCATTTAGAAAGGATAAGAGAAATGGCTGGAATAAAAGAGAAGGCAAAAATTGTTTCAAAATCTAATTTTCCAGTGGCGGCTGGTCTGGCTTCTTCAGCCAGTGGTTTGGCGGCATTAACTTTAGCAGCAACAAAAGCTGTTGGCTTAAATTTGAATAAAAAAGAACTTTCAATTTTGGCTCGTCAGGGTTCTGGTTCAGCTTGTCGTTCAATCTTTGGTGGCTTTGTTGAATGGCTTCGTGGCCAAAAAGAAGGTGGAAGTGATAGTTTTGCCAGACAGATAGTCAATGAAAATTATTGGCCGGAATTCAGAATGATTGTTACAATTTTAACTGAAGAAAAAAAGAAAATTAGCAGCCGGGCAGGGATGGCTCAAACAGTTGAGACCTGTCCTTATTACGATGGCTGGTTAAAAACAGTAAATCAGGATCTAGATATTATTAGAAAAGGAATTTTAAAAAGAGATTTTATAGCTGTTGGGTCTCAAGCTGAATATAATTGTTTGAAAATGCATGCCTTGATGATGACCACTAAGCCCCCGATAATTTATTGGCTGCCAGCGACAATGGAAATGATCCAAAATGTTATTGGTTGGCGGGAGGGAGGATTAGAATGTTATTTTACAATTGATGCCGGACCCCAAGTAAAAATAATTTGTTTGGAAAAAGATATCAAAAAAATAAAAATAAAATTAAAAAATATTAAAGGAATAAAAAAGATTATTGTTTGTAAGCCAGGTGAGGGAGCAAAATTGATTGATAAACATTTATTTTAAAAATAAAAAAGGGAATTTTTGAATCCCTTATGATTTAAAAGAGCTTTGAATGGCTAGGGCTTTTTGAAGTTTTTTAATGATACTTTTGATTTCTTTCGACCTTACTTTTCCTACTTTTGAAATTTTGATGCAATCTCTGGGTTGAGGCAATTTTGAAGAAGGTGAAAACTTCCAGGCCGTTTCAAAAGCGATTTTTATCTTTCCTTCTTTAGTTTTGAAATGCAATTGTTTGATTCCTTCTCCCAGTTCATTGATTTCAATTTCGGCTTTTTCAAACCCTTCAATTTTTTGTCCTATTTTTTCTAAATCCCAGGGCTTACATCTAGATTGGTTATAAAGCAAATTCAGTTCTTCGATCTCCTTTTCCATCTTAAATTTTCCTCCTTTAATTATTTTATATCCAAATTAAACTAAAATCAATTTAAAAAATGATTAAAGTATCTGCTCCAGGAAAAATTATACTTTTTGGTGAGCATGCTGTTGTTTATAACAAATTGGGAATTGCCTGTGCCATTGGAAAAAGATGTTTAGTTAAAATTTCTCCTTTTTTAAAGGAAGGAATTTTAATTGAATCAAAAAATTTCAAACTTAAAAAATTTATCTCAAAGAAAAAATTATTTGAATTCTTTCGGTTGCTAAAGAATTTAAAAAAAGAAAAAAAATTTGAAAAAATAAAAGAAATTTACAAAAAAGATAAACTTTCTCCTACTCTCTTTGTTTTGGGAAATATCTTTCAAAAATATGGTTTTAAAAATTTAAAGATTGAAATCAATTCAGAAATTCCCAAAAATTTGGGTTCAAGTTCAGCCCTTTTTTCTGCTCTTTCTTTTGGAGTTTTAAAATTTTTCAAAAAAAATCCAACAAAAAAAGAAGTTTCTGATTTTGCTTTTGAAGGCGATATCGTAGCCCATGGCGGAACTCCTTCAGGAATAGATAATGCCACTTGCACTTTTGGTGGCTATTTGATCTATAAAAAATCAAAAGGGATTAAACCATTGAAGATTGATTTTGAAATTCCTCTTTTAATTGTTGATAGCAAAAGAAAATCAAAAACTGCCCAGACCGTTTCTTTTATTAGAATTCAAAAAAAAGAAAATCCTCAATTTGTCAAGTCGGTTTTAAATAATCTAGACACAATTTCAAAAGAGGCCTTAAAATCTTTGAGATCAAAAAATCTAAAAAATTTAGGTCAATTGATGTTTGATTATTATCAAGAATTAAGAAAACTGAAAATTTCAACTTTAAAATTGGATAAAATAATTGAAATTGCCAGAAAAAATGGAGCCTTGGGAGCAAAACCGACTGGTGGTTGGGGTGGTGGTTGTTGTTTGGTTTTGGCTAAAAATCAAAAAGAAATCTTAAATTTAAAAAGAGAATTTGCCAAAAATGGTTTTCCCTCATTTCAAACAAAAATTGGAGTTGAGGGAGTAAAATTAATTTCTTAAAATGATCAAAGTTTCGGCACCAGGAAAATTAATGTTATTTGGCGAACATGCTGTTGTTCATGGAAAACCTTGCATTGTTTCTGCTGTTGATGCTCGAATGAGAGTTTTTTTGAAAAAGAGGAAAGATAATAAAATTTTCTTAAATAGTCCTGATTTAAATTTGAAAAACTATTTTATTTCGATAGATGATTTAGACAAACCAACTGAAAAAGAAGTGAGATTTGTTTTAACTGCTATTAAGAATTTCTTTGAAAAATATAAAGTTAAAAGGGGCTTGCCCCCACTGCCAAAATTTTGGTGTGGGGGATTGGAAATTAAAACTAAAAGTGAATTTTCAATGGAATATGGCTTAGGTAGTTCGTCAGCAGTTACAGTGGCAACAATAAAAGCTCTTTCAGAATTTTTTGAAATTAAAATGGAAAATAAAGAATTGTTTGATTTGGCTTATAAGACCATTTTAGATATTCAAGGAGTTGGTTCTGGTTTTGATTTGGCAGCAGCAATTTATGGCGGGATTTTATACTTTGTTACTGGTGGAAAATTAATTGAAAAAATTAAAGTCAAAAATATTCCCTTAGTTATTGGCTATAGCGGAGAAAAAGCCGATACTCCAAGTTTAGTCAAAATGGTAAATGAAAAGTTGAAGGAAAACCCTAAAAAAATTAACAAAATTTTTGATGAAATTGAAGAAATAGTAAATTCAGCCAGGATTGAAATTGAAAATAAAAATTGGAAAGAAGTTGGGAAATTAATGAATTTGAATCAAGATTTGTTAAGAAAATTGGGGGTCAGCTCAGAAAAATTAGAAAATTTGATAAAGGCCGCTTTAGATTCTGGGGCTTATGGAGCAAAATTGTCAGGAGCCGGGGGCGGCGATTGTATGATTGCCATTGTTAACAAAAAAAATCGAAAAAATGTTGAAATGGCAATTGAAAAGGTAGGAGGAAAGATTATAAAATTGAAAGTTCCAGGAGAAGGATTAAAGATTGAATGAGTTTATTAATTTTGCAAAATCTGAGGAAAAGATATTTGACAAGGGTGTTACTTTAAATGAAAATAAAACCTAAAGGTCGAAGAATTAAAATTTAATTAAAAAATAAAATGAGAAAAATAAGTTTGGGAATTTTAATTGTAATAATTGCTTTAGTTTTGGCTGGAATAGCCGTAGCCCAAGGCTCAGATCATTCCCAAAGATTTTCAAGATTGATTGCCCCTAGCGCCTCCTTTTTGGATAAAATTCATTATCGCCTTAAGGGCTGCAAAATTATTCATGAGTTGAATGATGCCACTGCCTTGAGTTGTCCAGCCGGAATTAAAATTAAAGATGCCTTTGAAGACGAAGTTTATCATATTATGGATTTGGAATCCGATGCTCAAATCAATGCTGATGATGTTTGGAATTTGGGATATACTGGTTCCGGAGTAACAGTGGCGATTTTAGATACTGGGATTGATTACAATCATCCCGAACTAAGTTCCAGTTTTGCTGGTTGCAAAAGTTTTGTTTCTTATACAACTGATTGCTTTGATGACCATGGCCATGGAACTCATGTTTCAGGAATAATCACGGCTGATGGAGTGGGTGGAAGTCCCCAAGGTTTTGCCAAAGGAGTAGCACCAGATGCTAGTGTTTGGATGGCAAAGGTCTGTGATGCTTCGGGTTCTTGTTATGTCAGTGATATTGCTGCGGCTATTGAATATGTTGTGAAAAATAATATTGCCAAGATAATGAGCATTAGTTTGGGTGGTGGTGGAACGCCCCAGGCAAATTGTGATAAAGATTATTTGGCTCAAAAAGTTAATTGGGCGGTAGATAATGGAGTGACGATAGTAGCAGCAGCTGGAAATACTTCTGGCAAAGTTTCAAGCCCTGGTTGTGCCTCAAAAGCTATAGCAGTGGGAGCGGTTGATAAAAGCGATGTCAGGGCATCTTGGTCAGGAAGTGGTTTAGCCTTAGATATAATGGCACCTGGAGTAAATATTTATTCAAACTTGCCAAATAATAGTTATGATTCTTGGTCAGGGACTTCAATGGCTACTCCCCATGTTTCAGCAACTGTGGCTTTGTTGCGACAAAAAAACTCAACTTTGACTGATAGTCAAATTAAAGATGCCTTGTATAAAACGGCTAAGGATTTAGGAAAGGTTGGCTGGGATAGATATTATGGCTGGGGAAGAGTGGATGCTTTAGGGGCAATAAATTATATAAAGTAAAAGATTGCTAAAAAGAATGGCGGTTTTTGATTTTTCCCCGTCCTTTTGAAAATGGGCGGGGTTTTGTTATAATCACACTAAGCATAATATAATAAAAAATTGTGAAAAATTGGTTGAAAATTTTAATCATAATAGGAATTTTAGGTCTGATATTGATAGCGATTTTTGCTAAAAATAAGAGTGAAAAGACAAAAATTCCAAAAGCCGAACCTCAACCTATCAAAGAAGAAGAAATACCCGAGAATCTACTAAAAGCCAACTGGCAATGGTTAAATAAACAAAAGAAATTGTATGAGTTATCGCCAGCAGAAATTAACCAAATTTTAAAAGAACTTTGGGAACGATTTCCCAACAAATCTGAAAGATTAAAAGCCCTCTCTATTTTAAGGTTGGGCACGCCTTATCAATTGGGGCCTTTGGGCGAAGAATCGGGCAGGGACAAAGACCCTATTTTTAGATTAGATGTGACCGATTGCACTGCTTTTGTTTTGACCAATGTGGCTCTACTTCATTCTCAATCATTAGAAGAAGCCAGAGAGATGATGAAGTTTGTAAATTACCGACCACCCAATTTTGAAATAACTTTTGAAAATCGGCTTCATTTTACCACTGATAGGAATATGGTTTCTCCCTATTTTGGGGTTATTACTCAAGATTCTTTTTCGGGCTGCAAATTGAAAACAGTTAGTGTTACTTTAAATAAAATCAAACCCGATGGTAAGCGTTTAATTGATATCGATTGGGAAAAAGAAATGAAAATCCAGTATATCCCCAACCAATGTCTTAGTGAAGAATTCTTTTCTAATTTACCCCAGGTTTTAGGTATTGCTTTTTTGAAGGAAGGGGATGATAAAATTGGTTTAGATATCAGACACGAAGGAATTTTAATTGATAGAAAGTTTCTTTTCCACGCCTCTCCAATTCAAAATAAAGTGGTAGCTGAAAATTTTTTTGAATATTACTTTAAAAATGGCAAATTTCCAAAATTTGATGGAATAATTTTGTTTGAAATAAAATGATGTTATAATAGGAAAATCATGAAAAAGTTTTGGCTTTTTCTATTTTCTCTTTTGATTGGGATTTTTCTTTTCTCTTTTGTTTTAAAATCGGTTGGCTGGTCAGAAATCAAAAGGGCTTTTTTAATTTTTACTCTTTGGCAAGGAATTGTTATTCTACTTTTAACTTTTGGAAAGATATTAACCGCAACTTTAAAATGGCAAGAAATTTTGAGATCAGCCGGAGTTAATCTCCCTTTTTTAACTCTTTTGAATATTTATCTTTCCGGTTGCTCAATTTTGTATTTTTTCCCCACCGCCATTTTAGGTGGGGAAATTTTTCAAAGTTATGTTTTAAAAAGTAAGCATTCAATTCCCTGGTCGAAAGGAATGGCAGCTTCATTTTCAGATCAAATTTTGGATTGGACTACTAATTTGGTAGTCATTTTTTTTGGAATAATCTTTTTTATTTTAAAGATTGCTTTTTTACCAAAAAAAATTGCTCTCATTTCTTTTATTCTTTTTCCCCTGGCCTTATTCTCAATTTCCTATTTTTATTTTAAGGCATTCAAAAAAGAAAGCATTGTCGAATTTATTTTTCGGCATTTCAGCCGAAGTTTTAAAAACTCCCAAACTTTGGAGATTGAGAAGGAAATTTTCAATTTTTTCAATTTTAAAAGAATTTCTTTTTGGAAAGCAATTTCCCTTGCTTTTTTGGAAGAGGTTTTTTTACTTTTGAGGATTTGGTTTTTGGTTAATTTTTTTGGCCAAAATCTCAATTTTTTATCAACTCTTTCTATTCTCGCTTTTTTTTATTTGGCAATGATGATTCCTATTCCGGCTGTTTTGGGAATTCAGGAAGGAGTCCAGGCCTTTGCTTTTGATGCTTTAAAATTAGGCGTGGGTTTGGGAACGGCTTTTGCTTTAGTTATTAGAGGAGCAGATTTAATTTTGGCTCTGATTGGAATTTTCATTTCTTTTAAATTGGGTTCAGAATTGTTAAAAGAGGAATTACTTAAAAGATAAAATAACTTCGCTCGGCATTGCCTCAGGGAATGTCGCTCGGCAAGCTGGATTTCAGGGTCGCTCGCTCGCCCAGCGCGTCTCGCTCGCTGGCGTAAAAGCCTGCGCTCGTCTTCGCTTCGCTCAGACACCTTGCCCGCTCGGCTTTTAAGCCACCCTGAAACCACTTGCCTCGCTTATTGAACTCCTTCGGCAATTGCCCTCGCTCAATTTATTCGTATATTCGTAAAAATTCGTAATTCGTAGGGATATGGAAAAAATAAAAGTGGCAGCCATTGTTCCGGCCTACAATGAGGAAAGAACAATTGGCAATGTTTTAAAAATTCTTAAATTGGCAAAAGAAATTGATGAAATTATTGTTGTTAGCGATGGTTCAACTGATAAAACTGCTCAAATTAGTAAATCTTTTGAAGTGAAAGTTTTGGAGGGACCAGAAAGAGAAGGAAAAGGAAGGGCAATGAGAAAAGGAGTGGAAAGTACTGATGCCAAAATTATTGCCTTTTTTGATGCTGATTTGATTGGTTTGAGTCCTGAACATATTACTCAGTTAATTCAGCCAATTTTAAAAAATGAGGCTGGAATGGTGGTTGGAATTAGAGATCGAATTGGAGAAACGCCATTATGGTTGTTGAAAATCGATCCCCTTCTGGCTTTTGGTGGAGAAAGGGCTTTAAAAAGAGAAATTTTTGATAACTTACCAGAAAGGTTTAGTCGAGGATTTGAAATTGAAACTGCTCTAAATTTCTATTGTCAAGTTAATAAAATTCCGGTAAA
>Ga0315280_10009402_pt1 | contig 12558 bp, 10 predicted proteins | sample YL17G06_40_MG_FD_203697 | JGI IMG/M metagenome (GOLD analysis project Ga0315280, IMG submission 203697) | Sediment microbial communities from Yellowstone Lake, YNP, Wyoming, USA - YL17G06_40 | ecosystem: Environmental > Aquatic > Freshwater > Lake > Sediment | place: USA: Wyoming | collected... | reverse complement strand
GAATCCGCGATCATCTTCAGCATGGGCCCCTGCCTCGAGCAGTCGCCGCACCAGATGCCGCAGTACATCAGCACGTTCATCCTCCGGTTCCAGCCCTGGAGACGATCCAGTTGCACCTGGGTCAGAGATGGGGTCCTCTCGGCCGACTCGGCCCACCTATGAGAATGCTGCCTATCCGACTTCGCGAGGAAGGCATCGTATTCATCTGCCATCTCGAAGTGGCGCTTCCAGAAATCGCTGCGGATGTCGAAGTAGACGGGCTTCTCGGTCAAAATCGACGCCTTTTACATCGAATAAACCGGGGTTATTTAAAGATGAATGAGGAGAAGCTGTCGGCCACAGGTTGTTCATGAGTGGCGAAGAATTATCAAATACTTTGGGGGGCATCGTACGCCTGACTTCGGCAACAGTTTTATCATATGCGAACGGTTTTCAATCAAGTGATTCTCTTGAAGCCTCGAATAGTTCTGGTAGGGGCCGGGAGCAGCGTCTTCGGATACAACTCTGTCCTTGACGCCGTGAACCTCGAGCCCCTCAACGGATGCGATCTCGTCCTCCACGACATAGACAGGGGAAGGCTCGAGGCGATGGGCGCACTGGCAAGGAGGATGGCGGACGAGGCCGGCTCCCGAGTACAAGTAGAGTGGACCCTAGACCGAGAGGAGGCGTTACTGGACGCCGACTTCGTCGTCCTCTCCATCGCCGTGGACCGGATGAACAGGTGGAGGAAGGACTGGGAGATACCCTTCCGCAGGGGGATAAGGCAGGTGATCGGCGAGAACGGAGGACCCGGCGGCCTGTTCCAAACCCTCAGAAACGTTCCACCAATACTCGAGATCTGCGGCGATATGGAGGACCTGTGCCCCGATGCGCTGCTCATGAACTTCACCAACCCGGTCTCGAGGATCTGTCTCGCAATCTCCAGGTACACCGACATCAAGGTGGTTGGCCTCTGCCACGAGGTGGAGCACCAGATGGCGCGCCTATCAGACGTGATGAAGGTGCCCGTGGGCCAGCTCGACGCCGTCTCCGCCGGCCTCAACCACTTCAGCTGGTTCACCAAGCTCAGGCTGAGGAACGGGGACGACGCTTATCCCCTTCTGGACCAGAGCTTCGGAAAGATGGAGCCCGCCATCCAGCCCTTATGTCGGTCCATGTACGATAGGTTCGGCCTCTACCCCTCAACGGATGACAATCACCTCGGGGAGTATCTGGCTTTCGCCTGGGACCTGTGCCCGGATAGGGTCAGGGGCATGAACTGGATTGACCGATGCGACATGGAGGGGCAGAGTAACTGGGAGAAGATAAAGAGGCTCACCGATGGCAAGGAACCGTTGAACGTGAGGGGGCGCCTTTCAGGCGAGAGGGCAATGCAGATAATAGCCGGCATGGTCTCTAACAGTCGTCATCTGGAGCTGCAGGTCAACCTTCCCAACGAGGGGCAGGTGGCAAACCTCATCGAAGGCGCCGTGGTCGAGACTCCTGCATTAGTTGACAGAGGCGGCGTCCATCCGATCCACGTGGGGGCCCTCCAAGACGGGCTCGCCGCCCTCTGCAACATCCAGACACTTGTGCAGGAGCTCGCCGTCGAGGCGGCCGTGCATGGAGATGAGGAATTGGCGCTCCAGGCGGTTCTCGCCGATCCCGTAGTTCAAGACTTTAAGGCAGCGACAGAGGCCTTCAACGAGCTCATGGATGTGCACTCGGATCTGCTGCCTCAGTTCAGGCGTGGATCGTGATGCATCTAGTCTTCGTGGGGGCTCATCCTGACGACGAGACCTTTGTCGGAGGCACCATAGCCAAGTACACTAACCACGGCCACAAGGCCACGATAGTATCGGCTACGAGGGGAGGGAGGGGCCACTGGAAGATACCCTCGGACGAGCTGGAAAGGGTCCGAACCGAGGAGATGAAAGGGGCGGCAGCGATACTCGGCGCGGACGTTGTCTTCCTAGACTACAAGGACGCCGAAATCCCGGCCGATGACCGCCTCACGATGGACCTCGTGGACGTTGTGAGGAGACTGAAGCCCGACATCGTCATCACGTTCCACCCATTGGTCTGGAGGGACGACCACAGGAGGGTCGGCCAGGCGACAGCGGACGCTTGTTTCAGGGCCAGCCTACCCCTGGTCGAGACTCGACATCCCTACCATCGGCCCGCTCCCCAAGTATACTTCATTGGCGAACCCTTCGTCTACTCCTTCAGCGAAACGATGATTCCAGTGGAGTCGGACGTCTACATCGACATCACGGAGTACATGGATGTAAAGATAGAGGCCTTGAAACAGCATCGGAGCCAGTGGGTCAAATGGGAGATCGACGAAGGTGATAGCACATCATCTCTCGATGATATAATCGAGCGGACGATCCACCATGCACGCCAGCTCGGCATGGGGTCCGGGGTGAATTACGCCGAGGCATTCATATCACAGGCACGCAAGAGGAGGGCGCTGGACTTTCTACCAGCCAGGTGACAACTTGAATCTGGATGGTCATGTCGTTTTAATTCACGCCGTTTTATCGACCATAAATTCCATAGGTCACCCTTTTTATATTCTCAGATTCTCGTGGCACGATCGTATACATCCTCTCTGCTTCCAAACCTCGACGGACCGTAGCCTTCGACCACGAAGCTCGCCGAGGCGGCTCCAACCCTGGCGCACCAGGCCAGTTCCACGCCGTTCAGATACTCCGCCAGAAAGGCTCCCAAGAAGGCATCGCCGGCTCCCGTAGGGTCCACCACTCTGGAGGGCCAGGACGGAACTTCGATTGTCTCATCGTCCCCAATCAGGATCGTGTCGGAAGACCCTCCGGTAGCTATGACGACTTCGGGCCCCTGCGTTCTGAGGAATCCGCAGGCCGTATGAGGGTCGTCGTAGCCCGTCAAGAGAGCCAGCTCCTTTCTAGTAGCCTTGAGGATCTTGATGAACTTCAGGAGCCTTAGATCGAAGCCTTTAGACTCGAACACGATGCCGTCATCGCCAAATCGTCGGAGAAATCCCTGAGGATCTAACGAAAGGCACGGCGTGAGACCTGAAAGGAGTTCAACGGTTTCTGGGGGGATCTCGGCAGCCACTGGCCCCAAAAGAATTCCGTCCGTATTCATCCCCGGTGGCACATCATCTGGTGTTATGGGCTCACCTTTTTCCAGAAGCCTCATTTCGCGCTCGTTTCCAACGTATCTGATCTCGAAGCTCGTGGTTCTTGCGCCCTTTATCCTCCTAACTCCTGAGAGGTCCAAGCCTTGGTTCGAAAGCCACCGTAAACATTCCTCGGGGAGGCTCTCTCCAACCTTGGAGACCACCTTGACTTTGGAACCCATCTTAGCGGCGGCGAGCCCAGCATACGTCGGCACCCCTCCCACGGTTGGGGAGTATGTAGCCTCCTCAACGAATATGTGGTCGATGGCCAGGTGGCCCACGATCGCGATGCTCGTCACGCGGTCTCCTCTCGGGGATTAGCTACCCATGATTTGCATACAGCCACGCCCTCAACGGCGTCCGTGACGCCCGCATCCGCCCCGATCTTCTCCGCAAATTGTTTCGTCATGGGAGCGCCGCCTAGGATGATCCTCACTGTCTCTCTGAGGCCAGCTTTCTTCAGTTCTTCTATCACCTTTCCCGTCTCAACCATGGTTGTCGTGAGCAGTGCAGATATGCCGACTATATCGGGCCTATTTTCTGAGACGGCTTCAACGAACTTCCTCGGCTGCACGTCGACGCCGAGGTCGACCACATCGAAACCGGCTGCGCTCATGAGGGTGACGAATATGTTCTTCCCGATGTCGTGCAGGTCGCCACTGGCGGTCCCGACCACGGCCTTTCCCACTGTTTCCACGTCTCCCTCCTTGAGGTGGGGTTTGAGGACCTTCACGCCCTCCTTCATCGTCTCGCCGGCCATGATGAGCTCGGAGAGGAAGTACTCGCCCTCCTCGTACTTCCGGCCCACGATCTCCATGCCCTTCCCCATCCCTTCGATCAAGACCTTGTAACCCGGGATCCCTGCGTCGATGGCTTCCCTGCACGTCGCCTGAACCCCATCAATATCAAGGTTCACAACGGCATCTCTTACCTTACCCAGGATCTCTTCTTCCCTCTTCATCACGGCCACCCTTTGGAGACCTTTATCCTCGTCCAGCAAACACCTAGGAGATAGATTAACATAAGCTTAGACTGTTATAGCGATTTTGGGAGACGCCGTCGTGGACTCGAGGGAAAGGGTGGAGACAGCGCTGAGCCATCGGGAGCCCGATCGAGTTCCCCTCGACCTCGGCGGCAGCGCCGTGACGGGCATGCACGTCAGCACCGTTTACGCCCTGCGCCAGGCGATGGGTCTGGATCCTCCCGGTGCTCCAGTGAAGGTCGTGGAGCCCTTCCAGGTGCTCGGGGAGATAGGTCCAGACCTATACGAGGCGCTGGGCTTGGATGTCGTCGGCTTGGGCGTTTCGAACAACATGTTCGGCTTCGAAAACGTGGGCTGGAAGCCCTGGAAGCTCTTCGACGGCACCCCCGTCCTCGTGCCCGACAGGTTCAACACGGAGCCCGATGTCGACGGGAGCATCTTCCAGTACCCGCAGGGAGATCGAAGCTCGAAGCCCTGCGCCCGCATGCCGAGGGGCGGCTTCTACTTCGACGCTGTGGACAGGCAGCCCCAGATAGACTGGAAGGAGCTGGACCCCGAGGACAACCTCGAGGAATTCGGCCCCATCTCGGCCAAGGAGCTGGGTTACATAAAGCGAGAGGCTGAGAGGCTTCACAATGTCACTGACAAGGCGATATTCGCCAACTTCGGGGGTACGAGCTTCGGCGACATCGCCCTCGTCCCGGGCCTCCAGCTCAGGAACCCACGCGGAATCAGGGGGGTCAAGGAGTGGTACATGTGCCACGTCAGGCGGCCCGACTATGTAACGAAGATTTTCGACAGCCAGTGCGAGATCGCCCTCGAAAACCTCGAGAAGATCCACAAGGCCGTCGGAGACAGGGTCTCGGTCGTGTTCGTGACCGGCACCGATTTCGGAGCTCAGCAAAGGCCGATCCTCTCGAACGCGTCGTACGTGAAGCTTTACAAGCCCTTCCATGGGCGCGTCAACGACTGGGTCCACGAGCACACGTCCTGGAAGACGTTCATCCACTCCTGCGGGTCCGTGGAGCCGCTGATCAAGGAGTTCATCGACGCCGGTTTCGACATCCTCAACCCGGTGCAGACCACGGCCGCGAACATGGACCCGGGCATGCTCAAAGAGAAATACGGCGATAGGCTGACATTCTGGGGAGGAGGAGTGGACACGCAGAGCACGCTTCCCTTCGGCACCCCGGAGGAAGTCAGAAGGCAGGTTTGCGAGCGCATCCGCACATTCTCGAAGGGGGGAGGATTCGTCTTCAGCACGATACATAACGTTCAGCCGAGGATACCCGTGGAGAACGTATTGGCGATGTATCAAGCCCTCAGGGATTATGCACGCCAGTGAAGGGTTCAAAAACAGATGTTCAACAAATAATAAGGGTAATTGATTATGCCTCTAAAGTTGATAAAACATTATATAATTAAAAGCATTCTAGATCGATAAACCAATTACAACTATGGAACAATAGGCTACATAGTCATGTAAAGCCTTTCCATCCATCCTTTTTCTGTTTACGCGCGCGCTTAATAGTAGCAATAGGGTACTTAACAATCGAGTTGCTAAAGTTCGCATCCCTTGCAGACGATTAGATGAAGGTGATTTGTGTGCTAACAGAGAAGTATAATATGGTAAGGAGGGCCTTCACTGTCCTATTCATAATTTTGATGGCTTTTTTCCTTGTTCTGATCTTTATCTTTCCTATTCTTACAAGTTCGCTGCGGGCGCCCGTGCAAAGTCAAAGCTTGATCAGCCCATACTGGGCTGGCTACTCCGTCGCGTCTGACCTGATTAACCCGCAGCCTCATGTCACAGGCGTCAGCGCGTCTTGGACGGTTCCCACGGTCAAAGTTTCAATAGGGAACTCTTTCTCTGCGGCGTGGATCGGCATCGGGGGACGGTTCGACGAAACACTGATCCAAGCAGGAACAAAACAAGATTCTATAGATGGTGTAGGAACATACGCAGCCTGGTACGAACTGCTGCCCAAAAATTCAGTTACAATCGACTCCTTGAAAGTATCGCCTGGAGATAGAATCACAGTTTCGATATCCTTATTGAACCGAACAACGAACACTTGTTCGATAGAAATCAGTGACATCACCAACGGACAAACTTTCAAGAAGAATTTCGTTTACGATTCCTCCATGCTCTCCGCCGAGTGGATCGTGGAGAGACCAACAACAAGAACTAGCATCAGCTCTTTGACAGACTTCGGTCAAGTAACGTTCACAAATTGCACAGCAAGAATAGGCGATAAAGTTGGAGATATCAGCAGTTTTCCTTCTAGCCTATTCACCATGGTTAGTCGCATGAACACGGAAAGCATGGAGGGATTATGTGCCACTGTTTTACCACCATCCTCTGGGGGCTCCTCCTTCACAGTCAAATATGGACAATAGAAAGTCATCTAATTACCGAAATGTTCCCGGTCCCAGACCCACCTTACGCGCGCTGAGTCATAGAAAGTCGTATATTACGCACGTTAATCATAGGTCTCACCATGACCGTAAACCCGCCAATACTCCAGCATGATGGCGGTTACCAACTGCTCTTAGGAGGGGTGGACGTATTGAACGAGCAAATCGATCAGGCTTGCATCAGCCTGCGACTTGGTAAACGCTCTCTGATGGAAGGATCTGGTGGACATCAGACTAAGCATTATGGGTTATAACGACTGGATGCTAGAATGCGAAGGAAGTGATATTGACTTGCAATATAGGTGGACGGTCCTCACGGTGACCACGGTCGGGGTCCTGATGGCGGGCCTAGATTCCAGAATCGTCATCATCGGGCTCCCACAAGTCGCCACGGCACTCAGCGCGGATGCCGAGCAGGCGGTGTGGTTCACACAGGCTTACGTCCTATGCAGCACAATCGTCCTCCTGTTGATAGGAAGGGCTAGTGACATCGTCGGCAGAGTCAAGATCTACACCGCGGGGTTCGCCATATTCACCATAGGGTCCATCCTGACAAGCCTGAGTCAGAACCCCGCGCAAGTCATAGCATTCAGAGGGTTGCAGGGGCTCGGTGGGGCGATGCTCATGACGAACAGCGCCGCGATGATCGTGGACGCCACACCAAGTAAAGACCTAGGATTGGCTCTGGGGATCAACCAGATCGCGTTTATATTTGGGACCATGGGCGGGCTGACAGTCAGTGGGATCATCCTCTCCTTCCTTGATTGGAGAGCCCTGTTCTACATTAACGTGCCCATCGGCATCTTCGGTACGGTCTGGGCCAACAGAAGACTCAAGGAGATAGCCAACGTCGAAGAGGGAGCCCCGATCGACTGGATCGGGTTCCTGAGCTTCACAACGGCGATTGTAGGCCTCCTCCTCGCCCTCACCTTCGACGCCTACGGCATGTCCGAGAAGAACATCGTCTATTCGTTGCTGGCCATGACCCTCGCAGGTCTGATCGTCTTCGTCGTCCAAGAGAGACGGGTCAAGCATCCCCTGCTTGACCTAAAGCTCCTGAGGATAAGGGAGTTCACGGGCGGCGTTACAGCCCAGTTTCTCAACGCCATCGCATGGGGGGCGGTTTCGTTGCTACTCAGTCTCTATTTTCAGCTTGTTCTCAGGTTGTCACCGTTTGACGCAGGCATCAGGATCATACCCATAGACGTGGCCTTCCTACTCGTTGGACCAATAAGCGGCAGGCTCTCCGACAGATTCGGGCACATGCCATTCACCACCGCGGGGCTCGCGCTCAGCAGTATCGCCCTCTACCTGTTCTCTACCACCAACATCGGCACGCCCTACATGCTGCTGCTCACATTCATGGTTTTGTTCGGTGCGGGAGTAGGCCTCTTTGGTTCCCCAAACATTAGTTCGATCATGGGCTCGGTTCCCAATGAGCGAAGGGGCATAGCTTCGGCGGTCAGGGCGACTTTCTTTCAGACGGGAATCACGATCAGCATCAATCTAGCAATTCTCGTGATGACCTTCATCGTGCCTTATCAGATCGTAACAGGCGTCATCTCCTCCGCAAACATCGCGATCTCCGAGTCGGAGAGGGCCATATTTTCCAATGGGATTAACGCCGCATTTTTCTGGATGGCCATTATCAACGCCTTGGCCATCATACCCTCGATGCTCAGGGGAAGGAGGGTTAGTCCAAGAGAGCTAGTAAAAGAGCAAAAGTACGACGATGCGATCTAGCCTGAGTACCGCCTACAAGCCGCGCGCACGGAGAAACTGACTCTTAGGTGGTGTCATTCTGAAAACAAGATACATTTCTTAAAAACAACTTGGTCTAAAGATAAAGCAAGCGAAATCGAGGCAATGGACCATGGTCGAAGTGCTTACCCTCTCAAAACAGGAGATAAGCGGCCTTTTGACGATGAAAGAGGCCCTTACTTCCGTTGAGGAAGCTTACCGCGCCTTCGGGGAAGGCAAGGCGATAAACCCTTTGGCGATAAGTTTCGTCGTCCCAAGGTATTACGGAGAAGTTGACATTAAACCAGCTTACATCGAGACGATCGATTGCTCCGGCATGAAGTTCGCCGGCGGCTACTGGGATAACCCTAAGAACTATGGCTTACCATCAGTGATAGGCATCATTTTGTTGGTGGACGGCAAGAACGGGCTTCCCCTAGCCATCATGGATGGTACACAGGTCGGTTCGTACCGCACTAGCGCAGCTGGGGGTGTTGGCGCAAAGTATCTGGCGAGAAAAGACTCCGAGAACGCCGCGGTGATAGGAACTGGGAACCAGGGCAGGATGCAACTCATGGCGCTGACAGAGGTTTTTGATATAAAGCTCGTCAAAGCTTACGACCTCGACCTCGAGGGGAGTAAGAGATACGCCGAAGAGATGGGGAGAACGTACGGGATTGAGGTCGCCTCCGCTGAAAGCGCTCGGAAGGCCGTGAAGGGCGCCGACATAATCGTTACAGCCACTCCAGCGACGAGCCCCGTAGTCCAGGACGCGTGGATTGAACCAGGCACTAATATTAACGCTATCGGAGCGGATATGCCGGGCAAGCAGGAGTTAGATCCGTTGATCTTCAGGAGGGCAAAGGCGGTCGTTGACTACCTGCCACAATGCGTTGAGATCGGCGAGATACAGCATGCGGTTGCCAGGGGGCTTCTGAAGGAAGCGGATGTCGTTGAAATAGGGGAGATCATCGCCGGGAAAAAGAAAGGGAGGACGAGTGAGGACGAGATAACGGTCTTCGACTCCACAGGCTTGGGCATTCAGGACGTCGCTACGGCTTACGCGGTATACAAGTTGGCCATGAAGAGGAATGTAGGCAAAATAATCGAGTTCTTTTGAATCTGAAATATATTTTTAATGGCTAGTACTTCTTTAATCTGCACAATATTTTCCTACGGTGAGTTCGGTAGAAAAAAACGCGGAAGCGAATGTGTTTGGCCTATCGGATGGGTAGTATTATCTCGGGACGAAGCATCCTCGAACGGATCTGAGTTGTGCCGTCTATGCATGCGAGTCTTCCTTCGTGAGATCTGAGAAGGTTGAACGTTCCATCGTCCATGGGATGCGTCCCGAACCCCTCCGTGATGATCAACGTGATCCCCGTATTCTCCTCGCCCGTGACTCCAATTCCGATCTCGTGTCCGAGGAAGTTGGTGAGGTCTTTCTGGTCGACGCCGCCTACAATTATTCCGTTCACTCCCATCCTGGTCGCCTTACGCAGTGCTTCGAGAGATATGATCGAGCCGCCGACCAGGATCTTACCTCCGTGGTCCTCGGTGATCGCGTCTGTTGTGACCGGCTCACCGGGCTCGTTCACGGCCATCGCAAGGATCCCCGTTTTTTCGCTTCCCACGCCAAACAGCCCCTGTATTAGGGCAACCCTAGATTCTACGACCGCCCCTTCCTCGGGGATCACGTCGATGACCCTCCCAGGGATGTGGGCCCTGACCTCAACGACTATTTTTTTACCTCTGATAAAGACTCGCCCGGATGTTTTGGAAAACGCCTCGATCGTCCCGTCGATGGGAGATCTGCAGACCCTTGTTGAGCGGCCGAAGAAGGACCGGTGGATCGCGATGACCTCGTTCATCTTCACCTCGTCGCCCTCCTTTTTCAGCATGTACCTCATGGCCTGTTCCGGGTCGATGCCGAGCTGGATGTAGACCTTAACCTCGTGGATCTCAGGGTTGGTCACGAGGCCCCTGGCAATGATCGTATCGGGGTCGACGAGATCGCCTACTTTTACGAGGACCTCACCCTTGGCGGGTATCCTCCTAGACTTTCTTGTCACCGTGTCTTTCTCTATCGTGATTCCTTCTCGACGCGACATCGTGAAGGCCACCTCCGCCTCATCGAAGGGCTTGGTCGAGCCCCACCGCCTTCCTCCACTCGACCATTTTATCGCCCCATTTTGCGAATTCCAGAGGCCTTCCCCGTGCGTCGATCATCAGCCCCAGGTCGCCTCCGGTAACTTCAACTTCCAGACGCTTTCCCCTGCCTCTGCCGATGTCGTATCTTCTTTCAGGCATCACATCGAGTTTTGCTGTCTCTCCGAGGCCGAGTGGGAGGGTCTTCAGCTCTCCACATGAGATCACATCTTCGATGGCGCCGTTGGACTTGGTGAGTCGTACGCTCATCGCAACTTTTCCTGGTCTGGCCTCGCCCCTGGGAGCCACGCATGTCCCCATCATGCGCAGACACTCCTTTGATAATATCTGCTTAGACGCCTCAGGGTTCAACGCCAGGAGCGCACCCAAGTGGGGGATCAGACCAAGTCGGTCGATCCTCATCTCAGTTATTCCCTCGGGTTGAAGGGCGTCGAGGATGAGCAGAGCAGCCTCGGCCGACGGGATTTGAGTGAATACCTTTCCCCTTCCGATCACTACCCTTGTATTCATCATGTCCAGGTAAGTTGACTCGAGGGCTTGACTGAATACGTTTGAGATGTCGCGCCTCAGCGAGACGCCCTTCAGTCTGCTCGCGATCCCCTTGTGCTGCTCCACGCCCAGCCTTATCGCCTCTCTGGCCACAGCCTGCTGGACCAGGGCCTCCTCGGGTGTCAAAGATTCGGGCTGCCGTATCATTATATTCCCGATGATGTTGCGGACCTCCCCCTCGCTCATATCATCTGGAAGCCAGCGCAAGACGTTCTTTACGCCAGCCTCTTTCATGACGTTGCAGATTCCGAAGGTCAATCCTATGTCGGCGTTCAGGGACCTGTTGAAGACGCCATTGTATACAGAGTAGACGTCCGTCGTCTCTCCTCCGACATCCACGGCCAGCATGTTAACTCCCCTCTCCAAGGCATACGCGTACAGGATCTTCCCGACCGCAGCCTGGGTGGGGATTATGGGGGCATCTACCCAACCTAAGAGTTTGTCGTATCCCGGTGAGTGTATTATCACGTGCTCCATATACGAGTCGTAGATGGCCTCCTTCGCCGGTCCGAGGTTCTCCCTCTCCATGACTGGGCGCACGTTATCCACAGCCCTTGTGGCAAACCGGTTGTCAGATAAGGTGCCTTTAACCTCGTCTCTGATCTCGACGTTTCCAGCATATACCACTGGCAGCCTAAAGTCTGGGCCAAACCTGGGCCTCACGTCGGCATCACTTATCAGGTGAGCCATGTCCAGGACCTGCCCCACGGCGCCCCCGTCTGTGCCTCCGGCGAGCAGGAAGATGTCTGGTTTGGTGCTCCTCATCCTCTCCACAATGACGTACGGAGGGCGGCGGTCGTCCTTGGAAAAAACGTCCATGAGCAGTGCTCCGGCCCCTAGGGCCGCCCTCTGGGCACTCTCGGCTGAGATCTTACTCGCGACGCCGGCCACCATCATGTATAGGCCCCCGCTGGTGCTACTCGAACACAGTAACCGATGATTTTTGGATGGTCCTTCGAGGCTCCAAGGGCCCTCGCCAATAGCCTGACCCAAACCTTCCAGAGATTTCTTCACGCCGATCGTGACGTCTAACGTTGGGGTGTCCACGGTCGTGGGCGCCTCATCGATCCCCTTTACACTGTAGGCTCCTCCTGTGCCTTCGATCAAGACGGCCTTGGTCTGTGAATTGTTTATATCGATAATCAGGTAGGACTCCTTTATCGATTCCGAACTCATGAGCCCTCGATCATTCAATACATTAAATATTTATATAATTATAACGTTTTATTAATAAAATAAGATTTTAATAGTCAAACGAAAGGAATCATTCATTTGGTGGGACCTGAGATGTCGACGAATCCCGAACAGGGAAGGCTTTTGAAACCTATCAGCGGGGAGGCGTTCAGGCTGCTGGAGGATGAGACGAGGAGGAGGATCGTCTACCTTCTGAGGGATAATGAGATCACGGCGAAGGAGATCTCGTCGGAGCTCAACCTGACGGCGCAGAACATCTACTTCCACCTCAGGAAGCTCCAGGACGCCGGCTTGATCATGGTGTCCGAAGAGAAGCGGTCGGGGCACCTCATCGAGAGCTACTATACCACAACGGCTGACACTT
>Ga0315280_10009401_pt1 | contig 12561 bp, 6 predicted proteins | sample YL17G06_40_MG_FD_203697 | JGI IMG/M metagenome (GOLD analysis project Ga0315280, IMG submission 203697) | Sediment microbial communities from Yellowstone Lake, YNP, Wyoming, USA - YL17G06_40 | ecosystem: Environmental > Aquatic > Freshwater > Lake > Sediment | place: USA: Wyoming | collected... | reverse complement strand
ACACTAGGGGTTGTGGGGCGCCAGCACCTTTTCCAGCCGGTGGCGGATTCCTTCCTGCAGCGCCGTCCCGAGCTTGCGGCCGTTGACGGTGAGGTAGAAGACATCGAGGGCCTTTTCCCCCTCGGTGTTCACCAGCGCCACCTCGATATTGCAGTTGAGCCGCGCCAACTCGGTGCTGACCCGGTAGAGCAAGCCGGGGCGGTCCTCCGCCACCACCTCGAGCAGGGTACTGTGGGAGGAACTGTGGTCGTCGAAGCCGACATAAGGAGGAACCTCCAACTTGGCCCGCGGGGGGCGGTGGTGGTTCAGGCGGCCGGCCAGCAAGGGTTCAAAACTGGCGGAACCCTGCAAGACATCCTCGAGGAACTTCTGGAAGCGCTCGACCTCCGACGGATTCAACTCGAGGGTGCCGTGCAGGTCCACGAATCGAAAGGTGTCCACCACGACGCCGGCCCGGTTGGCAAAGGCATCGGCTTTCAAGATGTTCATCCCCCACGCGGTCAACGAACCCGTGACAGAAGCAAACAGGAACGGCCGGTCCCAGGTAATCACGGTGAGGTGCCAGTCGCGCTTCTGTCCATGCAGGCGGGCCTGCACGGGATTCTGGCCGAGCTGGCGGAACATCTCGAAATGCCGCCCAATAACCTCCCAGGAGTGGGTCGCCAAGTAGCGCTTCGGAAGGCCATCCAGGAATTCCATCATCCGCTGGGGAGTGGCGTCCCAGGGAAGCACCGAAAGAAGCGCGGGCGACTCCTTCCCGGCCTCCGCCGCCTGGAGGCGCTGGTCGTCAAGATGGCGGTGGAGGTGATTGAGCGTGGCCGCATACAACCGCCAGAGCATCTCCGCTTTCCAGGGGGTCAGCGCCTCCGGGTTCACCGCCCGGACGTCGGCATAGGTGAGCAGGCACAACATCTTGAGCCGCTCCGGCGTCGCGGCCTTTTCCGCAAAGGCGCGGACGGTTTCCGGATCGAAAATGTCCCGGCGCTGCAAGGTGGCGAACATCTCCAGGTGACTGGCAATCAGGAAATGCACGGTGGCGCGGTCCTCCAACGCCAGCGCCAAGCCCGCCGTGGCTTGCTCGACGGCTTCCAGGCCAGCCTGGATGTGATTGCTGCTCGCGAGCCCTTTGCCCACGTCGTGGAAAAGCACAGCCAGGAAGAGCAACTCCGGCTGCTCGAGGGCACGGAAGATTTCCGCGAAACTATCCTCCCAGTTTTCGTCCTGGGCTTCCGCCGCCGGGCTGGCGGGACGCACCGGCTTCTGCCCCAGGGCATGGAGATGCTGGATGGCCATGAAGGTGTGCTCATCCACGGTGTATCGGTGATAGAAATCGCGGATCACCAGGGAATCAATCGCTCGAAATGCCGGGAACAAGCAGGGCAGCAACTCCAGCTGATGCATGGCCCGCAAGGCCTGCGCCGCATGGGGCAACAGGAGAATCTGCCGCAACGGCGGCCAAGCCGCCGCCAAGTCGAGCCGCGGCAGGGCGCCGGCCTCCAGGGACGCGGCCACCCAGCGCTCCGCCTCGCGGCTCAGCTCCAACCCATGGCGGGCCACCCGCTCGAAGAGACCAAGCACCAGCGGCCACTCGGTGGCAGGCGCCGTTTGCCGCGGAAAGACGCGGCCGCGCAGCACGGAAAAATCCGTATTGGAGAGGCGCGACCGCCAATCAAGGAACAGGGAGTAAAGCGACGAACGGGAGCTCTCTACTTCCTCGCGGACCTGGCTCAGCAGGCGACCGATGCCGCGGGCATGGCGGAAGTAGCGGCGCATCCAATGGGCCGCCGGCGTGGGGTGGCCCACCTGGAGTCTCAGGCCGAGATCCGCCACTTCCTGCTGGAATTCGTACGTCAAGTGGTTATCGTCGCGTCCCTGGCCGAAGTGGAGAAAGCAGCGCGCCGCGGAGAGGAACTGCAAGGCCGGTTGCGCCTCGGCGCAGGTTTCGGGGGACCACCTCGTCTCCGCGCTGATCCACTGCCCCGATTTCTCCAACTCCTGGATCAGCGTCAGCCACCGGGCCACCTGAAAGTCCCGCAGCCCACCCGGAGCCTCCTTAAGGTTGGGTTCCAGGTGAAAGATCGTCTGGCCGTATTTCGCATAACGCTGGCGGGTTATGGTCAGCAAGTCTTGCACGAACACCTGCCGATCCCGCGCGACCAGGTGGGGAACGATTTCACGCCGAAGGAGAGTGAACATCTGGGTGTCCCCGGCCAGGTAGCGGCTGTCCAATAACGCCACGCTGAACTCGAGGTTGTCGCGGTGCAGCTCGCCGCACTCGGTGAGGGTCCGCGAGGTGTTGCCCACTCGCAGCCCCAGATCCCACAGCGTCCGGGCGAGCGCCGCTACGGGCCCGCGCTGGTTCTCCTCGATCCGCTTGCTGTGGGAGAGAAAGAGCAGGTCCACATCGGAATAGGGAAAGAGTTCTTGCCGGCCGTAGCCCCCGACGGCGACCAGGCAGAAGTTGGCTGGTTCGTGCAGAGGCACGGAGAGTATATCCGCATAGAGGCCGGTGACGACCTGGTCGACCAGCTCGGCGCGGCGGCGCACCGCGGTCAGCCCGTCGCCCGTCGCCTCGAACGCTTGGCGGATGGCGGTCATCTCCGCGGCGTAGCCATTCGCCCAGGTTTTCAGGGATTCCGTCGCGGTAGTGTTCGGCGGAAATTCCAAGCGAGTACCTCCGACACCAATCTCCTTCCGCGAGGCGGCTCGGTTTGGGGGTCAGGCCCCGCCGCGGCCAAGCCGCCGTTCAGAGGGCGGCCTCACCGTGCTCTTCGTTGCGGATGCGAATAGCCTCGTCCACCTTGGAGAGGAAGATCTTGCCGTCACCGATCTTGCCGGTCTTGGCGGCTTTGATGATGGCCTGCACCGCCGGTTCGACGAGATTATTGGGCAGGACAATTTCGATCTTGTGCTTGGGCAGCAGGTCCACGGTGTATTCGTGCCCGCGGTAGACCTCTGTGTGCCCCTTCTGGCGGCCGTGGCCGCGGACCTCCGAGACGGTCATGCCGCTCACCCCGATCTCCAGCAGCGCATTCTTCACGGATTCAAATCGAGAAGACTGGATAATCGCTTCGAGTTTCGTCATAAGCCGTGTCCCCTTTTTGCCGTAATATGGCCGGTCGATTTAGCCGTCATGCCAGGCCCGCAATGGTCTGCGCCGCTGGCCGCGCAAGTTCCCTTCACGCTTCCAGATTGTATCCTTCTTCACCGTGTTGCGAAACATCGAGCCCCTGAATCTCATGCTCTTCGGTCACGCGGACACCGACCACCCAATCGACAACCTTGAGGATCACCAAGGTGCCCACGGCCGCGAGGCCCCAAGCGACGATGACCGCCACCAATTGATTCAGGAGTTGATGCCCGTTGCCATCAATGAGGCCCACGGGCAAGGCGCTACCGCTGCTGTCCTTGAAGATCGGATTGATCAGCCGGGTGGCGAAGACTCCGGTGAGCAACGCCCCGATCGTGCCGCCCGCCCCGTGGACGCCGAACGCATCGAGGGAATCGTCGTAGCCGAACCGGGCCTTCACCTTCGCCACCATGAAATAGCAGAGGATGCCGGCCACGAATCCGATGCCTAAGGCGGGCATCGGGGCCACGAAACCGGAAGCCGGCGTAATCGCCACCAGTCCGGCGACCGCCCCAGAGACGGCGCCCAACACACTGGGCTTGCCGTTGCGGACCCACTCTGCCCCGGCCCAGCCGATCGCCGCCGCGGCCGCCGCGAAATGCGTGGCCACAAACGCGCTCGTGGCCAGGCTGCCGGAGGCCAGCGCGCTGCCCGCGTTGAAGCCGAACCAGCCCACCCACAACAAGCAAGCACCGATAAAACACAATACCACGCTGTGCGGCGGCATCGGTTCCCTCGGGTATCCCAACCGCTTGCCCAGGTAAAGCGCGCACACCAAGGCGGAAACTCCACTGCTAATGTGCACCACCGTGCCCCCAGCAAAGTCCAGCGCTGGAAAAACCCCGCCCAGAACGGCGTTCAAGAAGCCTCCCTTGCCCCACACCATATGGGCCAAAGGAGCATAAACAAGAATGGACCAAAGCGTCATGAAGAGAACCATGGCGCTGAATTTCATGCGCTCCGCAAAGGCCCCCGCAATCAGGGCCGGGGTGATGATCGCAAACATTAGCTGGTAGACCATGAAAGTCTGTTGCGGAATCGTGGCGGAGTAATCCGCATCGGGCAACGCCCCTACCCCACGGAGAAAGGCGTAGCCTAGCCCTCCAAAGACCTTGTTCCCGGCATGAAACGCGAGGCTGTAACCGAACAAGGCCCACAAAATGGTGACGAGCGCTATCAAGGTGAAACTCTGCATCATGGTGGCCAAGACATTTTTCTTGCGCACCAGCCCGCCGTAAAAGAGCGCCAGTCCGGGACCGGTCATCATCAGCACCAGCGCGGCGCTCATGAGCATCCAGGCGTTGTCCGCCGAGGCTTTGGCGTCCGCCGCTTGCTCCTGCAATTTGGCCAGCGCGTCCGGGGGAACAGAGGGTGTAGTAGCGGTCGCGGCCGCGCCCTCTTGAGTGGCCGTTTCCTGCGCGGAGGCTGCCACCACCCCGAGACCAAGGGTGAGAACGGTGGCGAGGATCAAAGAGCAAAAACCTTTTTGCATGGGCCCATCTCCCTCCAGGGAATCAAGTTTCAAGTATGGAGACGGCGCACCGAGCAGGCAAATGAAAAGAGTTTATGCCAAGTATAATGGGAATTACGTTCTATATCTTTTATTATGGCCATAAGAAACTCTTGCGCACGCTTGCCGTGCCGCACTTGAATCTTAGCTCTGGGCCTTTGCTTTCTCCGGGAAGTGTTACCCCCAACGGGACGTCGCCGCGCGCCCCGCAAGCTCGCGGAAGATGTAAAGAACGCTTGCCGGCGCGGGACAACCCTGGCGCTTGCCGGTGGCAGCGAAATCTTTCGCCCGGCACCAGAAAGTGATAGCCTACCTGCTGACGAAGGGATCCCCCAGGCGAGTTCTGCCACGCGGAACTGGCACGGCAAGGCCGCGGCCGGCGATTGCATCGCGGGCTGCCAGCTCATTCAACTGTGAGGTGATGATATGGGCAAGAAAAAGGCCGACCAGAGCAATAATCCCGAGACTGGTACCCTGGGAAAGGGTGGTCTCGCGCGCCGCAAACTGTTCCAGGCTGTGGCCGCGGCCACTCCCATGGCTTTCCTGGCGACGCGAAGTGCTAGTCCTCTTTCCGCAGGTTCGGTGGACTCTGCTCCGCTGGGCGCGGTCGGCCAGCGCCACAACGAGTCGTCCATCCTGAAATCCTTGCTGGAGCGGGCCCGCCAGATGATGATTTTCGATACGCACGAACACATCATCCCGGAGGATGCCCGGTTGAAGAGTAAAGTGGACGTCTTCCTGTTGCTCTCCCACTATACGGACTTCGACCTGCTAAGCGCCGGCATGTCACCGCAAGCCGTCAAGAATCTTCAGAACCATGACCTGTCGCGGGAAGACCGCTGGAAAGAGCTGGCTCCCTACTGGGCGCGCACCCGCACTACCGGTTACGCCCGCTGCATGCTGATTGCCGCGCGGGATTTATTCGGAGTAGAAGACATCAACTCCGAGACCTACCTCACTCTCTCGGACCGCATGGCCGCCGCCAACCGGCCCGGCTGGTATCAGACCGTCTTGAAGGAGAAGGCCCGCATCGAGGGCGCGGTCCTCGACGATATCGCGGCCACGAATGGTGAATCTCTGCACCCGGACCCGCGCTTCTTCAAGCTCGTGGCGCGCTTTGATTACTTCCTCATCTGCAGCCAGCGCAAAGACCTGGAGCATCTTGAGAAAGTGACCGGCGTGGCAGTCCCAAGTCTTGCCGGAATGGAGAAAGCCCTGGCGGCGGCGGTCGAGAAGCGTTTACAGGAAGGCGCCGTCGGATTCAAGTGCGCCGCCGCCTACTTCCGCACGTTGCAGTTCGACGACGTGTCACGGAGCGACGCCGAACGCGCTTTTGACAGCCTTTTCGGCTCCCCCGCCGCGGGCTCCGGTCCCGCCCTGGCCTCCCTCCAGAAGCAGCTCGGCGACTACATGATGCATAAGCTGATGCAGCACGCAGCCGAGCGGCATCTTCCCGTCCAGATTCATACCGGCTCGCTGCTGGGAAGCCAGTATCCTGTGGCCCGGACCAATCCCGCGCACCTTACCAATCTGCTTCCGAAGTATCCCCCGGTCCGCTTTGCTCTCTTCCATGGCGGCTACCCTTACACCAGCGAGTTCGCTGCCATCGCCAAGAATTTACCGAATGTCTATGCGGACCTGTGCTGGCTCCACATCCTCGCTCCGGGGCAGGCCAAGAAACTGCTCAGCGAACTGATCGAAACCGTCCCGGCTAACAAGATCCTGGGTTTCGGCGGGGACTTCCTGCACGTCGAAGGCGCGTACGGACACGCCCAAATGGCGCGGGCGGTGACGGCCGAGGTGTTGGCGGAGAAGGTCGAGCAGGGGTACTTGAAAGAAGAGGAAGCGGCGAACCTGCTGGAACGAATCCTGCACCAAAACGGAAGAGAACTCTTCGCGTCGGCTTGAAGTGGTTTCGGCGCTCGTGTGGGCGCGGGGTTCAGGCAAACGGCCCTCTGCCCTCAGCCTGTCTGCTGCCATCGTGGAATGAGCCAAGGTCAGCAGGTCGCATCGTCCCGCCACCATGCAAGGAATAGAGCGGAGGCCAGGGCCTCATGGGGCCGGAGCTTCCCCATCGTGAATGCGCCAATCGTGGCAATAGACGGCGAATTCCTCTCCCCGGACGAAACCACACAGAGTGATGCCCAGTCGCCGGGCGGCCTCGACGGCCCGGGAAGAAGGCGCACTGACGGCCGCCACCAGCGCCAAGCGGCTCCGCGCCGCTTTAAGGACCATCTCCAGACTCGCCCAGCCGGATAGAACGATTCCCTTGTCTTGAATGGACAAACGCGCCAATGTCGTATCGCCTTCACCAAGTGGCTGCGCCGCGGTCACCGGCATAAAGCGGGATGAAGCCGGCGTGGCTTCCGATAATGAGCGTCCGGACAAGTTCCCCTGCTCCCCTCCGAATTGCAGGGCTTCCCTTCGGCACGGTGAATAGCCCAACGAAACCGGCGCGGGGAGAGTTACGCAGACCCGGAAGAAAACACTTGTCCATCGCCCGCGGTCGTGGCAAGCTTGGCCGGATATGCCCGCTTCCCCCGGCCCAGTTCGCCCCCCAGATCCCCGGCACTCGGAACGCATCCTGCTGACGATTCCCATCATCGTGGCGGGAACCGACGTCAGCGGCAACGACTTTTCTGAAGAATCCTGTACCATCGTGGTGAACCGCGACGGTGGGCGCATCGCCTTGATGCATCCGGTGGCGGAGGCCGATGTTGTTCATATTGTCAATTTAGATAACATGCGCGAGGCCGACTTCCGCCTGGTCGGGCGCATGAACGACCCCACGGGGGAAGTGGCCGAATGGGGGGTCGAGTGCCTGAGCGAGGACGTCAATATCTGGGGAATTGAATTCGCGGCCCCGACGGGGACGGAGGAATGGTCGATTCACGCCCTGCTCAAGTGCCGGGCCTGCGGCCGCCGGTTTTTCTGGCCGGTCTCGCTGGTGGAACTAGATGTCCTGCGCGCGAGCGGCATCATCCAGAACCACTGCGAGCACTGTGGCCAGACGACTTACTGGATGTTCGTGGATGCCAGCTACCGCGTGCGCCAGTTTGCCGTCACGGAGGCGGTAGCCCCGCCCCCGATGCCGCCCGCGCGACCCGATCGGCGCGCCGCCCGCCGCTGGGTGGTGCAACTGCCCGTGTCGGTGAAGACTTCGCCGGGTGCCGAAGAAATTGCCCGGACGGAGAACGCTTCGGCCTTTGACTTGGCGGTTTACTTGGACCTGGACTTGAGGATAGGCGAAATTGTGGACGTTATTTGTCCCTACGGCTACGTTGCGAAAAGCGCCGCCCGCCAGGCCGAGGTGCGCCGCCGCGTTCCCGCCTCCTCCAGCCAAAAAGCCTTCTACGCGCTGCGCTACCTGCCGTGAGCCTGTAGCGCGACATTCGTTCTGCAACGTCGCGGCTTTTCAACGCCACCTTCGAGAGAAGTTGAAGAGCCGCAGGGTCAAACGGCGGAGCCCGCGCTACATCGGACTATTCCAGCTTCTTCCGGCCCACCGTGAACAGGACGGCGGCCAGCGCCACAAAGACCAGCATGCTGAAGACGCTGGAATTGGCCAGCAGCGGCCAGTGGTGTGTGCCGATGGCTGCTTCTTGATCCAGCCGCAAACCCACCAGACCCGCCAGAATCAGGCCGCCGATCGAGCCGCCCGCAATCAGCCCGGCCCCGAACAGGGCGCCGCTCGAGACTTCGCCTTCCTTGCGGTGATAGACCTTCTCCAGCAGCCAGTTCACCACGCCGCCGCAGAAAATCGGCGCCGTAGTGGCAATGGGCAGGTACGAGCCCACGGCGAAGGCCAACGAGCGGACTCCGCAAAGTTCCAGCACCACGACGATGAAGACCCCTAACAGCACCAACCCCCAGGGGAGGCTCTGCCGCAGAATGCCGTTGATGACCGTGCTCATCAAAACCGCCTGCGGCGCGGGCAGGCGGTCCGAACCGATGCCCACGCGCTGCTGGAACGCGATGCGTTGCGCGGCCGGCTCATAGTAGTACCGACCGTCCGGAATCACGCGCGAGCCGATGACGTTCAACACCTGGTAATTCTTGCCTTCATAGACGGTGTTGCCGACCACCTGCATTTCCGCGCTGAGTTGCACGTTCTCCATGACCTTCGGCTGCACGCGCGTGTAGGCGCGATTCAGCAGCACCAGCGTAAAGCCGATGACCAGCACGGAGGTCAGGGCGCCGATGATCATGCTGACTTCCGCGCGCCGGGGCGTGGCCCCCACCAGGAAGCCGGTCTTGAGAGATTGCGCCGTAGCGCCACCCACCGCCGCCGCGATGCACACGATGCCGCCGATGGAGAGCGCCACGGCAGGATAAGCGCCGCGGGTCCAGCCCACGCCGACGAAAATGAGCGAGGTCAGCATAAGCGTCGCGATGGTCATCCCGGAGATGGGATTGGCGGAACTGCCGATGAGGCCCACGATCCGCGCCGAGACCGTCACGAACAGGAAGCCGAAGACCACTACCAACAGCGAAGCCACCAGGTTGCCGCTTACTCCCGGGTTAATGCGGAAGGCCAGCAGCGCCCAGACAATGATGATCATCACTAGCGCACCGCCGAAGACGATCGTGCCGGGCAACTCCTCCTCGGTGCGCTGCACCGCAGCCGGCGTCTCGGCGGTCTTTGCTTTCCGAAACTGCTTCAACGTGGAGCCGAGCGCCCGCACGATGGTGGGCAGGGTGCGCGCCAGGGTGAAGAGTCCGGCCATCGACACGGCGCCGGCACCGATGGGACGAATGTAGGCTTCCCAGATGGCGAAGGCATCCATGTTCTTGATGAGGTCGGTACCGGGAAAGATCGGCACGCCCAGTTGGCCGCCGAAAAACTTGATCATGGGGATGGTCACAAGCCAGGAAAGGACACCGCCGGCGAAGATCATGCCGGCTGTCCGCGGGCCGATGATGTAGCCCACGCCCAGATATTCCGGCGTCACCTTGGCTGCCAGCGTCGCCCCGGGGTACCAGGACGGCTGATAGACCGGCCGCGGCAACCAGCAGACCAAGGCTTCGTTAAGCAGCTTGTAAACCAGCCCGAGACCAAAACCACCGAAAACCTTGCCGGCAAAGCTGCCGCCTTTTTCGCCTGCGATCAACACATCCGCGCAGGCCGTGCCTTCGGGATAAGCCAGCGCGCCGTGTTCAACTACGTTCAACTGGTGCCGCAGGGGAATGACGAACATCACGCCCAGGATGCTGCCAACCAGCGCCAGCAGCAGCACGCGCGGAATCTCCGGCACATCGAGGGAATAGCCGAGGAAGATCAGCGCTGGCAAGGTGAACACGACGCCTGCGGCAATCCCTTCGCCGGCTGAGCCTGCCGTCTGGACGATGTTGTTCTCGAGTATCGTGGACTTACCCAGCCACTTGAAAATACTGATGGCCAGCACCGCCACGGGAATGGAGGCGCTCACCGTCAGCCCGGCGACCAGGGCCAGATAAACGGTCACCGCGCCGAAAATAATGCCCAGCAGGGAGCCGAGCGCCACGGCGCGGAACGTGAACTCCGGAACGACGGCATCCGGGGCGACGTGCGGCTGGAAAGTGCCTGCCTGGGGTTTGTCGCTGGCTTCGGTGCTCATGCCAATCCTCCCTGAGTCAATTCCGTGTCGCCTCGTGGTCTATCCGTCGCGTGCCGCCTCGGAGGCCAGCGCCGAGACCGCTACCCCCGGGGCCGGAAGTGAACGCCGCATCATACCAGAGTTGAGGGCAAAGATGGCACTGCTTGGGACGAGAGCCGACCGCACGCTCAAGGCTGCGTGGGGGCCGCATGCGCCAGCTTGAAGTCGGGCATCACAATGCTGTAGACGGTGTACCGGAATTCACTCCATGCCAACTCAGGCAGCGGATGGCCCGGGAACAGCGGGCGCTCAACCGGCGTGAACTTCACCCGCACGCGAATCGCGGAGCGTCCTTTGGTCAAGTCTCGCGGAATCAGAAATTCATCGTCCCGGAAGCGGCGGTTCGAGGTCTGGACGTTGTGCAGCGTGGAACCCAGTTCCTGCCCCCCCTTCCCGAACGAGAAGACGCAAGTATTCGATCCGGCCAAATACCAGATGCCCGCCGGTTTCCACTGCGGCTTACCCGTGGCGGCGCTGACATAGACTTCGGCGCGTTGGTTCGGGAAGGAGTAGTCGAGCTTGCGGCGCAGCATCACTCCCAGGTTCCGGGGATCAATCCTCACCGTGAACGCTGAAGAACCTTTTGTGGTTCTCCCCCGGTCGGTATGCGCAGGATAGATTTCCTTGCCCTCGAGCGTGTCCACGCCCCATTCGTAGCGGGAGGTGATTTCGTAGGGGGCGGAAGCCTCGGGGGAGAGGTAGTGGTGTTGCCGCTCGCTGTTTTCATCGCCGATGATGAGGTTGTCGGTTTGCACGAGCGACGGCACCGGCAGGCCATACCAGTAAGTCACGGTCTCGTAGTGTTGGGTGGAATCGTCCAAGCCGCCATGCTCCAGGCGAATCACCGCGCTCTTGCCGAAGGGCATCAGGTCCGAGAGCAGGAAGCGATAGGCCGACTCAATCTTGTCCTCTTCGTTAACCGCTTTCGCAGGATGGATGGCGCCCACCGGATGGCCCGCGAACGGCAAAGTCATATTGAGGCCACCCCAGTAATCGCCGCCACCGCCCCACTCCTCGGTACCCGTGCCATAGGCTTGCGGCGTCAGACTATCGTCGAAGAAGAAGCGCGGGTCGCCCTCGAGCGTGTTGAGAATCGCATCGTGGGAAAAGATGAAGGAGGTTCCCACAAAACTGCCTGACCAGTCGCCGCCGCCCTCGGTCTCGCGCGTATCGAGCAGCACCACATCCTTGCCCGGCGGCAATGAAGGATGGTCGCGATAAGTGGCGTGGAAATAGCCTACGTGGTTGGCCGGGTCTTTGTACGGGCAGTAGCGGACACTCCATTGCACGCCCGTGACCGGATTTCCGGCGCCGCCCAACTCGAGATGGGCGGAGCGGAAAAAGGGCATCGGGAAGTAACAGCGCAGATACACTCGTTCGGTATCGTAGCGCACGTGAATGGGGAAACCCTTGACCAGGTATTCCCGGTTGTCCCGATTGTAAAGAGTGCCGGTGCCGAAAAAGAGCGCGACCGGGGCGTCGATGGAGGGCACCGAGCGGTCGTCCCAGGTGACGCGGATTTTGGCGCGCCCGAAATTCACCGCTTGGGCGCGGGGTACGGAGAACTCCAGAGCCCGCACCATCGAAGGCGCCGCCCGGCGGGTCCAGACGTCGGTCCAACCAGCCGCGGGCAGATTTACTTCGCCCGTCTCCCCGCGCATGCGGAGAGCCCGACCCTGGAGCGTATCCGGCTGGGGGACCAAATCAGTGCCGGCCCGATTGACCAGGTCGAGGACCTCCTTATCCGGCGGCGATTGGCCGTCCCAGCTAACAAGGGGGCGGGAAAGTCTCGCGCCCCGCACGAAGTGGTGGAAGATGTAATAGCCCGTGCCATAGAAGGTCCGGGAGTAAGCCATGCGAAACGACTTTTCGAAGGGGATGGGAACCCACATCAGGTCGGCGCCCTTGGTGGTGGCCCAGGTCCAGGTCAGGGGGTTGGGGAAAGGCCCCTCGGGAAGGAAAACGGAATTCGGGACAGGATGCAGCGGGTCGGCGGTGCTCGTTTCCTGCACGAGGTGGTCGCGGCCGTCCACCTCGTAATGCCAGGGACTGCCGTGCCAGTGGTTGTAGCGGGCAAAATAGAGCACGCCCGGGCCTTCCACGTCCAGCGTCACATTAAAGTCGTCCCGCTCTTGATAGAGAAAATGCGAGGCGTCCGCGGTCTCGTTCCCGCCGCTGCGGTCGTAAGTGCTGCGCATGTAAGCGCGAGCGCCAATGCGCTGGTAGGGCCAGCGGTCCCACATGCGGATCGCATCGAGTCCTACCGGGATGACCGGCGGCTCTTG
>Ga0315280_10009400_pt1 | contig 12562 bp, 7 predicted proteins | sample YL17G06_40_MG_FD_203697 | JGI IMG/M metagenome (GOLD analysis project Ga0315280, IMG submission 203697) | Sediment microbial communities from Yellowstone Lake, YNP, Wyoming, USA - YL17G06_40 | ecosystem: Environmental > Aquatic > Freshwater > Lake > Sediment | place: USA: Wyoming | collected... | reverse complement strand
TCTTGTAGAGCGACCGATCGGGCGCGCGCCCGGCCACGACGCCGGCGTCGAAGATGATGCCGGCGACGAGAACGATGGCGGCGACACGGCGGGCGCGGGGCGAATCGACGAACCGCCAGCAGTAGGCCGCGTAGATCACCGCGACGGGCAGCCCCAGGTAGAACGCGCGCGCTTGTGGCGGCTCCATGACGAAGAAGTAGCTCAGGTAGACGAGCACCGCGGTGGCCAGGACCAGCCAGCGCAGCGGTATCCACGCGGGATCGAGCGAACGCCTCCTGAACCACAGCACGGCCATGCCAAGCGGCTGCAGGACGCCGGCGAGCCAGGCAACGATGCCGAACGGCACCAGCCAGAAGTAGTGGATGAAGAAGAGGAGGCGCTTGGCGCTGTTCGTCTCGATGAACTGCAGGACTTCGAGGCTGGCAAAGGAGAAGAACCGCGCGAGGGTGGTCACGAAGGCCACCGGGCTGACGAGGTGCACGCGCAGGTTGCGCGCGGTGCCGCCGCTGCCCGCGGCAAGCCCGTACGTCCAGAACGTGGGCACGAGCAGGCTCCCGGTGATCGCCGCGCCAGCCGCGAAGGCAAGCGCGTCGCCCGCGAGTCGCGCCGCGCCGTGTCTCCGCCGCCCCCACAGCGCCGCCAGCACGAACGGCCCGAGCAGCGGCCACGAGGCGTGGATCTGCATCATCCAGCAGACGGCGGCGCCCATCCCGAAGAAGGCGACGGGCGCCGAGATCACGCGCAGGCCGAAGCGCGGGTGCGCCTCGAAGAAGGCCACGAAGAAGATAATCGCCGCCGGCAGGATGTACGACGTGTTGATGAGATGCGTCCCGTAGTGCAGCGTCCAGGGAAGCGTCAGCACCCACCCGTAGACGAGCCAGCGAGGCAGGTCCGGCAGGCGGCGGCAGATGTACCAGGCGAGCAGGCAGAGCGCCAAGAACGAGAGGACGCTGAGCAGGACAACCGGCGCCTCGGGCACCGCCACGAGATCCATCGGGACACCGACCAGCAGCGCCTGCAGAGCCCCCGGGATCTGGCTGTGCGTCCAGACGATGTCCGGGCCGAAGTACGGCCAGGCGCCGGTCGAATGGAACCGGAGGCCGAGGAGGAAGATCTGCGTCTCGTCCTCAAAGAAGAACTCCGAGAGGAGACCGAACCCCAGGCGGAAGGCGAACGCGGCGGCCAGGGCGAGCGTCCAGAGAACGACCGGGCGGGCATGGGCAGCGGCGTGGCCACGGACCGGATCTTCAGCACGCTCGCCGGTGCGGGTTCGGCTGAGCGGGCGAGCGGATGAGGCAAGCGGCGACATGCGAGTAGATGATTCTACCCGCATCCGCCGTCACGATGCCGCTGCACCTGACTCACAGCCGAGAGCTCGTCGCCCGCCCCGAGGCTCCCGAGGGGCTCGCCAGCTACTTCTTCGGATAGCCGACCGACTGGGCCAGCGTGATGTGCTGCTCGGGCCGCAACTGGAGCCGCTTGGCGAGCGCGTCGCGCGGGACGCTCGCCCGGACCACCGCGACCAGACCCTCCGAGGCGCAGAAGAGGTACACGTTCTCGGCGATAAACCCCACGTCGGCACCGAGCAGGAAGTCGCGGTCCTCCGGCTTTGCCTTGGCGGCCTTCGTCGTGTCGGCGACGTAGACGAGATTGAGCGCCGCCTGCCCGACGAACGGCTGCGTTCCGGCCTCGGCGCGCAGGTCACCTGCGACAACCGGCCTCAGCAGGTTCCCTTTCGGGTCGTACACGTAGACCCCGTCGGGCAGCGTGATGTAGATCTCGGTCTCCTGCCAGTTCGAGGCGGATGGCGCCGTGCGCCGGCCGTCTGGCCGGTTGATGCCGTCGGCCGCCCATAGCAGGTTCGACAGCACCTGGAGCGACAGCTTCTCGGCGCCGAACTCGCGCGTCGATTGCCGCGCCTTCAGCGCCTGCATCAGCGGCTTGCCGCCGTCGGTCTGTGGAGGCGGGAGCTGGATCGGCTTGAGCTCCTGGGCGGCCGCGAGCACGGCCGCAAGAATGATTGCTGGCGCGAGAACAGCGGTGATGATTGCGGGTCGTCGCATGAGCCGCCTCCTTTCAGCGGTCGGGCCGTCCACGGCCCGGCCCCACATCTTACGGCACCTTGCACCCTCGTGCTGCACCTTCGTGCGCACCCCCGTTCTTGGTGCGGTCTTTGGTTCGAGGTTCCTGGTCCGCCTGCGTGTCTTCCGTCAGCGCTCGTTGCTTCGTTCCCTTGGCGGCGCCGCCTGGAAGCCGGTCGGGCGGCGATTGAAGCCAGCCTCGACGAGGTAGGGCGCGAGCGGGTGGCCGGCCGCCGCGACGCCGTCGATCTCCCCGATCAGCATCCCTTCGCGATCGCTCCCGCCTGCTGCGATTGCGTGGAGCATGCGAGCGACTTCACGCGCGACGAGTGCCCTCGCCGGCTCGTCCTCCGGCAGGAAGGTGAGGAACTGGCGGTCCGCCCTGCCGACGTAGGCGGCCAGCCTGCCGCTGACGAGGATCACGCCGGCGCCGACCGAGCGTGTGGGGCCGCGCCGCTCGGCTGCCTGCGAGCCATCTGCCCCGGCGGCGGGAGCCGGCCACCGGAGGATGGCGCCGTAGGGGTTGGCGGGATCCGTCGCGGCGAGGTAGACCGTCTGCGGGCTCTCCGGCTCGTCCCTGAGCGATCGGAGGAGGTCCACGGCAGCCGGGAGCGCGAACTGCGTGGCCCCGAGCCCCGCCACGAAGTAGCCGCGGCGGGTCCGCCCGCTTTCCTCCATCGCCTTCAGCACGTCGTAGATGGCGCTGAAGCCGCCTGGCAGGCTCTCCACCACGACTGCCTCGCGCGTGAGCACGCCGTGGCGGTTGAGCAGTTGCCAGGCGAGCGCGGTCGCGTGCTCGGTCGGCGATGGCCGCGCCTGCAGCCGCGCAGCGACGAGCGACCAGCGCCCTTCGGCCGTTGGCGGAGTGAGGCGGCGCGAGCGGAACGCCTGGCGTGCCTCCCGTCGCCGGCGTTTCGGCGGCGGCTGGATGAACGCCCGAAGCGGGTGGAACGTATCGTTGGTCACCGCTCCGCGCCAGACGAGATCCCACAACGCCTCGACGGTCTCCCCCGGGTACCCGCCGCCGCTCGCCTCGTGGATCGCCGGAAAGAAGGAGGCGCCTTCGCGGCCGAGGTGATCGAGGATCGGGCGCGCGCGCTCGTCCGGTTCCGGCGGCTTCGGCCCGAAGGGCAGCAGCCTGGCGAGATGATCTGTCAGGTAGAGCGCGATCCGGCCGTCGCGCTCGCCGAGCGGCTCGACGCCGATCCAGACGACCTCGCCCGCGCCGATCAGAAAGTCGAGGTCGGCCGGCCGATACCCCTCGATGCGCGCCGGCAGGATCTCCCGCTCGACGACCGAGGCCGCCATCGGCACGCCCTGGAGCTGCTCGATCGTGTCGAGGAGCGCGTCCAGCCCCTTCCGCCTGACCATGACGCCCTGCCAGGTCGTGGCCAGCCGGCCGAGCGCGGAGGCCTCGACCGGCTCGACCTGGTGGCGCAGGCGGGCGAGGGATCGCTGGCGGATCTGGCGCAGCACCTCCGCCTCGCACCACTCGCGGCCCGCGCGTCCCGGCCGGAACTCGCCCTGTACGAGGCGGCCGTCGGCAACGAGGCGGCGCAACGCCGTCTCGGCCGCCTTCGGAGAGAGCCCGTACCGCGCCGCGAGCGCGTGGGTCGTGAACGGCCCGTGCGTGCGCGCGTACCGCAGCGCGAGATCGCGGGGGGCGTCACCAACCGGCTCGAGAAGCGACTCGGGAAGCCCCGGCGGCAGGGGCGCGCCGAGCGCGTCGCGATACCGGCTGGCGACCTCGACCGCGACGAACCGCGCCTCTCCGGCGACCGGCACCGGAACGGCCCTGCCCGCGCGCACCAGCTCGTCGATCGTCCCCTCCACCGCCTCGGATGCGCAGCGGGCGCGGATCTCGTCGCGGCTGAGGCCGCCGAGGCGCAGGAGCAGGTCGTGCAGCCCGTCGCCGCTCCGCACCCGGTACCGGGCGTCCAGGTGCTGAAGTTGCTGTTCCAGCTCGTCGATGACAGAGGGGTCGAGCAGTTCCCTCAACTCGACCTCGCCCATCAGCTCGCGCAGCTGCGCCTGGTCGACGAGCAGCGCCTGCGCGCGGCGCTCCGCCAGGGGCGCGTCGCCGTCGTACAGGAAGTTGGCCGTGTAGCTGAACAGCAAAGACGAGGCGAACGGCGACGGCGTCTCGGAATCGACGCTGGCGACGCGCAGGGAGCGTGTCGCGATGCGCGAGAGCAGGTCGACGAGCGCGGGCACGTCGAACTGGTCCCGCAGGCACTCGCGATAGGTTTCGAGGAGCGCCGGGAAGGATCCGTACTGCGCGGCAACCGCCAGCAGGTCGGCCGCCCGCTTCCGCTGCTGCCACAACGGTGCGCGCCGGCCCGGGTGGCGGCGGGGCAGGAGCAGCGCGCGCGAGGCGACCTCGCGGAAGCGCGCCGCGAACAGGGCGGTGCCCCCGAGCTGCTGGAGCAGCAGGCCTTCCACCTCGTCCGGTCGCGGCACGAGCAGCGCGGGATCGGGCGGCTCGTCCACGTCCGGAAACCGCACGACGAACCCGTCGTCCGACCAGAAGGTCTCGACCTCGAGGTCCTTCTCGGCGCGGATGCGCGCCTCGGCGGCCATCCCCCAGGGCGCCAGCACCTGGCTGCCCAGCGGCGCGAGCAGGCAGACGCGCCAGTCGCCCAGCTCGTCGCGACACCGCTCGACGACGATCGTGCGGTCGTCCGGCACGACCGCGGCAGCCCGTTCCTGGTCGGCGAGGTATTGGAGCAGGTTCTCGGCCGCGCGCTGGTCGAGGTCGTGCTCGCGGGTCAACCGGGCGAGCGCCGCCGCGCGTGGCATCGCCCGCAGCTCGCGAATCAGCTTGCCGATCGCGAGCCCGAGCTCCAGCGGGCGGCCCGCCCGGTCGCCGTGCCAGAACGGCATCTTGCCCGGCTGGCCCGGCGCCGGTGTCACCAGCACGCGGTCGTGCGTGATCTCCTCGATGCGCCACGTCGAGGCGCCGAGCAGGAACGTCTCGCCGACGCGCGACTCGAACACCATCTCCTCGTCGAGCTCGCCGACGCGCGCGGTCCCCTTCTGGGCGCCCTCGAGAAACACGCCGTACAGCCCGCGATCCGGGATCGTACCGCCGTTGACGATCGCGACGCGCTTGGCGCCCTGCCGGGCTCGCACGGTGCCCCCCACGCGGTCCCAGACGAGGCGCGGCCGAAGCTCGGCGAATTCGTCCGAGGGGTAGCGCCCCGAGAGCATGTCGAGGACGCCCTCGAAGATCGGACGGCTGAGGGCGGCGAACGGCGCCGCCGACCGGATCGTGGCCAGCAGGTCCTCGACGCGCCATTCGTCCACGGCCGCCATCGCGACCACCTGCTGCGCGAGGACGTCGAGCGGGTTGCGGGGATAGCGCGTCGCCTCGATGCGGCCCTCGTGCATCGCCCGGGTCACCGCGGCCGACGCCACCAGGTCGCCGCGGAACTTCGGGAAGATGATCCCCTCGCTGACGGCGTCCACCTGGTGGCTGGCGCGCCCGATGCGCTGCATGCCGCTCGCCACCGACGGCGGCGCCTCGATCTGAATCACCAGGTCGACCGCGCCCATGTCGATGCCCAGCTCGAGCGAGGAGGTGGCGACGAGCGCGGGAATGCGGCCGGCTTTGAGCGCGTCCTCGATCTCCACCCGCTGCTCGCGCGCCAGCGAACCGTGGTGCGCGCGCGCGACCGTCTCGCCGGCCAGCTCGTTGAGAGCGGCAGCCAGCCGCTCGGCCAGGCGCCGGCTGTTGACGAAGAGCAGGGTGGTGCGGTGCTGCCGGACGAGCTCGAGCAGCCGCGGATGGACCGAGGACCAGATCGACGGCACCGCGGGGGGCTGCGCCGCCGGGCCGCTGCGGATTTCCACGGGGCGAGCGAGCCGGGCGAGATCTTCGACCGGTACCTCGACCATGAGCCGCAGCCGCTTGGCCTGATGCGCGTCGACGGTGGTCACCGGGCGGTACTCGATGGCGCGCTCGTCGGCCGCGAACTCGTCGTGCAGCTCCTCGCGCACCTCGTCTCGGACCCGCGCCTGTTCGGTCGCGCGCCGGCGGGTGGTCGCCCTTTGTCTCGTCTGCGCCCTCTGCGTTCTCTGCGCTGGTTGACGGGGAACGGCCCCACCCAGGAACCGCGCCACCTCGTCCAGTGGGCGCTGCGTCGCCGACAGGCCGATGCGCTGGAGCGGCCGCGGCGACAGCGCCTGGAGCCGTTCGAGCGACAGCGCCAGGTGCGCCCCGCGCTTGGTCGGCACCAGCGCGTGGATCTCATCCACGATCACCGTCTCGACCGACCGGAGCGCCTCGCGCGCGCGGGAGGTGAGCAGCAGGTAGAGCGACTCGGGCGTCGTGATCAGGATGTCGGCCGGCTCGCGCACGAACCGCGCCCGCTCGGAAGCGGGCGTGTCGCCGGTGCGGATGGCGACGGCCGGGATGACGTACTGGTCCGAGCGGGCCTCGGCGAGGTTCGCGATGCCCGCGATGGGCGCGCGCAGGTTCCGCTCCACGTCCACAGCGAGCGCCTTGAGCGGCGAGACGTAGAGGATGCGGCACCGGGCGTCCTCGGCCGGCACCGGTCGGAACATCACCCGGTCGATGCACCACAGGAAGGCGGCGAGCGTCTTGCCGCTGCCGGTCGGGGAGAGGATCAGCGTCGAGTCGCCGCGTGCGATGGCGGGCCAGCCGAGCGTCTGCGGCGCGGTCGGCGCCTGGAACGACGCCCGGAACCACGCCTGGACGGCGGGGTGGAAGAGGTCGAGCGCCTCGGGGCGGGGTTTGGACACGGATCGATCTTATAGTCGATAGTCCATAGTCGATAGTCGATAGTCGACAGTCGACAGTCGCTTCCAGGGCTGGCCCCCGGTTGTGCGTGCGGTCTGGTCCCGGTGTCTGACCCGCGGGGGTTCTGTCTTTGGAATCTGTGCACTCTGCGTAATCTGCGGATGGAGACAATCGGTGTAATCTGTGGATGAGCGTGAATCGGTGGAATTTGTGGATGAGGGAAGCGAAATGGCTGAAGGCGGACCGAAGAGCGCCCTCGAGATCGCGATGGAGCGGCTTCGCCAGAAAGACGAGGCGGAGGGGGTCGTGCAACCGTCGCTGACCGAGGCGCAGAAGGCCGAGATTGCCGAGATCCGGAACTACTACGAGGCGCGCCTCGCCGAGCGCGAGGTGATGCACCGATCGGCGCTCGCCCGCACGTTCGACCCGGCCGCGCGCGCCGAGATCGAGGCCGAGTACCGGCGCGACCGCGAGCGCACGGTCGGCGAGCGCGAGGCGAAGATCGAACGGGTCCGGCAGGCGGCCAGGAGTAACGCGTAACGAGTCACGAGTCGTTCTTGGTTCTTTGTCCTTGGTTCTTCGTGCGGTTCATCGTTCCTGGTTCCTGGCGCTGACCGAACACCAGCAGGCGCACGAGGAACCTCGAACCAAGGACCGCACCAAGAACTGAGAACCAAGGACCAAGAGCCTCGCTTATCGCTCGTTACCCGTCCCTTTCCGCGGCCGACGGCTGGGCGACCAGCGGCAGCCGCACGGTGAAGGTGGTTCCCTGGCCTTCGCCGCTTTCGACGTCGATCGTCCCCCCGTAGCGCTCCACGAGGTCCTTCACGATCGCCAGGCCCAGCCCGGTTCCGCTCTCCTCGAGCGCCTTCGCGTTGCCGGCCCGGAAGAACTCCTCGAACAGGTGCGCGCGCGCCTCCGCCGGAATGCCGATGCCGGTGTCAGCGACGACGAGTCGCGCAGAGTCTCGCTCCGCCTCCACCAGCACGCGCACCTCCCCCCTGGGTGTGTACTTGATCGCGTTGCTCACCAGGTTGTTGAGCATGCGGTCCAGCTCGCCAGGATCGCCCCAGACGAAAAGCGGCGCGGCCGCGTACTCCTGCCGGAACCGAAGCCCCCGGTCTCGCGCCGGCACCTCGAACCGCGCGCACACGTCCCTGACACGGTCGGCAAGTGAAATCGGACGGCGTTCTGCGCTCACCAGCGCGTCGCCCCTGCCGGCAGCCAGCGCCAGCAGGTCGTCCACCAGGGTCTGCAGGAACTGGGTTCGTTTCAGCGCCCGGCCGACCAGATCGGCCTGTTCCGCCGCCAGCGGGCCGACATAACCACGCGTGAGCACCGACAGGAGGCTCTGGGCGACTTGGATCGGCGAGCGGAGCTCATGGGTGACGGTCAGGACGAACCGGGACTTGTCCCAATTGAGGTTCTGCAGGAGCTGGTAGGCCTCGGCGTTCTCGATGGCCACCGCTCCGTGCCCGGCCACGGCGCTCAGGAACGCGGCATCCTCTTTCGTGAACCGGTGGCCTTCACCCCCGTAGGCGCGAAGCACACCAATCGCTCCGCTCCTCACGATGAGCGGCGCACTGAGCATGGTGCGGATCCCTTCCTCTCGCGCCTCCTCCGGATAGCGGATGCGTGGGTCCCGCCAGGCATCCGGGACCAGGACCGTTCTGCCTGACAGCACTTCCTGGTCGATATGTGGCAACGTGCCGCGGCACATTAGGACCGCAACGCCGCCGACCAGCAGGGGGGCTAGTGCGACGTCGAGGAAGCCCCGCCTGTGCGGTAGGAGCAGCGACGCGATCGTGATGTGGAAGAGGAAGAACACCAGGGCCGGGCTCTCGATGCCGCCGGAGAGGTTGATGAGGACCGCCATCGCGATCCAGTCCAGCCCGATCTGCGCGCGAGCGAACCACTGGTAGGCGAACTGGGACGATGGCAGGTTGCGGTCGATCCACCCGAGCGCCCAGCGCAAGACGGCGTTGTAGCAGAGGATGGCGAGGCCGACCGCGTACAACTCGGGTGCCGGCAAGCGAACGCCGAGGACGCCGGTCGCGAACCCGGTCGCGGCGAGGACCGCCAGGCCGGCCAGCCACCGCATCCGGATCAGCCAGCCCAGGCTGTTGACGAGCTCCCGCTCGGCCAGCGTCCGGTCCGGGCGTGGCCCCGGCAGCTCCCAGCTGACGCATTCCTGTCCCATGCGCTCTCGGCTCTGAACTCTCGCGTTTGTCTTGCTCGGCCGGCCTGTTCCCGCATCCGTCGTCGATCTCGCTTCCAGGCGATCGGCGGTTCGGATCGAGCCGCGTTCTGGCGACGACGTGCGCGCGGGCGCTCTGCCGAGCAGCTCATTGACAGCGGCCAGCAGGTGCTCGGGAGGCGCCGATTTCTCCAGAAACGCGTCGACCGGCAGGTAGTCCTGGTCGGAGGCGAAACGAAGCGGGGTCGCCTGGTGAATCGACGTGAGCACGAGGATGGGGACGTGGCGCCAGGCGGCGTACTCGGCGGTCGGGGCGGGATCGCGAAGCGCCAGCGAGACGTGGAAGCCCGCGGTGAACGACTCCATCATCACGTCGAGGAAGATCAGGTCGGGACCAAGCAGCTTGACGCGCTCGAGGCCCTCCTTCCCGCTGCGCGCCACGTGCAGCGCGTGCCCGGCCGCCCGCAGCAGAATCGATATGGACGCGACGATATCAGGATCGTCGTCGATGATCAGGATCTTGGCCATCTCGTCGACTCCTCACGAAGCCGTTCTTCAGCGCAGAAGACGCAAACCCCGCCGGGCACTCCGGGCCGCGCGGAGGACATCACGCCGCTTCCAGGTTCAGGTCCGGATTGAGCCGCGCGTACTCCTTCAGGAACTCGTCGGAGATGTGCTCGGCCGCGATCTTCTTCGGCACCAGGCCGAGCGCCAGCGCCACGCCATCGACGATGGCTTCGGGCCGGGGCGGGCATCCCGGGATGTAGTAGTTGACCGGCAGGACCGTGTTGGCGCCGCCCAGGACGCTGTAGGTGTCCCACCAGATGCCGCCGCCGCACGCGCAGCCGCCGACGGCGAATACCAACTTCGGCCCGGGCACGGCGTCCCAGAGGCGCTTCAGGTGCGGGACGATCTGCCGGGTCACCGGTCCGGACAGGAGCAGGACGTCGGCGTGGCGCGGGGACCCGACCAGTTTCACGCCGAACCGCTCCACGTCGTAGTACGGCGTCAGCACGTCGATGACCTCGATGTCGCAGCCGTTGCAGGCGCCCGCGTTGACGTGGTAGACCCACAGCGAGTTCGGAAAGACCTTCATGAACGCGCTGCGAACAGCACTGTTGAAGAGGCTCATGGTCCACCTCACGGGGCCAGAAGCGCCAGGATCGACCTTGCGCCGCCGTCGAGCACCGTGCGAGGGCGAGCAACACCCGACGTCAAGCCCGTCTCCACCTTTGCGAAAATACCCCCCCCGGGCTCAGCCTCGGCACGAACGGCCGCTGCACTCACGCCGCCCGGTTGTTTCTGTGGGACTAGAAGATGACCTTCCGAAACGCCTGCGATTCTGCGCTCTGCGTCCTCCGCGCTGAATGCCGGCGTCAGCTCACTCGCAGCACCTTCGCCCCGCGGATGCGCCGCGTCTTGAGCTGCACGAGCGCCTCGTTGGCCTCCTCCAGCGCGAACTCCTGCACCTCGGGCCGGATCGGGATCTCCGCCGCCAGCGCCAGGAACTCGCGGACATCCTGCCGCGTGACGTTCGCGACGCTCGTGATCGCCTTCTCCAGCCACAGGTGTGCAGGGTAGTCGAGCCGCAAGAGCTGCTCCTTGTCCACGTCCTCCTTGCGGATCGCGTTGATGACCAGGCGGCCGCCCGATTTGAGGTGGGCCAGCGCCTCGACGATCGGCTTCCACACCGGGGTCGTGTCGATCGTCGCGTCCAGCTTCTCGGGCGGCGTTTCCTCGATCGCACCCGCCCAGGTCGCGCCCAGCTCGCGCGCGAACGCGCGCTCCTCGGGGCTTCGCGTGAACACGAACGTCCGCGCGTGCGGATACTGATGCCTCACCATCATGAGCACGAGATGGCCCGACGCCCCGAAGCCGGTGAAGCCGATGGCCTGCCCGTCGGCAGGCTTCGCGAGCCTGAGCGACCGGTATCCGACGGCGCCGGCGCACAGCAGCGGCGCGGCCTGCACGTCGGTGAAGACGTCCGGGATGCGATGGGCGAACCCGGCGGGGACGGTCATGTACTCCGCATAGCCGCCGTCCGCGTCGCGGCCTGTCGCGCGGAAGTCCGCGCACAGGTTCTCCTGTCCGCTCAGGCAGTACGCGCAGCGGCCGCACGCCGAGTAGATCCACGCAATCCCGACGCGGTCGCCAACCCGGTGCGCGCTGGCGTCCCCACCCAGCGCTTCGACGCGTCCGACCACCTGGTGCCCGAGCACGCGCGGCAGCTGGCTGGGCGGCGTCCGGCCCTCGATCTCGTCGAGCTCCGTGTGGCACACGCCGCAGGCCGATACCTTGACGAGCAGCTCACCTTCACGCGGACGCGGGACCGGGAGTTCAGCGAGCACGAGAGGCGCGGCCTTCTCGTCCACGGGCGACAGTGCCGTCAGAAGCATCGCTCTCATGCGTCGATCGTAGATCAGGCGGGAGGTCGTGGGGCGGGTCTTCAGGCCCGCCTGATGTGACACCCGACGAGCGAGACTCGTCTTCGGGAGGCCAGGCCTTCAGGCCTGGCGCGGGACCGCAGACCCGAGAGCCCGAGTGCTCGCCGTGGGCTTTGCGCACTCTGCGCCCGGCTTGTCAGGATCGGCGCAGAGGTCGTCCCTGCAAGGGCCTTGACTGTTCCCGCAGACGATGGCATCGTCGTCGTCGAGGTCGAGAAAGGGATTTCCGGCATGGTCACCGTGGGTCTCTCCGGGGCTTTGCGCGAACGCCTTGGAGATCAGGCGACCCTCGGGCTGCTCGATCTCCTCGACGAAAAGGGCTGCGACTGGAGCGACAATGTGTTGAGTGTTGCCGGCGACCGGTTCGGGCGGACGTTGGCGGAGGAGACGGGCAGGCTGCGGGTGGAGATCGCGAACCTGCGCGCCGACCTGCTGAAGTGGTCGTTCCTGTTCTGGGTCGGCCAGGTCGCGGCGATGGCCGGGCTGCTCGCGTTCATGCTACGGACCGTCGGGCATTGAAGCGGGTCAGACCGGTAGGGCGGGCCTTTAGGCCTGCCGCGCGAGCGTGCGGCAGAGGACGCAGAGGTGAGATTGTCCTTAGCGCTCTCCGTGTGCCTTATCTTTGCCCTCCTCAGAACCTGAATAGAAGATCGCGCTTCGGAGCAGTCCTGCCTCCGGCCGAGGAGGCGCCAATAGCGATCCGACACCACGACGACCCGCGTGTGATACGAGTCGGAACCGTCGGGAGTTCTTCAGGTCGAGCCCGGCGCCTGGAAGCTCGTCCAACCTGGCGAGGAGCCTGGGCGGTCTCTGTGCGGTCTATCGGTTGACGGTCAGCCTCCGCGCTCGTACAGTCTCGTGAAACCCGAGAGCGCCAGTCGAGTCCAGAGCCTCGAGATGCACCGCCGATCCTTCCTCTTCGACTTTACGTGCCGCTTCTCCTTGAGGGGAAGCGGACAGGGGGAGTGCGTGTGTGAGTACTGGACGGGCTGAGGGCTAGGCATACCGGAACGTTCCAGGCCACACGGGCCGCGAACCTCCCAGCCGAGGATCGCGGCCCTTTTTGTTTCCAGGGGAT
>Ga0315280_10009399_pt1 | contig 12563 bp, 10 predicted proteins | sample YL17G06_40_MG_FD_203697 | JGI IMG/M metagenome (GOLD analysis project Ga0315280, IMG submission 203697) | Sediment microbial communities from Yellowstone Lake, YNP, Wyoming, USA - YL17G06_40 | ecosystem: Environmental > Aquatic > Freshwater > Lake > Sediment | place: USA: Wyoming | collected... | reverse complement strand
CAGCCTCACCCTCTCCGCGGCCCGCCTCGGCGTCACAGGCGTAATGGACTCGTACCGCGCTCTTGCAGGCGGCATCATCGCCGCGCTCCGCCTGTTGGGCCTCGATGCGCGCCTCGTCGAGCGCTCCTCCCCCTCCCCGTCCACCGCCGTTCAGGACCCCGCCTGCTTCGCCGTCAAAGCGCGCTGTGACCTCGTGGTCGGCTCTTCCAAGCTCGTTGGCAGCGCGCAAGTCCAGCGCCACGGCGCAATCCTGCAGCAGAACTCCCTCCCCCTCCGCATCCACCTCGACGACTGGCGCGCCGTGTTCCTGCGCTCTGGCCACGCGCCCCGCGCAGTCGGCCTCTGGGACGCCGCCAAGCGAACCGTCGAGTTCGACGAGGTGGCGGCCGCCCTGAGAGAGGGATTTGCGTCGGCGTTCGGCCTAACGTTCCACGACTCAGAGCTGACCGAACGCGAATTGGCCCTCGCCCGCGAGATCGCGCCAAAGACACTCGTCACCGAGACGGCAGGCCCCCGCTTCAGTCACGCCGTCCACCGAAGAAAGGAGACCGATCGTGAAGCTCGTCAGCGTCCTTGCCCTCACCCTTCTATTGATCGCGTGCGCCCTCTGCCTCGCGGCTGATCGCGGCGACCCGAGCCACGGGGCCAGTCCCTACGCGGCATGGAAGAACGGCCCCTCGACCGACCCCGCGTACTTCCCCATCGCCGTCTGGCTCCAGGACCCGGCCAGGGCCGACGCCTACCGCGCCATCGGCATCAACACCTACGTGGGCCTCTGGAACGGGCCGACGGAAGACAACCTCGCCACGCTGCGGGAGGCGGGTATGCGCGTGATCTGCGATCAGAACGAGGTGGGCCTGCGGCACCTCGACGATCCCACGATCATGGCATGGATGCACGGCGACGAGCCTGACAACTACCAGGAGAAGCCCGGAGGTGGCGGCTATGTCCCCGCGATCCCTCCCAGCAAGACCATCGCCGACTACAACCAGTATCGCCGCAGGGACCCCACTCGCCCGGTGATGGTCAACCTCGGCCAGGGTGTGGCCAACGACGTGAGCAAGGGCACCTACGCGACGCTGTCCGACTACCCCGAATACATGAAGGGCGCCGATATCGCCTCATTCGACATCTACCCCGTGGCCGGCACCGAGGAAGCGGGCGTGGACCGCATCTGGATGGTCGCCAAGGGCGTGGATCGGCTGGTGCGCTGGAGCGACGGGCGGAAGATCATCTGGAACGCTCTCGAGTGCACTCAGATCAGCAGGCCAGGCCACAAGCCCACGCCCGCGCAGGTGAAGTCGGAGGTCTGGATGTCCATCATCCACGGCTCGATGGGCATCATCTACTTCGTGCACCAGTTCATGCCGGACTTCATCGAAGCGGGCCTGCTCGCCGACCCGGAGATGACCGCAGCCGTGAAACCCGTCAATCAGCAGATCCTCGCCCTTGCCCCCGTTCTCAACTCTCCCACCATTCCGGATGGCGGCTCCGCGACCAGCGACAACCCTCTCGTGCCCGTGGACGTCATGGTCAAGCAGCAGGTCAACACCCTCTACATGCTCGCGGTGAGCATGCGCAACATCTCCAGCCACGTGGATCTGGTCTTCGACGCCGTGCACAAGTCGCGCAAGAACTCGACCGTCGAAGTCCTGGGCGAAGACCGGACTCTCCAGTGCTGGGGCGGCCACTTTGAGGATGACTTCAAGCCCTACGAGGTCCACATCTACAAGACCGCCATCCCCGCCCAGTAAGCCATCGTGCCCCTGCGCAAAGCGGGTATGCCACCAGCATGCCCGCCCTGCTCTACTGTGGCAGCCCTATCCCCGGGCGATCTCGTCGCAGGTGAGCCCTTCACCCATCCGCCTTCAGCACCACCGGGGAGCAGCAAAGAAAAACAGCGGAGCGCAGTCGCGCTCCGCTATCTGCATAGTCCGCCTGAGTACTCTCTAGCCGGCCCCCGCGCCCCCGCCGCGCATCCCACGGCCGCGCATACCGCCCCCCTGCTGTCCACCACCTCCCGGCCCTCGCTGGCCTGCTCCCGGCCCTCGCTGCGCGCCCTGCCCGGCCTGCGGACCCCGAGCAGCCGGCTGCGCGGCTGTGGCCGGCTGAGCCGCCGTCGCACTCGCGCCCTCCGCGGGCTTGGCCGGCTCGGGCATCTCTTCCCTGCCCGACTTCGCCTTCACGGCCTCCGCCACCGATGCCACCGTCACTGTCCTACCCCTGCGGGCCGAGGCCGGGTAGATCCAGAAGTACCCCTCCAGGTCCTTCGGCTTCGGCGTGTCATACACTTCCCCGATCGGGAGCGCATACATCTGCTTGTTGAACGAGAACTCGACGTACTGCAGTTGCCTGTCGTCCCAGTTCTTCTCTCTGAGAATCTTGATCGGCCCATAGGCGGCCGCGAACTCCTGAAGCTTCTTCGCCTTCTCGACTTCAGTGAGCTCGACTACCTTTGCTGGCGCAGCCTGTGCCGTTGGCTCACCGGGCGCCCCTGCCTGTGCCGCGGCCCCCGTATCACCCGCGCCCATCATACCTCCGCGGCCGCCGCCCATACCACCTCGGCCGCCGCCCATGCCTCCGCGGCCACCGCCCATGCCTCCGCGACCGCCCCCCATACCTCCTCGGCCACCGCCCATGCCTCCGCGACCGCCCCCCATACCGGCACTGGCTCCTGCGCCACCCGCCGCGCCGCCGGCGCCAGCCCCTGCGCCCGCGGCCGCTTGCTGACCGCCGGCCGCAGCCCCGGTTCCGCTGGCAGCCGTCTGGTTTCCGCTCTTGCAGCCGACCACAACAGCAAGTGCAACGAGAGCAACCACGATGAGCCAGACTGTCATCCGCATGGCACCGTCACGTCGCGGCATAACCTGTCCTCCTGTGATGTGTTTCAGGCGCGTGTTACCTCATTTCGCCCAATTCGGCCACTTTCCCGCGGCCGAAAGCAGATGCTCGCGCGTTCGCGGTCTACTATTCGACCGGCTCAGGCGTCGCCGAGTTCCCTGGTCGCGCCTTTACGGCCTCTCGCCTGTCCGCTAGAATAGCCTGAAAAGCCATCGAAATGCAAGCTTCTCGCGGCAATAGCCCCTCCCGAACTGACCCCAAATCCCGTGTGCGCGTCGAAGTCCTAGCGCGGCGCGACGCGCTTACACCGGCCGAGATCGCCGACAGAAGCCGCTTAGCCGGCGAGCGCCTCTTCTCGACCTCCGAGGTCGCAGCCGCGCATATCGTCATGTTCTTCCTCGCTTTCGGCAGCGAAATCCACACCCTCCCCATGATAGAGCGCGCGCTTGCCGAGGGCAAGCGAGTCGTCGCTCCCCGTCCCGACCCCAAGGCCCGATCCCTGGCGCCCGCCGAGGTCACCGACCCTGGCTCCCATCTCGTGCCCGGCACCTACGGCATTCTCGAACCAGCCCCCGACTGCCCTGCAGTCGAGCCGGACTCGCTCGATGTCGTCGTCGTCCCGGCCGCGGCGTGGGCCGAGGACGGCTATCGCATCGGCTATGGCGCGGGGTACTATGACCGTTTCCTTTCCTGCACGCCGCGGGCGGTCTGGGTTGGCCTCGGCCTGGAACTCCAGGTCGTCCCGGAGGTCCCGCACGACGATCACGACTTGCCCGTTGACCTGCTGGTGACCGATGCTGTGGTCCGAAGATTCGCCTATCGGAGCGGCGCACGTGGCTGAAGACATCATCCGCCTCCACAACATCACGGTGTACGGTCGTCATGGGGTGACAGAGGAAGAGCGCGCGGTGGGCCGCCCCTTCGAGGTGGACATCGAGCTCGCCTGCGACCTCTCCTGCGCCGGACAGACCGATGACCTCGGCGCGACCATTGACTATGCCGCCGTCTGCCACACGGTCCATCGCATCAACGACGCCGGACCCTACATGCTCCTGGAGGCATTTGCCACCAGGATAGCGAATGGCATACTCGCGTCCTTTCCGGTGCGCCAGGTCACGGTGCGAGTCCGTAAGCCCCACCCACCGGTCGGCGCTTTGGTCGAGTCGGCCGAAGTGGAGATCACCCGCTCGCGGCCGGTATAGGGCACTAGCCCAGTAGCCCACCCTTGCCGCTGCCTGGCAAGGGTGGGGTCTTGTCGTCGGGCAGGAGCGGGCCCTTGCCACTGCCCGAAGGGCAGAATCTGTGCGATCTGCGTAATCTGCGGACGACATCTCTGGAGATCACATGCCAGCCTTCGAACCGAACATCGGCCTGGAAGTCCACGCTGAACTCAACACCAAGACCAAGGTCTTCTGCGGCTGCTCGACCGCCGTCGGCGCGGCCCCGAACAGCCAGGTCTGCCCCGTCTGCCTCGGTTTTCCTGGCGTTCTCCCCGTGCTCAACCGCAAGGTCGTGGACTACGGCCTCAGGCTCGCGCTCGCCCTCAACTGCGAGATCACCCGCCCCAGCATCTTCGAGCGCAAGGGGTACTACTACCCGGATCTCCCGAAGAACTTCCAGATCTCCCAGAAGCGCGCCCCGCTGGGCCGCAACGGCCACATTGACCTGGCCGTGAACGGCCGCCCCGCCCGCGTCCGCATCTCCGACGTCCATATCGAGGAGGATGCCGCGAAGCTGCTCCATCCAGGCGACAACCGGGAGCAGACCTTGGTTGACTTCAACCGCTCGGGCATCCCGCTTCTCGAGATCGTCAGCGAGCCGGACATACATTCCGTCGAAGAGGCGGAGGCGTACATGAACGCCATCCGCAGCGTCCTCCGCTACCTCGGCATTTCCGAGGCGCGCATGGAGCAGGGGCAAGTGCGATTCGAGGCCAGCATCTCCCTCCGGCCCGTTGGCGCCCAGGAGCTGGGCACGCGCGTCGAGATTAAGAACCTCAACAGCTTCCGCGCCGTCGCGGGCGCCATTGACTACGAGATCAAGCGCCAGACTCGCGCCCTCGAGAACGACCAGACCCTCGAGCAGGAGACCCGCCTCTGGGACGACGACCGCCAGGTCACCGAGCCCATGCGCCGCAAGGAAACGGCCATGGACTACCGCTACTTCCCCGAGCCTGACCTCGCGCCGCTCGTCATCGATGAGGACTGGATCGCCCGCGTCCGCGCCGAGCTCCCGGAGCTCGCCGAGGCCCGCCGCGCGCGCTTCATGGAGCAGTACGCGCTCTCCGCCTACGACGCCCATGTCCTCACTGACGACAAGGCCCTCGCCGACTTCTTCGAGGATACTGTCAGAGCCGGCGCGTCCGCCAAGGCCGCCGCCAACTGGCTCAGCGTCGAGTTCCTTCGCTTGCTCAACGACCGTCAGATCACGGTCGCAGAAGCGAGGATCACCCCGCAGACTCTCTCAGATCTCATCGCCATGGTGGACGGCGGTGCGGTCAGCGCCCTCGCCGCGAAGACCGTCTTCGCGCACCTCTTCGAGAAAGCCGGCGCTCCCGCATACGTCGTCGCACAGCTCGGCCTTGCCCAGATCAGCGACGAATCCCAGCTCACCGCCGCAGTCGAGGAAGTCATCGCTGAGAACCCCGACGCCGTCGCCAACTTCAAGGCCGGCAACGAGAAGTCCATCGGCTTCCTCGTCGGCCAGGTCATGCGTAAGAGCGGCAAACGCGCCAATCCGCAGTTGGTGAATAAGCTGCTGCGGGAGCGGTTGTCATAGCTGCGCACCCAGTAGCCTACCCCTGCGGCCGTCTCGCAGGGGTAGGGCTGTTCTCTGCGCCGTCAGTGTCTCTGCGCTGACTGTGCTATAATGCCCCTGCTTCCATACCGAGGACGTGCCCAAAGTGATTCGGCCCCCCAGCATCGCCGGCGGGCCGAATCGCATCTCTGTCGACGACCATCCTATCGGCTGTATTCCCCGCTCGCACCATCACCTCAGACATGAACTTCCCCGGCGCCGCCCTCAGCAGTTTGAGTCCGCAGCCCGCGTTTCCGCGGCACGCCTCCCAGACTGGCGCCATAGCACGTCAGCTTCCCCCGCAACAAAAACCGGGACCCGCCGTAACGCAAGCGGGTCCCGAGTTCGTTCGAAGGTGACTTGCCATCTGAGGCGGTGTCACCAGGAGCGTTTCAGCGAAACGCTCGCCTTAGCGTGACACGGCAGTGCCTCTCTAAGGCACGCCACCTCCGGGTCTATGTAACATATGACACCACCTCCTTTCTCTGCTGAAAAAGTACCATATCCCGGCGGAGAAATCAACTACCCGGGAAGGAGATTTGCGCCGCCCCTCCGCGCCTCTGCGGTGAGGTCGCTCCCCCACCGAAGGCGGAGATCTGTGCCCGATCTGTGACACCCGACCTGATCTGCGCAGTCCGCGGATTCCCTCCCCGCACCTGCGGGTCTTGTAGCAGGTGCGGGGAGATGGACAGAGAGACGGGGCTGGCTTGGCCAACCCCGGTGTTCGAGCTGCCGTCCCAGTGTAACGCAGGGGCTCGCCGCAGGCGGAAGTTGCGGGCAATACCTACACGTCGAACACCACATGCCCCTTCCACACCCCGTCCTCCCGCCACACGCTCAGGTCGTGGTAGGTCACCGCCTTCACCGGCGCTCCCGTGTGCGGCGTTCCCTCAGGCGCCCTGCCGCCCCGCGCCCGCGCTCGCAGCCGCCACCGCTGCTCATTCAGATCCTCGACCTCGAACTCGCACGGGATCGCCAGATCCCGCTCCGACACCCACAGCAGTTCCGACAGCCACGCGTGCAGCAGGTCCTCCGGCGATTCCGCCTCCACCTCCACCGTCCACTCGTGGTCGCGGCCGATCGCCGGCAGGTCCGCGCTTAGGCTGAACATCGCCTCCGCCGCGGAGACGAACACATCGCGGATCGTCTCCCCCCACACCTCCACGGCTTTGTCCGCGGTGTGCTCCAGGTACCGGTACCCGCGCTTCGCGTTCCCCTGCTCCACTCCGCTGGCTCCTCTTCCCGCTGCTCGACCAGTTCGCACGACCCCAATGTGTCTCCTGCTCACCACTTCTGTCACTGCTCGCGCCAGGTGACAGGGGGAACGATCGCTCGCCAAGCCGAATCTGCAGTGTTCGCGGTGAGAGAGGACCTGGGTTTGTGTCCGTGCTCGTCATACTAGCCTACTCGTTCCTGCTGGGCCTGCTCCATGGCATCCTGCCCGACGAGCACACCTGGCCCATTACCTTCAGCTACGCTGTCGGCGGGGCCAGCGGGAAGGCGGGCATGAAGGCCGGCGTCTTCTTCTCCGCAGCCTTCACTGTCCAGCGCGCTCTCCTCTCCCAGATCTCCTACTTCGCACTCGCCCCCTTGCTCCTCAAGCCCGCGGTCAATGGCGTCGTCTTCACCGTCGTCGGCGTCGCTATGGCCGTCGCCGGCGGGATCCTCATCGGACGCGCGACTCACCCGCACCCTCACCTCCTCGGCAGCAAGGACGCCGAGTTCCATCCCACCGGGGCCGCACTCGAAACCCGCGTCACCCCGATCCATTGGACCATCATCCACGGCTTCATCGCCGGCTTCGGGTTCGAGGGATTCTCGGTCTACATCAACACCGTCGCCGCGCCCGCCATGCCCAGCCCCTGGCTCGGCTTCCTGCCCGGCCTCCTGTTCGGCCTGGGGACCATGCTCGTCCTCGCCATCATGGGCGTGCTCTTCGGCTCGTTCCTGCGCTGGGCGCGCTCCCTCACCGAGCAGCAGATCACCCGCATCGGCACCGAGACCGGCGCCAGAACCCTCTTCTACGGCGGTCTGCTGTTCATCGTCTTCGGCCTTGCCACCATCTTTCGCTGGACAGAGCGCATCCGGGTTGACGAGGGCTACTTCCTCATCATCCTCTTCATGGTCGGCATCGCCATCCCCGCCTTCATCTACTCCTACCGGCGGGCCGTGAAGGAGCGGGGGTGACCGTCCGTAGGGCAGGAGCTTGCCTCCTGCCATTGTCATGCTGAGCGAAGCGAAGCATCCCGCCGTTCAGTGGCGCAGACGTCCAGCCTGTGCTATCATGGCCCTGGAGCAAAGGCAATCGCCGGAGAGCAACTGCCATGAGCCTTCGCACTTTCACCGCGTACGTTGAGTTTGACCCCGAGACGAAGTTGTATGTCGGCACTATTCCGTCGCTTCCTGGCGCGCACAGCCAGGGAGCTACCCCCGACGAGCTCCAACGCAACCTGCGGGAGGTCGTGGCTCTCTGCCTGGAAGAAAGGGCCGCCAGCCACGAGCCCGTAGAGGCCGACGACTTCGTCGGTATCCAGAAGATCGCAGTGGACGCGTAACCGCCCGAGCTTGCCCCATCCCCAGTGGCGGGGGTATGTCGCGAGCGCCAGCGAGCGACTACCCGCGTAGCGGGCGAAGCCCGCTCCCGCCATCACGCAATCATACCTCTATCCGTTGGGCAGGGGCTTGCCCCTGCCACCGCGCGAAGCGCTCAACGGCCTGGCCCCAGTCCGTAGGGCAGGAGCTTGCCTCCTGCCCCTGTCCGTTGGGCAGGGGCGCATCCAGAGGGTCACTCACTGAGGAGTGAGCGCCGTTGAGATTGTCATTGCGAGCCGCCTCGGATCCAGTTGGAGCCGAGGCGCGCGTGGCAATCTCGGTCGAGCAGTGTCCGTTGGGCACGGGCTTGCCCCTGCCACAAACAAAAGGGCAGCGGACACCCTCCTGCCCTACGCTGCCGAGGAGTGAGCGCCGTTGAGATTGTCATTGCGAGCCGCCTCGGATCCAGTTGGAGCCGAGGCGCGCGTGGCAATCTCGGCCGAGCAGTGTCCGTTGGGCAGGGGCTTGCCCCTGCCACAAACAAAAGGATAGGAGACACGCTCGTGCCCTACCAGCTCTAGGCCGAACGCCGGTACACCGAGAATTTGGGCGATTCCTGGCAGGTGGCGAAGAAGCTCGACTCGTGGCGTCGCTCGGCTTGGTCCTCGAGGAGAATAGTGCACTTGACCTTCTTAGGTACCCGCTCGATGGCCGTGTAATCAGTACTAAGATGGTAGCGGAACCTGATGTCCTTACTCTTATGCGCCTCGATATGGATCGGCATCCGTAACTCACCTTCGGGGAACGCGCCTTCCCCGTTGTCCAGGACAAGCGGAAGCAGCACTCTAATGCGCTCAACAGAGCCGGGCTGGTAACCCTTGTTTATCAGGCGACCTGAGAAGCGGACCCAGGTGCCCACCGGTGCTGCCGCTGCGGTCCTGGCGGCTTCTCCTATGAAGTTGTACGTCCAGCCAGGCGGCACGGCGAAGTAGGTGACCGTGGACTCACTCAGGCGGAACTCGCAGCGGTCATGGCGGCTCCTGGCGATGTGCCAGATAAGCGAAATCATGCCAGTGAGTGTGCCGATGCCGCCGAGTATTGTGCCAGTATCCACGCTCTCCTCACCTCTCTGTGCCGTTCGCGGCTGCTTCGGTAGCTTGCTGCCGAAGCCCACGATCCGCGTTCATCTGCCTCCATCCGAGCCCAACCCCCTCCCCTCTATTCCTCCCTATCCTCCATCGCCACCCGCGCGATGTTCGCCACGTGATCGCCCTCGTCCAGCCGGATCAGGCGCACGCCCTGGGTTGAGCGCCCGATGCGCCGGATGTCGGCCATCCGCTGCCGGATGATCTGACCGGCGGTGGTGATGATCAGCAGGTCTTCGCTCGCGTCCACGATCCGCATCCCGACCACCGGGCCGTTCTTCTTCGTGATGTTCAGCGTCTTGATGCCGATCCCACCGCGGCCCTGGATGCGGTACTCGTCCAGCGCGGTGCGTTTGCCAGCGCCCTCCCGCGTCGCCACCAGCACGTCCGCGCCCTCTCGCGCCGAGCCCATGCCGACCACCACATCCTTCGGCCGCAGCCGAATCCCGCGCACGCCGGCCGCCGCCCGGCCCATCGAGCGCACCTCCTTTTCCGGGAATCGAATCGCCATCCCGTTCTCGGTCGCCATGAGGATGTCGCGCTTGCCGTCCGTCTCGATCACCCAGTGCAGCTCGTCGCCCTCGCCGAGCCTGATGGCGATGATGCCACCCTTCATGCGCGTCTCATACTCGCTCAGCCGCGTCTTCTTCACCCTCCCCTGCTTCGTCGCCATGAACAGGTAGCGATTCTCAGAGAACTCCTTGATCGCGCGCACACCGGTCACGTGCTCACCCGACTCGATCTGGATCAGGTTCACCACCGCGGTCCCGCGGGCTTGCCTGCTCGCCAGTGGAATCTCATGCGCCCGCAGTCGGTACACCTTCCCCCGGTTCGTGAAGAAGAGGATGTAGGTGTGCGTGCTCGCCACGAACAGGTGCTCGACCACATCCTCTTCCTTCGCGTTCAGCCCGATCACACCCTTGCCGCCGCGGCCCTGCGTGCGGTATGTGTCCACGGGGAGGCGTTTGATGTACCCATCGCGGGTCATGGTGACGACCATGTCCTCTTCGGCGATCAGGTCCTCGACGCTCAGGTCCTCGGCCTCGCCCGCTCGGATCTGCGTCCGGCGCTCATCACCCCGCTGCTCCTTCAGCTCGAGCAGCTCTTTCCTCACGATCTGCATCACGTTGCGCGGCTGCCACGGATGCTTGCGCAGCCAGGCCCGCGTCAGCGCCACGCGCTCCTCATTGCCGACCAGCTCCGAGAGCGCGCCGCCCAGGATGTCCTCGAGTTCTGCGATGCGCTTGATGATTTCGCGGTACTCCTGCTCGATCTTCTCCCGCTCCAGGCTCGTGAGTCTTTGCAGCATCAACTCCAGGATCGCCTGCGCCTGCCGCTCAGAGAGCTTGAACCGCTCCATCAGCCGATCACGCGCGGTCGGCGGGTTCGGCGCCTGCCGGATGATCTGGATGATCTCGTCCAGATTCTTGAGCGCGATGCGATATCCCTCCAGGATGTGCGCCCGCTGCTGCGCCCGGTCCAAGTCGTACTGACAGCGGAACACGACCACCTCGCGGCGGTGGCCCAGGAAGTGCCCGATCAGCTCGACCACCCCGAGCGTCCGCGGCACCAGCGGCATCGGCTCGCCCGGCTTCCACGCCCCATACTCCGGGATCAGCCCCACCGCGTTCACCGCGAAGCTCGTTCGCATGCGCGTGTTCTTGTACAGCTGGTTGAGTATGACGTGCGCGTTCACCTCTCGCCGCAGTTCGATCACCACCCGCATGCCCTTCCGGTCCGACTCATCCCGCAACGCGCTCACGCCCTGCATCTTCTTGCTCGTCACCAGCTCCGCGATCTGCTCGACGAGCTGCGCCTTGTTCACCTGGTACGGTAGTTCCGTGATGATGATGGCGTTGCGCCCGCCCTCCATCGGCTCGATCGTCGCCCGCGCCTGCATCGTAATCGAGCCGCGGCCGGTCTGGTACGCCTGCTTGATCCCCGACCTGCCGAGGATGAGCGCGCCGGTCGGGAAATCCGGCCCCGGCAGCACCTTCATCACTTGCTCGAGCGTCGCCTCGGGATCGTCAATCACCAGCGCGCACGCATCCACCACCTCGCCCAGGTTGTGCGGCGGGAGGTTCGTCGCCATTCCCACCGCGATCCCGGAGCCGCCGTTGCACAGCAGGTTCGGGAACCGCCCCGGCAGCACCGTCGGCTCGGTGCGCGTCTGGTCGTAGTTGGCGATGAAATCCACCGTGTCGCGGTCAATATCGGCCAGCATCTCCGAGCCGTACGGCGACATCCGCGCCTCGGTGTACCGCATCGCCGCCGGCGGATCGCCGTCCACCGACCCGAAGTTCCCGTGCCCATCCACCAGCGGATAGCGCATGTTCCATTCCTGCGCCAGCCGCGCCAGCGTCGGGTAGATCACCTCCTGCCCGTGTGGGTGGTAGTTGCCCTGCGTATCGCCCGAGATCTTCGCGCACTTCCTGTGCTGCGCGCCGGGCGTAAGGTTGAGATCGTGCATCGCCATCAGAATACGCCGCTGCGCCGGCTTCAACCCATCGCGCACATCCGGCAGCGCGCGCGCGATAATGACGCTCATCGCGAACGTCATGAACGACTCGCGCATCTCCTGCTCGATCTCTACCTGCGTCTCACCCGGTTGTCGCTTCGGTTCAGCCATGTGTCAGCACTATCTCCAAGTTGTCATCCTGAACGAAGTGAAGGATCACGTCGTTTTGCCGTTCGCCAGGAGCTACCGTCCTGCGAAGCCTTGGCGAAGCAGGAAGCGAAGAATCCCGCCGTTTCGCCCGTTGGGCAGGGGCTTGCCCCTGCCACACACGCTTACAGTCCGGTTATCGTCTCATGCCGGCGGTTGGAGCGTGACTTGCCCGTTGGGCAGGGGCTTGCCCCTGCCACCGTCACGCGCAAGGATGCATGCCGCCTTCGCATCCACTGCCCGTTCCGGCAACGGCATCCCTTTGGCCGTCTAGGGTGCCTGCCACAACACCTTCCCCTCCCTCTCGAACAGCACCAGGGAGGACTCAGCGGTCTGAGTAGTTGCGCCAGTCCTGACAGCCTGCAGTGCCGCCGAACCCAATGTCGTACGCAACATCCCGGCCTCGTCATATATCTGCAGCGCCGGCCGGCCAGTAGGGCACTCATCCAGCCCAAGCCTGATCCGGCGCTGAGCATCGTTGCGTGCAAAGTTACGTTTGGCTATCTTCTCCTGCTCCTCGGGGGTCAGGCTCGCGAAGTTGCTCGGAACCGAAGCCGGTTCCCCAGCTTTGAGGGTCACTTCAT
>Ga0315280_10009398_pt1 | contig 12564 bp, 7 predicted proteins | sample YL17G06_40_MG_FD_203697 | JGI IMG/M metagenome (GOLD analysis project Ga0315280, IMG submission 203697) | Sediment microbial communities from Yellowstone Lake, YNP, Wyoming, USA - YL17G06_40 | ecosystem: Environmental > Aquatic > Freshwater > Lake > Sediment | place: USA: Wyoming | collected... | reverse complement strand
TCAACACCGTCCTGGACGGAGATTCCTGCGGTAGCGTGGTCAAAATGGTCGCTGGCGAGACCAATGCCGCCCAGTTCATCGGCTTCACGGTCAAGCACGGTATCGGCAGCCTCTACCAGCCGGGCTACGGCGACTTCCATGTGGGCGGCGGATTTTACCTGATCGGCTCCTCACCTACGATTGACCATAACATCATCACCGAAAACTTCACCATTGACGGCGGAGCGGGCATTTTCAGCGATGGCGGCAACCCCATCATCAACCTGAACACGATCATCTCCAATCAGACCTCCCCGGTCGGCTGCGGAGCTGGCCTGTTGATCAAGAACGCCACCGGCGGCGAAATTGATTCGAACTCCATCCAGTTCAACGCAGCCGGTCACGGCGGCGGCGTTGCCCTGAAGCACGCAAATATCTCCGTCACTCGCAACGTGATCTCGAATAACACTGCCAGTTCCGACGGCGGCGGCATCCGCATTTACACCGAGTCCGCGCCGTCCATCATCAACAACACGATTTCGGACAACTCCGCGCCTGACGCCCTGGGCGGCGGCGTCGAGGTCCTGGAAACTTCTGCGCCCATCTTCATGAACAACATCGTCTCCTTCACGGCCGGAGGCGGCGGCTTCGTCGTCGTGGGCGCCTGCACACCCGATCTGTCCTACAACCTCTTCTGGCAAAACACCGGCGGCAACTACGTCAACGTCGCTCCCGGCATCGGCGATCTGACGGGCGATCCCGCCTACGTGGGCGGCGCTCCCTTCGACTATCATCTGACCGGCGCCTCCATGGCCATAGACCACGGCAATCCCAATCCCATCTACAACGATCCCGATGCTACCCGCAACGACTGCGGCGCCTTCTACTATGACCAAGGACCGACGACGCCGGTCGTCCTGGCCAGCTTCAGCGCCTCGCCTGATGCTGAAGGCGTCGCGCTGCACTGGACCACCGCCAGCGAGATCAACTGCTACGGTTGGCTGGTCGAACGCTGCCAGGACCATGCCGCCTATCAGGCAATAAGCCCCCTGATCCGCGGTTATGGCACGACGGAAGAACCACGCGCCTACAACTTCGTAGACGTCTCGGCGCAGGCCGGTCAGACCTACACTTACAGGCTCAAGCAAATTGATATAGGCGGCGCGGTGACCTATTTCAGTCCGATCACGATAACTGCAGGCGTCACCTTGCCCGGCGAAATCAGCCTGAAGCAGAACTACCCTAATCCCTTCAACCCGGAAACGTCCATCATCTATGACCTGCCCGCAGCCAGCGCGGTAAGCCTGACCGTCTTCAATGCGGCCGGGAAGCTGGTTGCGCAACTGGCCTCCGGCTATCAACCAGCCGGCCAGCACTCGCTGACCTGGAACGCCGAAGCCCTGCCCAGCGGTTCTTATCTGTGCCGCCTGCAGGCCGCCGGTCAGATCTTCACACGGTCATTAGTCCTGCTCAAGTAGCATCTTCTGTCCTCCGCAGCAGCAAGGGCTCGCCGAAACGGCGAGCCCTTCTTGATGTCGTAGGTCGGATTCTCCGAATCCAACATTCTGCGCTGTTTCCCCTTGCTTCTCGCCCGTTTTTATCGTAAATATAAACAATGGCTAAGACGGCAGAGAACTCATCCTTCAAATACGACCCGCTGAATCCCCGCCAGCGCCTGGGGCTCCTGCTGATTGATGAAGTCCCCGACCGCGTGGTGGTCTATCCGCTGATCACGTCTCATGCGGCGACCGTGGTTGGCATCAGCGTGCGCTGCAACTGCACCGACGGCAAAGCCATGGCGCATGCCCAGCTTGCCGCCTTGCGCCTCTACAAGCACGACGCCATCTCCATCTTCTCCGATGTGGGAATGATTGCTGAGGCGCTGGGATCCAAGCTCTATTTCCGCGAAAACGACGTTCCCGTCCTGCAGCAGCCCGCTCTGGACGATTCCCAACGCTGGGAAGATCTTCTTGTCCCTGATGGCATGTCCCTGCCCGGCCGCTATGGTGTCTATCAGGAAGCCATCGAAATCTGCCAGCGAGAAACCGGCGATATTACGCCCATTTTGGCTTTTATCCCCGCGCCTTTCACAACTGCCGCTCTGCTGCGCGGTCCCGAAAATTTTCTGGCAGATACGCTGCTAGACCCGCAAGTCTGCCACCATCTGCTGGAAATATCGCTTCAAGCCGGAATGGACTTCGCCGACCTGTGCATCGAAGCCGGAGCCGTCCCTATGTTGGTGGATCCCCTGGCCTCGGCTTCGGTGATTTCGCCCAAGACCTTCTGCGAATTTGCGCAGCCCTATCTAAAACGCTTCAGCGATCATCTGCACCGCTCCGATTTCGACGTCTTTCTTCATATCTGCGGCCGCAGCGAAGCCATCTTAGACAGCGTCAGAGCCGCCGGCTGCGACCTTTTTTCCTGCGATAAGGTCTCTTTGTCTGCCGCTCGGGAAAAAATCGGCTCTTCCGTGCGTTTAATCGGCAACCTCAGACCCGCCGACTTATTGGCGGACGATCCTTCCATGATCGAAGAAAAAGTCGCCGCTATTCTGCAGGCAGCGAAAAACAACCCTAAAGGATTCATACTCTCCACTGGTTGTGAAGTGCCCATTCAGGCTCCACCGGAAAACATCCAGGCCTTCATCCGCGCGGGGCGTGAAGGCGGTTTGTACTGGGGAAGCAACGGATGATCACCGCCGGCATTGACATTGGTTCCCGCACCACCAAGGCCGTCATCTTGTCGGATGGCGACGTGCTTGGCAAGAGCCTGCTGAAGACCGGCTGGCTGCCTTCGGCCGTGGCTCGCGAAGTGCTGGGAAACGCTCTCCTGGAAGCCAACGTCCAGCGCAAAGCGGTATCGCGCGTTGTGGCTACGGGCTACGGTCGCATCCACTCCGCTGTGGCCGACCTGGCGGATGAGCAGTTCACCGAAATTATCTGCCACGCTCGCGGTATCAACCATTACTTGGCTCAAGTCCGCACCTTGATAGACATCGGCGGGCAGGATTCTAAGGTCATCAAACTGGACGGCGGCGGTCTGGTGCTGGACTTCGCCATGAACGACCGCTGCGCCGCCGGCACCGGCAAATTCTTGGAAATGACCGCGCAAGGTCTCGAACTGCCCCTGGATCAGTTCATCTCTCTGGCCTTGCAGGCAAAGAGCGCCGCGCGTATCTCCAGCATGTGCACCGTCTTCGCCGAATCCGAGGCCATTTCCCTGCTGGCCGAAGGCGTCGAACCGGACGAAATCGCCCGCGGGCTGCACAATGCCATCGCCGCCCGAGTGATTCGCCTGGCAGAAGGCTTGGGCCTGGAAGCCGAGGTCGGCTTCAGTGGAGGCGTCGCCAATAATAGGGCTATGGTGAAAGCCCTGGAAGAGGCTTTGGGAATGAAAATCCTGGTCCCGCCCAATCCGGACTATATCGGCGCAATTGGCGCCGCCCTGCTCGCCGCCGAAAGGGCCTAATCTAAATGAAAAATCTCCCCTTCACGCTTGACATTCCGCCCGAAAAACTATATATTTATAGCCCGTCTTGGGATGTCGTCCAACGGCAGGACACATGGCTCTGGACCATGGTATCGGGGTTCGAATCCCTGCATCCCAGCATGTATGCCAGGCCAGGCCGATCCCATTCCGGGGTCGGCTTTTTCTTGGAACCTGAGCCTGCAAGCTGAGTTTGAATTCTGACAGGCGACGAAAGGAGACGCCCATTTCCTTCGACAATGGATAGCGGTCTCTATTATAAGAAAAAAAGCCCAATCCCAATCAAACAGCTTCCTAATACCGGACGATAGTATTTGGAAAAACGCCATGAACAACGAAAATTCAAGCGGATCGAGCAATCAGCCCGAGAATGCCGCTAAGCGCCGCCCCAGAAAGCGGATCATCATTCCTATCCTGCTTCTGCTGATTATTGCTGCCATCTGTGCTCTATATTGGTACCAGAATTTGCGCGGATATGTCTCCACCGATGACGCCTACATCGAGAGCGATCAAGTGGATGTCGGTTCTAAGATCCTGGGCCGCATTGTGCTGTTGAACTGCGACGAAGGCGATACGGTGCAACAGGGCGCGCTCCTGGTGCAGCTTGACGATAGCGACCTGCGGGCGCAGGAAGCCCAAGCGCAGGCCAACCTCGATTATACCCAGCAGAATGTCGCTCTGGCCAGGGTCGGCTTGCAGCGAGCCCAGGAAGATTTCGACCGGGCGGCTGTTCAATTCCGAGACAAGGTCATCCCTCAAGAACCATTCGATCACGCCCGCAAAGCCCTGGATATGGCTCAGGCGCAGTTGAATGTCGCTCTGGCTCAGGTGAACACTTCCCGAGCCCAATTGAATGTGGTGGAGACCCAGTTGAGGAATACCCAGATTCTGGCGCCTGCGACGGGCGCTGTAGCCAGGAGGTGGGTGGTGCCTGGAGATGTCGTGCAGCCGGGTCAGCCGATTTTCACGGTCTACGATCTGCAGCATATTTGGGTTCGAGCCAACCTCGAAGAAACCAAGATTGGCAAGATCCACATCGCTGATCCGGTGCAGATTGAAGTTGACGCTTATCCAGATCGCAGTTTCATAGGCAAAGTCAGCCTGATCGGCGCGGCGGCCGCTTCTCAGTTCTCCCTGATCCCGCCCAACAATGCTTCCGGAAATTTCACTAAAGTCACCCAGCGCGTGCCCCTCAAGATTACGATTGATGATCTTCAATCCGGCCAGCAGCATGAGCCGCCCCTTTTGCCGGGGATGTCCGTAGTAATCAAAATTCGAGTCAACCAGCGGTAGCGCAGTATGCTGGCAAGATGGTCGCGCTACCGCCGGGGTTTGCTGGAACGCTATCCCGCGCTGAATCCCGCTAACCCTTCCTACCGCTGGCTGGTCTTGGCCACGGTAATGATCGCTACCTTCATGGCCGTCTTAGACGCCACCATTGTCAACGTGGCACTATCCAAGATGATGTCCGCCTTCGGCGTCACCGTGGATCGGGTCGAATGGGTGCTGACGGCTTACCTGTTGGCCCTGGGCGTGATGCTGCCGACTTCCGGCTGGCTGGCTGACCATGTCGGCTATAAGCGCATCTTCCTGCTGGGTTTATTTCTGTTCACGCTCGGCTCGTTCTTGTGCAGTCTGGCCTGGAATATTGACGCCTTGATCGGCTTTCGCGTGCTGCAGGGAGCGGGTTCGGGAATCTTGATGCCGGTGGGCATGGCCATTGTCACGCGGGAGTTCCCTCCAGAAAAAAGAGGAATGGCCCTGGGCTTCTGGTCCATCGCCGCTTCTGCCTCTGTCTCTTTGGGTCCCACCATCGGTGGCTACCTGATTGACAACTATTCCTGGCACACCATTTTTGACGTGAATGTGCCTATTGGCATCTTAGGCATGCTCGCCTTGATCGTCATCTTGCGAGACTACAAATCCGAGCTCGTTCGCGGCTTCGATTTTTTGGGACTGCTATCTCTGAGCGCCTTTCTGACCGCGTTGTTGTTGGCTCTCTCGAATGGCAATTCCGCCTGGAACACAGGCGGCTGGACCTCCACCTTTATTCTCACCTGCTTCGCCATTTCCATCGTGGGCTTCGTGGTCTTTTTGATCACAGAACTGAGCGTCCAGCATCCGCTGATCGAAATCAGCCTGTTCAAAAGCTACAACTTCACGCTCAGCAACATGGTGACCTTCATGTTCGGCCTGGGCATGTTCGGCAGCACCTTTCTCTTGCCCATTTATCTGCAGAACTCGCTCAGCTATACGCCTCTTCAGGCCGGGATGGTCTTCCTGCCCGTGGGCATACTGCAGGCGTTTGCCGCCCCCCTGGCTGGCCACTTTTCCGACCAATTCGGCGGCAAAATCCCGACAATTCTCGGGTTGACCCTGATGGCGTTCACTTTTCAGCAGTACACGTTTCTATCCTATCTTTCCGAAAAGTCGGAAATCATGCTGCCCCTGTACCTGCGCGGCATCGCCATGGGCGTTCTGTTTTCCCCGCTCACCATGCTGGCGCTTAGCGAAGTGCCCAATAGAAAGATCGCTCAGGCTTCCGGGTTGATCAATGTCATTCGCCAGATCGGCGGCAGCTTTGGCGTGGCCATCTTCGGGTCGGTGCTCACCCGCCGCGCCATCTATCACGCCGCGGCCTACGGTCAGCAGATAGATCCGTATTCTGAGACTTTCCGGCAAACCGTGAGCAGATTACAGGGGTACGCCCTGGAGCACACCGGCGGCACCATGGCTGAAGCTGCGGCCAAAGCCCAGGCCTCCCTGATCATGTTTGTCCAGAAACAGGCCTTCATCCAGGCCGTGGATGACGTCTTCCGCCTGGCCACCATCGTCGTCTTAGTTAGCGTTATCCCCGTGATCTTCCTGCACAGTCATAAGCGCATCAGGGCTAAGATGATGGCGGTCTCGGAGTAATTTCAATCGTGCAGTGGAGCGAGGAAATGTTCCGCAAACATCTGAGCGTCTCAATCCTGTTCTTATCCATCTTCACGTGCCTTTCACCGTCGCGAGCTCAGGAATCCGATTCCCTGACGGTCGCACAAGCCATTCGACTGGCCGTGGAAAACCATCCGGCGGTTCAGCAGGCGCAGCAAGGAGTCGTTGCCTCCCAGGCCCGAGTGGACCAGAGTCGCAGCGCCCGCTACCCGGATGTCAAGGTGGAGGCTTTGTACAGCCGCATCGGTCCGGTGCCGGAAATCAGCATGCCCCTCGGCGCCTCTTTTCAGTTGGCTTCAGAAGATAACTACAATTTCCACCTGAGCCTGAGAGAGACGGTCTACGACTTCGGACGGCGATCCACCGGCGAGGAGTTGGCGCGATCCGGCCAGCGATCCGCCGATGACAACGTGGAATTGATCAAATCCAACCTCGCCTACCGGACAATCGAAACCTTCTACGCCATCCTCTTCCTGCGCCGGAACCTGGCCGTGCTGGATGAACAGATCGAGGCGCTGAACCAGCACCTGCTGATTACCCAGAGAAAAGTCCAGACCGGCAGCGCCACAGACTTTGACGTCCTGACCACCCATGTGCGGATTTCCGCCGTCAAGACGCGCAAAATTGACGTCGCCAATCTGCTGCAGAGACAGGAAAACACCTTCCGCCAGTTGACCGGCCTGGCGCCGGATCAGCCGGTTGCCCTGAAAGGGGACTTTTCCGTCACGCCGATCTCTCTGAATGCAGATTCACTGCTCGAAGCGGCTCTGAATCAGCTTCCTGACGTCAGGCTGTCAAAAGCAGCGGAAACCAGCGCCGACGTCCGCTTCCATCTGGCCTCGCTGGGCATGAAACCCATGCTCAACGCGAATCTCGACTTCGGCTTTAAAAACGGTTACCCCGACAACCTCAACCGGCTGAAGGCCAACTGGATCGCCGGAGCCCAGTTGCAGGTCCCGCTGTTTAACGGTTTCCTGACTCGCAGCCAGAAACAGGAAGCGCAGGCAAACCTGAACGCGGCTCAGGCGCACACTCGTGATCTGGAGCGCCAGATAATGACGACTGTGACTCAGGCCCTCGCCGATGTGCGCGCCAGCCAGGAAAAGGTCGCCAACACTCAGCCCCAGGCGGAACAAGCCCGCCAGGCGGTCGTTTTGGCCGAAGCCCGCTACAGCGCCGGCGTGGCCACCAACCTGGATCTGCTGGATGCTCAGACTGCCCTTGCGGACGCTGAATTAGCTCAACTGAAGGCGCTCTACGATCTGAAAATCAGCTACTATAACCTGGGTAAAGCAGTGGGGCATAAGGTGTGGTGACAATCCTGTTGCTTGTTAGCGTATCGCCGAGATGTCCCATAAAACACGAGTTTCTGTAAACAAGGAGCATCAATGAGTAAGACAACGAAGATTATTCTCATCCTGGTGGCCGTGCCCATCATCCTGATCGTGGGAGTGCTTCTGGGTTTGAAGCTCTATTTCACTCAGGATCGTCTGAAGGCCATCGTCATCCCGCAGGTGGAAAAGGCCATCCAGCGAGACGTCTCCGTCGGCAAGGTCTCTCTGAAGATTTTCCCCAACGTGGCTCTGAAGCTGGCGTCGCTGGAGATCTCCAACCCGCATGGCATGACTTTCGACAAGGATAAGCTCCTCTCCATAAACGAAATTACCCTGGACGTCAGCCTGAAGCCGCTGCTGCGCCGCGAGCTGCAGGTCAACGAGGTCATCCTGACTAAACCGCAAGTCTATCTGGAAGTGAACCGGGAGGGCCAGGACAACTACACCTTCCCTCAAGCCGCTCAGCAACCGGCAACACCAGAGCCTGCCAAAGCGACCAAACCCTTCGCGCTTTTCCTCACCAGTTTTCAGTTGTCGGACGGTGAGGTAGAGTACGTTGATAAGAAAGGGGACACTCGCCTGCAGATTAGTGGGCTCAAGCAGACCATGAGGATGAGCCTGACGGGCGGGGGCAACAAGGCCCTGATCGAGAGCAACGCCACCATGGATGCGCTGAGCTACGGCTCCACCAAAAGCTTTCTGATTTCCAACCTGCCGGTCGCCACCTACGAGCGCTTGACCTATGAAATGGATAAGGACGTCCTGACGCTCGATACGGCGCGCATCGCCATCCGCGAAATCGCCCTGAGCGGCAAGGGGACCATCTCCAACAGCAGGACATTGCCGGTTCTGGATCTTTCGCTGCAATCCACCCGGGCGGAGCTTGAACAACTGCTCTCTCTCGTCCCCAGGGAATATCTGAAAGCCTCGGAAGGCCTGAAAACGTCGGGCAAATTCCAATTCGCTCTGACGGTCAAGGGCGCCGCCAGCGATTCTCTTCAGCCCGCCATGAAGGGCGCCTTCGCGATCAACGACGGCAGCATCCAGTATGCCGGCCTGCCCAAGTCCATCACCAACGTCAATGTCTCCGGCACGTTCGATCAGCCTGCCTCGCCGCTTAAAAGACCGTCTCCGGGCCGCCTGGATGTCGAGAAGCTCTCCGCGACCTTAGGCTCCAATCCCATCAGCGGCAAGCTGAGCGTGGTGAACTTCGCCGATCCCACCGTAACCGCCACTTTCAGCGGGCAGTTGAATCTGGCCGAAGTGAAGGACTACTATCCCCTCGAGAAGGGAACCGACCTGAGCGGCATTTTGAAAGCCAATTTGTCCCTGAACGGCCGCGCCATGGACCCCATGAGCATGAAGGCTTCCGGCCAGTTCGATTTCCAGAATGTCGTCATCAAGACCCCCAGCAGCCAGAAGCCGCTGCAGAACCTGAACGGCTCCATCACCTTCAACAACCAGGTGATTGACTCGAAACAGCTCACGCTTAATATCGGCCAATCCGACCTGAGCCTGGCCTTCACCCTGCGCAATTATCTGGGCCTGGTGATGAAGAACGCTCCGGCGTCCGGAAAGCCCGCTCTGTCAGCTACTCTGAAAGCGCGGCAGTTGCGCACAATGGATCTTCTGTCAACGCCGGAAGCGGGCCAGAAGACGGGCCCCAAGCCGCAGCCCGCGGCTCCCCTGCCCAATGTTGACGTGGACGCCAACGTGAGCATTGATAAGCTGATCGCCGAGAAATTCGAATTCACCAATGCCCGCGGCTCGGTCAAAATCCGCAATGGCATCATGACTCTGGAGAACTTCTCGGTGAACGCCTTCGCCGGCAGCGTCACCACCAAGGGCACCCTGGATATGCGCCCGGAATCGAAGCGCGCTTTCCACCTGGACCTGAACATCAACAACGTCGAAGCCAACGCCATGCTGCCCCAGTTCACTTCCTTCGGCAGCCATCTCTTCGGAAAATTCAGCATGAAGACCAAATTGCAGGGATCGTTGAATGACACCCTGGGCCTGAATCCGCAGACATTGGCGGGCGATGGCAGCGTGCAGATCGCTCAGGGCCGCCTGGTGGGCTATCCGTTGACGTCCTCGCTGGCCAGTTTCACCGGCATTACGGAGTTTCGAGAGCTGAATTTCGCCAATTGGTCGAATGCCTTCAAGATCGCCGCGGGGCGGATCAATGTGGGCGATCTGAAGCTCGCCTCCGGCAAGACCGATTTTGTGCTCAGCGGCTCGCAGGGCTTCGACGGATCGCTGGACTACAAGCTGCTCATCCGCTTGCCTGGGGAAATGACGAGCAAGCTGAAAATCGGCGGCCTGGGCGCGGAATTGCTGAACTACCTGAAGGACAAGGACGGAAAGTACAACTTGAATCTGCTGGTCTCCGGCACAACCTTGAAGCCATCGTTCGCTCTGGACACCAAGCAGATCGAGCAGGCCGCCAAGCAAGCGCTCGAGCAGAAAGCCCGCGAGGAGATCAATAAACAGGCCGGAGAAGCCAAGAAGAAGCTGGAAGACGAGCTGAAGAAAAAGCAGGATGAATTGCTGGACAAGCTCTTTGGCAAATAGGATTAGCCCAGGAATGAATTCCTGGGCTTTTATCTTTCAGTCCCTGCGGGACGTAAAAAAAGGACTCTTAAAGAGTCCACTTTGAATAGCCGGGGTTTTACACCGCCGGAAAGAATGCCATAAATTGCATCTTTCTCGACCCCCGAAGGAGTCGAACGAAATAACCGCATAATCCGTTATATCCGCTTAGTCCGTGATTCAGACGACTAATCCCCGCATAAATTCCCTCGCCCCCATCCCTTCGCACCCAAGAATCATCTCCTTGATCTTCTGCTGCCGATCAGTCTTCAGGAGCTTCGCCGAGAGCGCATTGAACTTGATCTCCAGATCCTCCATCGTCATCGGTTCGCGCGGATCACCTTTGGGGTATTCCAGATATTCCGAATAGACCCTGCCATCCTTCGTTTTCACCGTCACCCGGGACGGTTGCCTGGCCGGGAACATCTTCTCGAACTCCTGCGAGGCCTCGCCCTTGATCTTATCAATCACCTCCCAGATGCGCGGATCCTTCAGCTTCTCTTCCGAAAACGACTGCGTGGTGACCTGATGATCCACTAAGGCTGCCGCAATGCAGTAGGGGAGAGAATGATCCGCCGTTTCCCGCGACGTGGGGCGATACTTGTGCGGATCGAAGAGAATGTCGCAGGCCCGCGCGATGGTCGTCACCCTCACTTCTTCAATCTGGTCGTACGAGATATTGTTCTCCTTGACGACCTTCAGCGTCGTCGAAAGGTGCGTGTGCGTCAGCGCCTCGGTGGGGAAGGCCTTCATGCTGCATTCCAAAATCTTGTAGCTCTGGCCCAGATTGCCGACCAGCTTGTCCACCGCCCAATCCGGCCCGAAGCACTGCATGAAGCCCTCTTTGCCTTCGAAGACCGCCTCGGTGCCGGTGTATCCTTCTTTCGCCATCAGCGCCGCGAAAACGCCGGTCTGCACGGCCATCGGATCCACCGTGTTCTTCATCATGGTGAGCCTGCCGGCGGTCGGACACCCGATGGTGTGATTGTGGCAGCCGTTAATGCCGATGGCGTTCATCATCTGATCCACCGTCAAACCCAAAAGTTTTCCGGCCACGATGGGCGAGGCGAACTGCGTCAGCGTAGCGTGATGCCACTTGCGCTCGCGCACGCCCGGCACGGCGAATTCGCACAGGCGCTGCTCGAATTCATACGCCAGCACAATGCCGACGATGACTTCCTGCATCCCTGCGCCGACCAGTTCGCCCACCGCCAGCGCCGCCGGAATGAGGTCCGACGGGTGCGACGGGTCTTCGCGCCAGTAGATGTCGTTGAAGTCCAGCGCGCGGATCATCAGCGAATTCACCAGCGTGGCGTTCACCGCCGGCATCTTATCTCCAAAAGCGATCAGGGTCGCCTGCGGCGTCCCGCCCATTTCGAGGTAGATCTTGCGCAGGATGTTGACGTCTTTCGTATGATATGCCCCATAAGCGCACCCCACCGAATCATACAGGTAGCGCTTTACCTCCTTGACGACGTTTTCCGGCAGATCATCGTATTTCAAATTGACGCCGAATTCGGCGATTTGACGGGAAAGAGTCTGCTCCATCTTGGATTTAGATTTTGGACAATTTCTTCTGAATTCTAAATTCCCTGAGCGTCCTGCCAGGAACAGCATGATCGTAGCCCAGCATTTCAATGCTGGGCGGCATCCTCATTTCCCCAAATTTTGCTTCACCCAATTTTCCAATCCCCCCGCCAGCACCAATTCCTGCGCCGCCGGCCCCACCGGCCCGATGGGATACCCCTTTCCGTCCGCGACGACCTGCGAGCGTCGGAAATCCACCGTGGCCTTAATCCCCGTCCTGACCGTCAGTTTCTCGCTCCCATACCGCGCCTTCAACTCCCGCACCAATTCGGGCGCTTCGATCACCAGGTACCCGTTATTCAAGGCGTTGCGTTTGTAGGTTTCGGAGAATGACCCGGCGAGCACGAGCTGCAGGCCGCGGTATTTCAGCGCCGTGGCCGCCTGTTCCCGCGAACTGCCCGTCCCAAAATTGAATCCGCCCACTAACAGATCGCCCTCCTTGACCAGCTTGCCGAATTCGGGATCGTAATTCTCCATGACGACCGACGCCTGCTGCTGCGCGGTGAAATCGTCAATATACGTATACTTTCCTGAATAAATCCCATCGGTGTTCAAGTTATCCTGATGGCAGAAGACCAGTTCGCCGGTCATGGTTTCGGAAAATCCCGGCAGGATGGTCGTTTCGCCCACCGCCTGCGCCGCCTGCGGC
>Ga0315280_10009396_pt1 | contig 12565 bp, 12 predicted proteins | sample YL17G06_40_MG_FD_203697 | JGI IMG/M metagenome (GOLD analysis project Ga0315280, IMG submission 203697) | Sediment microbial communities from Yellowstone Lake, YNP, Wyoming, USA - YL17G06_40 | ecosystem: Environmental > Aquatic > Freshwater > Lake > Sediment | place: USA: Wyoming | collected... | reverse complement strand
TCTCGCCGAGGTGCTGGAGCACGGTTGTGTAGGTGGAGACCAGGTGTGACCTGTGACGATCAAGCATGCGACCCCTTACGGCAGATAGGATAACGCCAGTACGAGCGCGAATGAGTAGGCGGCGGGCAGCAGCGCCCACAGCGCCCCGATGAGCGCCTCTCGTCCGCTGCCGGTACCCGGCTCAAGCTCAGCCTGCACATCACCTCTTCTCCCTCCAGGGCGCGATCACGCTTTCGGAGCCGACGAGATGCACAAGCGCGCGAATGTGCGCGTCCTTCTCGTCGGCATTCATCAGCGCGCGCCTGACCGCGTCGAACTTGAGGGCGCAGGTCTGCATGTCTTCGGCCGTCTCGCCGAAATGCCGAGCCTGCTCCGATACCAGGAAGCTCGCGGTCTCCTCCGATGGGCCGGCAGCGAGAAGCGCCACGAGGTGCCGCATGCAGACGCCCTGGGACCGTCCGTAGGCATCGCGGCCATCAGCGGTCTCGAGGAATGCGACAAGTCGTCTGATCGCTATCGCTTCGATATCTCTGAGGACTTCGCAGGCAAGGCAGTCGGCCGAGCTGGGGGTCATCTCGGCCACACGGGCGACCACCTCCTCCAGCCGCAGAGAGGCCAGCGCGCCCAGTTCCGTCTCCATCGTCTGAAGGAGAGACGGGTAACCCCTGTCCAGCCCCTGGGGCGAGGCGATGGCAGCGAACTGCCAGGTGTGGAGCGGACAGAAGCCCCGCGTCGCCGCGTGCGCCCGCTGCGCGCTCTCGTCATTGGCGATCGCGTACTGCCACTTGGCATAGAAATCGAAGGCCGCGTGCGCGATCCGGTCGCAGATCGGGCACCCTCGCGTAGCCAGGTCCTTGAGGAGGCTGGTGGTGGTGGCGCGAGCCGCGGCTTTCTGCGCGACAGAAAGGGCTGAGGCGATCTCCTCTCGCTGCATGGCTGGTGCTCCGCTCGCCGACACAGGCCGCGGTTCAGTCACGAGCAACTCGTCGCGGAGAGCCGCCAACTCAACCCTCACCCCGCCCAAAGACGATCCGAGGTCAGCAAGATCGGTTGCGGACAGCGCGAGGGGGGTGGCACCGGCCTGCCTCATCGGGAGTTGTGTGCCGTTGACCACGGCTAGCCGCTGCCTCACCTCAGCGATGTGATGCTGGTACTGCTTCCCCAGCCCATCCACACTCGCACCGATCGCCCCGAGTGTGGCGTCCACTGCCATCTCCCGCGCTGCGTCTGCCACCTCCTCGAGGGCCGCGTCGAGTCGCCGCCGAAGCGACGAACGCACGAGCCTCGCCGGCATCATGTACAGCCAGACAGGCGCGGCCGACGGGGAGCGCTGCCAGTCGGGCGTGAGGATATCCGGCGCGAAGTCGGTGAACACGCTCACGGTTTCCTCTCCCGCAGTCACACCGGCACCACCGAGTGCGGCCTGCAACACAGCGCTGAGGGCCTGCTCGAACCTGGGCCGCGCACGCGCCTCGGCCGACTGGAGTTGGCTCTTCACATCGCGCATCTTGGCGTGCAGCCACTCCTCAAGCGCCTGCACGAGCCGCTCTTGCGCTTCGTCGAACACGCGCTGAAGCGACTGGCCGGCCGATGACCACCTCAGCCGTTCGAGCGCCGGCCCGTATTCGGCGACCAGGCTTTGCCTGGTGTCGGCCAGGAAGGCGGTGATGTCGCCCTGCGCCGCGGTCTGAACCCACTCGACCAACTGCGATCGCAGATCGCCGACGATCTCCCGCTCCCGGCGCTCCAGGTCATCGAGCTTGTCGGCGATAGCCGCGCGGTGTTCCTTCCTCGTCTCCTCCGGGGTGGCGGCAATGTTCGCCTGCGCCCTCACCTCGGCGAACTCGTCGTCCACGACGCGCAGTGCGCGATCGAGGACCGCAAGCAGGAGTGTCCTGCTCTTCTCGGTGGCAAGGAAGGAGGCGAGCGCATCCTCGAGGTCCGTTATCCCGCTTCCCGCCAGGCGCTCTTGGTCGCCGGTCTGCTTGGCCGCCAACGCCTCTCGGGCAGACATCGGGAAGAGGCGCACTTCCTCGTTGTCCGTTACCTCACGCAGCCCATCGCGAATGAACCCCAGCACCTCCTCTCGCTCATCGGCAGAGAGGAGGTCGGTCTTGTTGACGACGAAGAATACCTTGCGGGTGTGCTGGCGAATGGCTCGGAGGAAGTCGAGTTCGAGTTCCGTCAGGGGCGTCTCGACACTGGTCACCAGGAGAGCGGCGTCGCACTCGGGCAGGAAGGCGTAGGTGGTGGCCGTGTTCTCCTCACGGGAGGAGCCGATCCCGGGAGTGTCTACGAAATGCAGACCGCGGCGCAGCAGGCTCAGGGAGAGGTCAACGTAGGCGGCGCGGATCTTCTTGACGTTTCCGGGGTTGCCTCGCTCGGTGACGTAGTCGGCCAACCGCGAGATTGGGGCCTCTTCCACCCAGGACTCGTCTCGCGTCAACAGCAGCCGCTCGGTCGGGCCGAACCGCAGCATGGTGACAACGGAGGTCAGCGGAAGTAGCCCCGTGGGCAGCAACTCGCGGCCGATGATGGCGTTCATCAGGGAACTCTTGCCGCGCTTGAACTGCCCCAGCACTACCAGGTTGAACCTGTCCTCGGCCAGCTTGACCAGCAGCTCCTGGCAGCGGTCGATCCTGCCCTTGGCGCCGCGAGCTCTCAGCAGCCCAAGTGCAGAGCGCACCCGCGCGGCCACTTCCTGCTTGGCCTGAAGATAGGCCCGCAACGCGTCTTCGGCCCCATAGCAGGCTGCGACATCGGCCGCCACCTCCAGGGCGCGACGGGCACCGGCTGAACTGTCATTGGCGATCAGGATCTTCCTAAACATGCTCGTCAACCTCCGCAAGATGATGAGCGGCCTGTGCCTGTTCAGCAGACGGAGCGACCTTCGGCGCGAACCAGGCCTGCGCGATCAGCGTGGGAACCACCGCGCTGCCGATGACGACAAGCTCGTCTCGGGCGGCACTCCATCGCCCTGCCTCAGCCTATGTGTCCGGCTTCTCTCCTTTGAGCTTCCCGGTCGCTCTCACCCAGGCGTCACGCTCGGCTCCCCAGGGCTCATCCCGGAAACGGTAGTCGTTCTTCCGGACGATCTCGGAGAGTTCGCCCAGGAGACGGTTGAGCTTCTCGGACTCAGCCTCGACCAGGAAACGATGCGCCTGGGGCGGCGCGCTTCTCAGCGCCCTCTGCAAGTGCGGCAGGCAGAGGCCCGGTGAGTCCGTGTATTCACCTCGCAGCTCGCCTGCCTCCAGGTGCTCGAGAAGCGTCTCCAGGAACCGCTGTTCGGCGTCATCTCGCTGTGCGCAGGCCGGACACTCTCTCTGCGGCGCGGGTCTTCGTCGCCTCAGTTCGGCGCCAGGCCGCTGCAGCTCGACGACCTCCCGGGTGAGCAGGTCACGCCAGAGAATCGCGACGCCCAGCGGGCTGCCCATCGACTGCACCTGCCAGGAGTGCTCCCTACAGAACCCTCGGGCGGCTCGCAGCTTCTCCCGCACCGCGGGGTCGTTCACAGACTCCCACAGCAGGGACCCCAGATAGCGCCTCACGGCGTAGTCAGCCAAGCGGCAGATGCAGCATCCGCTCTGCGCGAGCGCTTCACTCACGTCGTGATACGCCATGTGCTTGCTGGGTTGAGCGCTCGTCATCGATTTCACCGGCCCAGAAACGCAGAAAGCTCCTGACCCATGCACCCAACCGGTGCGGATCAGGAGCCATTAGCCTCGATGGCTGTTCAGGCCAACACTCCGGCCTTGGCGGCCTCCATCGCCATGGTGAATATACCCTATCCCGAGCCCGCCGGTCAACAGGTTGAGCTCGTCCTGACAACAGGCAGAGACAGCGTTCGTCATAAGCGGATCCGGTCCCCCAAGTAGAACCGCCTGGCCAGGGGACTGGCAGCGATCTGCGCTGGTGTGCCCTGCACGAGCACTTTGCCCTCGTACATGACGTAGGCCCGGTCTGTGATCGCCAGCGTGTCCTGGACGCTGTGGTCGGTGATAAGCACCCCGAGTCCCCTCGTCTTGAGTTCCCGCACGATGCGCTGCATTTCGGTGACAGTGATTGGGTCCACCCCCAGGAACGGTTCGTCCAAGAGCAGAAACCGGGGCTGCAAGCAGAGGGCGCGGGCCACCTCGACTCGACGCTGCTCGCCGCCTGAGATCTGGCGCGCCCGGTACCGGCGGAGAGGCGCGACGCCAAACTCCTCCAGGAGTTGCTCTACCGGCGCGTCCTGCTCATCCCGCGTCAGCCCCTGCATCTCCAGCACCGCACGCAGGTTCTGCTCGACGGTCAGTCCCCGAAAGATGGAGGTTTCCTGGGGCAAGTAGCCGAGGCCGAGGCGCGCCCGTCGGTGCATCGGCAGCGCCGTGATGTCGTGTTCGCCCAGGAACACGCACCCGGCGTCGGCGGTGACGAGGCCCATGAGGAGGTAGAAGGTCGTGGTCTTGCCCGCGCCATTTGGGCCAAGCAGTCCCACGATCTCACCGCGTTGCACCTCGACCTCCACACTATCGACCACCCGCCGACGCCGGTAGGCCTTCGTCAGGCCTTTGCCACGGAGCGACGCCACGGGCGCGCTGTCGTCAGTGGGGTCGTTCTCTGCGTCCTCAGCAGCTTCAGCCTTCATCACAACTCTCGTAGCTGCCAGGTTTCGACCGTGACCTCTGGACAGCACCGTGGGTCACGCTGGTCGAGCTCTTGGAAGGAAACGCAGGCCGACCCAGGCCAACCCGGCTAGCCCTGCGCCGAAGAGGAACGGGGCCGCCGGTGAGACCGTGTGCCAGAGCGCGCCCGCGATCAGGCTGGCCGGCAGCGCCATCACCCCAATGGAGGCATTGAAGAGGCCATAGGCCGCGCCCCGAGTGGACTCCGGCACCACCTCCGCCACGAGCGCCTTGGCCGATCCCTCGGTGAGGGAGTAGTAGAGGCCATAGCAGGCATACAGCACCCACATCACCCACGGCGCAGGCACTAGCGCAAAGCCCAGGTAGGTCAGCGCGTAGACGGCCCAGCCATAGCCGATGACGCGCCGGCGCCCGATGCGGTCGGCCAATCGGCCCGCGGGCACCGCCGTCAACGCTGACACCAGGTTGAAGATGGCATAGGCGATGGGAATCAGGGCGACCGGCACTCCCACGTTCTCGGCCCGCAGGATGATGAACGCATCCGACGAGTTGCCCAGGGTGAAGAGCAGCATCAGCAGGAGGAGGCCCGCGAATGGGCCGCGTAGCACCCGAAACGAGAGACGCTGGTTCTTCACCGGTGCCTGCCGTTCGCGTACGAAGAAACCGATGAGTACCAGGGGGATCGCGGCGATGACGCCCGCGACGAGAAAGACCAGACGATAGCGAAGTGCCTGATGCATCCACAGGCGAAGGAGCAAGAACGTCAACACCGGACCCACGACGGAGCCGAGGGTGTCGAGCATGCGCTGGATGCCGAAGGCCTGACCCAGGGTGCGCTGGCCGGCCGACCCGGCCACCAAGGCGTCACGGGGTGCATCCTTGATGCCTTTGCCCAGGCCGTCACTGAGCCGCAGGCCCAGGGCGGTGAGTCCACTAGCGGCAAACCCAAGCCCGAACCGCCCGCACGCGGAGAGAGCGTACCCGAGGAACACGATCGCTTTCCTGGCCCCCAACACATCGGAGAGATAGCCCGCGCCGATCCGGGCAAGGCTGACCGCGGTGGTTAGTACGCCCTCGATCAGCCCGACAAACTCCTGGTTCAGCCCGAGCACGCGCGTGTAGAAGAGGGGCAGGATCGGCTGGATCATGTCCTGGGCCATGCCGCCAAAGAAGGCCACCCACCCCAGGGTGACGACGTTGCGAGCGACTCCGGTGCTCTCCACAGGTGATGACGTCATCTGGTCCTGTTTCAGCATGGAGCTTTCCTCATCCCCACCAACTCGTGGTCGCACGGTCGTGCAGGAGGAGGCCGCATTGACACGCAGACGCGACCCGTGTGTGAGGCATGGGGAGTTGATCCTGGCGCAACCGGATGATGCTGGGGCCGCGTGATGATCGAGGCGAGCGGAGAGGCGAGATGCTTGCGCGCACCAGAGCCCCTCTTCCGAGAGGCCCCGCGCAGACACCTGCGCGGATCGAGGCAGTGCTCCTACCCATGGGTCATCTCCACGGTAGGAGTCATCAGTCTATCAGACGGTTATCGGGGACTCCATCCCAGCGATCTGTGCCTACTGTACTCACATGGCCTGGCAACTGTCAAGGTCAACACGCGCCGCCGTCGTCCCTCGCGGTCTTTTGCGCCGCTTGCTTCCGCGCGTAGCTCTCTACGAGCCGGGCTACTCCGAGACCAAGCATCGCGGCGGCCCACACATCGGAGGGATGATGGGCTCCCACGAGCACGCGTGCCGCCGCCACTACGGCAGCAACCGCAAGCAGAGGGATCCTCAGCGCGGGGAACCGGTAGCCCAGCAGAGCGGCCACCGCGAAGGTCGTCGCGCTCTCGCCAGAAGGGAAGGACTGGAAGCTCGACATCCGGAGGCAGGACGCCAGTGAGTGCGGCTGGGGGGCCGCGACCCAAGGACGAGGTCGATGGGAAACCACTTTTAGAATGCTGACCGCAGCGCCGGAGACAGCAAACGCGGCCAGAGCCCAGGCGCCTGCCGATCGCACTCGCCGACTCAGGAAGGTGCCGGCCAGCACCATGGCCACCAGGAGGGCCACCTGTACCTGGCCAGTCCCAAGCCGCCGAATGCTGTCTCTCACCATCTGGGCGAGATGGGACTCGTGCAATGGCTCAACGAGCGCGAGCACTGGGGCGTCCAGACAGAAGGCGAGCAGCAGACCGGCACAGAGGCCAGCCCATAGAAAGAGGGAGCGTCGCGATCTCATATCGTATCCACAACTCCGCGCGGTGGGGTGTCCTGACACATGAACTCAACTATAGAGAAAGCCGCAGCGACCGCTTCCGACCGAGTTCCGCATTCCTCAGAAGTCCGTAGCATCGGTCTCCAGTCCACACAAGTGGCCCGTGTCGTTGATCGCTCTGATGACCACCCTGGCACCCTCCGCGTCGATGATGTTCAGGCAGCACGTATCCTGCCAGAGGCGCCAGAAGGCCTCGTTGCCCAGTCCCAGGAAGTCGCAGAGGAGAAGCTTGGTGATGACTCGGTGAGAGATAGCTGCCACCGTGCTTCCGGAATGACGCGAGAGGAGCCCCCGGACTGCTCCCACCGCCCGCTGCCGCGCTTCCTCCAGCATCTCTCCCCCTGGCATCTGCACTAGGTGCGGCTCGGTTTCCCACTGGCGCAGAAGGTCCGGCCACCGTTGCGCCACCTCGGGGCGCGACTTACCGCTCCACTCGCCGTAGTCGAAGTCGGTAAGGTCCTCGACCGGGTGCGGGCTGATCTGGTGAGGCGCGCCGATCAACTGCGCGGTGAGAGAGGCCCTCCCGAGCGGGCTGCAGTAGAGGGCGCTGATATGTTCACTGGAAAGCCGCTGTGCCAGGGCCTCGGCCTGCCTCACCCCTATCTCGCTCAGCGGAATCTCCGCCCGCCCTCGGAAGACCTGCTGGCGGTTCCACTCGGTCTGGCCGTGTCGGATCAGCAGTATCCGTGTCATCGCGCCTCCTCCGGGCTGCCGGACCGAGCATTGTCGGCCGGCTTCGCGTGCACCGCCAACAGCAGGCGGCGCCGGTGTGCGTCGTTGAGGTCGGACAGCCTTACTACAACCGCGTCCGCGCCTTCCTCGGCATAGCGGACGGCACGCAGCAGATTCCTGAGCGCAGGCAGACGAAGATCCGGCAGCGCGCCGAGGATAGCGATACGGAGCGCCTGCTCCTGCTCCGCCACCTCCGGCGAAACGGACGGGTCCGGTCTTGGATTCCGCAGTCGCGGCCTTCGCGTATCGGGCCTCCTGCCTAACGCTCGTTCTCTGGCTCCGGTACCCAGACGTTGCCCAGGTAGACCGCGCCAGCCGGGAATCCCTGAGCCGCGCCGTCACAGATGCGTCGCGCGACCGGCGGGTAGAAGGCCGGCATGTCGTCGAGCGAGAACCAGTGCGGCTCGTCCAGGTATTCGCCCAGCGTCTTCCTCGGAGTCACGCCGAACTCGCCACCCTTAATCTCCGCCAGGAAGATCAGATTCACCGTATGCTTGCGCCGATCCGGCGAGATCACATCGGCGACATAGAGGAGCTTGCTCAACTGCACCTCAAGCCCCGTTTCCTCGAGCAGCTCGCGGCGCGCACAGTCAGGCAGCGTCTCTCCTTCTTGCACTGCGCCGCCAGGCAGCGCCCAATGGAACAAGCCGCGCCTCCTGTGCTTCATGAGGAGGATCTCGTTGTCTCGAAGGATGACCGTCACCACGCGCACGTTCATGTCTTCAGGCTCCCTTCAGCGGACTGTGTGCAGGATAGCGGCGCCGATCAGCATCAGCACGGCCGCATAGCCAAAACCGGCGACCGGCGATACGCCGGTCCACAGCAACCCGACGGCAGCGCTCGCCACGAAGTCACCGACACCGTTCACCGTGGCGAGCAGCCCGTAGGCCGTACCCCGCACCTCGGGGGCAGTGTAGTCGGCCGTCATCACCCCCTCCAGCGCATCCTCGGCGGCGATGTAGACCCCAGCAAGCACGAACAGCGCCAGTAGATAAGCCATGCTGTGCAGCGAGAACATGAACGCGAGCCCGAACCCCGCCGCGACTACAGCGCCGACCAGATACCCCAGGACCAGTAGTCCGCGCCGCCCCACGCGGTCGCTGAGCGCGCCAATGGGGAACGAGGCCCCGGCATAGGCAATGTTACGGACCATGTAGAGCAGGCCCGCGATCTGCGCCGCATGCACGACACCATGCCCCGGGGTCAGAAGCTGCGTCGCGGCCAGGATCATCAGCGTCGGGGCGAAGTCGGCCAGTCCGAAGACGCCTACGCCAACCAGTAGCCTGCGGTAGGATGAGGGCAGTGATCTCAGGGCGCCCCAGAACCGGAGCTCATGGCTCGGCGCTCTCCGGCGCTCGGTGACCAGAGCAGCGAAGGCCACCGCGGAACTGACTCCTGGGATGAGCGTGAGCCAGAAGATCAGGCGGAAAGGGGCAGAGGGGTCGGCAGTGGCATGAGGTTGCAGCCACGCCAGCAGCGCCACCGCAATTGCTGGGCCGACGATCGCGCCCAGCGTGTCTCCCGCCCGATGAAAGCCGAAGGCCCGCCCGCGGCTCTCGGCCGGCACTGACTCGGCGAGGATTGCATCGCGCAGGGGACCCCGTACGCCTCGGCCCAGCCACGCCGCGGTGCGCCCCACCAGCACCAGCGGCCAGGCATAGGCGAGAGCGAAAAGCGCCTTGGCAACGCCGGTGACGAAATAGCCGCCGATGGTGATGGCCTTACGGTGACCGATGCGGTCGGTGTACCACCCGGCGGCCAGTTTCACGAAACTGGAGGCGGCATCCGCCACTCCCTCGATGAGGCCGAGCGCGGCCGCAGGCGCTCCGATTACCGCCAGGAAGCCAGGCAGAACGGCCGTCGCCATCTCATGCCCGGCGTCCGAGAGGAAGCTCGTCAGGCCCATCCCAATGACGTTGCGGTTCAGCCATTTTTGCGGCCCTAGTTCTGCCGGGCTTCCATGCCTCTCCGTCACTCCTGACCTCCTGCGCAGTATGGCGCTCTATGTCAGCGGATTGCCGAAGACCGAGCTCTTCCCGAGTTCCTGCTCGATTCTCAGCAGGCGGTTGTACTTGGAAACACGTTCACTGCGGCAGGCCGACCCGGTCTTGATCTGGCCGCCCCCCATGGCCACCGCGAAGTCGGCCAGAAAGGTATCTTCCGTCTCGCCCGATCTATGGGAGATCACGAACCCCCAGCCGGCCTTGTGGCACAAGGAGATGGCCTCTATCGTTTCAGTGACAGTGCCGATCTGGTTGAGCTTGATCAGGACGGCGTTGGTGCTTCTCTCCGCGATGCCGCGAGAGATGAACCTGGTATTGGTGACGTAGAGGTCATCGCCCACGATCTGCACGCGATCACCCAACGCCCGGGTATGCTCGGCGAACCCCTGCCAGTCGTCCTCGGCCAAGCCATCCTCGATGGAGACTATCGGGAAGCGCTCGATCCACTCGCCGTATAGTGCCGTCATCTCGGCGCTGGTCTTCGTGCCCCCTCCCGACTTCGACAGGCTATAGACGCCCTTGTCAAACAAGGAACTGGCCGCTGGGTCGAGGGCGATGGCAACACCCACGCCGGCCTTGTACCCGGCAGCCTGGATGGCCTCTACAATCACCTCGCAGGCTTCCTCGTTGCTTTTCAGGTTGGGGGCGAACCCGCCCTCGTCACCCACCGCAGTGGCATAGCCCTTCTTCCTGAGGATGGACTTCAGGGAGTGGAAGGTCTCGGCCCCGTAGCGCAGCGCCTCGGCGAAGGTGGGGGCGCCGATCGGCATGACCATGAACTCCTGGAAGTCCACGCTATTGTCGGCGTGCTTGCCCCCGTTCAGAATGTTCATCATGGGGACCGGAAGGCGAGTGGCCCCGCAACCGCCCAGATACTGATAGAGCGGCAGCCGGCAGGCCTGAGCGGCCGCCCGCGCGACCGCCATCGACACTCCCAGAATGGCATTCGCTCCGAGTCTGGCCTTGTTCGGCGTTCCGTCGAGTTCGATCATCAGGTGATCAATCTCGGCCTGCCGGGTCGGATCGTGTCCCACCAGCCTGGGCCCGAGGACATCATTGACATTGGCGACTGCCTTCAGCACACCCTTGCCGCCATACCGCTTGGCATCACCGTCCCGCAGTTCAACCGCTTCGTTCTCGCCGGTTGAGGCGCCTGAGGGCACGGCCGCAGACTCGCGTATGCCGTCGTCCAGCCTCACCGTGACTTCGAGCGTCGGGTTGCCCCGCGAATCGAGCACCTCCAGCGCCGTCACCGACTCGATCGCAAATCGCATCTCAGCCTCCTATTCATCAGATCTCTACATGGTCGCGGTGTCACACCCTCACCGCGTCTCCCGCTTTCTCGCCACCGCGATCAGCCGCTCCAGACTCAGCCCGGTGGGCCAATGCCCTGCCAGCTTGCGCGCGGCTCGCGCCCAGGCGTCGATATCACCACCAAACGGCTCCTGGTGGTAGCGATGCTCGTGCTTCCGCGCGTACTCGATCACCTCCGCGGCCAGCAAGCGCCATTTGGGCCGTTCCAAGTCGAGGAGCGCCGCTGCCTGCTCGGGGCCAGCACACCGCTGCAGACAGCCGACCAGATGGCGGTAGCACAGCCCTTCTGACTTCCTGTAGAGCCGCCTGAACTCCGCTCCCAATTCGGGATCGAACAGCGTTTCCACGAGGAAACCGGCCTCCGCGTCTTCCCGCTGCTCCTCCGATTCGCAGGCCGGACATTGGCTGCGCGGGAGGAGCGAATCCGCGACGCGCAGCGTGATCTGGCGCCTCCTGCGAGCGCTCGGCGGCGAGACAGACTTCCGCAGATCACGGCATGCCTCGTCGAGTCGACGTTGGACTGCCTCGAGGAGGCTCTCGTAGACCGTGGCTGACCCCAGGTGGTCTGGATGCTGCTCCTGCTCGACGGTGAGGAGCAGAAGCGTGTGGCGCGGACACCAGCCGTTGCTCTCGATGAGCCGCAGCCGCATCTCCGGGTCGAGCACGCCCTCGTCAAGGAAGTAGGAGAAGTTGCGTCGGGTCCCGTCAGCAAGGATGTTGCAGATCGGACACCCCGACTCTTCCAGACCCTGCCTAAGAGTGATCCAGGTCAAGCCCTTGTTCATGGCGATCTCAATGCAAATGGCTCCTGACCCGCGCAATCGCGGAGCAGGAGCCATTAGCCCGGTGGGCTGTTCAGGCCGGCACTTCCAGCCTGGGCGGCCTCCATCGCCTGCGTGAATACTAGACCAGACCTGCGGCCGCGTCAAGGTTGGTTTGCGCCGCAGGGCGAACCCGCGTCAGAATCAGCAGTCAACCGCTGTGTGGGAATGCTCCGCCCTCTGCTCCCCTTAGCATGGGATTCTGTCTTGCGTCCAGCGGGACCCGAGTCCACCTCGGCAACCATCTCCCTGCTGCCGGCCAACGCCTACCCGGAGCGCATGTCCGACCACGTCACCAACATCGGGGAGCGCATCTGGTACATGTAGACGGAGCAGTTGGAGGAGGTGCACGGGTTGCGTCAGCTACGATATCCCCCGTCTGCGGCGGTCCGAACTGGTTTCGATCCTATGCGTCCTTGAGGAAACGTTCCCAGGATCGAAACCCCCGCCCTCGTCCACATCTGGAGAGTGTTCGATCCTGAGTAACGTTTCCTCCACCACTTCTGTTTATCGAAACATTCTCTGTCGCTGAAAACCCGCCTGACCGAGAGGCGGGTTTTGGCGTGTAATAGGCTCATTCTCGCCATTTTCGCCTTCCGAAACATGTGGACGAGGTGCCCGTGTTCTGCCCCCTTTCAGCCCCAACAGGGCGGTTTCGGCCTCTCTTTCTCCGAAACATCTGGACTAGTAGATCGCTTCCAAAGTAACATATCAATAGCTACACCACTGATAAGGTCTCGAGCTTGTACTTCCAGCGGAAGAGCACGGGGGCCTCGTTGACTTCCTTGAGGTAGAGTTCGATGCG